>LXNI01000100.1_pt1 | contig 102076 bp, 69 predicted proteins | sample 809091 | NCBI WGS metagenome assembly LXNI01 (sample SAMN04870527, study PRJNA318959) | sponge metagenome | biome: 01000161; feature: marine sponge reef; material: water | host: Sarcotragus foetidus | place: Greece: Milos, Mediterranean Sea | collected 2013-05-29 | depth 5-7 m | reverse complement strand
AGCTCAAATACGCCGAGATCAAGCCACGACCCCCTCGAATTGATGTTTCTGACGTACGCAAACCATGGCCATGACGCCCCTAACTCGGCCAAAATAGGTATTTTTCTGGCAAACACTAACTAACAGAAGCAGGTCTCCAGCTGCTCGGTTTCAGCTATAAGTAGATCTGCTGTCAGCACAGTCTGACAACGTCACTTTACCCCAAAATTAGCGCTCACCGACGGTCGAATATGATCCAGAATATTACAAAGTTCAGTCAGACGCCAGATGAGTCCAACAGGCCACAAGCCAGCTCTGGGAGAGCAAGACAAGCATTAGGACGCCTATCAATCCATATCCCAGGAGTATTTCTACAAGGCCAAACAGAACATTCAGAATATCCCCTGAATATCCTTCATCAACCTTGGAATACTCCCTCAACTTTCCCCTATCTCATTGGATGAGTCAGGATAACTGACACGAACATGATATATGCCAAGCAGCTGCCTGAGCAGGACTTCTTTAACAAGGGAAATATCTCGGAGGGTTAGGCCGGTATCGTCCAACTGCCCACTGGCAACCCTTTGGGTTATGAGATACTCAACCAGCTTCTCCAACTTTTCCCCGGTCACATCCTGTATCGTTCGAGCCGCCGCCTCAACAGTGTCGGTTAGCATTAGAATGCCGGTTTCCTTGGAGGTCGGTTGCGGGCCTGGGTACCTGAAAACAGTCTCATCAAGGGTAGAACCACTGGCTTTAGCCAATTCAACAGCTCGCTGATAGAAATATTCCGTTCGAGTGGTTCCGTGATGCGAGTCAATGAAAGATATAACTTTGGTCGGAAGACGGTATTGTTCTCCAAGCTTGCGACCACTTGCCACATGACCAATAATGATTCGAGCACTTGCCTCCGGATCTAGCTCGTCGTGCGGATTGGTATCCCCTGCCAAGTTTTCAATAAAGTACTGAGGGCCGTAGAGCTTGCCGATATCATGATAGAGTCCCCCTACCCTTGTTAAGAGAATATCTGCACCAACTTCATCCGCTACTGACTCAGCGAGACTCGATACCTGCATCGAATGATTGAATGTTCCTGGAGCATTCTTCATCAATTCCCTGAGCAGGGGTTGATTAGTATCTGACAACTCCAGAAGGCGTATATCTGTAGTAATATCAAATACACGCTCTACTACCCAAAGAAATGGGTAGGCCGTAATTAAAAGGAATGAACCCACACCCGCTAATAACAGGCGCTCCTGAAGCTGCGGCCAAGCACTATCCTCGTAAAACCATATGGCTAACAGCGCTAAAGCGTAACCGCCAAATGCATAAGCAGCTGTCAGAAATAGTTGACCTCTATTGCGCAAGCCGCGAGCGCTGAATATCGCAATGGAGCCACCCACAAGCGTGGCCCAGGTATATGTGAAATTGGAGCCGAGCATTAGTCCGCCAAGTAGAGCTAAGACGAACGTGCCGAAAAACGCCATGCGCGAATCAAAAATCACAGTCAACAGCACCGAAACGATGACAACAGGAACCGCATAAATGAACTGGGCCGGGGCAAAACGGATTGTCACGCCAAACGCAGCAACCATCACGGTATAAGCCAAAGCTAGAAGTATGATGAACTTGTTACTGCGGAAGATCTCTGGGCGCGAATTCTTCAGGAAAATCCCGAAAATACCAACGATAGTCAAGCCTAACAGCAACTGTCCAAGCAACTGCAGACGCCCCTGGGTTGCCGATAATTCGCTCCCCCGTTCTCTTTCCAGGGAATCCAGCTTTTGTTTGATTTCCGGGGTTATGCTCTCCCCGTTACGTACAATTTCTTCGCCCTCGGCCACCATGCCACGAACGGGCAGAATTAATGCTTCAGCTTCTCTGCGACGTAGTTCTGTCGGCTTGGATTGATAGATAAGTGAAGGCACAAAGATTGCCTCAATAAATTGAAAAATTGCAGTGGTGCTAAGCGGAGGCTCTCCTTGGAGTACCGTTTCTTCGAGCCAAAACCGAATTCGCTCGCGAGCTTCGTTGTGTCCAACCACACTCGTTGCAGTTCTTTGCTCAAATGTCTGTGCAAGTGTATCCCGTACTGTCAGGTATTCTGTACGAACGGAATCTATGGGCACGTCAAGCACTCCCTGGAGCTGGAGCCGTTGGCTTCGATCCGCGATCGCATCCAGTATCCGTTCAAAGAGAGGTGAATCCGTAGGAGCCAATCTAGCGGCCGTTGGCATGTCTGGACTACCGCGAGCGTAATCCCAGCCTAAGTGACGCCAGATCGAATCACTGAGCCTAATTGGTGCTTGAAGACGCAGGTCCATAAAAAGGAGAGAATCTGCCACAGTAGCGGTAGATAATTCCTCAGGTGAAAGATCAGTACCAGCAGCTATGCTATCTCTCCGAGCCCCTATGAGATAGTTTGTATAGGCATTAAATACGGCTTCCAGTGATACTGCAATAGAATCTGCCACATCACGCGTCCGCTGCCTTGCTTCATGAAAGGGGTAGAAGATCGGCTCGGTAGTGTCACGTATGCGTTGTCTTTCTGCACGAAGTGAATCATCGGACTTGTAAAGGGGAAATTCGAATTCTGCTATCAGAGTTTCTTCCTGCCAGCGATCTCCCACAGATTTTGAAATTTCGGATATATCACCGTTCCTGAAAGCCAATACGGTTACTATGAGCAGCAGTACGAATATGCCCAGCTTCAGTCCAAAAAAATCTTGGAGCAGTAAGCGAAAGCGCCAAAATACAGGTCGCTGTAGTAATCCCATTGAGTATAGGTAACGTTATTTCTTGCGGCGAAGTGAGAGAAGGAAACCAACAAATATGCAAATAACACTTCCAATCAATGTATACCATGGCCAGGCAATTTGACGTAATCCGGCCTCTTCGATCATTCCATCTGTTGGATTAATTGCAAACATCCAGCCCTCTGTCGGACTGTGCCAAAGCCCAAAGATAATAAGCACCATGACCACAATTGTAAGAGTAAAGGCAATTACGGCATCCCATTCATTCGCATTTTTTACCACAATTCCCAGCAGGAAACCTCCTAGGAGACCTCCATAGGTAAACGAGGCAATTGCTAATCCAAGTTCAACGACTGGATTAGCTGTATTCTCAAACATGCTCGCAAAGACCACAAACAATGCACCCCAAAAAAGGGTTAGGCCCCGGGAAAGTAATAGGCCTCTGGCTTTGCTGATTGGGTTTTTAATCCACCGCTCGACCAGATCCATCATTGAGGATGATGCCAAAGAATTAAGTGAGGAGGACAGCGTACTCATTGCTGCTGCCAGAATACCGGCCAGAAGTAGCCCTGACAGACCGGCCGGTAAACCCTCGATTATGTAACGAGGAAAGACTTCATCCCCGCGAGTGAGCCCGAGTTCTGCTGGTGTAACTCCACCATAATGCACCCATAACAGTGCACCTATTGCGAGAAACAGGGCAAACTGCAGGGCTACCAGTACCGCACTGCCTATTAATGCATACTGGCTATCCTTAAGGGTTCTGCAGGTCAACAGCCGCTGAACAATCAACTGATCCGTGCCGTGTGATGCCATAGAGAATACCCCGCCTCCAATAACAGCTGTCAAAGTAACATAGGGTTGAGTGATCCAATCAGTAAATGAACCTTCCAATCCAAAATCAATCACGTTTAGCTTGCCTTCCACTGCTGCCAATCTCATCGCCCCTTCCGGTAAACCATTAAACAGTAAAACAGCACACAGTGCACCTCCTAAAAGATACAGTCCCATCTGTACGACATCTATCCATATGACTGCCCGGATGCCCCCGACCAAAGTATATATGACTGTGATAATCCCGAGCAAAAGTATAATCTGACCATAGGTTATTGGATCTCCCATGAACGTCAATCCAGCAGAATCGGCAATCACCTTCAAGGGGATTGCCGTAGCAAATAGTCGTACACCGTCTGCCAATAGCCGTGTGACCATGAATGTAACTGATGCAGTGGATCGCATACGATCCCCAAAGCGCTCCCCCAAATAAGCATACGCGGTCGTCATTGCTCCTTTAAAATAGCGTGGCAGGAACAGCAGGCTCACTGCGATACGCCCTACAAGGTATCCGGCTGTGATTTGAAGGAAGGTCATGGTGCCTCCGTACGCAACCGCAGGTACACCAATTATGGTCAAGGTGCTTGTTTCTGTGGCTACAACCGAGAAACAGACTGCCCACCAGGGCAGATCTCTGCCGCCCAGGAAATAGTCATTCATTGAGCGTTGACGCCCACCCAAACGTATGCCCAGAGCGGCTATGCCGACTAGGTATACAGCAATGACCATATAGTCGAGTACTGATAGCATTAGCGGCTTCAGTCAATGCCCAGCTTTTTGGACATTTCTTCGAGTGGTACCCCCTTGGTTTCGGGCATGACAAAAATCACCCATAGGAGTTGCCCAACCATACACAACATATAGAACGCGAAAATACTTGCCCCGGATATTTCGGCAATCATGGGGAAAGTGAGGGAGATTATTGCGGCCATGATCCAATGCACGAAACTGCCTAAGCTTTGCCCACGTGCCCGTATGCTGTTGGGGAATATCTCACCAATAAACACCCAAATGACTGCTCCCTGACCGAACGCGTGTGACGCAATGAATACGATAAGGCTGGCCAGTACTACTGGACCAGTTATTTCGGTATAAAAAGCTACAGCGGTAGCTCCTAGACTCAGGATATAGCCAATAGATCCCACCAACATGAGTCTCTTGCGCCCAAGTTTGTCAATAACCATGAGAGCGGCGGCCGTCATAATGAGGTTAACACCGCCAATGATCACGGACTGAAGGAGCGCAGAAGTGCCGGAGGCGCCAGCCATTTCGAATATGCGGCGTGTGTAATAGATCAATGCATTGATGCCCGAGAGCTGATTGAATGCAGCTATTGCTACGGCTAGTAGGATTGGTTTCAGGTACTTGCGCTGAAAGAATCGTTCAGTCAGATGTTTGCGTGTTTCCGCCAACGACACCCTTATGGCAGCGAGCTCTTTTGCTGCATCGAAACTTCCGCTTCCTATGTCAATCAGCACACTTTTGGCTTCGTCATCTCGTCCCTGTGCGACGAGCCATCGCGGACTCCTGGGATTCGTAAACAGCAATGCTGTGAAGGCCAGTGCGGGTGCCGCCTCTACTCCGAACATCCAGCGCCATTCGATACTTCCCAGTTCAAATGAGGCAATGATGAAATTCGACAAATAGGCTACCAGAATGCCGAGCACAATATTGAGCTGTACCATGGCTACCAGCCGCCCCCGCATATTTGCTGGGGCAATTTCTGCCACGTACATGGGGGCAACGACTGATGCACCCCCAACGCCTAATCCACCGATCAGGCGGAAAAATACAAACGATCCAGCATCCCAGGCTACGGCGCTTCCGATTGCAGATAAGAAGTATAATCCCCCCATGAGCATCAGCATAGGCCGGCGCCCATAACGGTCGGCAGGTTTCGCGAATGCCAATGATCCGATTATTGTACCGACGAGTGCACTGGCAACAAGTGTTCCGTGCCAGAAGGCTGGTGTACCGAAAGCCCCACTGAGGCGCTGATAGGTCGGATCATACAAATCTCGAAGCGCACCTTCTGCTCCTGAGATTACCGCCGTATCAAAACCAAATAGTAAGCCTCCCAAAGCGGCAACCACGGAAGCCCAAATCACTCTAGACATAACATCACGAAATTAGTAAACAGTGCAAAGGGAGCGCATGTGAGGCCTCAAGGTAACGATTTAGAGATTCATGATAATATTCGAGCTTGTGAAGCAAGGCTCTAAGCTGCGAGTTATTGGGGATAAGCTCGAGTCTTTTTCGGCGTGCGTACAGATCGACGCACCCATCGCTGACGTTGCTGTGAGGTCGTCTCCGTTTGATATTAGATGATGGGGCGGCATGACTGAACAACGGAGGTTACCTTTCCTGGAACGAAACATCGGCCGACGAAACTGTGTAGACCACTAATATGCCAATCACGGCCCACATGGGCCAGACATGCACGCAATCCAAGCCTCCGACCTGACTAAGCGCTACGGGACCAGCGGCGCAAAATCGGTGCTGGCCGTGGATCGGATTTCCTTTGCCGTCGAAGAGGGTCAAGTATTCGGTTTCCTCGGTCCCAACGGAAGCGGCAAGACGACCACTATTGGGATGCTAGTGGGAACCATCAAGCCGACGGGCGGCAGCTTCAACCTGTTCGGCGCTTCCGACCCCAAGGGCCTCATGGTCGCTCGTGCCCGCCTCGGTGCCACGCTTGAGACGCCCAACTTCTACCCGTACATGAGCGGTCGCGACAACCTGTGCGTCGCTGCCGCGGTGAAGGGGGTGGGTCGCCCCCGCATCGATGAGTGCCTGGAACTCGTCGGCTTGTCCGATCGCGCGAAGCACCGCTTCAAGACCTATTCTCTTGGGATGAAGCAGCGGCTGGCGCTCGCGGCTACCATGCTGAATGATCCCGAACTGATCATCCTCGACGAGCCTGCCAACGGGCTCGACCCACAGGGGATCCGGGAGATCCGCGAGGTCATCCGCGTTCTGGCCAACCGCGGCAAGACAATCTTTCTGTCGAGCCACCTGCTCACGGAAGTCGAGCGCACCTGTTCTCATGTCTCGATCATCCGCCAAGGGCGGATCGTTGCATGCGGTGCGGTGGCAGAGGTGGTGGGCGAAGGAGGTGCAATGTTGTTACGCGCGGAGGACACCGAGGCCCTCGCGGGCGCGATGCGGGCCTACCCGGAGACGACTTCGGTGCGTCGAACCGACGAAGGTATCGTCGCTGCGCTGAATGCAGACGATGTGACCAGTGTGACACGCTACCTGGCGGGACAGGGGATATATCTGACCTATCTGGCGCCCTATCGGCTGAGCTTGGAGGAGGTCTTCATTGATCTCACACAGGGTGCGGTGGATTCGATGGCGGAGATCGCGTCTGGATGATGCTAGGCGTGCTTCTGCGGATCGAGTGGCTCAAAGCGGTCAAGCGGCGATTCTTCTGGGTGGCCGTGGGCGCATTTGCTGTCTTCATTGCGATTCCCGCAGTCGAAAGGATCCGCAACGTCCACAGGAATCCGAACCTATCCTATGCCCTTCCGGAGAGCTGGCCGGACATCTTGGGTGTCGCGGCCGGGCTGGGACCGTTTTTCGTCGGCGTGCTAATGATCCTGCTTGTAGCACCCGAGTTCACTTGGCACACGGCGCGCCAGAACGTGATCGACGGGCTCAGCAAGGAGAGGTTCTATGTAGGTAAGGTCATGTTGCTCGCCGGGCTCATCTCGTTCTTCATCGCAATAGCGATGCTCGTCGGCGTTGGTGGAACACTGTTCAGCCCGAGCGAAGGCGGCCCCGGCATCCTGCGGCCGACGGACCTCAGCTATCTGGGCGGTCTCGCCTTGAGCCTGCTGCTCGTCGGGAGTGCTGGTCTGATGCTCTCTGTGCTCATCCGTTCCTCGGGACTCGCGCTGGGCGCCCTCTTCCTCTATCTCATCGTTGAGGGGGCGGTCGGTAGGCTGATCTCACAAGCAGGCGGAGGTCTGCAACGGTCGGTTGAATATCTGCCGTCCAACATTCTCGATCAACTCGGCGACGATCTCGCCCACTACCCGGAGGTATTGGCCGATGTCAACTCGAGACTCACGGAACATGGACTCGAACCTAGGGAGTTCCTCGATGTCGAAGTGCTCGCTATTGCGGCGCTAGCCTACAGTGCCCTTTTCCTCGGACTCGCGTTTCTGAGCATGTGCAAGCGCGATCTGTAGAAGGCATTCCGGACGGAGCAATCGCCATCGGCCTGCATCCCTGCGGTGCTGGCTTACGACCACTACCGGTCATAAGCCAACCTACGCAACATTGAACGTTACGGGCTGGTAAGGGGAGACTCAGTTCGTGTCGCCGATCACCCCGCGGCGGTGGCGAAGGGCAGAGCCCTGCGTCAGCCCCTTCGTGGCCGCGAAGAGTTCCTGGGATTCGGCGAAACCGTTGTCTTCTTTGATCTGGCGGAATGTATTCTATTTCCGGACTGACCTTAGAGGCAGGTCAAGCGTTGGAGCGTCAGGCCCACCTGTTGGCATGAGGCAGGATGATCACTGTTTCTTCCCTACTCCAGTTACTTCGGGTAAGCGTCTTATCCCTTAGAGGGAACAATTAATGCAGTATTGCCTACCTTGAGTTCTATAGTCTTTTGCGCCTACAAGTCACATGAAGCACCTCCCAATTCTTACAGTTTTGTTGGTAGTGCTGCTTTGGGGCTGCATTACGACTCCCTTAGGTGTAACCATTACATCTCGGGCGCCCGAGGATACAACATCTACACGCCCTGGCCCCATTGAAGCCAAACGTGCATGGATTTTTGTAGAGGGCTCCCAACAAGGTACCACACCTGCTACCGTCCGCATCCGACGCAGCTTCGAGATAACAAACGTCTCACTGCATGTTGGACAAGCCTTTGAGGAAGTGCGTCGCTACGAAATAGAACGCAGCATCACCTCCAATCGGATTATGCAGAATTATACCTTTCAGGGCACATATGATGGAGGCACACTAACCTTCAACTCTACCGAGCTCTCTCAGGATAAGAAGGGGCGCTTCATTATTCCTTACTACGCTGGCCCTATCCAAATCGTTGATCACGAGTATGATCTAATATTGATCCTGACCGAATAACGTGGGCATTCAACCGTACGTACTTACCGAGACCAATTGGAAATCGGTCAGTGAGACTGATTTCGGGACGGCAGTATTACCTTGGGGAGCTATCGAAGCACATAACACCCACCTCCCCTACGGTACCGACAATATTCAACTGGATCGAATTGCAGCTGATGCCTGCGCCGTTGCATGGGAACAGGGTGCTCGTGTCATAGCACTGCCAACTGTACCCTACGGCGTCAACACAGGACAGTCTGACATAATGCTGGATATGAATATGATGCCCAGTACACAGCAGGCGCTATTGGGTGATATAGCACGTGTACTTGAAGGCCAGAACTTCCTGAAATTGGTGGTCCTGAACGGACATGGCGGTAACAATTTTCGACAGATGATCCGTGAGGTTGGCTTTCATCACCCAAAGCTTTTTATTTGTGAGATTAATTGGTTCAAGGTACTTGATGCAAAGCTTTACTTCGAGGATCCCGGAGACCATGCGGGAGAGCTGGAAACCAGCCTAATGCTAGAAATTGCCCCGGAACTCGTCCTGCCGCTTGACCAGGCGGGTTCAGGTGCTGCACGTCCTTGGACAATTACCGGATTGAACGAGGGATGGGCCTGGGCAGAGCGACGCTGGAGTGAAGTTACAGAAGATACAGGAGTTGGTGATCCCCGGGCAGCTTCAAAGGCTAAGGGAAAGCTATTTCTGGATGCAGTGACGCAAAAAATAGGGGGCTTCTTGGCCGAGCTTGATTCCACTCATATTACCGAACTTTACGAACGGCGGTGAAAATGCCAACAGGAATGTTAAAAAAGTTGAATTCTCGATACACGCATCGATTAATGGGCGCGTTGTGCTGTGCAATTATAATGGGACTTTCTCCATTAGTACGGGCGCAGGATCAGGCAGGAGCTTATTTGCAGGACATTGACCAATTGCTCATGCAGGCTCATACGGCCAGTCAGAATGCCGAACAGGCCGCTTCAGTTCGGGAACTAAAAATGCATGCTGATGCTGTGTTTGAGACTATCTGGGGCGCACCCTCGGGTCTGCTCTCAAATACTGGGGCTGCTCTGGCATATGGTTGGAAAACAAGATGGCAAACCGACGGTACTGAGTTTGATGAGGCACATTCTGAGCGCCATGGTTCCGATAAACCGTTGATCTCAGATCCTGGGCAGCTTGGCATCATGGGACGAGGACGTGCTGTCGTAAAGATGCTTTTATCCCGTCAGGAAGAATCCCATGCAGATCACGTACTCGCTTCCCTGAGCAATGTTATCGGGTGGATGCGCCTTAGCGATGGCGTGACAAAGGGCGAGCGTCAACCCCGAATTGATCTAACGCATGTCTGGGACGCCCCTACCCGCTTCTGGAATACTGCTGCAGACACCGGCTGGTTGGGTGAAGTTCATGCCCAGGCAATCAATATCCTCAAAACAGAGTACGGAGACGACCTTACTACTGCACAGGAGCATGCGAAAGCTATGACGGCACTATTGGAAAAATGCAGGTCAGGCAAAGATGAAAATGGCGATGGTGCAGTCACACCGATCATGATGGAGGGCGGTATAGATACAGCAATTCAACACGCGGGATATTTGGGGATTATCAATTAAGAAAAGACGATGAGCAAAGTAATAAACAGAATCGCACGTGTAACGTGCACGGGGATCCTCCTTGGCATCATTCCTTTGGGGAATGTGCTACCCGCCCAGGCGCAGTGGAAAACACTCTTTGATGGCTCATCTTTGGAGGGATGGTATCAGGCCGGACCGGGGCAGTTTGTATTGGAGCCCGATGGGTCCATGATCAGCGAAGGCGGAATGGGCCTCTTCTACTACAATGAAGAATCGTTTCGTGATTTTGAATTGGAACTGGAATGGAAGTCAAACAAAACAACAGCAAACAGTGGAGTGTTTGTTCGATTTCCAAAGACCGATGATCCTTGGGTAGCCGTTGACGAAGGCTACGAAATCCAGATTGACGACAGTCGGGATCCCGACCACAAGACGGGCAGTATTTTTGCAATAAGCAAAGCATTCCGTTCGAACCTACTTCCGGCAGGCGAATGGAATGAATTCCGTATTCGCGTAACAGGGCAGCGGTACGAAGTATGGCATAATGGTGTTAAGGTCAATGACTACATGGGAAGTCGTGGACGGGAAGGTTATATCGGGTTTCAGAACCATGACAACGGTTCACGTGTGGCTTTCAGAAACGTAAGGATTCACCCTATTGAAGAAGACACCTACGAGTCTTTGGCGGAACTCCTGGCTACACCTGACGCACGTGAGCCGATACGGGTGCTCATGTTAACAGCAACCCACGGTTTTAGACACGGTGCTGCAATTGAGGCTCAGAAGGAAGTTATGATGGCATTAAACCAGACCACAGAGCTCCAAGTGGATACGACCGAGGATGTCAGCATGCTGCAACCGGAAATACTCAATAACTATGATGTACTGTTCCTGGCAAACTCGACGCTTCGGATTCCGCGCCCCGAAGGAGCCCCGGAACCGGAGCCGACCACAACCATGGCTGAGGGCACACTGGCAAATTTCGATCTCAAGCTCATGGTGCCGGACAACGAGATCCAGGGCAAGGTTGCCATTAGCGAGGCTTCAGATTCACTCGTCGGAATGGTCAAGTTCAACATATTTCCTGATCCAGCGCATTTGTTCGGCGTTCGGTTAGACACAGATTCCCTCTCATTTATGTGGGATACCGGGGGCATGGGGATAGCAACGGCCATGCTTGATATAGACGGTGATTCGTTAAGTGGACTGATGTCTCTGGGAGAAATGCAGGTACCACTTTCAGGTATGCCGACCGAACCTGCACCAGTCGACTATACCATAACTGTCACTACTCCCCAAGCTCCCCTGGGCGCTGTATTAACACTGGGAGGCGCTTCAAGCACGATCGCCTTTCCTGATGGGACATTACCTATTAATGATCTCCTGTTTGCGGGAGATTCGATTACGTTTCACTTTAATATTGAAGAATTTGGTGACTTCTATGCCGCGGGGATTATTGAAGGTGATAATATCCGTGGTGCACTTGCGAGTGACTTTGGTGAGCTGCCCTTCGAGGGATCCAGACAAGTAGGTGAACCAGAACATGAAGGCGAAACGCTTGATCCTGCACAGCTTGAAGCCATCCTGTCGTTTCTGGCTCAAGGAAAAGGAATCGCGATAGCACACGCTGGACTTGATGCACTTTATAATTCGCCGGAATACCGCGCAATGGTTGGAGGTGGTTTGTTCGAGAGCCATCCCTGGACACAAAGTGTTCGCATTCTGGTGGAAGATCCGAATACGCCTGCTACACGCCATCTGGGAGAAGATCTGTGGGTGCACGAAGAGATTTACGTATTCGATGACAACCCTCGCTGGAATGCAAGAGTTCTCTTATCCCTGGATACTGAAACTGTCGAATTGACTGAAGCATTTGCTGGCGAAGAGCGCAATGACTATCCTATAAGCTGGATACGCATGCATAATGGTGGCCGTGTGTTTGCCACAGGACTTGGACACTTTGCAGATACTTGGAAAACTCCCGCATTCCTGGAGCATATTGTTCAGGGGCTGCGTATGGCAGCAGGGCGTACGGAAGCAAATTTTTCAGGGCACCGGGTTGAGGAGGTCATTGCCGACAATGTTTGGCCAGATGATATTGCCGTAGATGAGCAAGGGGATGTATGGATTGCAGAACTCCGAGGCAAAGTACACCATTATGATGCACAAAGTGGCGAGGTCAGGCAGATTGCCCACTTACAAACGACAGATCCGACAAACATAGAACATGGTTTGTACGGAATTGAAGTGGATCCTGATTTTTACGAAGGATCACCGTATCTCTACATTTACTATGCGGAACCGCATACCTTCATAAACAACCTCTCGCGATTCACCTATGAGGACGGGAAAATAGACCTTGAGTCAGGGCATGTTCTCCTGCGCGTACCGACAGAGCCACAATGCTGCCATCAAGGGGGCGATCTCGAATGGGGGCCTGATTCTACGCTTTACCTCTCAACCGGGGATACCGGTATGTCTGAGGTACGTCCTGGATGGAAGATGTCAGAGGAGCAGTTAGCTGCATTCATTGATACACACGCACTTAAAGATTACCATTGGGCCCGCGTGGTTGATTCTGAGAGATCCGCACAGAATCTACAGGATCTGCGCGGCAAGATTCTAAGGATTAACAGGAATGGGACGATTCCACAGGACAATCCTTTTTACGGCAAGCCAGGCGTACGCTGGGAGATTTATGCATATGGCTTGCGGAACCCTTATCGCTTCAAAGTAGACAGTGAAACCGGTGCGCTCTACATTGGTGTGGTAGGGCCGGATGCTTCCTTTGATTATGATGAGTACAATATTTCTGCCAATGGAGGGGAAAATTTTGGGTGGCCACGTACACTAGGCAAGCTCTTCTACAATGAGTGGACACCAGAATTGATACCTGATTTTGTGCCGCCCTTCTGGGAGTACACCTATGAATACGGTGGACGTTCAGCTACCGTTGGACCGATCTACCGTTCCACTGGTCAATATGCCTTTGGTGAAAATTTGCAAAATAAAATATTTGTGTTCGATTGGGCAAGGCGCTGGATTAAATATGGAGAACTCGTCGATGGAACATTCGAGAGTGATCAGGAAGAGGATGTGCGTATTGATGTTCCAAATATTCAGATACCGGCCAAGCGTTTGGCCAACATTAAAACGTTCGATATACTTCGGGGTACTGCCCCCATCTCCATGGAATTGGGACCGGATGGAAGCATATACGTGGCGGAATTTGATGGTTTCTGGGATGCTGGACCGGATTCAAAGGTGACGCGTTACCGCTGGATTGAAAAGAATCGTGCTCCACTTGGTGAAGCAGATATAAGGATAGATGCGAACCGGACAAGACTGCTTTATTTCGACGGAATGGGCATCATTGATCCTGATGGAGATATCCTGGAATACCACTGGAACTTCGGAGATGGCAATGAAGCAAAGGCACAAAATGTCTCGCATGAGTATGATTCTCCTGGTGAGTACCACATCGTGTTAAAGGTCACGGATATTCATGGTGCTTCCAGCGTGATGGGATGGGATTGGAAAATTGAATAGCGCTCACACTATACTGTGTTCATGAATCTCAATAAGACAATTCGTGTTTTTGGCGCTGTGGTTCTATGCTCTGGATTAATCATTGGAAAGAGTGCAGCACAGAGTTCTTCTGGAGTAGATGGAGAACAGCTCTATCTCAGCCGTTGCATGTCTTGTCATCAAGTCGATGGTAATGGTATCTCAGGCGTATTTCCTCCGTTGAACGAGATCGACTGGGTTACGGGGGATAAGGGTCGACTGATTCGAATCGTATTGGATGGTGCTGTTGGAGAATACGACATCGGAGGCATGATTTACACCGGTGCCATGCCGCCTTGGAAAAATTTCATGAACGATCAGGAAGTGGCTGCCCTACTCACCTACATTCGGAGCGCATGGGATAATGATGCTTCGAGAGTTACCGAAGATGAAGTTCGCCTTGTACGAGAGGCTAGCGGTGACAGAAATCAGGCTTGGACGGCCGAAGAGTTGGCAAATGAGGCCAACCAGGGTATTCCAGGTTCTCTCGGATTTTTACTGACCCCACGCGATTCAACGAAATCAAATTAGACAAATATCCTAGCGAGTTTAAATGCGTCGACCACTCTTTCTTTTGCTATGTCTGGCAATATGCCAAGCTCCCGTTACTTTTGGACAACAACTGATTGGATCAGTTGAGGTACACGATGAAGCCTTAACATCACTGGTAGATCCAGATGCGCAATTAGAGGTTCTGGCCGAGGGATTCGAGTGGTCAGAAGGTCCCGTTTGGGTGAGTGATGGTGAGTTTTTACTCTTTTCCGACGTCTGGACTAATCGAATATATCGCTGGAAGGAAGGAGGCGAAGCTGAGGTATTCTTGGAGCCATCGGGCTATACAGGTCCGCCCAGAGAGGGGCGCATCGGTGGATCTAATGGACTTACCCTGGATTCCGAAGGTCGCCTGGTTATGGTACAGCACAGTGATCGCCGTATTGCGCGACTGAGTGGTTCTCTGACAGATCCTGAGCCCGTGTATGATACAATCACCGATCTGTACGAAGGTAAACGATACAACAGCCCCAACGACTTGGTTTATCATTCTAACGGGACATTGTATTTCACGGACCCGCCCTACGGACAAGACAAAGAGCTGGAGTTTCAAGGTGTATACAGCGTTACGCCGGAGGGTACTGTTAGACTGCTCGAAGCGGGGATGAGTCGACCAAATGGATTAGCTTTCTCGCCAGATGAGAGCATTCTTTATGTCGCAAATTCAGATCCAGAGCATCTCGTCCTGATGGCTTACGATGTTTTACCCGATGGTGGGTTGGACAGCGGGCGCGTCTTTTTCGACGGGACCAACCTTGCGGAAGAAGGATTGCAGGGATTACATGATGGCTTAAAGGTGGACTTGGATGGCAATATATTTACAACGGGTCCAGGAGGAGTTCTGGTCCTAAGCGCTGAGGGCGTCCATCTTGGCACGATCAATACGACCCAGCGCACGGCCAACTGTGCTTTTGGGGACGACGGCAGTATGCTGTATATCACGGCTGGCAGCTTTCTGCTACGCATTCCGTTGTTGACCAAGGGAGTTACCCCCTAACTTTCTCCCATTGCAAAGTCAGGATGCCACTCTTTATTGGGTCATCTGACTCAGACCATATTGAATGGCCAACTCGAGAGTGCAATACAAGGTGCGGAGAACTCCATTAGAATGAGCAACTCCAGGATTGACCTCCATCGATCTGATTTCCCGGAAATAGACAGATTACAAATGCGCTATATACTCGTCGTTCTTATGCTGTTTTTAGCAATGTGTCGGACGGCTCCCCCAGATGAAACTCACGAAGAAACACCCACTGACTCAGACCAGACCATGGCTTCCAAGAGATTGATCGGAACGGTCGAAGTACTCGATGAAGCGCTAACCTCGTTGGTTGCCGTAGATGCACAGTTGGAGGTTCTGGCGGAAGGTTTTGATTGGTCCGAAGGTCCTGTTTGGGTTGGCAGTGGTGCGTTCCTGCTTTTTTCAGATGTACCTACTAACAGAATCTATCAGTGGATGGAAGGCAGTGAGGTCAATGTATTTTTAGAACCGTCGGGTTATACGGGGACTGAGGCAAGGGGTGGTGAGGTTGGATCTAACGGGCTAACGCTGGATTCTGAAGGCCATCTGGTCATCGCACAACATGGTGATCGTCGGGTTGCTCGACTGAATACATCTGTTTTAGAGCCCCAACCTGTATATGAGACGATCACCGAGCAGTACGATGGCAAACGATACAATAGTCCCAATGACTTGGTCTATCATTCTAACGGAACGTTGTATTTCACGGACCCGCCCTACGGACTTGAGTTCAGAATGTCTGACCCGGCCAAAGAGTTGGATTTTCAAGGCGTATACAGTGTTAGCTCAGATGGCACTGTCCAACTCCTCGAGTCGACAATGAGCAGACCAAACGGACTGGCTTTCTCACCAGACGAAAGTACGCTATATGTTGCCAATTCAGATCCAGAACGCGCTATTTGGATGGCTTACGACGTTTTACCAGACGGCGGTATAAGCAACGGTCGTGTGTTTTTTGATGCAACCGACCTTGTCGAGGAAGGGCTCCCTGGGTTACCCGATGGTCTGAAAGTAGACGTGAGCGGTAATTTATTTGCAACAGGACCGGGAGGTGTACTCATCCTCAGTCCAGAGGGCGTTCATCTTGGTACGATTAATACAACACAGGCTACTTCTAACTGCGCCTTTGGAGGCGATGGTAGTCTGCTGTACATTACAGCAGACATGCTTCTGTTGCGTATCCAGCTGTTAACCAAAGGAGCTATTCTTTGACAGCTCAACCCATGCACAACCAATAGTGTATGGGATGTGCTGAGCCTCTATTAATAGCAGTTATCCCTATCTCGTGCTGAACAGCGGTATTATATCCAAATAATTCCAGGAGGTATTTAAAATCACTGCACCATTGGCCGCCGTGCTGTTTGACATGGACGGAGTTCTTGTTAACTCCGAACCATTGCATGAGAAGGCGCAAGACATTGTCTGCCGACGATTTGATCTGGAAGTGCCAACATCGATCTCCCCTATTTTCAAGGGCTGGACGGAAGATCGTGTGTACGCATACATTGCTGAGCATTTTGGTACGGGCCGAGCTACGGTCAAGACACTTATAAAAGCCAAACATGCCGCCTTTGCGAGTCTTTCGGAAGAGCTTGAGCTCATGCCGGGTGCCTCAAAGCTAGTTCAAGTACTACATAACTTGAACATTCCCTTGGGTCTGGTTACTTCTGCTACTCGTGCCGACCAGGAAAGAGCATTCTCCAAATTTGACTTCTTCCCCTATTTCTCATCGGTCACAACGGTTGAAGATGTTACCGAAGCAAAGCCTCATCCACAACCATATTTGATTGGCGCTGAGCGCTTGGGAATGAGGCCTGAAGAATGCATCGTTGTTGAGGACTCCAAGTATGGGATAGTCAGTGCACTACGTGCAGGGTGCCACGTTTTGGGGTTAGCTACAACATTTTCACGCGATGCACTACATGATGCCGGCGCACATGCTGTTTTTGGTTCAATAGAAGCAATTGAGCCACACATAAAGGAGCTACTAAGCCTTACGGTTGTGTAGATCCTCAGCGTTACTGGCTAATTACAACTACCTTTACATAGTCTGAGTCAAACACATTAAATCAATGAGGCGTGAGACTATCTTGCTCATTGCTGTTGCTCTATGCAGCTGCACAACAGACCAAAGCTCAACAAGCACCAGCGATCCATATACCGATTGGTCTGTCTATCTGGGTGATGCTACGAGCAGCCATTATAGTACTCTTGATCAGATTAATCGAAGTAATGTGGCTGATCTAGCATTGGCCTGGACCTACAATTCGGGCGATGCGGATAGTACCGGCCGTACCCAGATGCAGTGTAATCCCATTATCATAGGCTCTACTTTGTATGCCACTTCACCAGGGTTAAAGGCCATTGCCCTGGATGCGGCAACTGGACAGGAGATATGGCGTTTTGATCCGTTTGAGGCCGGAGCTGTAGCTGAGGGGCGCGGGATAAACCGGGGGGTAAGTTATTGGGCTGGTGATGATCAGCACGAGGCACGTATCCTTTATTCTGCAGGATCCAGGCTGTTTGCATTGAATGCATCAACCGGCAAACCTATTAGCGCATTTGGAGAAGAAGGATCTGTCAATTTGCGCGAAGGTATGGATCGCGACGTTACAGATTTATCCGTAGCGGCCAGAACACCCGGTATCATCTACAAGCATCTACTGATACAAGGCACATCTTTATCTGAGGGCATACGCTCTGCACCAGGTCATATCCGAGCCTACGATGTACGCACAGGAGAACTTGTCTGGATCTTTCACACAATCCCCCACCCTGATGAATTTGGGTATGAGACATGGCCACCAAACGCCTATTTATACAGTGGAGGCGCCAACGCATGGAGCGGATTAAGCTTGGATGAAGAACGTGGAACAGTCTTTCTCCCCACGGGATCGGCAGCCTTTGATTTTTGGGGTGGCAATCGCGTTGGCGAAAACTTGTTTGCCAATTCTGTACTTGCGCTCGATGCCATGACAGGTGAACGTAAATGGCACTTTCAGACGGTACATCATGATATCTGGGATCGTGACCTGCCGGCTGCCCCTAACCTTGTCACAGTAGTGCATGATGGCCGCCGCATTGATGCAGTAGCACAGGTCACAAAAAGCGGACATGTATTTCTTCTTGACCGGGACACTGGAACTCCTCTTTTCCCAGTAGAGGAACGCCCATTCCCGCCCTCAGATCTAGAGGGTGAAGAAGCTTGGCCAACTCAACCGATTCCGCTAATACCTCCCCCCTTCGCACGTCAGAGGTTCGATGAAGAGGACGTAACAAATATCTCAGAGGAGTCTCACGACTACGTGCTGGAGCGTCTCAGGCAAGTTCGTTCTGACGGTCAATTCGTACCACCGAGCGTACAGGGAACAATCATTTATCCAGGATTTGACGGGGGAGCTGAATGGGGTGGTGCTGGATATGATCCAACCACGGGCATACTGTACGTCAATAGTAACGAAATGGCCTGGATTCTCACTATGGTCCCGTTGAACCCGGATGGGGCGACTACGGGAGAAGGCCTGTATGCCCGCTACTGTGCAGGTTGTCACGGTACTGGATTGGAGGGTTCCCCTACCGGTGATATGCCCGCATTGACCGGATTAGAATCCCGGATGACGAAAGATGATGTAAGTGAACAGATTGCCCGGGGCGTTGGCTTTATGCCATCCTTTGGTTTTCTGGAATCAGGTGAGATATCTGCAATCGTAGATTTTCTTTTCGGAGAAGACGGGGAAACTTCAATTGAATTGGAAGAGACCGATGCCGAGCTCAGCACGTTTTTTGCCGGCTCTCCATATGGGCATACCGGATACAATAGATTCTTCGACCAGGACGGATACCCAGCGGTCAAACCTCCCTGGGGAACACTAAATGCGATAAACCTGAACACTGGCACGATTGACTGGTCCGTGCCGCTGGGGGAATTCCCAGAGTTGACTGCCCGGGGAATTCCGCAAACCGGCACAGAAAATTACGGTGGACCTGTGGTTACGTCTGGTGGTCTGCTCTTTATTGCAGCCAGCAAGGATGAGCGTTTTCGGGCCTTTGACAAGGAAACCGGTGCTGTACTGTGGGAGACACAGCTGCCTGCGGGTGGCTATGCAACACCTGCTACCTACGAAGTTAATGGAAAGCAGTACGTAGTTATTGCCGCAGGAGGAGGCAAAATGGGCACAAAATCCGGGGATGCCTACTTGTCATTTGCACTGCCTGACTAGGGATAAGCGAAAATGATAGCGAAATATCCACAGGACATTTAATGAATACGAGTACCGTGTCGGTCCCTTGACAGGCTGTTGATGAATTGGCGCACGCAATGGTCGCGAGCGTCCGACATGTCCGGCATCAAGGTGGGAAGGTCGAGATGGAGTTTTTCTGCCATCGTGTTCACCTCCTTAAACGGCGCTCAGGCCGCGTTCACCCGTCGAGGTGCGCACGGCATCTTGGATGGTGGCTAAGTAAATCTTCCCATCTCCCCGGAGGTCCGTATGGGCCGTCTCGCAAATCGTCTAGACGATCTCCTCGACCTGTTCGTTAGAGCAGACGATTCGAGTTTGTCGTTCGGGATAAAGTTGCCCAAGTCTTCGCGGATCGTGTGTGGTGCCTCTTTGGCCTGCCTGCGCCCGTCGATGATGCTCATACCAGAAAGGCCCTCGATCTCGTGTAAGGCCAGCGTGACCGCTGAGAGTTAATGGGGTTTGATGTTGGCCGTTATCTTTTCCATATCGGTTCTTCCGTAGCAGAGGCTGTTGGTGCTATGGTAAACCATTTGTAGAGTGCCGGCAGCACCAAAAGCGTAAGGATCGTCGAGGTGACCAAGCCGCCCACGACAACCGTCGCCAGCGGGCGCTGAACCTCCGAGCCCGTGCCCGTTGAGAACAGCAGCGGGATCAGCCCTAGCGCCGTGGTTAGCGCCGTCATCAACACCGGCCGCAGGCGCAACAGTGCGCCATCAACGGAGGCTCTATCGAGCGGCACGCCGTCGCGGATGAGCTGGTTGAGATAGGTCACCAGCACCATCCCGTTCTCCAGCGCGATACCGAAGAGCGCGATGAAGCCCACCGACGCCGGCACCGACAGGTTCTGCCCGGTGATGAAGAGCGCCACGATGCCCCCGACGAGCGCCAAGGGGATGTTGAGAACGATGAGTGTGGCGTTCTTAAGCGAGTTGAAGGTGCTGTAGAGCAAGAGGAAGATCACCAGCAAGGTGATCGGCACGACGAGCAGGAGCCGCCGGTTGGCTTCCTGCTGCAAGCGAAACTGTCCGCCCCAAGTCGTGAAGTAGCCCGTCGGCAAGTCCACTTGCTGCCGTATGACGCGCTGTGCCTCCTCGACGAACGAGCCGATGTCACGATCCTCGACGTTGAGCTGGATCGTGATGAAACGCTGATTGTTTTCTCGCGTGATCTGGCGCGGCCCGACGAGTTCATCCACGCTGGCCAGGTCGCCCAGCGGCACGAGCGCGCCGCCGGGAACCGGAATCAGGATACTCTTGATCGCATCGGGCGTAGAACGCGATTCCGGCGAGAAGCGCACGTAGATGTCGAAGCGTCGGATGCCTTCGAAGATCTGTCCAGCCGTGACCCCACCGACCGCTGCCTGGATCGTTCGCTGCACGTCGGTCACGTTGACCCCGTAGCGAGCGATAGAGGCTCGATCTACCTGTATGCGTAGTTGCGGCGTGCCAGTGATCTGGTCGGCTTGCACGTCAGCGGCTCCGCGCATACGCCGCACCACGGTCGCGATCTCGTCAGCCTTGCTCTTGAGCTGCCCCAGGTCGTCGCCGAAGAGCTTGATCGCAAGTTCGGCCCGTACACCTTCGAGCAGTTCATCGACCGTCATCTGGATGGGCTGCGTGAAGTTGGTCAAGACACCGGGAATCTCGCCTACCTCCTCGCGGATGACATCCAGTAGCCGTTCCTGATTTCCGAAGCGCCACTCGTTTTCAGGGGCAAGGCTCAGGTACATCTCAGCGCTGTTGATCGGGTCGGTGTGTGCGCCGACCTCACCGCGCCCGATGCGACTGACGACGCTCCTTATCTCCGGAACCCGCATCAGCCGACGCTCCACGCGCAGCGTTGTCTCCGTGCTCTCGCGAAGCGAGATCGACGGGGCCATCGTCAGTCGCAGCACCAGCGTACCTTCTTGCAGTGTCGGTGTGAACTCTGAGCCGAGGAAGGGGAAGATGGCCGTGCCGATGACGAGCAATCCCCCCGCCAGCGCCATGGCCCACCGGCGCTTCCGCACGAAAAAAGCGACGAGAGGCCGGTACATGGTCATCAGCCAGGCCAAGATGCGACCCGCCAACCCGGGTGTGGACTCTTTGACATACCTACGATGCTTCGGACGCCGCATGAGCAGGCTTGAGAACACCGGGGCGACGAAGAGCGCAAAAAATAGAGAGCCGAGCATCGCCAGTGCCACGGTATAGGCCAGCGGGCGGAACGTCTTGCCCTCGACTCCTTGCAGCGTGAAGAGCGGCAGGAAAACCACTACGATTATCGAGATGGCGAAGACTACGGGACGCGCCACCTCTGCACAGGCGCGCGCCACCACATGCACACGGGATTCGTCCGGCCCCGCCTCACGCAACATCCGGTCTATGTTCTCGACCATGACGATGGTGCCGTCGACCATCATGCCGATGGCAATTGCTAAACCGCCGAGCGACATCAGGTTGGCCGAGATGCCGAACTGATTCATCCAGATCGTCGCAAACAGCACCGAGAACGGGATAGCGAGGGCTACCACCACGCTCGGCCGGGCGCTACCCAAAAACGCGAAGAGCACCAACACCACCAGCAGAATGCCCTGCCATAGCGCGCTGGTCACGGTGGAGACTGCCGCCTCAACGAGCGTCTTCTGCTCATAGTACGGCACGATCCGTACGCCTTCGGGCAGAATCTCGTTGATCTCCCGGACCTTCTCTTCCACGCTTTCTATGACGGTCGAAGCGTTCGTGCCGAAGAGCTTGATGACCATGCCGGAAACGACCTCCCCCGTGCCGTTGCGTGTCTGCACGCCGCGCCGTATAGCCCCGCCGATCTCGATGTCGGCTAGGTCGCGGAGGTAGACCGGCGTGCCGTCGAAGGTCTTGACGACGATGTTCCCTAAGTCATGCGTCCCGGTGGCCAGCCCCACCGAGCGCACGATGAACTCCTCGTTGTTCTGCTCGATGAACTGCGCGCCGACGTTGAGGTTGTTGGCCTCGATGGTTTCGAGCACCTCGCTGATGGTGACGCCGTATTGCAGGAGCGCGCCTGGATCGACGACGACGTGGAACTGTTTCTCGTGGCCGCCGATGCCGAGCACTTCCGTCACTCCTGGTACCGTCTGAAGATTAAACTTGACGATCCAGTCTTGCATCGTCCGGAGTTCTTCGAGCGAGTACTGCCCGGTGGTGTCGTCGAGCCAGTAGAAGAGCACCAGCCCCATGCCCGTCGAGATTGGCCCCATCTCCGGCTCCCCGAAGCTTTCGGGGATCGCATCTCGCGCCTCCTGAAGTCGTTCGCCCAGAACCTGGCGCGCGAAGTAGATGTCGGTGCCGTCCTCGAAGTAGACGTTGACCACCGAGAGGCCGAAGTTGGACACCGAGCGGATCAGCTTGAGGCGAGGCAGTCCGTTCATAGCCGTCTCGATGGGATAGGTGACGTACTGCTCGATCTCCTCGGGTGCCAGTCCCTCGGTGACGGTGAAGATCTGCACGAGCGACGGCGAAACGTCCGGGAAGGCGTCTACAGGCAGCCTTTGATAGCTGAGCCAACCGGCCCCCATCACCAGCACGGTCAGCGCAAGGATGAGCAGACGGCTGCGCAGGGAAAATTCGATAAATCTGTTCATAATAGTACCTCCGTGCTCTAGTGTCTGTGACCTTCGCCGAGTTCGCCTTTTTCGAGTTCAGCTTTGAGGGCAAAACCGCCACGAGCGACGTAACGCGCGCCCGGCTCAAGCCCCTCAGTGACCTCGGCCTGGGTTTCATTCTCCCGGCCTACGGTTATCGGCTGTGGCGCAAAGCCTTCGCCCTTCTGCACAAAAACGACGATCTGGCCGTCCATCGTGATGAGCGCTGATCGGGGCACTACGAGCGGTGCCTCTACGGCATCGACGGCAATGGAGCCGCTCACAAACAAACCTGGTTTCCAGCGGCCGTCTTGATTGTCGAGCACGATGCGGGCAATGGCCGTACGGGTTTCCTCACCGACAATGGGACGGACGTACTGGATCATGCCTTGCCCGTGAAGCTGCCCGCTGGTGGTGACGATATCCACCTGCTGGCCCTCGCGCACGAAATCCAGATCCTTTTGAAACACGTTCAGGTCCACCCACACCGTGCGCAGGTCGGCGATGGCGAAGGCCTCCGCGTCGGCACTAAGCGCCTCGCCCTGGCTGATGTGCTTCTCGATGACCACGCCCGAGAGCGGCGCTGTCAGTTCGTAATGCACCAGAGAATGCTCTGCCTGCTCAGGTAAGGCTTCGATGTAGGTCTCGGAAAGGCCGAGCGCCAGCAGCTTCTGCCGGGCCGAGCGCAGGGCGATGCGCGCCTCGGCCAGCGCCTGCCGCGCTTCGAGGTACTCCTGCTCGGAGGAGATCTTCTTCTGATAGAGCTTTTCTTCGCGCTCAAACGTGGCTTCGGCCAGTTCCAATCGCTCCAGGCCAGCCAGATAGTCGGACTTGGTGTCGGCCAAGTCGCGGCTGTCGAGCACGGCCAGCACCTCGCCGGTGCGGACCACATCGCCGACCGACTTGTTGGCCGAATGCACGAAACCGGGGATGCGCGGCACGATGTGAGCAAAGCGGTCCTGATTAACCTTGATTTCGCCGGGGAACGTCACGGTGACGCTGAGTGTGCCGGGAGAGGCTGTTTCAACGCCAATTTCGAACTCGTCGAGTTCGTCGGCGGTAAGGCGAACGAGCTGTTCTTCGCTTTCGTGTTGGTCCTGGTTTGCCGCCGGGTCGTTGCCTGAGCTGCAGGCTGTGAGGGTCGTCGCAGCAGCGAGCAGCAGGCCAGAGAAATGGGCGGCCCGCAGCACGCTTGAATATCTATGTGGTTTGTTCATGAGCGTCTACCGGATTAAATGTCAGAAAGGGAGGTGCCGATGAGCCGTTCGACCTCGGCGCGGGCTCTATGGTAGGCTGCCAAGGCGTGGATGTACTGATTGGTCGTCTCGAACAGCGTGCGCTGTGCGTCGAGCACCATGAGCAGGTCGAACTTGCCCTCCAGGTAGCCTTCCTCTGTGGCTGTAGCGTTCTCCTGCGCGGCAGGCAAGATGTCCTGCCGCAAGGTGGTGACCTCGGTGTAGGCGTTCGCCAGTTGCCCATACGCTTCAGTGAGCATCTGGCGGGCTTCTACCTGAGCGGCCTTCTGCGCCTCTTCTCCTTGTCGGAGGCGGTACCTGGCATCTCGGACGGCGCCCTGATTGCGATCGAAAAGGGGCAAGGGAATCGAGATGCCTGCGGCCAGCGCCGTCGCGCCCAGTCCACTGATGCGGCGGGTCCCAATGGTGAAGACAGGATCCGGGATGCCGCGTGCTCGCTCTAGCGCCATGTTGGCCCGGCGCAGGGCCATCTCGTCACGCCAGCGAGCCACATCCGGGTTGCGTTCGACGAAAGCGCTGAGCTGCTGAGGGGGCGGTATTGCATCAACAGCGGCCAAGTCGCCTTTGGCCTGTTCAAACGCCGGTGTCGTGCTGCCCCAGGTTGCTGCCAACCGGGTGCGCTTCGTAGTCAAATCCCAGGCGGCGCTTTCGTAGGCAAGCCAGGTCGTCGAGAGGAAGACCTGTGCACGCCGCTCTTCGAGGGCCGACACCTTGCCGGCCTCCACGCGTGCCGCAACGCTCTGGTAGAACTGCTGGGCTCGAGCGAGCAGGCTATCGTCCAAGGCTAGGCGCTTCTGGGCCGCGAGAACATCTGTGAAGGCTTGTGCCACCTCGGTGAGTACGTCGAACCGGGTTGTCTCGTAGTTCCAGCCGGCCAGATCTCCCTCAAGTGCAGCCACGCGCTGGCGGCTGTGGCGGTCACCACCGAGTTCGATGAGTTGGCTCAATTCGAGGGTAGCTTCGGTAGCGCCGAAGCCGCTCAGCGGTCCGGCTCCGGCGAAGTCCTCGAGGTCGGTTCCGAGTTCGGGGTTGGGCATGAGCCCGGCCTGGAGTGTACGCGCCTCGCGAGCGCGGACCTCCCAGGCAAAGACTCGCAGATCTGGGTTGTGCACAAGGGCCAGCACCAGCGCTTCACGCAGGGTGAGCACGCTGGAAGGGACCGGACCTTCTGCGTGGAGAGTGTCGCCAGTCTTAGGCAAGACGGGCGGCTGGTCGGCAGGGGTAGCACTGCCGAGCGGGGGTGGCTCCGGCCAGGCGGCCTCACGCAGCGTCGTGCAGCCTGCTAGAGAAAGCAAGAGCACCAGCGCCCAGAGCACTGGAAAGTATGGTTTCATAAGTTCGTTTCAGGACTAGTATCCTACAAATAGACGGGAGCCCGCGTTGGAGCGGGAATCGCAGAATGGACGTAGGCCCCAAACACCCCTCCATCATGAGTGGCATCGTAGCTGGGACCTGCCGAACGTGACAAGCGGCCGGTGTGCGAAGCATTCGCACTTGCGGGGGTTCGGCGGTCTTGAAACGGCTTAAATCAGAAGAACGACCGTACGAAGCAGTGTCAGCGGAGATTGGGGAACTGCGGGTTCGGATGCGAGAAGAATAGGCGTCCAGGCATCCAGATTCGGCACGTGCTGTAGCGTCGCGGCGGGATAGAGATCACTCGTTGTCTGCGAGGCATCCTTCAGCGTAGACGCCGCCTGCCCATCGGCAGGGCTCGCAAAGAGCAATATGTCGAAGCAGGAGGTTTGGCATTCGATGCCTGGGAAACCATCTGCTTCCAGGGAGACTAATTCAGTGTGCACCTCCTGCGCCATCTTAAAAACCTTCCGGGCGCAGTCGCCGGAACGACCATTTTCTATCTCAATACGTCCATCGTTCTCAACGCACAGTACGATACCGGGCAGGGCGTGCATGCTCACCGGAAAAAACAGCAACATACTCGCCAACAGCCACACGAGTGGTGTGATGTGTTTCTTGATAGTATAAAGGTTCAGCTTCATATGACGATGTTCCGTCCCATCTCGTGCTTTGAATGCCCGCCTTCGAAGGATTGTTTCACGCATGAACTGAAATACAGTGAATCGTAGTTCGTACTTTGATCTTAAGCAATGGATTCCAAAGAGAGGTCGAAATCATAGAAGGCAACGTTGGCGTCTCCCTTAGCCGATAGGATCAAAGGCACTCATCAAATCGATAGAGTGTTGCGCAACGCGGTAGGCTTCTTCAACGGTCGACGACAACACCGGGGGGATCGGCCTGCCAGGACTCGGTCGCTTCGTGCGATGAAAAAAGAGCATCTGGCTACGCGCCGCGCTTTGGAGCCCCCGTGTTGAACAACACGATACTTTGCTCGGATCTACAATGGAGATCACCGCACTGTCGGGGCTGTACGAAGTTACCCCAGTTGGCGTGGTCATGACCTGGATTAAGCGGGCTGTAAAAGGGCACGTGGATTCGGCTTGGGCCTTCACCATCGAATACAGCAGTTAACCGCTGTGCTAACGGTCTACTGAGTACTCATATGTCACGTACCGACCGACTGGCTAAATCTGTCCAGACTCAGGCGCCGGTTGCGGCAAGCGACGAATACGAATATTTCTGAACCAGACTGGATCGCTATGGTCCTGGAGACAAATATGTCCAGTCCTGCTCATTCCATAATCTGGCATATCAATCCACTTACTTTCTGCGATCAAGGCTTTCCAGTCATCATTCCACAGCTCATAAGAAACAATCATCTCGCCGTTTAGCCAGTGTTCAACAAGAGCATCATTGGCAACGATGCGGGTCGAGTTCCATTCTCCAACTGGGCTCACCACATTAACGGAGGGAGGGTGCATGTCATAATTCGCGCCCGCATGGCGATCCTCTCCCTCCTGCGCATCCGGGTGCAAGTCGTTGTCTAATATCTGGTACTCCGGCCCTGTACGCCAAGGATAGTCATGGTCTTCGGATACGCGGAACATGATCCCACTATTTCCAGCAGAGGATATTTTCCATTCGAGCTCGAGCTCAAAGTTTTCGTATTGTTCGACGGTTATAATATCACCGCCCTCCCCTTCGCCAGTAAAATGCAATACTCCGTCATCGTTTACCTGCCATGCCTCAGGAATTCCCTCACCTCCATATCGTCTCCACTGGTCAGCCCCAAGCGTTTGCCAAGACATTTCTTCGGACATGACCGACTCCTCGTCATCCATTTCCGCCGGAGCTGCATCCTCCGAGGCAGATTGGCAGCCTATTAAAACCGTTACAGCAAATGTAGCTGCCAGACATAATCGCATAACCATATGGCTCTGTTTTTTTTGTCAAATTATAAAAGTTGAAAGGTGGGTCCTGTTAAGCCTCTACAGATTCACTGTGATCTGCAACACGGTCGTTAAAGAGCATCACAAATGCAACCGAAAACAAGAACGTGGCTCCAGCAAAAATATACCAAAAGGTAGCCCAACCACCGAGATCTAATTGTCCGGCGGTTCCATAGGTATTCACAAAAAGACCGCTTAACTGGGTACCTAAGAAAAATCCAATCCCCTGGGTAAGAAGCACGAGCAAACCTTGCACTTGGCCTCTGACCTCTGGTGCAGTTTTTTTATCAATGTAGATCTGCCCTGTAACGAAAAAGAAGTCGTAGCAGATACCATGAATGAGAATACCAATCAATATGAAATAGTACATCCCTACACTTGCCCCTACTGCAAAGATCGCGAAGCGAGCAACCCATGCGAGCATTCCAAGAAGCAGCATCCACTTTACTCCCAGCCTTCGGAAAAAGAATGGGATCAAGAGCATGAAGAATATTTCGCTTACCTGCCCGAAGGCCATCTCCCCGCTGGGATTGGCAAACAGGGTTGTCCCATCAAAGAAATTCTCATGAATAGCTGTGAAATAGAGCGGTGCGTACGGGAAATATGTCCCAAAAGCGATAAAGATCAGCATCGCTGCCGCCAGAAATACCACAAAAGACTTACTCTTCAAAGCATTGAAGGCATCAATGCCGGCAATCTGCTTCCATGTGGTCGATTGTCCCTTCGATGGCGGAGGGGTATAGGGTAACGTGAAACTGTACAGACCGAGAAACAACGCAGCGCCTCCACCAATGTATAGGGGTATTGCTGTGCCATCTGCCTGAAGTACATAGCCCATAAACAGACCGATTGCAGCCCATCCAATAGTCCCGAAGACACGTACCACAGGAAACTCTTTTTCCTGGTTTTTTAAGTGATGGAACGCCAGTGAAGCTGTTAAGCCAAGCGTTGGGAAATAGCACAAAGCGTGCAGTCCCAAAAGAGGCAGAAACAGGTCTGTGCCGGCAGCAAGTGGCATGACACACATTGCCGCTCCAGCAATAAGCATAAGTACCCCCAGCAGCTTTTCTGAATCAAAGAAGCGATCAGCTACCATGCCAAGGAAAAATGGTCCGATCATGCAAGCGATCGGTCCAAGCGCATAGGCGAGGGGAATCCATTCTCCTGCACCAATGAGGCTCATATAATTGCCCAGCGTGGGTGCCCAAGCTCCCCAAATGAAATACTGGACAAACATCATTAAACTGAGGCGGGCAACAAGTCCTACATTCATGTTAAACTCCAATTGATTAACTGTAAAAGAAAACGCCGTGCAACTGGTCTCTGATCGCACGGCGTTCAAGTAAGTAGGATTAACTATTGCCCGCAAACATGGACATTAAGCTAACCTGCTCGGGCGAAAACCAAAACCAGACTTAAATTATTGGTTCCCGACTAATTTGCAGACTCTATCATACGCTGTATGCGAGTTAGAACTCTCTGACTGCTCTGTTGCTCTGCTTGATCAATCCCTGCACGCAGGGCAGCAATTTCTTCTGCACTTGCTCTCTGGTTGCGTTCCAACTGATCAACCTTCGCACGGGCAAGCGCAAAGGACGGTGGCCATTTGTATGTTGGCTGTCCCTGAGCATTCAGGTAATCCAACTGTACAGTATTGGCAGCGGCAATTTCATTGGCGGTTAGGAACTCGCTAGGAACAAGCTCGAAGACGTCCAAACCGCGAGCAATCTCACTGTTGTATATGTAGCCGTTGTACCAGTAGACTGACCAACTCCCCCCCATCTCCATCTGCTCATCACTCACTGGCCCGCGATCATGATATGCGATCTCTATCACATTGGACGGGTCGGTCCAGTCGGTAATCGAAATACCACCCTGATACCAGGATTGCACAAAGATCTCCCGACCAGGTACAGGAATCAGAGATCCGTTGTGTGCTACGCAATTCTCCTCACTCGTCTGAGGTACGGGTAACTTGTAGTAGCTCTTGAAATGCATCTTCTTATCCTCGTCGATCGTGAAGTATGCATTTGCTCCCCACTCCATCGGATCTGTCTCGCGGCATTTCGGTCCTCCTCCGCCTCCCCATTCATCAGTGAACAGGATTTTGGAGCCGTCATTGCTAAAGGTTGCCGAGTGCCAATATGAGAAGTTGCTGTCTGCAACCGCGTCAACACGATAAGGATTAACCGGATCAGAAATATCGAGAAGGAGTCCGTATCCTCCGCAAGCCCCCCCAGCCAAGCCAATTTCAGGATAGAGTGTTATATCATGGCACTGATTGGGCCCCCGATCTTCACCATCTCCGTCACCACCGCCCATCATCTGAGCAATTATATCTGGTAGTGCTTCGCGAAATGCACTCGTATCCTCGGCAGTCGGTTCGGTGATTCCCTCCTCCTCAAAGTAGGACGCACTCATCATAGCCACGTAGTTATCCGGCAGTATGAAAGGAGAACCACCAATTGAAACAACAAACGCTCCACGGGCCTTCGCCTCCTCAATCTCGGCTCTCTCTGCATCCGTAGGACCATGCTCCGGTGGGGCGGTCAGGTCTTCAAAAATCCTGGGTGAACTCACGATTGCTGCCTCCGTAGGGTTATCCAAGGGAACCTGGATAACTTCAATCCTGAAGAGTGCAGATTCGGGATCCTCACTTGGAGACATGCCTGAGCATCCGGGCAATTCTTCCGCTGGCCTCACCGGGGCTGATCCAGAAACGTAAATGTAGATGTTTTCGTCGTCTTCAGGATCTTTAAGCAGTGAGTGCGTGTGTGAGCCTCGACAGGTCTGGACGTTATGGATGTACTGCGGGTCGAGTACATCAGTGATGTCGAAAATCCGAATTCCCCTCAGTCGTTCATGACTGACGCTCTCCTGTACTCCCTCAGTACCGCAATCAAGTCGACCGCCTGTACCTTCACCTGAAACAAAAAGCAGGTTACCGTACACCGAAACGTCACTCTGTGAAGCTGGACACAGGTAATCTTTCGCCAGCACAGGGCTGCTGGGGTTGGATACATCCCAGATCTGAATGCCGTTATAGTTGCCTTGGAAGACATACTGGTCCTTGAAGGCCAAGTCACTGTTGGTGACACCAACATAGTTTTCCGGGGGCATAACTGTTGCGACCATACGCAAATTCCAGATGGCTTCCTCCGCATCAAAAAGTCCGGCTCCAAGACCAATGCGTGGATCCTCCATGACCATCTCCTGGGGGGTGAATTCTTGCGCTGTGCTCACCTCTGGTCTGACTATAACAGACATCAGGAATGCGGCAATCAGCAGGTATTGTGGTTTCATCGTGTTGGGATTAGGGTGGTGTATGGCTACTATTGTGAGAGTTTGAGACGATCAAGCATCAAGTTCATGCGATTGATCTCTGTGACTTGGTCGACATGAATGTCCGTAGCTAGCTTGTAGGTATCGTCGCCTGTGACCGCTCCGTCTACTTTAAGGAGCTCTCTAACCATATAAACAGCTCCTTCGTGGTGCATAATCATGTACTCCAAGAACAATTGATCAAAGTCAGCTCCTTTGGCTGCTTCGAGTTCGTCAAGCTGTTCTTGAGAAAGCATACCCGGCATATGCAACGCGTGATGGTCGTCAGTGCCATGAATCATAAGAGAGCTGCCTTCTATCATCACATGAGGGACTGGTTGAGCACGCTTGCGCAGCCAGTCCTGCATAATGCGTATCTCGTCGTTCTGTGCGTTAATGATACGGGCAGCCAATGTTTGAATAATGGGGCTTGCGTTATTGCTTTCGGCAAATGACGACATAATCAAAGCCTGGGCATGGTGGCCTATCATGCCGGTCATAAAGTCAACGTCCGCTTGGGAAAAACGTGCAAGTGCACTATCCTTACGTGCCCAGTAGAGTGATTCCAGGTCTTCAGTATCCTGAGAGATCGCCGAGCCCGCGACGCACATGCCGATCAATAGGATACACACGAATCTATTGAGATGCTCAGTCATGCATAGTTCTATTTGGACAACTCGGAAGGTACAAAAAAATCATGACAATGCCACTCAAAAGGCAGCTGACAGCTGCATACGTACGGTATGGATCTGGGGGGCATCCTGCGGGCTTCGTCCTGAATAGGATACAGTCGCACGCAAAACACTGTTTAATTGAAGCCATCCGCTTAAGCGCCATAGGAGCGAATTCCCTCTCCCCCTGCCGTCCGTAAGCTCGAATAACGCAAGCCCGGCTGAATCCTGATTGTCTTTCAGGTTCACATTCGCAAGTTCGATGGTAGCATTAACATTTGCTCGCCCCGCCCTGCTCCATGAGCCTCGTAAGGGTAATTTTACAATTGTAGCCGAAGTTCCCGTTGTGCCATCCTTCCGTGAGTAGTCCGGGTTAACAGATAATCTGAAATCCTGCGTTATTCCTAATTGAATCTCTTGTGTGAACGATCGTGTCTGAATATCGAATTCCCTCGAAGAGAAGGTGTCGCTCCTGTTGATTTTGTTCGAAAAGGTACTCCCAGACTTGAAGGCCCATGCCTCTCCGAGTCGCCATCGCACTTGAATGCGAAAATCATCGATGCTCCTCGTCTCTGCACCGGCAGCAAGCTTACTGGCTGAGCGAATTCTTCGCCAGGAAGCATTAAGACCATACTGAGGGTTATCACGAAACAACCAAAGATCCTGCGTGAGGTTGAGCACTCCACGGATAGAATACTGAGGATGCCGAAAATTTTGCTGTCTCAAAAGGTAAATATCTACTGGGTCAGGTGTTTGATTCTTTTCGTTCACCTCCACTGCAGTCCGCAGCGCAACTTGGCTCAACCATCTTTTCCATTTTTCCGGTGCGCCCTGCCAACGCTGTCTGTTATCAAATTGGATATTGAACCGGGCCTTCAGACCGGTAAGAGATTGCAACGAATCCGATGGTATCAGAGTGCGTGCATAGTTTCCCTCGTCTTGCGTTACTTCGGGAATGAACTCGTCAATCTCAACAATTCCATTGCCATTGGAGTCCTCCCAAACATATTCACCAAGTTCGGGGCCCGTGCGAATATAGATTTCCTGAAGTACGGGGGTTTGTTCGGAGAGCGCTTCATAGAACCAGCTTAGCCTGAACAATCTCTCCCATGGCTGTATGCGTCCATTCCAATGGAGTACCAATGATCGCTCATTAGTCAGTCCCTGTGTGGTTTGAAAGAAATTCGAATACTTAATGAGTTGCCAACCTAATCGTCCCTCGCTTCGAAAAGAAGGTCTGCTGTTTGCGGTGTATTGCAGGCTGGCCGTAGCTTTCCGTCGGCCGCCGGGCAGCAATTGATGATCGGCCCACAAGTGTTCGTCACGCCAGTCAAAGCTTGGTGATAGTGTACCCCAATTACTGTTCCATTTGGCGTCAGTAGATATGTGCCAATATTTTTGTGAGTCCTGTCGTAAGCCTTGACTTATATGATGTTGACGGTCACTAGTCCGGAATCCCGTACCTAAGGTGATACGCCCATTAATCAACGATTTCTGCAGTTGCATCTCATGGCGAACCCAACTACCCTGTATTGACTCTAATTCGCTCTCAATGGCTGTAAAAAAGTAGTTGAGACGGGGTAAGCGAAGCTCATTGATTGTTGCTTCCAGTACTCGTCTGTTGCCATTGAATATCCCGGCCTGATGAAGTCGGCCAAGTGTACCGGTTACCGAAGATTCGTCAGAGAGTTGCCAAGTAACACTTGCCTCATCAATGAATTCCCGATGTGTTCGTACAAGATTGCGGTTAAGCGGGAGATTCCAGGAACGTACAAATTCAACGGGTTGAACGCGACCAAATGTGGTGAAATTTTCACCGGTATGGCGTCGATCAAGAACAACAGTTGTCGTGCCTAACCCAACCGGCAAATCCACAATTCGTAAGCGGCCATAGTAACTATGGGCCAGATCGTCTGCTGCATCGAGAGAGGAGAATCGATTTTCGTCACGGAATGACTGGGCCCATTCTCCAGATAGCTCGATATAACGTATCGGTGCAATACTTCCACGCAGATCAAGCATACGCTGTTGCCTGGGCTTCGGTAGGATGCGAATGGGTAAATATTCACCTTGCCCCGGTCCACGGTAACTGTAAGCGATTCCATTTGTGGTCTGTCCCTGTCTCACGTAATCTCCCGCCCCGGGGCCCACCCGAGTGAACTCAACCCTGAATACCTCCCCTTGTGATGCCTGTGTGATGGGAATATAGATACGATAAAGGTCGCCCGATATTGTAGTATCCCGAAGTTCGTAGTGCACCCATGGTGCCTCAGGATCATATGTCACAGGTATTGCACCACTGCGTGAAGCCTCCTGATCTCCCAGTGTTGTTAGAAGATCCCTGTCGGCAGTTGTAAGTCCAAACTCCTGGTCAAATGATTTACCGTCGGCTTCCCTGATAAATGTAACACCGAATGTTGCAAAGTTCGGTCCTGAAACACGCTCTCCCGCAAAAAATTCTGCTTCGGTTGCAATAAGCGTACGAGTGAATTCTGTGGTTCTATACTGAAATTCCACCACCACACGGTGATGGTATCTCATCAACCGGTTCGTTGTGAAGGTTACTTCACCTGTGGCATAGTCAATCACGTAGTCCTGAGACTCTCCACGGGTTAAAAGATCGCCGTCCAGATAAACAGATTCAGATCCTGGGATTACGAGAATAAATGGTTCATTAGCGTTCCCCTGAAGCCGGTAGGGTCCCTGGACACCGTTCTGGATTTTGATATCCTGTGTTTTGAACAGTCCTCGGGATGTGGCTGCAGCCATGCGCAATGTTCCCCCCAAGACCCCGGACGGAGAAGGTGTTGTGATTCCAACGCCTTGAATCTTCCGGTTGAGTTGTGCGAAGATACCGCTGTTAAGTTGCAATTCAAAATCGCCCAGTTGGGCTGAACTGAACGGCGTATCGATTTCAATGAATACGCGATCAAGTTCGCTGAGTCGCTGTGTTGTGCCTTCGGGAAGAATGGGCGTATTCTCATCAGTCAAGGCCGCTCGCAAGTTTATGTCCGGTGCCAGTTGCCCCGACATCTGCAAGCGCAGACCTGACTCGATAGTTGCATCACGATTGTTGCCGGCAAGTATCCCTCGTGTAATAGATCCGCTTCGCCTTATTCGAAGCGGTTCCTGCGCGGCCTCTGGTTTAGCTGGTTCAACTACAGTGGACGAATCCATTTCTGCCTGAGGCTCAAGGATTCTGGTGTATCGATCCGGCAGACCTAAATCCCAAATCTGATAGGTTGCAATTGCCGTGTCATTCGGGGCAATTAATGGTATCCATAGACGGCCGAACCGGGCGTCTAAGCGATAATCACTGGAGTCCAATGTTGCACCTTGTACCTCAATAGTCAAAGTGCCGGGTACAATGAAGGGGCGCAGTATAAAGGGTTGCTCCCCCATCAAGGTGTCTGCCCAAGCCTCCGCATTTTGCGCAAGTGCGTGTAGTGACCATAACGGCACACACAGGCAACATATGCATAGTAAGCTACTGAGGTGGGTAATCCAGAGGCGTTTCTGATCCTGCTTAACTGCCAAAACTAACGTCGTCCGCTAGTTCATTGGTATCATCTGACCTGATCGCAACTCCGGCATTTTCAAGGAGGTCGCCACATTGCGTAATTCCCTCTACGAGACCGTCAGCCAGTTTTCCCATTTTAATATTTTTTTGGATCGTGGCTACGACTTTGACCCAATCATCTGTATCAACCTTAGCATTGATACCCGTGTCACCGATAACTTCTATTCTGTGTTCAAGTAGCGATACAAACAAGAGAATACCAGTGCGTTCCCGGGTTAAAAAAACCTCTTTCTCTAAAAAGGCCTGCACTGCTCGTCGGTGGGTTGTGACTATAAGTCGATTTCGCCCTGCTAAACAACGTTTTAATGCTGGCACCAAATGTGTAAGAACAGCTCCTATCCCTCCCATCACTGCGATCAGAAGGACTGGTATGATTCCCTCAACCCATTGTGGACCTCCCCAGCCGGGAAGCCAGCGAATCCCCAGAATCACAGCATAGGCAAAAAGAGCAAATAGACCGGCTCCGCGCCAAAGAGCTACTTCGTGCTTATCACTCTGTGCCACAATGTAGGGAACGATCTCCCCCGATGTACGCGTTTCAGCTGCAGATACTGCTTCCTTGATGCGCGCCAGCTCAGCCTCGGTCAGGATTGCTTTCATGAGATTACACAGGATTTAGGTTTAGACACGTATTAGACGTGTTGATAGATAAGCATGGATAGATAAACTAAGTACACTCAAACCTACAGCTACAAGCACTAATCTTATCAGCGATGCCTCTCCACCAACTTGTCCCAGCCTCGTAAATACGGCAAGTGGGATTGTTTGGGTTCGACCGGGTATGTTACCAGCAAAAACTATTGTTGCCCCAAACTCACCAACAGCTCGGGCAAAGCCAAGTACTATGCCGGCAATTACCCCCCTTGCAGCCAAGGGCAAGGTGACCCACCGAAATGCCGCCCAGCGCCCTCCCCCATATACAGATATCGCCTCTTCCCATTCCGGGTCGATTTGCTCTATAGCTACACGAAAGGTTTGCACGAGTAAAGGGAAAGCCATGATCCCGGCGGCTAGAGCTGCCCCCCAAGCTGTGAATGCCAAATCTATGCCTAGAAATTTATCCAAAATGCGCCCCCCTGCTCCGTTTGGTCCCAAGAATGTTAGTAACAATAACCCGGTAACTACGGGCGGAAGAACTAAGGGGAGTTGGACAAGATTCTCAACTACGAAAGTTAAAGGAGATTTTCGTCGAGCCAGATACCACGCAGTCAGGATCCCTGGTATTAGCATCAACGCAACTGCCACCGCGGCAACGCGAGCCGATAGTGCGATAATCGTCCATTCCTGTGGCAGAATAGGCATGTCGGGGTTAAGAATTAAATCCAAATCTGGTCCACAGGGCTAACTGTGTGGAATCTCCGACAAAAGCAACAAAAGCAGTTGCGGCCTCTGGATTAGCTGCTTTACTTAAGGTAGTAGCCACGTATCTGATATTCGGAGTACAGGAATGCGGTAATTGGAGCATTGGTTTTAACCCCTTTACTAATGCAGCATCGGAGTGATATACTACGGCAAGTTCAGCCGCACCGCTGGATACCGCTGTAAGTGCTACCCGAACATCCAGTGTCGGGATCACAGCAGGTTCAATGACATCCCATATCCCTGCGCATTGCAACGCCTGTTTGCCATAGACTCCAGCCGGTACATGTGAAGGATCAGCCATTGCAAGACGGCGCACGTTTATAAGCTCCGAGAGGCTATTTATTGGATCTGCTGCGTGCGAACCAATAACGACTAGGGTATTACCTGCAAATGTAATCTCGGGACCACTAGTCAGTGAATGCTCTCGCAGATAGTCAATCCAGTCCGGACTTGCGGCCATGAACACATCAGCGGGAGCTCCCTGTTGGATTTGTCTTGCAAGAAGTGAGGTCGGCCCAACGTGAGTGTAGACGGTTATTTTCGGGTGCTGTAATTCAAACAACATAACTAATTCGTTGAGGGCATCTGTAAGAGATGCCGCTGCAAAGACAGTCATTGAAGTCTTGTGCGAATCAGAGCTTGAACTGCACCCCGCAGCCAGGAATACTGCGACCAGAATCAGCCGCATTACAAGTTAGTCTGTTCGCGGATGGAGGTAATCAATGCAGATGCGCGCTGGTGGTGTACCGAAGTTGAATCAGATGCCAAGGTGCGTACCCGTTCGAGCTGTGCAATCGCCTCTTCCGTACGATTGATGCGTGCGAGCATCAATCCGTAGTTAAAGTTGGCGTTTAAGTGATCTGGATCCACTTCAAGTACTTTTTTAATTTCCGTGACACCCAACATTGGGCTACCGGTATTCAGGTATGCTGTTGCCATATCTGTGCGTACATCAAGGTTGTCTGGGTCATCCGCAAGTGTTTTTTGATAGGCGTTCACGGCCAACGCGGCAGCTCTGCTACGCTCAGGAGGCTGAGTCTCATTGGCCATCCATTCATAATACAGATCCCCTGCAGTTTTCCAATCCTCAGCGAGGTTGGTTTCCTCAGCTATTTCTGATTGGACATCAGCTGCCATATCCAGTCTCCCACCCTCCGCTAAGACATATATTTTTTCGCGCATAAGGAGGAGAGAGATGGCGCTCGTATCACTTGCAATGGCTGCATCCAACTCAGCAATTCGATCAGCCAATTCACCGGATAGTGGGGTCCGTAGGGAAGTATCATCAGTCGAAGTTACTGTGGGTAGTGAAGGCTCGGGCGATGATGCTCGCTTGCTGACTGTGGTTGCAACAAACAAGGCGATCACCAACAATACCCCCAATCCGATAAGCACAAAGACCTGCAGACCAACCCCGCGTTCAATGTTTGCCGGACGTTTTTTGGGAGTTACTGATTGCTGTCGGGGTTTAGTAACTATACGTTGCAACTTCACTCCACACTGAGAGCAAAAGTTGGAATCGGTTGGATTCTTCCAACCACATGCATTGCAGTAACTACCACCTCCACCCCTCTCAGTGAGTGTGCTTTCAACTTCTTCATCAGTTTCTTCATCTACCGGCCACCCGCATAAACCACATCGTTCCTCATCCTTAATGAGTCGTGCCCCACATTCCGCACAGGTCTTAATCATTCACTGTCACGGGTAAGTACATGGTCTTTCAACTCCCGTGAGGGCTTAAAGGTGGGAACCCTTTTTGCTTTTATACGCATTATTTCTCCGGTTGCTAGGTTACGCGCGTTACGGGCAGATCGCTCCTGAACACGGAACGATCCAAAGCCTCGAATATTCACAGATTCACCTTCGGACAAAGCTTCTTTGACCGTCTCTGTAAATCCAGATAATGCGGCTTCTGTTTCCCGCTTGGTTAGCCCTGTTCTACGGGCAATTATTTCGATCAGCTTAACTTTGGTCATGAAAATAGGGGTATGGGGTATGAACGATAACCCGAATGAGTTGGTTGAATTTTGCCGGCCCTTCAAGCCTGCAATAGGTTTGACACGTAAGAGGCATAATTGTGCCCATCTCCCCTGCAGGGGGAGATTTTTTGCGAAAGGAGACAAGATATGCCCTAATTAGGTATGAAATGTCGTTAAAGTTCGATCATTAAAATTCAAACGAATGAGTTCTTGGCAGGAATTGCGATTTAAGGCGCATGGAACAGGCATTTCTGTTCCTCTGAGCGAACAGATTAATCTTTTGGGCGGCATGCTAGGCCATGTAATTCAAACACAGGCCAGTCCAGAAATGCTGGATATGGTCGAGAAATTACGCCATCTGGCAAAGCAAGCTATCTCCGAACACGATCCAGTTCTTCGTTGTGAAGCAGTAGAACAGATCAAAGAACTAGAGCTACAGGAGATTGAGTGGCTGCTGCGCGCATTTACAACGTTCTTTTACCTAGTCAATCAGAGTGAGCAACAGGAGATCATTCGGATCAACCGTGAGCGTGCACGGCTGCTCCCTGAAATGGGGCGAGTAGACTCAATTGATGAAGCTGTGGGAATTCTGCGTAGGGCAAATTATCCACTGGAGGAGGTCATTAAGTTTATCGCACGGCTTGATATACAGCCTACACTGACCGCACATCCGACGGAGGCTCGCCGACGAACAATTCTGTACAAGCAGGAACACCTGGCATTACTTATTGACAAGCTTCGGCACAGCAATCCGACTCCCGAAGAGCGTAATGCTCTGCTCTACCGAATACAGAACCAAGTCGGTCTCCTGATCGCTTCTGACAAGGTTCGAGCCAGCAAGCCAACAGTAATTGATGAGGTGGCAAATGGGCTGCATTATCTGCGGAACGCAATCTGGGAAGCAATTCCGCGTATTCATGCCGATGTGACAAATGCGATTGAACGCCATTACGGTGAACGCGTGAAGGTGCCGATTTTCCTGCAGTTTCGGTCATGGATCGGGGGCGACAGGGATGGCAACCCAAATGTGACGTCTACGGTCACGAGAACAACCTTCTCTATGCACCGCAGAACAGTATTATCCCGCTATCTGGACGATCTACGTGAATTGCGACGGGATCTTAGTATTTCTGAGTTACAGCTGACGCTCCCCGGTATGCTATACGAATCCATTCAGGTAGACGAGGCAGAAGTGAGTCTGACGGCACACGAAAATCGCCTGTACATACGGGAGCCGTTCCGTCGGAAGATCAGCTTCATGATGCAGCGTATTGAATTGGTAAGAGAAGGAAAAAAAGACATCTACGACAGCGACCGTTTTCTTGCAGATTTACAAATCCTTGCAAATGCCCTTGAAGAGATTGGATATGGGGATCTGGTATCCCATGGACGCTTGGGCAAACTCCTCTTGCAGGCGCAGGCATTCGGATTTCACATGGCTGCGTTGGATATCCGGCAGCATAGCCGAGTCCATACTGATGCGGTAGATACTCTATTCAGGGTTAGCCGGGTCTGTGGCGACTATGCAACTATGACGGAAGAGGCTAAATTAGAGCTTTTATCAGAAGAGCTGAGCAACCCCAGGCCTCTCTTGCCGCGTGGCATCCAGGTCGAGGATGATTTACAGGAGGTACTCAACACTTTCACCGTAATCCGAGATATCGTAGAATCATCTCCCCGTGCATTGGGGAGCTACGTAGTAAGCATGACCCACGCCGTGAGTCATATTTTGGAGGTCCTATTACTGGCAAAAGAAGTTGGCCTTTGGCATACAGAGGGGGATGCCGTGCATTTCCCCATTGATGTCGTTCCACTTTTTGAAACCATAGAGGACCTTGACCTTGCTGGCGTCTTGTTGACCAAGCTATTTGAACATCCAATCTATCGCCAGCATCTTGCACACCGTGACAACATGCAGGAAATCATGCTAGGCTATTCCGACAGCAATAAGGATGGTGGCTATTGGATGGCGAACTGGGCACTGCACAAAGCACAAAGATGTATTGGCGACATCTGCAAGGATTTCGGGGTTGATTTGCGGCTGTTTCATGGACGCGGAGGAACGGTTGGCCGTGGCGGAGGTCGCGCCGGTCAGGCAATCATAGCGATGCCACGCGTCATACATAATGGTCGAATCCGGTTCACTGAACAAGGTGAGGTAATTTCTTTCAGGTATGCACTGCCTGCAATAGCACACCGCCATTTAGAGCAGATTGTGAGGGCCATGCTGATTGCCCCACTTCGGGCAGCAGATGAAGCAGGGAATGCAGGAATCATGGAACGCCTCTCAGCAGTGTCAATGAAGAACTATCGCTCACTCATTGATGATCCGGATTTCTGGGCGTGGTATGTCTCGTGTACTCCAATTGAGCAAATCAGTCGATTACCTATTGCTTCGCGGCCAGTCTCTCGCGGCTCAGTAAATATGGTGGACTTTGACGATCTTCGGGCAATTCCTTGGGGCTTCGCTTGGACACAGACACGTTACGTAGTACCGGGATGGTACGGAGCCGGAGAAGGCCTTATGGCACTCGTTCAAGATCACGCCTCCACCTTGAAGCGCATGTATAAGGAGTGGCCCTTCTTTCAAGCGGTTCTAGACAGTGCCCAACTCGAGATGGCGCGGGCTAGGTTGGATATTGCATCAGAATATGTTGCACTGGCAGCTGACCCCGTGGTCGGAAAACGAATCCATGATCAGATTGGCGAAGACTTTAAGAAAGGTGAAGCAGCTATCCTAGAGATCACCGGGTTCGAGCGACTCTATGGTCATGTACCCGTTGTTAGAAAATCTATCAGGCTTCGCAATCCCTATTCTGACGTATTGAATCTCCTACAGATCGAGTTGATCAGACGAAGCCGTAATAAGCTGGAAGCAGACGAAAAGCGGTTGACTCATGCATTGCTTCTGAGTGTTAATGGTGTCGCCGCAGCAATGCAGAGTACGGGATAGACACCTATTTATCGAGTCGAACGCTGACCTTTACAGGCAGGTGGTCTGATACGTACCTGCCCTCACTGATTGCTACTACGGCTTCGTAGCTCTGTACGGTCCAAGCAGGCGATACAAATACGTAGTCAATCCGCGCTTTGGGCAGTGACTCACTTTCTAGAAATCCACTGAACGTACCTGTTGGCCCTTCAGGCGGATTTTGGCTGACAGTTCTTGCATCTTGCAACAGATCCTCGGTCAATGCTGCATAAACCTCAGTGTCCGGGGTTGTATTGAAGTCTCCGAGTACCAATACTGGTGCGTTGTCAGATAACGCTTGGGCACGCCTGGCCAGAAGCTTTGCGCTTTCTAACCGTGCCTGGTTGCCCCGGTGATCAAAGTGCGCATTGATCACCCAAAAATGAACATCCGTATCTCGTACTCTCAGATAAGCTGTTGTGGCTATTCTGGGGAGTGCTGCATCCCAACCCCGACTACCCGGTACATCGGGGGTCTCTGAAAGCCAAAAAGTAACCGTATCCAGCAGCTCGAAAACCTCTGTTTTGAAAAAGATGGGGACAAATTCCCCCGCATCCTTGCCATCGTCTCTTCCTACTCCCACCCATTCATAGCCTGAAAGCTGAGCTGCCAGTTGATCCACTTGATGGACAAGTGCTTCCTGCACACCGATAAGGTCTGCCTCAGCCATCTCGTTTGCCACCCATTCTACTCGATGCGGCCATGCACTGGGACCGTCCTCGGGATTATCATAGCGAATGTTGAAGGACATGGCCGTAAAGTCTGTCGGGGCAGGCTGTAATGCAAGTGCCAAAACAATCAGACTAAACATGGCTATCCCCCTATTGTGATCATTGGACGGTTCTTGGACGCTGCGATTGCATGCATGCCTGCATGTCGGGCATGTTTACCGCCCACCGCGGTGCTTATCAATTCAAGGAGCTCCTGGTCACTCGCACCGTTCCGCATGGCGTGTTGCAGGCTGATTTCTGCCCGTCCGAACAGGCAAACTTTCAGGTTACCGTCTGCGGTGATTCGAAGACGATCGCAACCTTCGCAAAAATCTTCCGTCATGGACGTAATAAAACCTACCCGACCACGGAAGCCTGGCACTCTATACAGCTTTGCAGTTGAGCCGGGGCTACATGTGAGCGCTTCAAGCGGATATACTTGACGGATGATCCGAAGCATTTCCTGGTAAGGGACCAGCTTCTCCCCACTCCAACGATTGTCGTCAAAGGGCATGAACTCTATAAAACGGACTTCAATTGATCTCTCACGTATGAGGTCAACAAAGTCTACCAACTCATCTTCATTCATGCCCCGCATCACGACGCAGTTGATTTTTACCGGATCATACCCGGACTCGAGCATCATGTCAATGGCTTCCAACACGATTCCGAGTCCATCTCGCCGCGTGATCGCCTCGAACCGGTCAGGTTGCAGCGTATCCAGGCTCAGGTTTATTAGGTTAAGACCTGCCGCTTGAAGCTTAGGTAGCTTGCGCTTCAGAAGTAGGCCGTTAGTGGTAATAGCGAGCGTTTTAAGCCCCGGTAAAGAAGCCAGCGTTTCAACAATCTTCTCAATTCCTGGTCTCAGTAGCGGCTCTCCACCGGTCAGACGAATCTTGGTTACCCCCTGTCCAACAAAGAGTCGTGCCAGACGGGTGATTTCGTCGTCTGTCAATAATTCATCTGTTGGCGTCCAATCGAGCTCACCTTCCGGCATGCAGTAGCTGCATCGCAAATTGCAGTGTTCAACCAACGAAATTCTCAGATACTTGTGTATCCTCCCAAAACTGTCGGATAAGACATTTGCCCGGCTCTTGGCGGGTGAGTACGTTAACGAAAAATCTCCAGGTGCCTGCGATGCAGGTGACGCGTTGGGATCCAATCTATTGGCCTCAGGGAGAAGCTTGAGCTCATAAATCATCGGGTACTCATCACGTGCCTTCACGCTACGCTCTTATGCAAACCACTGCTTAAACGATAAGTCGGAGTATAAGATACCACGGCTAGGGAGATTAAGTCCTGAATCGCTATTAAAGGGAACAGTGATTTCGATGGAGCGAAACAAATCACATCCGGCTTTAAGGTTAGCAGTACAGGAAAAAGATCAACCAAAAACACAGGAGAAAAATGGTCCGGCGGCCGATGTACTCTGTTCATGAAAGCATATCTCCGAGAATCTCCGAATTCGATTTTTCTTTAGTCGCCCTCCGAGTTCTTTTCGAAGTACCGAACAGTCTAATAGGGAAATGACTATAAACCAACACAGCGGAACAGGGGATTAATAGCAATTTCGGGGATATAAGTTCGAGTATACATTACCAGAAATGGTTGTCTTCCCGCTGACTCACATATTCGACACAGTACTCGGCCATCCTTCGAATCAAATCCTCCATGAGGGGCTCACGATAGGGAATCTGGAGGAAATGCTTGGTTGTTCTGTATTTTTTCAATTCTTCACGAAAATGCTCCAGCGACGCACTGTGCGGAGCAAAGTTGAGATGTGCCTTGTGTGCAGAATAGGCAAACAGGAAGCGAGGTTCCACGAAGAAGGGATTTCCCCATTTGATTACTTCCTGTGCTTCTGGTGCAACGCTCTGAAGGATCGCACGAAGCCTGTGCAAGTGCGGAAGCGATTCATTCGGAGCAGCCAGAATATACTCTTCAACCGTAGTCGGTCGTTGTTTGCCAGCCATATGATTCACATGAAAGATGCTAGAATCAACAGATCACCTGTGCCTGTGAATTACACCTCTTGTGCGTACAGGTTTCCATTGCTACAATATTCGTAAGTCATTTCTTTCGAAGGTTCTAATAGATCTATGAATCTTCTGAAAAAAGGCATTCAAAATTTTCGCCAAAATCAGTATTGTTCCTTGAAGTATTCTTCTCCAAAATTTGAATGTTTTTTCAACAGCCTAATTAATTGATTTACGTATGTCACTCTCTTCTATAAGTATCTGCAGAATCCGGCCTCATCGTTATATTCCCTCAGGATTTACACAATTGATAGCAACATAAGGACTGCCAATTATGTGCCCTACTATTGTTGCCAATGAAAATAATCTCTAAATACTGACCGTCTGAGAATCCCCCAATCCGTTCTGAACCACCCAATGAATTTTCAATCAAACCTCCCAATGAAAGAGACCCAAGAAAAAAGCATGCTTGAAGTACATCTCAATACCGCGCGCAGGGTCAACTTCGCATCAGCGCAGAATGATATACCGGTGATCAAGAGTCTTATTCTGTTCAATCATGGTAGTGAACCTATTTCTGATCTCAGTATCTCACTGAGGATTGATCCACCTGTGATCTCTCCAAAATACTGGAGCATTGATCGACTGACTCCAGGTGAATTAAAGCTGAACAACCTGGATACCCCCCTGGATATCGAACGTCTTCGGGGGCTCAATGAGGCCGAAAAAGCCACGCTGTTGATCTCCATCACTAAGAACGGCGCAACCCTCATCCAGGAACGCCAACGTATCGAATTACTGGCAAAAGACGAGTGGGGCGGGCTGCAACAAGATATGGATCAACTTATCGCATCATTTGTGTCCCCGAATGATCCAGCAATCGCCGAGATTCTTAAAACCGCCTCCAGTATTCTTCACAAGGAAGGACACAGGCATTCACTTGAAGGATACCAGTCCGAAGACCCCGAACGGGCTTGGATGATCGCTGCATCCATCTGGTCCGCGGTGACAGGAATGGGGCTGACTTATACGAACCCTCCAGCTTCATTTGAGCGCGAGGGGCAGAAAATCCGTGGCCCCATGCAGATTAGGACACAAGGCCTTGCAACCTGTCTAGATACGGCACTTCTATTTGCGGGGGCGTGGGAAGCCGCAGGGCTGAACTCAGCCGTCCTGTTTTCCAAAGGACATGCATTTGCAGGCTTCTGGATAGTACCCAAAGACTTTGGGCTCGTCACCGAACCCGATGCAGTCGCAATCCGAAAAGCGATCCAAGCCAAGGAGTTTTATTGCGTGGAAACGACACTTGTTACGCAAAGACCAGCGGAAAATTTTGAGGCTGCACTGCGTGAAGGCCGTGCGCATTTGAGTGAACAGAATGAGGATAAATTTGAGGTTGCTGTAGACCTTCCACGTGCACGCTCCGCAAAGATAAAGCCATTGGCAAGCCATCAGCCAGAAGAGGAAACAGGGAATGGTCAGATGGACGTAACACCAGCGCAGCTTCCAAAACCAAGTGATCTTGGATTCTTGCCAGAAGACTCCTTTGAGCCCATGCAGGGCCCCTCAAAAGGACGAATCGAGCGATGGCAAAGTAAACTTCTGGACCTCTCCCTCAGAAATCGACTCCTTAACTTCCGTAAAACCAAACAGGCCGTACCATGCATGGTGCCGGATACTGGAAAACTTGAAGATGCACTGGCGGATGGCAAATCATTCAAAGCATTCTCACTCTTTGAAAACCACCCGATCGGAGAACGCCGCGTCACACAAGAAGAAGAAAAGCAAATCATTGACTCTGCTGTTCAGCACGCGTATGAAAACAATCAGATCTCCGTACTGCTTGATAAGAATGAGATGGACAAACGATTGGTTTCCATCCATAGAAAAGCAAAAAGTGATCTCCAGGAGGGTGGGACGAACACACTCTACCTCGCAGCAGGCTTTCTCAGATGGCAGAAAGAGGGAGACACCAAAAAGTACCGTGCCCCTTTGCTCTTGATTCCAATCAAATTGTCGAGACGCTCGGTGCGATCTCCATTCAAGATAAAAATTTTTGAAGATGAAGTCCGATTCAATTTGACCTTACTTGAATTCCTCAAACAAGATTTCGGACTATTATTGCCCGAACTTGAGGGGGAGTTGCCGAGGGATGATAGCGGGATTGATGTTCCAGGAATATTGAACCATCTGCGTTCTAAAGTTCGGGATATCAGAGGCTTTGAAGTAATCGAAGAAATCGAAATCTCCACATTCTCATTCGCAAAATACCTGATGTGGAAAGATATGGTTGATCGAACTGATCAGTTGCGTAACAATAGGTTGGTGGCTCACCTCATTGATGACTCTGGAGCGGTATTCAATGACAAGCGGAATCAGAAGCTAACTCCAGCGGATCTTGACACTAGAGTTGCTCCTGAGGAAATCTTCACTCCACTTCTGGCAGACAGTTCTCAACTGTCGGCAATCCTTGACGCAGTTGACGACAGAGACTTCGTGCTCATTGGACCTCCAGGGACAGGAAAAAGCCAGACAATTGCAAATATTATCTGTCAGTGCCTTGCCCATGGGAAGACCATCCTGTTTGTCGCAGAAAAATCAGCGGCCTTAGATGTTGTTCATCGCAGGCTCAAGTCATACGGTCTAAGCGATGCGATCCTTGAATTACATTCAAATAAAACGGACCGCAAACGCGTACTAAATCAATTAGAGCGTAACTGGGATCGCACTGCAAATCCTCATAACAAACACTGGCGATCAGCCAATGAGAAAATATCCAGCGTCCGAGGCCAGTTGAACACCTATACTTCCGAGCTCCACAAGAAAGGAACACAAGGGTTTTCAGCATTTGATGCAATCGGATGGATTGCACAAGCAAAAGATGGACTCCATCTTGATTTCGGAAATAAAGATTGCCATGATGAAGAGGGCTTCCATCTCCTAGAAGAGACCGTCAAAACTCTCGGTCAAACATTCAGCATCGTCTCTGATAGACCCCAATTATCCATAATCAACGCATCCGAATGGTCCAACGCTTGGCAGAAAGAGATCCTTGAAAGTGCTAGAGTGCTTTTGACGAATTTGCAGAAGCAAATTAGAATTGCAGAAAATTTATCAGATCTAATTGGACTGATTCCAGACCCGGATGTAACCTCTGAGCGTCGCAGCCTATTGAGTGCACTCGCCAAGCGAGTTGAATCAGATGCAGAAAATCTTTCCCTGGTTCCAGATTTGCCATATGCTCAACTTCAAGAATCCGTCACAAAACTAGGAGCTGACTTGAACGAAATCAATAAACAGAAACAACTCCTAAATGCAGAATTTCCCGAGGAGCAAATCAACAGAATGCCACTTGATCAGATTGATGTTGACTGGCGTTCGGCAAATGCTGACTTCTGGCCGAGATCTGCTTTCGCAAAAAGAAAGGTTCGGAGGTTTATGCAAACCTATGCCAAAAATGGCATTGCATCCCCGGAAACAGATCTACCAATATTGATTGTAATCAAGAATCGGCTGACCTCCTTTAATGACAACCCGTCACAGCCATTATCTGGTGAGACACGATCCATTGAACAAGCGACTCGGATGATTGAACAAGCTCGTCTCTTCAGAGAAGCTTTGTCAGATATTCAACCATTCGTTTCAAACCCTACTCTGTTTAACTCAATCATTTCAGAGTTAGAAGGTATCCCCAATGGAAGTTTCAGACGTGTCCTTGAAGAGTGGACTGCAGTAACTTCTGCTACGAATGTATCCTATCAAGAATTTATAGATCTGGGCAGAGTCGATGCCGATGACGTTACATGTTCCAAGATGATATCTGACATTAATGTTCTCCTTTCAAATCGCTCTCATATTCGTGATTGGACCAAATGGTGCAAAGTACGCAAGGGTGCCAAGGAAAATGGATTGGGAAGATTTACTAAGGCGATGGAATCAAATGAATTTGATTCGGATGATTTAGTGCTTGAATTCAAACGCGCATACGCCCGCTGGTGGCTTCCTCTTGTGTTAGACTCTTCATCAGAACTACGAGAGTTTACGTACTGGGAGCATGAGAAGAACATTGAAAATTTCCGTGATCTGGATGATCAGATTGCCCGTTTGGTTTCTCCAGTAATCATGCGCCGTATCCAACACGATCTTCCAAAAAAGGATGTCGTTTCACGCAGTAGATCGGAACTGGGTGCTCTCAAACATCAACTCGGATTAAAACGCCCTTCAAAGGCAATAAGGCCGCTTTTGGAAGAACTCGGGGAAGCATTTCCAAAACTTGCACCATGCGTGTTGATGTCCCCATTATCAATTGCACAATATCTCCCCGCGGATCAGAGCAATTTTGATGTTGTAATTTTTGATGAGGCATCTCAGATTACTACCTGGGATGCAATTGGAGCAATCGCTCGCGGAAAACAGTCCATCATTGTGGGTGATCCTAAACAGTTACCCCCGACGAATTTCTTCGGGCGAACACAAGACGAGGATGAAGATGAGCACATATCTGATTTTCTCATGGGAGATATGCCATCCATCCTTGACGAAGTTAAAGCAGCCGGAATACCAGTTCATCATCTGAACTGGCATTATCGTAGCCGCGATGAAGCACTCATCTCTTTCTCGAACCATCACTACTACGACGGCACTCTGGTCACCTTCCCTGCCCCGTCAACAGATTCCAATGCGTTGAAATTTCATAAAATCAACGGAATCTACGATCGGGGCCGTGGTAGGACAAACCTAGTCGAAGCTCACGCCATTGCAGAAATGATCAGAATCCGTCTAAATGAATCTCTCAATCATCCCGAAGAAAAACGGCTCACCTTCGGGGTCATCACCTTCAATTCTCAACAGCAAACCCTGATCCTCGATTTGCTTGAGGCGATGCGTCATAATAATCCCAAATTTGAATGGTTTTTCTCCGATAAGCGTGAAGAGCCAGTCATCGTGAAGAATCTCGAAAACATCCAAGGGGATGAACGGGATGTTATTCTGTTCTCCATAACCTTCGGGCCAGATGATCAGGGCAAGTTAACTATGGGTTTCGGGGCGCTCAACGTTGATGGTGGTGAAAAGCGTCTCAATGTTGCAGTGACACGCGCCCGACAAGAACTCCATGTTTTTTCTACAATCAATCCTCAGCAGATTGATCTCTCTAGAACTCGTGCAACAGGTGTACGTGACTTGAAGAACTTTCTTCGTTACGCTGAGAATGGTGGTAGCTTGGATCACTTATCAACGCTCAATAATAGTACACTCGAGTCACTTGACAATCCATTTGAGAACGCCGTAGCAGACGCACTGAGAGCTAAAGGATGGGAAGTGAGGACCCAGATTGGCAATTCTGACTTTAGAGTGGACATAGGAATTGTCCATCCAGATCATCCAGATTCATATCTCTCAGGAATTGAATGTGATGGTTCATCATACCACAAAGCTGCAACGGCTCGGGACAGAGATCGGATCAGGCAGTCTGTCATGGAAAATTTGGGCTGGGACCTTTATCGTATTTGGTCTATTGACTGGTATCTTGATTCTGAGTCTGTCATCAATCGCATACATAACCAACTCGAAAAAAGACTTGAAGCTGATCGTGAAATCCAGATTCCCGAAGCAAGGCAGATTAACGGTTCCGAATCAGATGCAACTCCGTCTAACTCTCTTCAGAATCACGGTAATAAGCACATAGAATCGACTCATTCAGTAGATGACAGCAAAACCCGAATTGTGGAGTCATCGCCTCAATCTGTTAAAGCACAAAACTCCAGTATTCTGGATCCAGAACGATTTTTTGAAACGAGTTACCTCCCTATACTTGAGCAACTGGTCGTAGATATCGTCTCGCGAAAAGGGCCAATGCCCCTGAAAAGACTCCGTCGTGAAGTATCAACGTCGCACGGCTGGAAACGCACTGGTAGCCGGATCGAGGCTCAGATCCAGAAAGCAATGCGTGGTATTGAAATTCAAACTGAGTTTGGTGAAAGTTTTGTCTGGATCGCTGGAGATACTCGAAATCAGATTCCTTTCCAGGGACTCAATGGACGCCCAATTCGGGAAGTTTCCAGAAAAGAAATAGCCAGTGTATTAGACGCAATCAGCGAGAATCTATGGTACGCTGATGATCCTGTTCATTATCTATCCGGAAAGCTAGGTATAGGTAGGCTGAGTAATCAATCCCGCGCGTATTTGGAAAAAATCATTGATTGGCATTTGGGAAGATAATCATCATTATGCACCTGAAGTACGATAGTTACATTATTCAGAGTCAAGAATAGCCCAGATAAGCAATTTGAAGGAATTATAATGACAAGCTATACGATGTCCAAAAAGGTGAATCCCCAGGTCCCCCTTCATGCCCACAGTCTCAATCCGCCAGTAATGAGTATTCAATAGTAATCTAGAAATATCCCCTCTTCACCTTGACATATCCATGGTTTTCCATGGTTTATCTTAACAACCGTTCGGGTTGATTTAATAGGGATACCACATACTAGTGTAAGAAACAGCAGATTACTCGGTAAGATGAACATTGATTGTTCTTGAGGTCATCATGAAAGGGAAACCTGAATTCCTTTCCGATTTAACAAAGCGATCCTGGTCACCTGTTGGGAACTCTCAGCTACGGTCATCCGGGCTTTTCATCGGTAAGGGGCACCTCGCCATGGAAATTACGGTTGCACATGCAACCAAAAGCCCCAGTGACGGGGAGATCAGGGAGGTATGGAGAGCCCGAAAAGGAAGTCGAGCATCCCCTCTCCTCTTGGTCATTCTGCATTCGGACAAGGCATCTCTGTGCGGTGCTGCGGGTGACGAGCCGCCCATCTATCCTGACATGGATACGGGACAGGTTGAGCGATTGTGCAGAGAACTGCTTGATCAATCCGACCGGCATTCGGCTCTTCGCCTGCTCGATCAAACGTTGTCTTCGTGCAAAACGAACCTGCCAGGGCTCAGGAATGAGGGACTGTTGGCGCTGCATGAACTGGAGTACGGTGCGCCCAAACGAGCAGACTTGGAATACACCAGAAAAAAGGCACAGGCGGCCTTAGGGCTTCGGGGACCTGATCTACTGGAGGCACTTGGTTTCTCTATCGAACCGCTGGATAATCTGACGAGCGTACTGCGAAGCAATGACCGCAAGACGGCGCTCGCCGTCATGTTGCACGAGAACGAATCAGTAGAGCAAAAAGAGCATCGGTTTAATCAGCTTTCTCCTGTCAGCTACGCATTCAGAAAGGCAGATTCCGAGCACCTTCCATGGATCATCTTTACCCAGGGAAATCGACTTCGACTCTACACAACAAGTGTTAATGTAGGCGTAGGCCGACGCGGTCGCACGGAGACTTACATCGAATGTCAGCCGTGGCTGCTCTCCGACAAGCAGTTGTACTATCTTTGGCTTCTTTACTCGGCCGAGGCATTGACTCCCGGCGGCAGCCTGCATGAACTGCTGGAAGGATCCAAGCGCTTCGCAGGCAATCTTGCCAAACGCCTGCGAGAGCGTATCTATGAGCGTGTAGTCCCCGTTCTAGCCCAGGGGATCAACCATGCACGCGGCATCACAGAACCAGATTCAGAAGAACTTGCTCTGACCTACGAAATGGCCCTAACCGTGCTGTTCCGTCTACTGTTCATCGCCTATGCAGAAGACCGGGACCTGCTTCCCTATCGCCACAACGATGCCTATCGACGCCGGTCCCTGAAGGAAAAGGCACTGGAACTGGCCGATGCAGTCAAAAAGGAAACACCGATTGCTCAAGGAACCACGCACTGGCGGGAGACTGTAGATCTTTGGCAGGCTGTAGCACGAGGAAACGTGGAATGGAGTGTCCCGGCATACGGCGGAGCACTGTTTCAGGACAGTGAGGCGATTTCATGTGCAGGTGCTGCACTGTCGAAGATCACGCTGGCCAATGATTGCTTCGAAGTTGCTCTGCGCGATCTGCTTGTGATTCACACTCCGGAAGGTATCCCCGGGCCGGTAGATTTTCGCTCACTCGGCGTGCGTGAGTTTGGCACCATCTACGAGGGACTCCTTGAATCTGGATTGGCAAGGGCCGACATGGACCTTGTTCTCAAGCAGCGAAAGAACGATGCAGTATATGTCCCTGCCAAGGCTAAGCAGACGCCGGATATATTGGCGGGTGAGGTCTATCTGCACAACCGCTCTGGAGCACGGAAGTCGTCCGGTAGCTATTACACAAAGTCTTTTGCCGTTGAATACCTTCTGGATGGAGCGCTGGAGTCAGCGCTTAAAGACCATTTCGCACGGCTTGATGCGCTGGACGAAACCGATGCCAGTGAGACGTTCTTTGACTTTCGCGTTGCCGATATTGCAATGGGATCGGGGCATTTCCTGATCAGTGCCATTGATCGCATGGAGCAAAAGATGGTGAACTACTTTGCTAAACGTCCCCTGCCGGGAGTCGCGAATGAATTAAGGGATTTGCGCTCAATTGCACTAGATCGACTACAAGGGATCTATGAGAGCGATCCCATCGAAGACAGCCAACTGCTTCGCCGTCTCATTGCGCGGCGATGCATCTACGGCGTAGATGTCAACCCACTTGCTGTTCAGCTTGCACGGCTTGCCGTCTGGATTCATACCTTCGTTCCCGGATTACCATTGTCTTTTCTTGACCGCACGCTGATCCAAGGCAATGCACTGGTAGGCATGGGAAGTATTGCTGAGATACGGGATGCATTCGAGGAATTCTCTATGCCGATGTATAACCTTGATCCCCAGAAACTGCTTGGCAAGGCGGAAAAGCCGCTTCGGCGTCTGGCGAACAGCAATGACTCCTCCCTGACGGATATAGAGAAAGCACGTGCAGAGCAGGAAGATGTTCGTGTAGCACTTCAAGGCGCGGAAATGCTTTGTGATCTCTTGACAGCACTACCGCTTTGTGATAATTCCGCCATCAAAACAGTACTTGACGAGTGGGAAGAGCTTTCAGATCCTTTTGATATGGAAGACACTAGGATGCAGAAGGCCCGTGATTCCTCCTCGGAAGCCTTGCAACATCTTTCTGTAGTTCATTTTCCTATTGCTTTTCCAGAAGTGTTTCTTCGGACACGAGCGGGGTTCGATGTGATCCTCGGCAATCCACCATGGGAAAACATCAAGGTGGAGCAGGATGCCTTCTGGGCACGACATTTTCCGGGATTGCGTGGCAAGCCGCAGCGTAAACAAGAGGCTGAAAAAGCACATCTACGCCGAGAGCGTCCCGATTTAGTTGCGCTCTATGAACGTGAACTTGAAGAAACACAACAATTACGCAAGGCACTTATGAGCGGGGCATATCCCGGGATAGGAGCCGGGGATCCAGATCTCTATAAGGCATTCTGCTGGCGCTTCTGGCGACTGTCCAGTAGAGATAGAGGATATATAGGTGTCGTGTTGCCACGTAGTGCATTTGCTGCCAAGGGATCAACGGATTTTCGCAAGGCGATGTTTAGCGAAGCTGCACACATGGGGATCACGATCCTAACCAATCGCGCAGGATGGATATTTGACGAAATACACCAGCAATATACCATTGTCCTTGTGTGTGCACAACACGGTAAGTCTGAAGGGAAGTCCATTTCTTTGCGGGGACCCTACACTTCGTTGGCTGGCTTCAAAGAAGGCACAACCAAAAAGCCTGCGGCTTTTACCTATGCAGAGGTCCGCGAGTGGAACGATACAGACTCACTTCCCCTTTTGCCAAAAGCAGATTCATCCCAAGTATTCGCCCAGCTTCGCAAGTCTCCACGGCTGGATCTAAAAAGGGGGTCTCAGTGGAGAGCGCGTCCAGACGCGGAATTGCATTCCACCAATCAGAAGTATCTCATGGACTTAGAGAACGAAGATTGTCCCGAGGGTTTCTGGCCAGTCTATAAGGGAGCGTCTTTTGATCTGTGGACGCCGGATACAGGAACTTACTACGCTTGGGCTGACCCCGAACCCGCCTTGGGGTTCATCCAGTCTAAACGCTGGAGAGCAAGAAATAATCGCCGCAGTGTACACTCTGAATTCTCTATGGAGTACTTGCAAAATCGCGGAACATTACCCTGCTACCAAGCGCGCATAGCGTTTAGGGACGTTGCACGCGGCACAGATCGACGGACAGTTATTACGTGCCTCGTACCACCGAACGTATTTATAACGGATAAGGGTCCCTACTTTCTCTGGCCGAGGGGGGACGAAAAGGACCAAACGTTCCTACTTGGAGTTCTTTCTTCTATCCCGCTCGACTGGTATGCACGGCGTTTTGTAGAAACAAACCTCGGTTATTTTGTGATCAATCCGTTCCCGATTCCCCGCCCTCCCCGTGAGAGCGTGCTGTGGCAGCGCGTAATTGAACTCTCAGGGCGACTGGCCTGTCCAGATGGACGCTTTGCTGTGTGGGCGAAAAAAGTGGGCGTAGACTACGGTCCACTGGCGGAAACCGAGAAGGAAGATCATATCCACGAACTAGATGCTGTGGTCGCTCACCTGTACGGGCTCAGCGAATCGCAGCTTATCCACATCTTCGAGACGTTCCACGAAGGTTGGAATTTTGAAGCACGGCTCTCCGGCGTATTGCATCACTACCAGGCTTGGAAGAAAAAACAATGACTCCACGAGTCAAGGTGAAACCTGCACTCCCGCAATGGGCATGCAAGCGTGCCCAAGTAGATCCTGAAGAACTGCGTATACGGTTTGCGAAGTATGACGATTGGGAAAGCGGCACTCTGAAGCCGACACTCCGGCAGCTGGAAGATTTCGCGAGGTTCACACATGTGCCCATTTGGACACTTTTCCTGTCAGAGCCACTGGAGGAGGAGATGCCGATAAGTGATCTCCGCACAATGGATAATCAGGAGATTTTAAAGCCCAGTGCAAATCTGTTAGACACCATCTACCTGTGTCAGCAACGCCAGGATTGGTATCAAACCTTTGCACTGGCCGAGGGTGAAGAGCCACTTTCATTGGTAGGATCTGCTACGGTGGAAAGTGACGTTGAAGCTACGGCAAAGGAGGTTCGAACCACGTTAGGTTTTGGTGTGGAAGAGCGTGAGGGATTACGAAACTGGACATATGCATTGCGCTACTTTGTTGACCAAGCCGATGATTTGGGTATACTTGTTATGATCAGCGGCGTTGTCGGGAATAATCCTCACCGAAAGCTTGATCCCCAGGAGTTTCGAGGTTTTGCTCTGGCAGATGATCTGGCCCCCTTAATATTCATTAATGGTGCGGACTTCAAGGCAGCACAAATATTCACGCTGGCACATGAGTTGGCGCACATCTGGTTAGGGAATTCCAGCCTGTCTAATGTGACTCCTGATTCATTCCCCGCACACAAAACTGAGCGTTGGTGCAATCAAGTGGCGGCTGAGCTTCTCGTTCCTGCGGCATCATTGCGTGAAAATTTCCGGGAGGACACTGACCTGTCTGATGAACTCCAGCGGTTGGCACGTTACTATAAAGTCAGCACGCTTGTCGTGCTTCGCCGTCTCCTTGACATTGGGGTGCTACAACGCAACGAATTTATGGAGCAATATCGCCACGAGTTAGGTCAGCTCAAGCCAAAACGGGGGAGCGGAGGCGGCAATTTTCATGCAACACTCAAGACCCGCGTTGGTCGGCGGTTCGGCGAAGCACTTGTGGCCAGCACACTCGCTGGCCAGACATTGTTTACCGGTGCATTTCATTATCTGGGGATTAGAAAGGTATCCACCCTGAATACATTTGCAGAAAGTCTTAGAGCGGGGAATTAAGTAATGTATCTCTTGGATACGAATGTCTTCATTAGTGCCAAAAATTTCTACTACGGCTTCGATTTTCACCCTGGATTCTGGGATTGGCTGATCCACGCCAATACAGAAGGTCGGGTCTTCAGTACAAAAAAGGTATATGACGAAATCTGTCGTCAGGAAGATCATCTTACCGGATGGGCTCGTGATCACAAGGATGAATTCTTTCTTGATGCTCCTCCTGATATAGATATCCAACTGAAACCCGTCTCCGATTACATCAAGGGGAGATTTAGTCCATTTGACATTCGGAAATTCGTTCGGGGAGCAGATTATTATTTGATTGGTCACGCTTTAACAAAAAATTTTAAAGTCGTTACTCACGAAATTTTTCAGCCAACGAAGGCCAAAATAAAAATCCCTCAGATGTACCAGGAATTTGCAGTGGAGTGCCTAACACCATTTGATATGCTGCGCCAAGAAAGTGCCCGGTTTGTATGGAAGCCCGATAATGGATAAAGAAACCGCTTTTATCGATAATCGAAATGGGAACACGTTGGCCCGGGCGCTGGCAAATACTCTGGAAAAGAGCGATCCCAGCCAGAAAGATCAGAGCTCACTACCACTACCCAGTGAACTGCGTCTCGCGACGGCCTTCTTCAGTCCAGCAGGATTCAAATATATTGCTGATCACCTGAAAGACATCCCGGATGTACGTCTCCTGCTTGGAGCCGATCCCAGTGGTCTTCCAATACCCGACCAAAAGCGGTTAGATGAAACACCTAATGATCGTGAACGGCGGCGTATCAAGACGGCCTGGAAAAATCAAGAAAAAATCCTCACACATGAGCGCGATCAATTGCCATTTAACCGGACCAGTCGCACAGCTCTGGAAGCACTGACTACGGCCCTTCGCCATGGTAATATGCAAGTACGACGCTATACAAAGGCCTTTTTGCATGCCAAGGCTTACATCCATAGCTCTCATGGAGATGGAGGAGTCATTGCCGGCTCGTCAAACCTTACTCATGCTGGACTCACACAAAACCTTGAATTGAATCTGGGTTGCTTCGATCCGCCCATCGTCCGTGAAGCAAGACAGTGGTTTGAGGATCTTTGGGAGGATGCAGAGCCATACGATCTGGCTGAGATTTATGAAGTGATCTTTGAAACTCGCTCTCCGTGGAGCATCTTCCTTCGGGTACTTTGGCAACTTTACGGCAACGAGATTGAAGAGGAAATCCGGGAGGATAATCTTCCACTAACAACCTTTCAGAAACATGGCGTTGCTCGTGCACTCCGGTTGATGCGAGAAAGAGGCGGCGTGATTGTAGCCGATGAAGTTGGGCTTGGGAAAACATTTATCGCGGGAGAGATTTTGCAAATCTATAGCGATCGTCGCCAGCGTGCACTATTGATCTGCCCAGCCGCACTGCGTGACAGTACGTGGAAACAGTTTCTGAATGAGTACGGTGTTTCTCGAGCCATAGAGTGTGTATCCTTTGAAGAGTTAGCAAATGACCGGCAGTTGCGTGACAAACAGCGTCCCAAGGCGAACAAAAGACGCTTACAGCGCCCTCTGGACGAGTATCAACTCATCATAGTTGACGAAGCCCACAATTACCGCAATCCCAATACTCCTAGTCGGGCAGCGGCTCTACGACGTCTCCTGTTTGGCAAAAAACGAGACCTACTTCTGCTCACGGCAACTCCCGTCAATAACTCCTTGTGGGATTTGTACTACCTCATTCACTTCTTCGTGAGACAAGACGCCCATTTGGCTGACCAAGGCATCCTATCCATTAGGCAGCGCTTTACGGAAGCTATGCGGACGGATCCCGCAAACCTCAGCCCCGATGTGCTCTATCCGATCATTGATGCAACCACGGTCAAACGAACACGCCGGTTTGTAAAAAAACACTATTCCGGTGACACCATCAAGAGCCGGGACGGAAGGCCGCGAACCATAGTATTTCCAAAACCAGAGGCAATCACGGTCCGCTATGAACTAGAAGATCAATTGCCCGGGTTTTTCGACCAACTGGAGGAGGCGCTGAATTCTGACGAGGGCAGAAATATCCTGTTTGCCCGGTACATGCCCGATGCGTATCGGAATGAAACCCTAGATACTCAAGAGGATGGTCGTGTACGCGCGATGACGGGACTGCTGCGCTCAGGATTACTCAAACGATTCGAGTCTTCCTGCTTTGCGTTCAGGAAAACTGTGCAAAAAATGATCGCGGAACATGACAGGTTTCTTGAAGCGCTGGAAAAAGGCCATGTGGTCACCACGGTCTTCCTGCAGGAGATCTCAGGGGATGACGAAGTTCTTTTCGAGGAGTTGTTAAACCAGAACTCCGAAGAGGTTGGTGATGCACGAGACTACAATGTTGAGCACCTAAGAAAAGATGTAACAAATGACCGAGCTCTGCTGCAGAGACTGGCAGACTCCGCAGCTTCCATAACCAAGGAAGGAGATGCTAAGCTCAAGGCGCTGTCGGATGTGCTCTGCGAGATCGCCGAGCAGGCGGAGAGCGAGGCATCCAATGCCATTGACGAATCCCAGAAACGAAAGGTGCTGATCTTCTCCTACTTTGCGGACACCGTTAAATGGATATGGGATTTTCTCAGGCAGGAACTCAACAAACGTCCTGAGCTTGCATCTTACCAGAAACGGCTTGTCGCTGTGAGTGGCTCGCAGAAATTCGACGGAGTTTCCAAGGATGATGCCGTCCTGGGATTTGCTCCCATCTCCATGCAGGCGGGCCCTGGTGCAGATGAAGATCGATATGATATCATGATTACCACGGATATCCTGGCCGAGGGCGTAAACCTGCAGCAGTGTCGACACATCATCAACTACGATGTACCATGGAATCCAATGCGATTGGTACAGCGGCATGGCCGCATTGACCGAATCAATAGTTCCCACAAGCGGGTATTTCTGCGGACTATCTTTCCAACCGATCGGCTTGATGAGCTACTAAACCTGGAAACGCGGATTCTGGGAAAACTGGCCATGGCAGCAGCCAGTGTGGGGGTTGTAGCACCCTTGGAGAAAGGTGCGCATGGCGATCAGGTTTTCACAGAAACACGTCAGGAAATCGAAAAGCTGCTAAAACAAGATCCTTCAATCTTTGAACACGGAGGAACCGTGGCTGCTACCCAGACAGGAGAAGAGTATCGGCAGACACTGCGCAAAGCCCACAAGGAGTTGGGCGAAAATATTGCAATGCTCCCGTGGACGGCCGGCTCGGGCATGAGAAAGGGCAAACAGCGCGGCATATTTTTCTGTGCCGTCGTAGGACATGATTCAGATTATGAACGTACCTATCTGCGTTTCATTCCAGCAACTTCTGACTGGCAACCGGCCGGGGGCACAGATGTCATCATTCATGAAATGGGAACATGCCTGCGCATGATCGAATGTGAGGAAAACACACAAACCTGGTATCCGGATGGATTTCACGAGCATGTATACGCCTTTTGGGACATAGCCCAGGCCAATATCCTGAATCACTGGATGCGCGAGACAGATCCGGCAAATCTGCAACCAAAAGTGGATCGTATCAATCATCAGGTAGCGGAATTTATTCGTGCCCATCTCCCAAGAGAAATAGCTTCAAATGATACAAGGCGTGCTCTCGATATTCTGGAATCCCCTTGGCCACGCCGGGAGCAGATCATGCTGCGTGATTGGTTTAATGCCGGAAAGGATCAGGATCGACCAAAAGAACAAGATCTGGCACACGATCTTGTGAAAAACGTCCTGGAAACGGGCTTGCAACCAAGCCGACCTCCCCAACCCCTGCCGCCCATAGATAAAGACGAGATTAAGCTTCTATGCTGGCTGGCTATTGAATGCGAAAACGATGATGGCGCACTGGCGTGAGTAGCAATCATCTTAGATCAGAACACAATTCTGTGTGAGAAGAGGGATTTCGCAACTATCAATTGTCAAAATCAAGAGGATATATCTTTTATTAGACCTCTCTTTGCAGCATTTTCATGACCACTAAGCACAATGCGCATAGCTGGCCATACCGGTTTTTCCGACTGGAGGATCGGGAGGCCACCTTGCTCGGTGAAATCCGAGCCGGCTTTGCCACTTTCATGGTGATGGCCTACATCATCTTTGTCAACCCCAGTATACTAGGTGGAGCAGCTGACAGCGTCGGTACGGTGATGGCCCCGGCTGCGATACTAAGCTTAACATGCTTGACCGCAGGGATTCTGACCATCTTCATGGGCTTGTATTCGAATTATCCATTTGCTCTGGCACCGGGCATGGGGCTCAATGCCGTCGTAGCGTTTCAGTTGGTTGGACAAATGGGATTAACATGGGGGCAGGCTATGACGGTCGTACTCATAGAAGGACTCATCATTTTAGTGCTTGTACTGACACAATTCCGGGAAGCAATGATGGACGCCATTCCAATGTCTTTAAAAAAAGCCATCGGTGCGGGCATTGGCTTGTTTTTGGCTCTTATTGGAGGGGTTAACAGCGGGATCATTGTCACTACGGCCGGGACGCCTCTTGCACTGGGAGATTTGAGTCAGATCAGCGTGATCACATTTCTCTTCGGACTCCTGCTGACAGTTTGGCTGATGGCCCGAGGTGTGAAGGGTGCACTCTTATGGGGCATTGGTTCTACTACGCTTCTGGCTATTGTTCTCAACCTGATGGTCGCCGATGGTACAGCATTTGGTGGAGGTGCCCAAGTTCCTACAGAATTCATTGGGCTTCCCCAAGGCATTATTGGGACGGATTCCATATTTGGTCGGATGGATTTTGGGTTATTTACACAATTAGGAATCCTGGCTACAATTCTGGCAGTATTTTCTCTCTTGCTGACCGATTTTTTTGACACAATGGGTACGGTTGTTGGTTTGGGTGAAGAGGGAGGGTTTTTGACAAGGGATGGCAAATTACCGGGTATTAACAGAGTGCTATTGGTGGATTCAGTGGGTGCAGCATTCGGAGGATTTAGCAATGTGAGTAGTAACACGACTTACATTGAGAGTGCGGCTGGCATTGCGGAAGGGGGGCGCACTGGATTGACAGCTGTGGTAGTCGGCATACTCTTTTTACTGTGCATGTTCTTCAGCCCGCTTGCCGGTATTATCCCTGCAGAGGCTACGGCTCCCGCACTCATTCTAGTAGGTTTTCTGATGATGGGCACACTTCGGGATATTCCCTGGAAGAACTATGAGGAGTCCATTCCAGCTTTTCTTACGTTGCTGCTGATGCCGCTGACGTACAGCATCACCAATGGCATAGGAGCCGGCATTATCACTTACACGGTGCTCAAACTGCTGGCAGGTAAGCACCATGAAATTCACTGGCTCCTCATCATGGCTGCCGTCGCTTTCGTGGTTTACTTTGTGCTTTCTGTCTAGTTGTAGCGGCAAGAACTACGCAAAATAGCTAGTGCAGGGCAGCATTGTTTTTCCGATCTGGTTGATAGCCTAGAATAAATATGGGCTCCCCACTCATAACAGTGAAGAGCCAATAAAGAAGACCGTAAACAGATATCAATTGTCGGAAAATTGGAACCCAAGCCCTGAGAAAAACCAGAAGACATGATATAGTTGAGTGCAAGTCTTTATCTTGCTACCCGTACAGTCGAGATTCTGCCCATGAACAAACTAGTCTCTGAAATCAAAGAATTGCAATCCCATGTAGAATCACTATCTGACCATACGAAATCGGAGGCGGCCACGAAACAGGCCCTCATACTTCCATTCTTCAGAACACTCGGGTATGAGGTGAATGACCCCAGGCAAGTCTATCCAGAATATTCCGCTGATATTCTAGGAAGAAAGGGAAAGAAAGTGGATTACGCCATAATCAAGAATCAAGCACCTATAATTCTGATTGAATGTAAGTCGGCAGACTCTGAATTGTCTTACAGCAATGCACCGCAGTTATACCAGTACTTCATATCTACGGAAGCACGATTCGGTATTTTGACGAACGGTTTGCAATACCGCTTTTATTCTGATCTTGATGATCAAAACAGGATGGACAGCAATCCATTCATGGAGATCGATCTCCTGAAGGATACACCGGAAAGGATAGCTAAGAAACTGCAGAAATTCACTAAGTCAGGATTTGATGAGAGCTTAGCAATAGATTTTGCGGAGAAAAGAAAATATATTACCTCAATTAGGGAAGTGCTCTTTGAACAAATTGAGCAACCAAGCGACGATTTTATTTCGTTCATCCTTGATCAAGTATATAAGGGTACAAAGACTAAAAAGGTCAAGGAGTCTTTTGTAGGCATCGTACGCGATGCCTATCGCGGGTTTATTAATGATTGTGTTCAAAAGCATTTAAAGTTAACCTTGGATGATGACCCTGGCAAAAACAAGGATAATAAGACTTCGCCAGAATGTACCAGCCTGGCCGAATTTGAACTGGAAATTGGTACCTCTCCCCCATCCGTAGTCCGTTTCTGGAATGAGACTGAGAGAGAACTGAAAGTCTGGAAAGATTTACTAAGAATAACCGCAGAGCTGCTTTACAAAGAGAGGCTTTTAACCGCAACGTCTCTTCCTTACAACCACGGTAAAAGTTTCAGAATCCACACAAAACCTGAACATGATAACGACACCCGGTTCAAGTCTCGTACAGAAACCCGCCCCCTGCCTGGCACCCCAATATATATGCACATCAATATGAGTGCCGAATCTATCATACGTTCTTGCATAAAACTATTGGAAGATTTCGGGAAAGATCCAAAAACCGATGTATACCTGAAGGTCAAGTGATTCAACTTGCCGAGATTATCCTACGCAACAGGATAGCAGCGCAACTAGGAATCCATGTTCACCTAGATGTCACAGTAATCTAGATTTGACGGTATTTCCCTAAAATCTTCTTCTGGAAATTTCGGTATTGCTCTATTTTTATCCTTAGATGTACTCCGGCCAGAATAGTGCATGGGGTTAAAAGGTGGCAATGATAGATGGGAAGAGGTCCCAGACACAGTTGTCAATGCCATGCTGAGGCGTAGTAGAGCGAAGGAGCCGGTGCGGTCCGCACCCATACTCTTTCTGTTCTGTGGGTGTCTCGCTTTCGCCTTCACATACCCATAGTCAGGGTTCAAGTCTTATTGCCCCCTGCTCGTCAAACCGGACGTGCGGTTTTCCCGCACCGGTTTTCGACTGAACTCATGACTTCGCCCAGGGAAGGTCTTTTGTCAGTGGAACAAGGCGGCGCAAACCATATCCGTTGTAGCGAGAGTTCCAGCCGACGCGGGAGCCAAGAAACTCAGATGATTCCTCGGGGCATCGGATGCACCTGGTCGTCTGGGAGTTTAGCTTCGGCTTCAACTTTTTCATCAGAAACTGTGTTAATGCCAGACTCTCTGCCGCCGATGTACGGCCCAGCATACAGAAATCGTCCGTATAGCAGACAGGAGAGCGTTCTCCCGTCCTGCAGGCCGGGGCTGAACAAGGCCTGATCTACAACTTGTTGTACGAAAAGTTGTACCAACCAGAAGTGAGACCTATAGGGCCGCTCTCACGAAATTCCAAAAAATCGTTAATTCAGGGGGCAGAGTCTCTATATATTGATGGACATACTTGAGATTCGGGATGCTCATTATTTCGGTTCTGCTGTTCAAGTGTCCGTGTAGAACCTACGACTGCAGCAATCCGTAACAGTGTCCACGAACAAATTCTTCAGACTAGTGACAACACAAAAATTGAAAGTACTCGTGGCCGGATGCGGCCACATGGGCACATCACACGCACGAGCCTACCATGCTATGGATGCCTTTGAGATCGTTGGGTTGGTGAGTCGCACCCCTGCTTCTCGTGATCGGCTCAGTGCTGAGCTCGGTGGACTTCCTACATTCTCCTCATTTGAGCATGCTCTGCGTGTCACAGCACCGGATGTTGTTTCTGTTAATACGTACCCGGATACACACGCTGAATACGTCCGTGTCAGTCTGGAAGCAAATTGTCACGTGTTTGTGGAGAAGCCCCTGGCTACAACTGCAGATGAAGCACAGACGTTGGTCGATCTAGCTCAAAGAGCAAACCGAAAGCTTGTTATAGGTTATATCCTGCGTGTACACCCAGCTTGGAAAAAATTCATCTCCTTTGCACACGAACTGGGCAAACCGCTCGTCATGCGTATGAACCTGAACCAGCAAAGCAGCGGAGAACAATGGAGAACACACCGGAAGCTTATGGACTCAATGTCTCCGATTGTTGATTGTGGGGTCCACTATGTAGACGTTATGTGTCAGATGACGCGCGCCCGCCCAGTGACCGTAAGTGCAATTGGGGCACGACTTTCCGATGAAATAGCACAGGACATGTATAATTATGGCCACTTGCAAGTATCCTTTGATGATGGATCTGTGGGCTGGTATGAAGCTGGCTGGGGACCCATGATGAGTGAAACAGCTTCGTTTGTAAAGGATGTGGTTGGGCCTTTGGGTTCGGTGAGTATCGTTGATGAAGTAAAGGATCAAACGGATGATATAGAAGGACACACGCAAACTGGTGGACTAAAGGTACACTACGGCAGCCGTGATGAAGCGGGACATTTTGATCAACTCGACAAAGTGATTGATACTTCCGATGAGCCGTCGCACGATGAATTGTGTGCGCTTGAACAGGAGTTCCTGCTCCGTGCCATTCTGGAGGATCTGGACTTAACCGATCACATGCAGGATGCAGTCAGCAGCCTGCAAATTGTGCTTGCAGCTGATCAAGCCGCACGTGAACGTCGCACGATTAATCTTTGAGGTTACGGCAGGAGCAGCCTGGTAACGCTGCAAGGACTTAGATGGGATGACGCTGCGACGACGTCTGGCTATCTGCGATAGCTGTAATTTGGGGCTTCCTTGGTGATATGCACGCTGTGTGGATGGCTCTCACGAATCCCGCTGGATGTAATTCTCACGAACTCGGCCCTTTTCCTGAAATCTTCCAGATCCTTGCAGCCACAGTACCCCATAGCGGCTCTTAACCCACCCATCATTTGGTAGATCACCTCGCTCAAATGTCCACTGTAGGGAACTCTACCCTCAATTCCCTCCGGTACTAGCTTCTTGATGTCATCCTCTGCATCCTGAAAATATCGGTCCTTGCTTCCCTCTTTCATTGCTCCCAGAGAGCCCATACCTCGATAAGACTTGAACTTGCGTCCCTCGTAGATGATGGTCTCACCGGGGCTTTCATCAACAGCTGCGAAAAGACTTCCGATCATAATACTATGTGCACCTGCTGCTAGTGCTTTCGGAATGTCCCCGGTCTGCTTTATGCCTCCATCTGCCACTATCGGAATACCATGTGGCTTCGCAGCCGCAGCACACTCAAGCACTGCTGTTAACTGGGGTACACCTACTCCTGCAACCACTCTGGTTGTGCAAATTGAACCTGGACCAATGCCTGTCTTAATGCCGTCTGCTCCCGCTGCAATCAAGTCCTCGGTTCCCCCTTTTGTAGCCACGTTTCCCGCAAGAATCTGCAGATTGCCGTGATTCGACTTCAAAGTTTCTACCGCTTTAAGCACGCCCTCGGAATGTCCATGGGCCGTATCTACAACAACAAAGTCCACCTCTGATTCCATAAGTGCACTCACACGCTCATGCAAATCCCCTGAAACTCCTACTGCAGCTCCCACACGCAGACGCCCGTGGGAATCCTTGCACGCAAAGGGGTGGCGTCTTTTCTTTTCTATGTCCTTGAAGGTGATCAGACCTTTTAAGTGTCCTTCATCATCTACTACGGGCAGCTTCTCGATCTTATATTCCTGGAGGATTGCTTCGGCTTGTTCGAGCGTTGTACCCACTGGTGCAGTATGAAGTGGTGTAGGTGTCATAACATCTCTGACCGGTGTCTGATTATTCTCTTGGAATCGCAGGTCACGATTAGTGATTATCCCTGCCAGACGTTGTGCACTATCCACAACGGGAATGCCTCCAATAGAATAGCGCGCCATGAGAGTGCGTGCATCGCCTACTGTGCAACTCACTTCAAGTGTTATTGGATCAAGAATCATTCCACTTTCGGAACGCTTGACTCTCCGTGCCTGTGCAGACTGGTCCTCCACGGACATGTTCTTGTGCAAAACACCAACCCCACCCTCGCGTGCCATCGCGATTGCAAGCCGCGCCTCCGTTACCGTATCCATGGCCGCCGAAAGCAACGGTATGTTCAGCTTTATTTTTCGGGTCAATCGTGTTTCAATGCTGACATCCCGGGGCATGACACTTGATCGCCCCGGCACAAGTAACACGTCATCATACGTCAGCCCTTCACGCTTGACTTTATCTGCAAGAATGCGTTTCAATCCAAGTGAGTCTTTCATCTGGGGATTGTTTGTAGCTGGTTATCGACGACCGATCAAGCGGTGTAGTTTGCGAATCTCGTTTTTGTTAAGCTGACGCCATCTTCCTCGCCGCAACCGGCGAGTTGTTAGCCCAGCGTATGATACACGCTCCAAAGCAACAATTTTGTGGTCAAGTGCAGCAAACATCCGCCGAATCTGACGATTTCTCCCTTCATGCAACTCAATACCTATTTCAAAGGGGTTATCTGGTTGTACATATACGACCTGGTCAAAAGCAGCCGGTCCATCTTCCAGAGTGATTCCACGCCGGAGCTGATCGAGTTGATCCGGCCGAACCGGTTCCTTTGTGCGCGCGGCGTACTGCTTTGGGATCTGAAAACTAGGATGCATTAACCGGTGACCTAGATCACCATCCGTCGTTAAGAACAATACGCCAGTCGTATTGCGATCAAGTCTCCCCACCGGGAACAGGCCATCAGTCCCTCCATCAATCTTTACCAAATCCAGCACCGTTTTGCGTCCCCGCTCATCTTTTGCTGTAGTGATCGTATCCTTTGGTTTATTTAGCAACACGTACAAAAATTCTCGAGGAGAGATAATTTTTCCGTTCACACTAACCTCATCTCCCTTATTAACCTGATACCAGAATTCATGGACTTTCTGCCCATTTACCTGTACTTGGCCGCTTTCAATCAGACCATCTGCTTTTCTGCGCGAACAAACTCCTGCACGTGCGATGTAACGATTAAGTCGTCCAGACTCCAGTCTCTCCTTTGGAGGTTTGGTCGCTCGGGGGCGTGCCATTGGCTCTTTAGCAAAAAGGCACAGCTACATGCTGTGCCTAAGTTTTAGACTTGCGATTCGGATGTAGGGCTGGAAGGGTCGCCATCGCCCATGTCGAGGCCCTTTGCCATTAAAAGACGCGTACGTTCTTCATTGAATGCAGTGTCCCCTAGTAACTCTTCTGCCTGACGCAAGTTCGGCAGTTCATCCAAATTCTTTAGTCCGAATTCTTCCAGGAATCGATCGGTCGTTGCGTACAACATGGGGCGTCCAATAATATCTGCGCGCCCGAAGATTGCCAAGAGATTGAGTTCCAGTAGTTTTCGAAGTGCATAGCCTGAATCGACGCCTCGAACGGCGTTAATCTCGGCTTTCGTTGCTGGCTGCTTATAGGCGACAATTGCCAGTGTTTCCATCAGTGGCTTAGTTAAGTGACGCCTCCGTTCACGTCGAAAAAAAGCCTCGAGGAATGGGGCGACTGATTCCGTGGTGGTCATGCGTAACCCACCAGCCCAATGCTGGATTCGCATTGTGTGCCCCTCTATTTCGTAAGAATCATTCAGAGCTTTGAATGCTTCATCAACGATTTCCTCGCTCGGCGCGGACGCTTCACCGAGGACCTCGGCATACACACGACAAACCTCCTTTGCACTAATGGGGATATCTGTAGCAAACGCCAAGGCCTCTAGGACCATGGGCAATGTAACGGATCTCTCGGGTTCTCTCTGTTTCATCCCACGAATGTTTGACCTGTTGCCCGCTCAATCACGAAATCTTCCCCGTCGGGACCGCTCGACACAAACACCTCTCCCGAATAGGCCATTTCCAGTGCAGCCAAAAAGGTTATAACTATAAAATATCTCGTTTTCCCCATGACCATAGCGCTGAAACTGACCTGCTCCTGAGCAAATATAGCATTGCGTATGTAGTCACACTGTTCTTCGATTGAGCGTTTTTGTGGTGCAATCGTGATAGTTGGTTCTTCTGGAGCATTCTCGAGTACATCCCTTAGCGTATCAATCAGGTCAAATACCGTTCTTTTGACCAAGATCTCCTTCTCAGGCATCATTGATTGAACAGGCGCAGATGCTTGCCCTCTGGTAAACAATAATGAGCGTTGCTTGAATTGCTCGTCGAGTGTTTCAGCAGCATTTTTGTACTGCACATACTCCAATATCCGCTCAACAATTTCGTGACGTGGGTCAATCGGTTCCCCCTCTTCATCCTCCTCTGGGTTCGGAAGAAGCATCCGGGCCTTAATGCTGATGAGTAATGCAGCGAAATAGATGAACTCTGCTACACCGTCCAGATCGATGGCTTCTATAAGCTCCACATAGGAGAGATACTCATTTGTGATCTGAGCAATAGGAATATCAAAAATGTCAATTTCATTCCTGTTAATCAGGAGCAGGAGAAGATCGAGTGGGCCCTCAAAATCCTGTAGTTGTATTCTGTACATCAGTCTGGCATTCTCGAGGAAGCAAACCAGTCAACGGTTCGCTTGAGACCGTCGTCCAGATTCACTTCCGGTTTCCAGGCAAGATCATGCAAAGCCTTGGTACAATCCAATACGCTTCGACGTTGCTCTCCGGATTTTCCAGGACCATGTGTTGCAGGCTGTTCAAGACCGATGGCTTGTTTAAGCTTTTGATGGAGGGTTACAACATCGGTTTCGATGCCGGTCCCAATATTGAATGCCGATGGGTCACCGGTGAAGTTGATTGCAGCGAGATTTGCACGAGCCACATCACCTACATAGACATAATCACGTGTCTGGAGCCCATCACCGTGGATGGTAACCCGATGTCCTGCCAATAATTTCTGAGCAAAAATTGCAATCACTCCTGCCTCACCGTGCGCATTCTGACGAGGACCATATACATTTCCATATCTGAGTGCGACATACGGTATTCCATATTCGCAAAAGTAGAAATGCAACAACTTCTCGCAAGTCAGCTTGCTTATACCATATGGCGAAACCGGTTGCTGAGTATGTGTTTCTTTTTGAGGGCCGGCTTCCGGTTCACCATAGATTGCCCCACCAGTGGAGGCAAATACAACTTTTTCCAGTCCGCTGTCCTTGCCGGCCTCCATAAGATTGATGAGACCCAATACATTGACCTGAACATCGAAGGCGGGATCAGCAACACTGCGGCGGACATCCATTTGTGCGGCATGATGAACCAGTGTGGTATACCCGCTATTTTTCATGAGAGACGCCGCATCTGTCGATCGAACGTCTAAGGTATGGAGTTTTACTGAACGGGGCACATTCTCCCGAAAGCCACCCGAGAGGTCATCCAGCACTTCGACAGTGTGTCCTTTAAGGACCAAGGCATCGACAACATGAGAGCCAATGAATCCCGCACCGCCTGTAACGAGTACCTTCATATGAAAACTAAATTAAATTCTTATTAAACTGATGCCTTGCACTATCAAAATATCCGAACCATTGAGTCTGACGTGACTTTCTCGAACTGACAGGTACAACCTCGAATGTTAAGCACAAAATTCACTAGACTCCGTCATTGCTATTCCAGAAGCAGTATTACCCACAAGTACTGGAATCTTTCCTTAGCAGCCTCAATAGTACTGTCTGTGGTTTGCAGTGTAAATGCTGTGGCACAACCTTCATCGGAGCTCAAGCGCATCTTCGATGAGAGAGACGCGTCCCGCTACGCGGATGCTGCTGAGATGTACCTCAGCTTACTCCAGCAGGCCTCGGAGCAACAGATGACGGAAGAGCTTGTGTGGCATTTGCGCTTGCTTGATCTTGTTGTGCCCCCAACCAGTCCAGTACGTGCGGCTCTAAGTGCACTTCAAGAGGGCACGGGTGGACTTGCTGATGTAGCAATATTGGAGCAGTGGTGGCATCAGCAAGATCCTATTCCGGCCACCTTTGTGAACGAACGTGTGGTCGAGCATCTGTCGCGGGCCTACCATGCACTTCACAACTTTGCCCTTGAACGCAGCCCATTGAGAGTTGATGAACGTGGAGAAATCTTTTTAAGATTGGGAATGCCAGGACAACGCTCGGAAGTTAAACTCAGAAATGCGGGTTTACACCTGCGTCCGGTTCGCCATACGCTGGCGCAAAACGAATTTTGGGTATACCGCCACATAAACGAGTATGCTCACTATTTTTTCGTTAAAAAGTCGAACCGCCGAGGATATAAAATAGCAGCAGTAGATGACCTGCTTCCAACCCAAATCCGTACCAGTCGAGAAGAGGCTCCCATACTTCTGAGATGGCTGGAAGAAATATACCGACAGCTTTCGGCGGATCATGAACACTACGGTCCTCTATACGATACCGTGAGTAACTATGCTTCTATCGCCTCCTCTGACGGGACTAGCCCTTATTTCTTTACCAAGCAGCTTCTGCAGGATGGAAATGTGTTGCATGACTTTCATCAGGAATCTCGAAGTAGGGAGGTTCCAATATCTGCTACACAGGTCTTGGGATCAGCAATTTCACTTCATCCGTGTTTGCGATGGGCTCGTTTTCTTGAACCTGGAGGGACTACGCGTTTGAATGTATCATGGACATTTAATGCAAAATCTCTGCAGCCGGATCGTCAAAAAATTCGATCGCTACAACGGAGGGGAGCAGAGCAATCGGAAGATTTTCTGCTGACCGCTTATCTGGTAACCCGAAAAGCCAACTATGCTCCGGCGAATCTGCGACTTCGTCAATACTATTTACCGGACGGGATAGATTCAGTACTTCCCGTACATACCTGGGTCACCAAAGGAATTCAGGGTAGCATTAATCTTGCATTGCAGTGGAATCATGCCTGGACTCAACCCGATGCTTCAGGAAAGCACCAGTCCTCTGCGATACTTGGGATTGGCGTACAAACGCTTGACTCAATTCCTGCGCTTAACGGCCTAGGACAGGTCTTGGAAATGAGTGACATTCTCCTGACAGCACTCAATGACGAAGGTCTGCCTGACGAAAAAATGCCCGTTGCGGCGACGCATTGGGCCCCGGAAGATCCCCTTGGGATTTATTTTGAAGCCTACTTCCTTCGCTTCAACGAGGATGACCGCACAAGCTATACTGTCAGCTACGAAGTTCAAAATATGGATGACCCGCAAGAAGTAGCGATCTCTACTTCTACTGAGCATGAATCAGGGGCCAGTACTGTGCGTGAGCACATAATTCTGGATGTTTCAGACTGGCATGCCTTTCAACTGGTAGCCATTACCGTAAGGGTGACGGATAATACGTCGGGAGACACAGTCGTACGCTCGGTTGTATTAGATCTGAACCCGCAGGCGAGAACTTGCAATGGTGCACCCTGATGGGATTGGCTATGTCGAGGATGCTAACCAGTTATCCAGCGGGTAAAAGCTATTCGGACTTGGCCCAACTGGGGGTACCGAACCATGCATCCATCTCCTCAATAAACGGAACTACTATGGAATCTGGTTCCATGATTCGTCCCAAATCATTGGTTTCGATGATCCATGCCTCCAACGCCTGCCGCATTTCAGTCAACTGCACTTCATAAGCAGGATCCCCCGCCAGATTGTTGATCTCATGAGGATCAGCCTCTGTATCGTAGAGCTCCTCTTCAGGAAGTGGGGACATCAGCACCGCAGCTGCGCCGGTTAGCTCTCCCTGCTCATGCATACTGCGCATCAGCGGTTTCACTAAGAAGCACTTTTCTTTGTAGCGATTCAATGTTGGAAACCCATCTTTTGCATCAAAATTTCTCAAGTAATGAAACCGTTTGCCGCGTACAGAACGAATGCGCAGTACGGTTTCATCAATCCGATCCCTCGCGCTGAATGCGTATGTACGAGGTGGGTCAGCCCCCTCCCCCAGAAATATCTGACTCTGCATATCTGGTATTGGGTCAATACCGGCCATTTGAAGCGTTGTAGCTGTAAGGTCTAGAAGGCTAATAACCTCATCATTAATACCTCCACGTTCGTATTGTGGAGGGGCTTGGGCACCGTCGGGGTAGTGTACGATCATTGGTACATGCAAGCCCATGTCCCAAGCCCAGTGGATACCACGAGCTTCCAGTCTTCCGTTGTCGGAAAAGAATACAACAATGGTATTTTCCGCTAGGCCATCGCGGCGCAACTGATCGAGAATCCAGCCAACGCGAACATCCATACCACTCACCGAATTCAGATATCGCGCCCACTCTTCGCGTGTTATCTGATGATCCGGATAGTAAGGCGGAGGTGATACGTTCTCGGGCGTAGCAATTTGCGGATGCCAATCCTCTCCAACCCACAACACACGTTCCTTTTCGGCCGACTTGCGGTCGTAAATATCGTACTCTGCTTCAGGCGTATTTATCTGGGCAAAGAACGGCTGATTATCCTTTAGTGATGCCCAGTCGCTACCCTGATAGATAGGTCCTTCATTGACAAAATTAAGATCTAGTTTACCTGTACCCACTTCCCGATCACCGATATGCGTAATGTTGGCGGTGTAATAGCCAGCATCTTCCAGTCGGTGGGTTAATGGACGAACTCCATCAGGCAGACGATAATCATCATCCCGATGCGAGCGCATATTATGGGTATCTGTGGAAGTCTGATACATTCCCGTCATGAATGCTGATCGGCTGGGTGCGCAGACAGGGGAAGTAGCAAAGACATTTGTGAACAACAGTCCCGCACGTGCAAGCGAATCCAAGTTGGGAGTATGCACATTTTCTGCGCCATAAACCCCAAGATCCAGAGCGAAATTCTCTCCGACGATCCACAAAATATTTGGTTGAGCTGCCTGTTCATCATTACAGGCTGGCAGACAAAAAAGTGTGATTAGCAGAATCAGGTAGCGCATAGTTAATGTATTAGTTTAACTGATTTCGTGATCTGTACAATTTACAAAGAGGGCACGAGCATTACTCTGGAGAATTTTTCAGGATGAAGAAACTCGGCCGCAAATGTTTGAATTTCATCCGCAGTGACCGACTCTAGTTCTGCGATAATTTCATCCATAGATGCAATCCTTCCAAAATAGAGTTCCTGTTTCCCTAGACGTGCCATTCGATTGGACATGCTCTCCAATCCAAGCGCAATTCCACCGCGGGCTTGCCCTTTTGCCCTATTCAGTACCTGGTTACTCACAGGTGTCTGTGCCAGACGGTCAAACTCGCGAAAAATAAGTGTGATGCTCCGCTCAATCCTGGATGCGTCCAACCCCACGTAGACGCCGAAGTCACCGCAGTCAGAGTACATATTAAGAAACGAATAGACGCTGTAGCAGAATCCGTGACGCTCTCTAATACGCTGGTTCAATCGACTCGAGCTGCCCCCTCCAAGAATGGTATTTATTATTTCCAATACGGCCCTTTGTTTGGAGTGTATCGTGATCCCACGGCGCCCCAATATCAGATGTCCTTGCTGTATGGGTCGTGTCAGGGATAATTCTACCGGCTTGTACGGAAGGATCTCTGGTTTTTCTGGGCCCCTTAACCCGGTGGGCCGCAGGCCCTGAAAAGCCTTTTCTACACTTTTTAGTAGCGATTTATGGCGCAGATTACCTGATGCGGCTACAACAATTTGATCCGGTATGTATTGTCTGTCTACATATTCACACAGGTCATCACGTTTCAGCCGGGAAACCGTCTTGGGGTAGCCAATAATTGGTCGTCCGATGGATTGGGCCGGATAGATTACCGATTCAAAACGATCAGCTATGTATTCATCGGGAGTATCCTCGTACATCTTTATTTCTTCGAGTACGACCCCCTTTTCCTTTTCAATTTCCCGTTCAGGGAATACCGGTGAGGCAACCAGGTCACATGTTGTATCCACGCTACGAGTCAGGTAACTATCCAGAGCCCGGGCGAAGTAGCACGTATGCTCTTTAGATGTGAATGCATTCATATAGCCACCAACCGACTCCATCCGGCTAGCTATTTGATGCATTCTGCGCTTGGCTGTCCCTTTAAAGACTGTGTGCTCAACAAAGTGACTGATGCCGGCCAGACGCTCCGGATCGTTACGGCTGCCGGAGTCAATCCAGACACCCACTGCTATTGAGCGCACGGAGGAGACCGCCTCGCTAAGGACGCGGACCCCATTCTCTAGCGTCGTCTTCGTGATCACCCTACTTAACGTCCTAGTCTAGTGGCGACGTCGTCCTCGGGGTCTGGGACCTTTGGAGCGACGGTTACCCCCTGGTGAACTCTTTTGGCGTGAATTCTCTCGATTCTCGAGATTTTTTGGGCGCGGCTGCGTGATCTTATGGCTAAGCTGTAGACGACCGCGCTCATTAACTTGCATGAGGCGCACCTTCATTTTGTCTCCAACCTGAGCTACATCACGTGGGTGTTCAACCCAGTCCCAGGAAAGTTGACTCTTGTGCACCAATCCATCCTTGCCCGGAAGTATTTCCACGACAGCACCAACATCAAGAATGCTGCGGACGATACCTTCGTATTCCTCTCCAACTTCTGGGGAAACGACCAGTGAGCGGATAATTGCGATCGCCTCATTTACTGAGCTTTCATTTTTACCCGCGATCGTCACATAGCCGAGATTGTCCTTCTCCTCGACTTCGATGGTCACCCCGGTGTCTGCCTGAATACCCCGAATGATTTTTCCTCCAGGTCCAATAACGGCACCAATTGAGTCAGTATCAATTGTGATTTGTGTGAGTTTGGGAGCATGGGGCGACATATTTTCACGAGTCTGCGCCAATGTCGCATCCATCAGATCAAGAATATGCATTCTGGCTTCGCGGGCCTGCTCCAGTGCCTGCAGCATAAGATCGCTGGAGAGCCCTCCAATCTTGATGTCCATCTGACACGCCGTAATACCATCACGTGTACCGGTCACTTTGAAGTCCATATCCCCCAGGTGATCCTCTGTACCAAGAATGTCTGTAAGCACGACATGACGGGTCTCGTCAGCTATCATACCCATTGCGATTCCTGCGACCGCTTTACGAACGGGTACCCCTGCATCCATAAGTGCAAGGCTACCTGAACATACGCTGGCCATAGACGAGGATCCATTGGATTCCAACACATCCGCATTGACTCGAATCGTGTATGGAAAATCTTCTACGTTCGGAATCATCCGGCGCAGGGCACGTTCAGCCAAGTAGCCATGCCCAACTTCGCGTCTGCTTGCACCGCGAAGGAATTTGACCTCTCCCGTCGAAAACGGTGGAAATTCATAGTGGAGGAAAAAGTGCTTGTCCTCTTGATCAAAGACCTGATCTACGGGCTGTTGGTCGCGTGTGGTCCCCAGGGTGACTGATGCCATCACCTGGGTTTCACCTCTTGTGAAAATCGACGATCCATGAACGCGTGGCAGATAACCGACCTCACACCAGATTGGACGCACGGACTGTGGATCACGGCCATCAATCCGTCCCTGCCCTGCCAAGACCATTTCACGCATAACTTCACGTGATACAACCCTTGCAGCCGCGCGGGCCTCAGACTTAAGATCTTCTGAGTTCTCAGTCCCGGAGACAATAGCTTCAACGGCTTCGTCTTCCAAGGTATTCAGTCCACCGTAGAAGTTTTTTTTCTCGTATGGGGCACGAACATGTGCCTCCAATTTTTTCTGTATGACCTCCCGTACACGGTCTATGATAGCCGGATCGGGAAGATTAGTCTCATAAGACTGCGCCTCCACCTTCCCGTGCGCCTCTTCGAACGCCGTACGTAAGTCCAGTTGCGCTTGGCAAACCTTGATAATTGCCTCATGCGCAACTCCCAGGGCCTCAACCATATCTTCTTCCGAGACTTCACTCATCTCGCCCTCCACCATAACAATGGAATCCAATTTACCCGCCACCACGAGATTGAAGTCACTAGATTCTAGCTCTTCCAAAGTAGGATTTACGATAAATTTTCCTTCAACACGTCCAATGCGGACTTCTGTTATTGGACCGTCGAAAGGGGCGCCTGATAATAGCAATGCTGCAGATGCACCGAGGCCGAACAGCATATCGCCATCATGCTCATCATCTGCAGATATCACCGAGCCGATGATTTGCACTTCGTTGAGGTAGCCGTCAGGAAAAAGTGGTCGGATTGCTCGATCAACAAGCCTGGACGTAAGGATCTCCTTGTCATTAAGCCGTCCTTCTCGCTTAATGAATCCACCAGGAATTTTTCCGCCAGAGGAGAATTTTTCACGGTAATCCACCATGAGCGGAAAAAAGCCCTGACCAGGACGCACGGAGTCAGATACCACGGCGGTAGCCATTATCATGGTATCTCCCATGCGTACGATCACCGCACCGCCCGCTTGTTTGGCCAATCGGCCGGTTTCTATAGAGACTATTTTCCCAGGTGCGCACTCTACCTGCACCGTTATTGCTTTAGGGGTCATTTAATTTTATTAAAAAAGCGTGCCCGAACGATTCATTTACTTGGTTCGGGGACTTCACTGCCTTACTTCCGCAGGCCCAACGCTTTGGTGATACTCCGATAGCGTTCAATGTCTTTGTCTATCAGATAATTGAGCATCCTGCGACGTTTCCCGACCAGTTTTAGCAGGCCACGTCGAGTTGCGTGATCTTTTTTATGGTTCCTCAAATGTTGTGTTAGGTGGTTAATCCGCTGAGAAAAGATTGCAATCTGCACCTCAGCCTTACCTGTATCCTGGGAGTTTTCACCGAATTGCTCGGCCAAATGTTGAGTTTGCTCCTTTGTTATCATTTAGTTCACGTGAAAAAAAGTTGGTCTCGGGTTCGATGTCGCTCCCGCAAGTGACCATCACGCAAGACCACGCCGCGATTTACTTTTGGTCAGCCGGAGCAAATCAGCCCAGTGGTACGGTATGCCAGTGTGTCTGTTCCAAAACCTCTCTGCATGTAATCTCATCCTCCTGCATTGCAGCCTGCAACATTGACATTGATGGGAAATAGCGCTCATCACGTATTCGCTGTAAAAAGTGTACTGTCAACTCCTTACCGTAGATGTTGTCATTGAAGTCAAACAAATGCACTTCCAGGTGCACCCCCGTACTATCCTTGACCGTAGGGCGTGTACCAATACTCATCATGCCCCCTTTACGGGTACCAGATATCCGAACACTAACAGCATAAATGCCGTGGGCAGGAATGATTTTTTGTGGATCCTGCAGGGTAAGATTCGCTGTGGGATAGCCAAGCTCCCGACCGCGAGTATCTCCGCGAATAACTGTTCCAGTCAGAGAATAAGGGCGATCCAGGAATTCTGTAGCAAGTGATACCTCTCCCTTTTCCTGCAGGATGCTTCGTACTTGTCTAGAGGATACAACTACACCGCCCAGCATCTGAGGCCCGATTACATTAACATCAAACCCATATTGTTCTCCCATGGAGACTAGCAACCCAATATCACCTTTGCGTCCCTTCCCAAACCGATGGTCATGCCCTACAACGACTGACTGCAGGCCTACACGTTTAACAAGCAGCTCAGTCACAAACTCCCCTGCACTCATTTTCGAAAATTTCTCAGTAAACGATAAGACCACCATCCGTTCAAGCCCGAGGGCCGCCAACACGTCGGCGCGTTCTTCTACGGTGGTCAATTTTGGGAGCGACTGGCGCAGTATAACTTCGCGCGGATGTGGATCAAACGTGACCAGGGTGCTTAACCCATTCGAGTTTTTTGCACGCCGAATAATATCCGAAAGGATTACCCTATGGCCCAGGTGCACGCCGTCAAAGGTCCCTACCGTTAAAACGCTTTCAGGACGACAGGTTAACGCATCTAGCCCCCGTTCAAATATCATCTATCCTCCAATACAGATATCAATTGCTGCATGTCCCATGCGTGCTCAACACAATACTCTCCGATGGCAGTGCGACGTAGCTTCGTGAGATATGCTCCTACCCCCAGACTTTGCCCGACATCATGTGCTAATGCCCGTATATAGGTACCCTTGCTGCATTGTACTCGGAATCGTACATCAGCCCCGGCCACATCAAGCAAATCAAAAGCAGATACAGTGACTGTATTAGGTTTACGCAAGATCGATTCACCACGCCGGGCCTTTTTGTAAAGCCGTTCTCCGCCAACCTTGACAGCAGAATACATAGGTGGAATTTGTTCTATCGTTCCGGTATGAGCAGCACAGGCCAACTCTATTTGTCGGGGTGTAACTGTGGTAATATCTCTGCGCTCAGTAACATCAGTCTCTGCATCCATTGAGGGGGTAACCTCTCCAAGGCGCATTGTACCATAATAAACCTTCGGAAGGGCAAGATAGGCTTGCTGTGCCTTGGTTGCCTTGCCAAACAACAGGATCAACAGTCCGGTTGCCAATGGATCGAGTGTGCCCGCGTGTCCAATTTTGACAGATTTTGGAAAGTACCGTTTGAGACGCCGTATTATGTCGTAAGATGTCCAACCCTCAGGTTTGTCTATAAGAAATGCTGAACCCGAAATATCCCCCAGCACCATTCCAGCGGTATAAACGGGTATGCCTAGTGGAGTCTCTGATCCGTGAAGCTGTCTCAAAATCCCGTCGATTTGTCCTTCTTGAATTGTCAGTAGCTCTTACCGCACAACTTCGGCCATACGAGGTATCCACTAGCAAAGAACCACACAACAATAGCTCTCAACGCGGAGGAATCAGATGTGGTGGTTATAAAGCTGGTATAAACGCGAATTTAACAAATATATTTCGCACTGCCCCCGATTGATCACTGTATCTGCAGGATTAAAACTGTTACATACAACCCAATCCCCAGATTCAATCTAGTCGATGGTTAATGCTGGCCAAAAAGCGTTACACTGACGTAATATTGTCTGGTTCGGCAGGTCAGCTATATGAAAAAAGTGGCTTAAATCGGGGAATTACCGACGTTGTTTAACTCAATTATACAGACTCCTATATATACACACGCAAGCATGTTGCACACTGGTTATCTGCATACGCCCCATCCACTGCGCTTGCGGTGACGACAAGCGTACTGTACACCCCAAGACGACTATTTATTACTGTTCTGCTCCTTAATCCGGTCAAACAGCAGGTCTATTTTGCGAGCCGCTTCCTGTGAGTTATCCAGGGAAAATCGGATACTGGGAACAGCACGCATCTGATGTCGGATACGTTGAGCTAGAAGTTTTCGAATAGCAGATGAATGCCCCACCAAGGTGTCAAATATATCTTGACGTTCTTCCGTCGAATCCACCAGAATGCTGATATCGACGTACGCTATTGACAAGTCGCGTGTAACGCGGGCTCCTGTCACAGTCACCATGGATTTATCGGGGAATTCGCGCGCGAGGATGCCCGCAATCTCACGATGCATCAATTTAGCAACGCGCTGTGTTCGCACGCTCATAGTTTCGGCTACAAGTCAAGCGTACGCTTGGTCTGGACCATTTCAAAGGCCTCGATCTGATCACCAACTTTGATATCGTTGTAGTTCTCGACGCCAATCCCGCACTCATATCCAGAAACCACCTCACGGGCATCGTCCTTGAAGCGGCGAAGCGACGAGAGACGCCCTTTGTAGATGACCACACCTTCGCGTAGAACATGGACGGTATCACTTCGGCGGATACGTCCTTCGGATATATAGCAGCCCGCCACGGTCCCGACTTTGGGGACTTTGAAGATGTCACGCACATCCGCCACACCTGTGATTTTTTCAGTTTCTTCCGGTGTCAACAAGCCCTCCAATGCATCCCGAATGTCTTCAATGGCGTCGTAAATGATGGAGTACGTATGGATATCAATCTCTTCACGCTCCGCTGCTGTACGTGCGCCTGCTGTTGGACGCACCTGGAATCCAATGATCACCGCATCAGATGCCGAGGCCAACATAACATCGCTTTCGGTGATGGCACCTACACCTGCGTGTATGATGCTGACCGCCACTTCATCAGTTGACAGCTTGTGGAGCGAATCGCTAATGGCCTCAACGGAACCTCCAACATCAGCTTTAATAATGAGGTTAAGCTCACTAAAATCACCCAGTGCCATTCGGCGTCCGATATCTTCAAGCCGCACGTGTTTGTATTGGCGCATTTTCTGTTCGCGCCATATTTGTTGACGTCGCTGCGCAATGTCGCGTGCTTCTGACTCATCCTCTACTCCGGCTAACCGATCGCCGACCATTGGCTGTCCTGGTAATCCCAATACCAGGGCCGGTTCACTTGGGCCCGCGGTCTTTATGCGGTTATCGCGCTCATCAAACATAGCTCGAACCCGCCCGCCGTAAATGCCTGCTACAAACGGATCCCCTACCCTAAGTGTACCATTCTGGACGAGGACGGTAGCAACATTACCGCGCCCACGATCTAATCTGCTCTCAATTACAATGCCTTGAGCAGAACGTTCAATATTGCCTTTCAGCTCCAGGAGATCTGCTTCCAGAAGCACCTTCTCTAAGAGATCCTCCATGCCTTCGCCCGTTTTTGCTGAGACAAATGCACACTGGATTTTTCCACCGTATTGCTCAACTAGGACTCCGTAATCCGCAAGTTCTTTCATGACACGCTGCAGATCGGCCTGCTCCAAGTCAATCTTGTTGATTGCAACGATAAGGGCTACACCGGCCGCCTTAGCGTGGTTGATCGCCTCAATTGTCTGAGGCATTACTGAATCGTTAGCCGCTACAACCAATATGACTACGTCGGTGACTTTTGCACCACGCGCGCGCATAGCGGTGAATGCTTCGTGACCCGGTGTATCCAGAAAGGTTACCATACGATTATCGTCGAGTTCGACCTTATAGGCACCGATATGCTGCGTAATACCTCCAGACTCGCCAGCTACAACGCTTGCGTTACGAATATAATCGAGCAATGAGGTTTTCCCATGATCCACATGCCCCATCACGGTTACTACCGGGGCCCTCGGGCTCAAATCCTCTGGATCATCTTCTACTTCCTCAATGTCATCAACTCCAAACTCGGTAATGAATTCCACTTTACAGTCGAACTCATCGGCCACATAGGCTATGGTATCCGCATCCAGTCTCTGATTAATGGAAACCATCATCCCAGAGCTTAGCAGCATACTGATGATCTCCGTAACCGGGACTCCCATCAGATCTGCAAGTTCACCGGTTGACACAAATTCGGTGACGCGAATCTCTCTCTCCCTCTGCTCCTCTTCAATCTGTACATTGAGACGTTTTTCCGCTCGTTCCTGACGGCGAGCTCTCCGCCTCCGCTGACGCACCCGCGCTGTGCCTTGCTCTAACGAACGGAGTGTCTCCTGAACTGACTGTCCAACTTCCGCCGAATCCACCTTGCTCTTACGTTTGCGCTTTTTCGGCTTACTAGATGCCGGTTTGTCTGTTGTTGTTTTGGTTGTTGCTGCAGGGCTGGGTGCAGGTGTGACAGACTTCTTGCGTTTACGTTTCTTCCGTTTAGCGCGGGGAGGCTTGGTCTCCTTGACTTGTGCTAAATCTATTTTGCCAAGTATCTTCGTGCCCTGCAACTTATATCTGTCGGCCACAATGAGCGTATCTGAATCCTCTTTGTCCTTGAGGGACTCGGTCTTTTCAGGTTCAGTTACTTCTGCGGGGGTCTCCGTAATGTCAACCGCCTCGGTTACTTCGAGAGTTTCCTCCTCACTGACCTCAGATTTTGTTTCTTCCTCGGGCTGCACATCAACCACCTCTTCCTGGGCTTCAGAAAGCACTGCCGACTCTTCGACCACGATGGTCTCACTCACCTCTTCCTGTACGTGAACGGTCTCTTCCTGTACCTCAGGTTCTTTGGGGACAGCTGGTTTTTCTTCCTGTATGCCTACTGTCTCTTCCTGCGTAACAGGCTCCTCCTCCACATCCGGTGCAGTTTCAGTTTCTTCGACGTCCGGCTTTTCGACCACAACGGTTTCGGTCGCATCTTCCAAGACAGTCGGTTCCCCCTGCACTTCTTCCTCCTGAGGCACAGTTGCTTCCGATTTCTCTACAGGGGTCGGTTCGAACTCATCGGCAGGGGTGTCCTCAACGGCCGACTCCGGCTCAGGCTCATCCTGTTTCGGCTGCGTTACTGTTGGAACTGTTTTTTGCGCACTGCTTGGTGCTGAGTCCCCACTTGATGCAGCCAGCTCTGCCTCACGCATAGCGCGAAGCTCCTCCACACGGGCACGCATTTCACGGTCTTCCGCAAAATAATCTAGGAGGTCCAGATGCACATCCTGATCGGTGATGGCCGCATTGACACCATTTCCCTTCAACGCACTTGCATGCCCCTGTTCGGTTAGATAATTGACAATTGTGTCAATAGTCAGGTTGAGCTCCTTGGCTACTTTATGTAGCCGGACCTTTTTGAATTTCTTCGGTTTTTTGGTGGCGGTAGTCGCCATGTGCGCTGTCTGAGTCGGTTTCTTATACTAACACGATACTGCTAAAACTCAAATTCTTCTTCCAACTCCTCCCCCTCCTCGTCATCAAATTCGGATTTAATAGATTCCATGACGTGCGTAGCTATTTTAACACTCAGTTGGCTTCTACGAACGAGCTCTTCGACAGAAAGCTGGAGCACTGCCTTTGCAGAATCACATCCAATGCTTCGTAATCGCTCAATGATCTCGTCGTCAAATTCGTCGGAAAATTCTTCGATCTCCACATCCTCTTCGTCCGCTGGTATCTCTCGGAAAATATCCAGTTCAATGCCTGTCATACGCGATGCAAGGCGAACATTGATTGCTCCCTTGCCTATGGCCTGACTGACCTCATCTGCCTTAACGACTACCTTGGCCGTAGGCGGGTCTAGGGTATCATTGATCTTTACCTGGACTGGATTTGATGGAGAGAGAGTTCGCTTGATCAACGTATATGGATCATCTGTCCACTCCATGACATCAATATTTTCATTACTGAGCTCACGTACAACTGCATGAATGCGATTGCCCTTGAGTCCCACACAGGCACCGACAGGATCTATGCGTTCATCATGGCTGATGACGGCTACTTTGGCCCGGTCTCCTGGCTCACGCTCAACTGCCTTAATCTCGACAATGCCTTCGTCAATCTCCGGCACTTCAAGCTCGAAGAGGCGCTCCATGAGCTGAGGCGCTGCGCGGCTAATGATCACCTGCGGATTGCTACCTGCATCCCGGCGCACCTCTTTGACGACTGCCCGCAGCATGTCTCCTTTGCGATAGCGGTCGCGTGGGATCTGTTCTTCCCGAGGCATAATTAATTCGATCCTGTTATGCAGGACCAATACTTCCCTGCGCCGCACCTGATAAATCTCACCGACCACTAATTCACCCACAAGGTCAGAATATTCCGCGAAAATATTCTGTTTCTCTATATCCCTGATCCGATTGCGAAAAGTATAGCGGGCCGCCTGTACTGCGCGCCGACCAAATTCTAAAATAGATATTTCTTCTGCAACCTCATCTTCTACCTCAAAGTCATCTTCAATCTTGAGCGCATCTCTGAGCTCAATTTGAGTAACCGGATCGGATAGGTCATAGTCCTCTACGATTTCCCGGATATGCAAAACTTGAACATCCCCGTGATCTGGGTTCAGAATAATCTCGAAGGCTTCGTCTGAACCGAATCGAACTCGGATCATCGATCTGATCACGTCTTCCACGATCAATTGAAGTGTATCCCGATCTATATCCTTCTCTCGAGCAATCTCGGCAAATGACGAAACAAGGTCTCTACTATGCATTTCAGTCACTTAATGTTATGTCTACCAAGGCAACTGTATTTTGGCCCATTGGATATCACTGTGCAGAATTTCTGCGGATTGAGTTCCATTCTGAATCTGAATGGATGATTCCCCTACCGCTATCAGTTCCCCACAGGTTTCTGTAAAGGCATCGTCCTGTTTTCGATAGTGAACACGCAGCTTACGCCCGAGATGTTTTCGATACTGCCGAGGGAGGCGCAAAGGACGTTTTGCCCCCGGCGTAGATACATTAAGCGTGTAATGTCCCGGCATAATTCCTTCTGCATCCAGAACAAAGCCGATTTCCCGGTTCAATTCGGCAAGTTTATTGACTCCAAGGGCATCGTCACTTTCAACAAAAACGTCAATCACGTAAGAGCCTTGGGTACCGCGCACCGAAAATTCAACCAGAAAGATCGGGCCGTCTTCCAGCATATTTTCTATGAGCGCGCATACACGCTCTTCAAGTGCAACAGTATTCATAATTGCCATATGTTAAAAACGCCCAGTCTCGACGGGCGCAACTCACAGCGTCAATACAACAAAAAAGGGCGCCCGCAGCCGAGCTCCCATCTGCCGCCAAACGACCATCGCCATAGGCTGCACAAGAGGCAGCGCACAGGTGTACGATCGTAGCGCGGATGGTTACTGTCTTATTGTCTTATTGTTTCCTATCAGAGTATTTTACACTAGACTTGGACGCTGTTCAGCACCTACCTGCTCTGGATAATCCAATGTGTAATGTAAGCCACGGCTTTCACGCCGCATTTGTGCACTGCGGATCACCAAGTAGGCAACTGCTATAAGGTTGCGCAGTTCGCAGAGCCGGCTGGAAATGCGCGTCCGATGATAGAACTCTTCCACCTCTTCGTAAAGTAGTTTTGTTCGGCGCAGTGCTCGGGCAAGCCGCAAATTTGATCGAACAATGCCGACGTAATTCCACATCGTCCGCTGAAGTTCATCACGATTGTGCGATATCAGCACCCATTCTCCCTGACGCTCTGTACCCGAAGCATCCCAATCAGGTACCGTCTCATTGAATGCGCGTGCTGCTGCAATCTGTGGGGCAATCTTTATGGCTCTCCGACTGAATACGAGGGCTTCTAATAGCGAGTTGCTGGCCAGTCTGTTCGCTCCGTGTAATCCAGTACAGGCAACCTCCCCTATGGCCATCAATCCAGAGATACTGGTCCTTGCCAATTGATCGGTCTGGACTCCACCGCACTGATAATGTGCGGCCGGGACAACCGGAATGGGTTCATTTGTCGGATCTACACCAAATTTGCGGCACGTTCCTACGATATGTGGAAAATTCTCCTCGATCTCTTTTGTCTTGATGTGAGAAATATCCAGGAAAACATAGTTTTCTCCACGATGCTTGAGCTGATCGTCGATCGCGCGTGCAACTATGTCTCTGGGAGCCAGCTCAGCTCGTGCATCATAACTTTTCATGAAGGCATCCCCACTCTGATTTAAAAGAATGCCACCATGCCCACGAACGGCTTCAGATATCAGAAATGCTCGCCCTTTGTGCGACTGTCCCCGTCCCTGATAAAGCGCTGTTGGATGAAATTGTACGAACTCCATATTGGCTACGCGTGCTTTTGCACGATATGCCATAGCAACCCCGTCACCCGTAGCAATGGATGGATTAGTCGTATGCTGGTACACCGCGCACGATCCACCTGTGGCCAGTAGCGTCACTCGTGCCAAAAAGGTGTGCACGGACTCATCCTTTTCGTCCAATACATAGGCGCCAAAACAGTTAATATCCGGTCGCAGCCGGGTAACGTACTGTCCTAAATGGTGCTCCGTAATCAGATCGACCGCGTAGTGAAAGTCAAAAACGGTGATGTTGGGGTGTGCAATAATTGCTGCCAGGAGAACCCGCTCAACCTCCCGCCCGGTTGCATCTTTTGCATGAATGATTCGGGGATGAGTGTGCCCGCCCTCGCGCCCCAAATGCAACTGCCCCCCTACCTTTGTGAATGAGGCGCCCAGATCAATTAATGTCTGGATTTCACGAGGCCCTTCGGTTATTACGCTTCTCACAACATCCTCGTCACAGAGGCCTGCACCAGCAACGAGTGTATCATTAACATGGCTCTCAAGCGAATCTTCTTTGTCCCAGACACCTGCAATACCGCCCTGTGCATAGTTGGTGTTCGACTCAGCAGTCTCCTTTTTGGTAATTATGGCTACGCGGCCATGGTCGGCCACGCCCAGAGAAAACCATAATCCAGCTATGCCACTGCCTAAGACGAGGTAATCATATTGATATCGGTTTGCCATGATTACTGCAGCAGATAAGCCTTAATGAATGCATCCAGGTCTCCATCCATAACTGCTTGAACATTCGTCACCTTGAGTTCTGTCCGATGATCGTTCACCATCGTGTACGGCTGGAATACGTAGGAGCGAATCTGACTGCCAAAATCAATCCGTTTCTTTTCCGCCGAACGCTTGTTTTTCTCTGCCTCCTGGATTGCCTGCTCCAAGCGATAGACACGGCTCTTGAGCATGGTCATAGCGCGATCTCTGTTCTGACGCTGGCTGCGCTCCTCTGTACATTCTGCCGCGACCCGGATCCGCTCCCCATCCGAAAGTACCCCTGTCCAAATGAGTCGTACCCCAGTCTCTAATTTATTGACATTTTGCCCACCCTTGCCACCAGAGCGAAAAGTTTGCAACTCGATATCAGCAGCGCGTAAATCAATCTCGATGGTATCATCAATCTCAGGATAGACAAATACACTCGCAAACGAGGTATGACGACGTGCATTCGAATCAAACGGAGAAATACGCACAAGCCGATGCACCCCGGATTCAGCCTTCAGGTATCCATATGCAAAATCTCCCTGGATTCCAAGCGAGGCGCTTTTAATACCAGCTACATCACCCGCCTGGTACCCAAGCAATAGAACCTTATAGCCCTGCCGTTCGGCATATCGGGTGTACATGCGCAGCAGTATTTCGGCCCAATCCTGACTTTCTGTTCCCCCCGCTCCTGGATTGACTGTCAGGATGGCGTTACGCTGATCGTCTTCTCCTGAAAGCATGCTCCGCAGCTCCAGGGATTCAACGGATTCATGCAAGGCTCGAAAGCTTGCCGCTATGTCCTGGTCAAGGTCCTCACCTTCCTCCTCAGCAAGCTCTAACAACGTAGAGAGATCCTCCGCATGCTCAGATATCGTTGCGTATGCATCAAGCCAGGTCTTTTCTGACGCAATCTCGCGCTCAGTGGCTTGTGCTGCCTCCGCATCGTTCCAGTAGTCCGGTGCCAAGCGCTTCCTGTTTAGTTCCTCAATACGTTCTGATCGCTTGGCCAAGTCAAAGATAGCCTCCGAGCACGCGCGCACGCTCTAGTAAGCCTTCTATTTCAGGTCTGGGTATCATTTTTAAGGGTGCTGTTGGCTATTATGCTGGCCGTTCCACGAATTATACTCTCAAACACCTGCGGCCGCCTATGTGTTCAAGAGAAAGTTGTGGGATTATACAGCAAGAGTAACCATATTACGCATTGCACAGTGATTCTTGTATCAATTTCACGGGTTATAAGGGTGGCTAATGTCAACACTCCTCACCTCGCAGACGCCCCAATCCCGGAGGCATTAGATAGAATCATATAGGAATCGCAGGCTATTCTCGGCACCATGTTCCTGATATCCTGTTTCCAGTACTGCGTATAACGACAGAAGCGGTTACTCACGTATGTGATTCCTAAAGCTCTCGACGCTGGCGGTTTGATATTAATCGCTTCCGGTATCATTATCCCGTCGAGAATATTACAGGAAGGTTTCCTCTTCTCCCCGGAACCTCCACCACTCGGCTATTCACTATTGCCTTCTAAACCTTGGTCTAGCCAATCTTCCGATGGTGGGAGAGCTTTTGCAGTCTTCTGTGCATCTTGAAGAATAGACGGGGTGGTGCGAGGCGGTCGCCTCATCAGTTTTCCTTCCATGAATTCGAAGAATTGAACAATCCAGCGAAAAAGGTGAAGCATTGACTTGACAAAAGGGGGAGCAACCAAAGGACGAGCTGAGGAGCCTAATGCCCCACCCGCTATTCCGAGCAGCACGCCAATCAACACAGTAATAACAGGGATCAGTACACTCGGAATGCCCCCGAAAAGCCCTCCGATGAGATTTAGCAGGCGTTGAGTTGGAGCTGATGCTACAATAAATGCATGTGCTACAGACAACCCCCAGGACAGTCCCACAGCAATTCCTCCGGCAAGCCATCCCTTCTTACTACCAAGAATCCCCGCTATGATACCCCCAGCAATACTCCAAGTCCATCCAAACATCAGGTGGAATGCAAGAGCTGTTAAGGTACCCAGCAGAAGCCTTAGAGTCATGTGGTCCTACATTTTTGAGCAAATCTAGCAATGCGGCGACTTGCTTCGGCCACCTTATCATCGGCCGTGGCATAAGAACAACGTACGAATCCTGCACCACTTGGACCAAAAGCATCGCCTGGTACTACAGCTACGGACTCCTCATGAATCAAACCCTGTGCAAAGTCCTCCGAGCTCAGATCCGTTGATCGAATATCAGGGAAACAGTAAAAAGCTCCCTCCGGCTCAAACGTACTGAGTCCAGCTGCCCGTAAACCATCCACAAGTACCCGCCTGCGGCCATCGTACGCCTGGCGCATACGCTCAACGTCAGGGCCGCATTCCTGAATCGCAGCGAGTGCACCGTACTGGGCCATGGTTGGTGCACTCATGACCATATACTGATGCACCTTATAGAGCCCAGTATAGATTGAGCGTGGTGCTACAGCATAACCTAGTCGCCAGCCGGTCATGGCATATGCTTTCGAAAAGCCTCCCAAAATAATACTCCGTTCACGCAGGGATTCAATCGCCCATGCACTGGCATGTCCGGTCAACTTCGCTTCACCGTAAATGAGCTGATCATAAATCTCATCCGAAAGCAGTATAAGGTCGTGTGCTTCCGCTAAGGCAGCAATTTCCTCAAGTGTTTCCCGTTTCAGGACAGCCCCAGTAGGATTATTCGGATAACCTATAAAAATCATCCGGGTACGTGGAGTTATCCTGCTGGCAATATCTTCAGCTGTAACTTCGAAGTTCTTTTCTGCGCTGGTCGGTACATGCACTACTCGGCCGTGTGCAAACCTGGCGAGAGGGCCATAAGACACAAAGCACGGCTCCGGTATCAGTACCTCATCCCCGGGATTAAGTAAAGCCAGCATGGCCAACTCCATAGCCTCGCTGACACCGACCGTGATCAAAACCTGATCCGCTTCTACAGGGTATCCATACAGACCATTGAGATGCGCTGCAATTGCTTCACGAAGCTCAAGCAGTCCGGCATTAGAGGTGTAACCTGTCTTGCCTGCCGCTAACGAGGCGACCGCTGCATCAATAACTGCACGTGGCGTCACAAAGTCAGGCTCACCTATCCCCAGCGAAATCACGTCTTCCATCGTAGCCGCAATGTCAAAGAAGCGGCGAATCCCGCTGGGAGGAACTGACTGGATATGTTTGGCAAGCATCCTTAGGGTATTTTAGACGAATTCAACCCCCTGTGCCAAGGGGAGATTTTTGCCGTAATTAATAGTGTTCGTGGCACGGCGCATGTAGTTCTTCCATGCATCGGAACCACTTTCGCGTCCACCACCAGTTTCTTTCTCACCTCCGAATGCTCCACCGATTTCCGCCCCGCTGGTACCAATGTTCACGTTGGCTATACCACAATCGCTGCCGGACGGGCCACAGAAAATTTCTGCTTCCAAAACATTGTCCGTAAATATCGCACTGGCAAGACCTTGGGGCACTCCATTCTGGATTTCAATTGCCTCCTCCAACTGGTCGTATTCGTGTACGTAACAGATCGGTGCAAATGTTTCTGTTTGCACAATACGAGCATCGGAAGGAATCTCTACCAGAGCAGGGTGTACATAAGTCCCGCCCGCAGGCACCCCTGTGGTTACGCGTCCACCACCATGAACTTTCCCCTCTTGTTCAATAGCCAGCGCCAGTGCTGTGTCCATTGCAATTGCGGCATCGTCATCAATGAGAGGTCCAACCAATACCCCGGCATCACGTGGATCCCCTATACGTATTGATGCCCACGCGCTAAGCAGGCGTGAAACCAACTTGCCCTTAATACTCTTGTGAACAATAAGGCGGCGCAGTGTAGTACACCGCTGCCCCGCCGTACCGACTGCAGCAAAGGTGATGGCTTTTACAGCAAGGTCAAGGTCTGCACTGGATGCAACGATCAGTGCATTATTGCCACCTAATTCCAACAGTGACCGGCCAAGCCGTCTGGCTACACGCTGACCTACAGCCCGGCCCATTGCTATTGATCCAGTTGCCGAAATGAGCGGCAGCTTAGGGGAATCGACTAGGGCCTCACCCACAGCCCGCCCACCATTTATCACCACACTCAGGGCATCTGGGGCACCTTCAAAGCCCCGGATGACTTTTGTAAGCAGATTATGGCATGCCAATGCGCAGAGTGGGGTTTTCTCGGAGGGTTTCCAAACGACTGGGTCTCCACAGACCAATGCGAGAGCAGCATTCCATGACCACACAGCAACGGGGAAGTTGAATGCCGAGATCACACCCACTGCTCCCAATGGATGCCACTGCTCCATAAGCCGGTGCTGTGGACGTTCGCTTTGAATCGTCAGGCCATAAAGTTGACGGCTCAATCCGGTGGCAAAATCGCAGACATCGATCATCTCCTGCACCTCTCCTTCTGCTTCTGATCGAATTTTACCTGCTTCCAAGGTTATCAGTGCCCCTAAGTCTTCCTTGTATTCACGCAACACCTGACCGAATTGTCGGACAAGTTCTCCGCGGCGAGGGGCTGGGACATTCCTCCAGAGAAGAAACGCCTCGTGTGCGGCCTGACAACCAGCTTCCACCTCCGCCGGAGTGGCGGTACCGACCTGCTGAATTAGACTCCCATCAATTGGGCTGTAAACATCTATAGGAGGCGTACCGCCTGAATGTGTAGATTCACCTATTGCTAATCCGGGCCCTCGGCCCGATATTCCAAGAGAATCAAGAAGAGAGAGAGTGTTCATCTCAGTGTATTGACACTTAAACAAGATTTATATAGATGGAATATGAGATGCAGGAATGAGGGCGTTTTCATAGTCTCGCTCGCACTATTCTCAAAGCCGCGGCAAACGAGTAAGGGACACCAGGTAATCTCCTCTTCGTTATTTGGCAGATCTGTTTCTTAGGCCATGTAATAATCTCCAGGATACGGGGTTACGACGTGGCTTGCCTTGATAGGAGTCAGCTCTTTCTTCCGTTTATACTGCCGGTAATGTCCCTGGTAGAAACCTCTGGCTCGACTAGGAGCGTGGCAATCCTCAAACTTGAATATGGAATTCTTTTCAAGCATGATTTCCTATGCCACTGGGTCGGATATCTATTATGCGCATCCAGTACTCATCAAAACAATAGGACTGCGAATTGGCAGTGTCTCCTATGATTTTTTACTCCTCAGCTTGGGAGGCGGTAGCTTGTTCGTCTCCAAGCTTTTTGAGCGACTCAAGCCCACTTAACTCTCCAATTGTAGTTGGGCCACTTGTAGCCTGTTCACGCTTGGTGTGCTGACGAACAGCTTTCTCCTCTTCACGGCGTACTACGCGCTTAGCATCGCGTTCACTCTGCTGGGTTTGAGCCTTTTCCTGCCGCTGCTTGGCGGTTTCGCTCATCACGATCTCTTTCTGGTTCGCATCCAGCCGGATCACCCGCAGCTCGAGTTCATCTCCCTCTTGGTACGGAGGGAAGCCCGTGTTGGACTTGTTCTTGAGCTCACGTATGGGTACGAAAGCCTCAACCTCAAGGGGTAATTCTACCGTCAACCCTTTGCGCTCAACCCGCACAATTTTAGCTTTATGGTCTGTGCCTGACTCATAGACCGTTGCGAGGTTTGTCCACGGGTTCGTTTCAATCTGTTTGTGACCGAGCGCAATCCGCTGACGTTTCTCATCAACGTCAAGCACAACGACCGATATTTCCTGTCGTTTCTTAACGAGCTCGCTGGGGTGGCGAATCGTTTTGGTCCAGGACAGATCGGATATGTGCACAAGACCATCAATTCCCGGTTCGATCTCAACAAAAACGCCAAAATGGGTGATATTTCGCACGTGACCACGAAGCACTGTACCTGGAGGATAGCGCATCGCAATACCCTCCCATGGGTTTGTCTCGAATTGCTTCATGCCGAGAGAGATCTTTTTCGTGCTATGATCAATACTCAGCACTGATACTTTCACGACCTGACCGAGTGAAACACGTTGCGATGGATGGCGAATGTGGCCTGTCCAACTCATTTCTGAAACATGCACGAGGCCCTCGATGCCCTGCTCTATCTCAAGGAAGGCACCGTAGTCTGTAATGGAAACCACCTTGCCTTCCACGACATCCCCTGGTTTGTAGCGCTCTTCAATATTTTCCCAGGGATGTGGCTGGAGCTGTTTCAGTCCCAGCGAAATGCGCTGACGCTCCTTGTCATAGTCAAGCACAACAACCTTCAGATTTTCATCAAGGGAAACTACCTCTGTAGGATGGGATACCCGTCCCCAGGTGAGATCTGTTATATGGAGCAGACCATCCACACCACCCAGATCAACAAATACGCCAAAGTCCGTGATGTTCTTGGCTATTCCCTCCAGGACCTGTCCGGTTTCCATAGTGGAAAGAATACTCTCACGCTGTGAGGCAAGGTCGCGTTCAATGAGCGCTTTATGTGAAACAACTACGTTCTCATTGTCTGCATTGATCTTGACGATCTTGAATTCCATTCTCCGATCGAGATAGGCATCAAAATCACGTACAGGTCGCATATCGATTTGGGATCCTGGTAAAAATGCCTCCAAGCCGTCAATGAGATCAACAATCATTCCCCCCTTGATACGGCGGATTATCGTTCCCTCCAGTACTGTTCCATTCTCGAATGCATGTTCAATTCGTTCCCAACGACGAACTTTTTCTGCTCTCTCTTTGCTGAGTTGGAGCTGACCATGGTAATTTTCGAGCCGTTCGACATACACTTCGAGCGTGTCTCCCGGATTGACCTCGCCTTCGAATTCATTCCTAGAGATGATGCCGTCACTCTTAAATCCGATATCAATAACGACATCCTTATCACTGACTGAAATAATATGTCCGGTGATAATCTCATCTTTTAGAACCTCGTGGAGGGAGGCATCAATGAGCTGAGTTAGCTCCTCGGTCCGCATCTGCTCTGATTCACTCGCCTCCTGTTGTTCATTCAGCTCAGAAAGCGGAATGGTCTCTCCCAGGATATCACCGGTGTATCCGATTCGCTCCACCTCTTCGCCGGAATCTTCGGGGTCTGCAGGTGCCTGTAGTTCATCTTCTATTTGAGATGCCTCCGGTTCAGCTGTCGTCGCTTCCGGAGCTTGATCGGCTTCAGAGTTTGATGGATCAGCAGGGCTGCTCTCACTAATCCCAGATGCTTCCGCCTCCGGTTCAGCTGTCGTCGCTTCCGGAGCTTGATCGGCTTCAGAGTTTGATGGATCAGCGGGGCTGCTCTCGCTCACCTCTGCTGCTTCCGCCTCCGGTTCAGCTGTCGTTGCTTCCGGAGCTTGATCGGCTTCAGAGTTTGATGGATTAGCGGGACTGCTCTCGCTCACCTCAGATGCTTCCGCCTCCGGTTCAGTTGTCGTTGCTTCAGGGGTTTGATCGGCTTCAGAATTTGATGGATCAGTAGGGTTGCTCTCGCTCACCTCAGCTGCTTCTGCCTCCAGTTCAGTTGTCGCTGCTTCCGGGGTTTGATCGGCTTCGGAGCTCAGTGGATCAGTAGGAATATCTTCGGTTACTTCAGGGGTATTAGTTTCAGAGACAACGGAGGCTGGGGCAAGGTTCTCGTTTAGTTCTTCGGGTGGAGTTGCTGCTGCTAATTGTTGTTCAGACATATTGTGTGCACCAAGTGCGCCTATGCCCGATGTTAGATATGCTCTGCGGCTTCCCTGCAGCAGACACCGGACGGAGGTTTAAAATTTTGAGTGGGCACAACGTGCAGGAAACCAGGCACCAGGCGTACACGTGTACCATACAAACCAAGCTCAAACCCTCTTCAATGCTGATTGTTCTATAACATGCCTGAATATTATGTCAATCTGCTCTGCAAGCGTTAACTTGTCCGTCTCAACCAAAACTGCGTCCAAGGCTCTTTTCAGTGGAGCAATCTTTCGTTCTGAATCCTGGCGGTCTCGTTCGGCTATCGCCCCAAGCACAGATTCAAACGAGGGGGTTTCTCCCACCTGATGGAACTCAGTGAGTCGACGCTGTGCCCGCACCTCAAGTGAGGCAGTTATAAAGAACTTCAAATCAGCATGCGGAAATACCACCGTGCCCATATCACGACCTACTACCACAATACCGGGGTTAGCACCATAACGGTCACCAAACCTACGCTGAAGACCAAAAAGTCGCTTCCGAACACTTGGGAGTGTAGCAACCTGACTGGCCATTTCAGTAATTTGGGGCGTATGCAATTCTGTCGTTACATCTACTCCATCTATGTGCACATGCATGTGACGGTCAATGCAGGTGATCTCGATCTGGAATCGCTGCAAGCTGATCTCAGCATCATCTGCGGTACTTTCCAGCCCAGCTTCCAGGAACCCCAATGCCACGCCCCTATAGATAAGACCAGAGTCCATAAATACAAATCCCGCAGCTGCGGCAACGCCGCGCGCAGTGCTGCTCTTGCCAGACGCTGCTGGACCGTCAATGGCTATAATCACTTAAACTCAGATGCGAAAGCTTCGTCATGAGGAAATTAGTCGGGCATCTGCCAGTACCATTCGATTGGTTCCCCGTCACCCGATCACCGTTGTACTGGATAACGTGCGTTCGGTGCATAATGTGGGATCCATTTTTCGCACTTCCGATGCTGCCCTCATTGAACGTATAATACTCACTGGAATTACAGCAACTCCAGAAAATCCCCAGATGCACAAGACTGCATTAGGTGCTCAGGATACTGTACCGTGGGAATACAAACAAAATGCCGTAAACTCGATCAATAACTTACGCGAATTAGGATATACGGTTGCCGCCCTGGAGCTTACCGACACTCCGACACCTACGACCGCCATTACTCGGGCAGAATATCCTCTTTGCCTGGTGGTGGGTAATGAACTCTCAGGCGTTGGTGAGGGTCTTATAGCCAAAGCGGACTATGCGTTGGAGATTCAACAGTACGGTGCAAAACAGTCCATGAACGTAGCAGTAGCGTACGGAATTGCCGTCTTCGATCTAGTCAGGCATCTACGAGGCATATTGTAATGCATTTGCAATGAGAGAACCCTTGGACTTGCTTAGCCACTTCCCATCGATTATCGATGAGGATTGGGAAAAACTGATCTCGGAGGATCTGAACTGGCATCCCACCGAAGGGATAACAGTTCGCCCTTACTATCGACGCAGCAAGTATCCACCAAAGCACGTTTTTAATCACAGCAAATGGCTTATGCGTGCAGATGTGGAGATGAAGGATGCGGCGCGCGCACAACTTGCAGGTGCTGAGGCTCTGGGATTCAACATCTCAGAAGAAAACGTCAAACTATCGGAAGATTTACCTATCGGTACGCTCCCGCTTTTTTTTCATGGTAAGGGAGCAACCCCCGCGTTGCTCGAAACCCTTCGCGCACGTGCAGCTAGTAGAGGATATGCCCCAGAGGAGCTTCGTGGTGCTGTTGATATCTCTCCTGAGTACTCAGCCTGTCAGGCCCTGGACATGGCAAAAGATACTCGGCTATGGACGCTGCGTATTGACCTTGAACCCTGGCATGAACAAGGTGCTACCTATGTTCAGGAGCTGGCTTGTGCACTGGCACACCTATCAGATCTTTTGGCAAAAACAGGCCCCGGCTTTGCAACTGAACATCTGTACTTCAGTGTGCCTATTGGTGAGCGTTATCTCTTGGATATTGCCCGTCTTCGTGCATTGCGCCTGGGCACCGCCGAGGTTCTCCATGCATATAAAGTCCAACAGCGGGAAGTAAATATAATCGGAGTTCCCAGTCGACGCTACGAATCAGCTCTGGATCCGGAAACACACCTAATTCGACAGGCACTGCAGTGTGTTGCCGCCATACTAGGAGGCTGCAATGTAATCGCAGCCCCCAACATGGATTTGGGGCTCCAAATACAGCAGCTTATGCGCTATGAGGGGCGGCTCGGAGTTGCCGCAGACGCTGCTGCAGGAGCCTGGATGATAGAGCATCTGACGGATGCTCTCGGAGCTGCTTCATGGCAATTCTTCCAACAGATCGAAAAAACAGGAGGATTGGATCAATCATGGCATTGGATAGAAAAGAAAATCCAGCATGCAAGCAATCAGCGAAGTGCTGCTGTGCTTTCAGGAGCCGATGTAGTTGTAGGAGTTAATACATACCTCTCCCCTGAAATACCCGAGGTTGTGCTCCCCTCCAATAGCCTCGCAACTCCCTTGGAAGCCATACGACTGCGTGCAAAAACGCTCACGACAAAACTGCGTGTAGAGGTTCAGGGCGAACACGATCCATGGCTTCGCCGCCTTTTGAGTTTATGTGCCTGTGATACTCAAAATGGACCAGCGAACGTGGTAATAACAAAAACTCCAACGGGATTCATAGCTCAGAATACTCGAGGCGAACAGGTTTCGCTCACCTCCGGCGATCCGCTACATCTATCGGCAGATCAATTATTACGACTATTTAGCAGTGATGCGTCCTGATTTTTCTTCCATTCCGTACAGGAGATCCGGTGTTTCCGTTGCAATTGATCGCAAGGATCAGGATGGAACTCGTACTTGCGATGCTGCTGATCTTGAAGCATGTGATCATCTCGATTATGCTGCAGGTCTGCCGCCATTCCTGCGCGGACCTTATGCATCGATGTACGCCGGCCGGCCGTGGACGATTAGGCAATATGCTGGATTCTCCACTGCAGAAGACTCAAACGCATTCTACAGAAAAGCACTCGAAGCCGGACAACGTGGACTATCGGTGGCTTTCGATCTTCCAACACATAGAGGTTATGACTCCGATCATCCAATAGCTCGCGGGGATGTAGGACACGCCGGCGTTGCAATTGACAGCGTAGAGGATATGAAAGTGCTTTTCGCGGGTATTCCCCTCTCGAGGATGAGTGTGTCCATGACCATGAACGGAGCTGTGCTCCCGGTCATGGCATTCTTTATCGTTGCAGCGGAGACGTCCGGGGTAAGTCCTCAGCAGCTCAGTGGTACCATTCAGAATGATATTCTGAAAGAATTCATGGTGCGTAATACATATATCTATCCTCCTGCCCCATCAATGCGCATTACAGGGGATATCATTGAATGGTGTGCCCACAACATGCCTCGGTTCAATACGGTATCAGTCAGCGGTTATCACATGCACGAGGCAGGCGCTCCAGCTGATCTGGAGCTTGCATATACACTCGCCAATGGGCTGGAATATGTACGTACCGGCCTAAGCCGGGGTCTGGGTATCGATACCTTTGCACCGAGGCTTTCATTTTTCTTTGGGATTGGCATGGATCATCTGGTCGAAATAGCCAAGCTCAGGGCGGCCCGGCTGCTCTGGGCCCGGCTCATAAAGCCATTTGCTCCCAAGAACCCCAAATCTATGGCCCTGCGCATGCATTGCCAAACGTCAGGTTACAGTCTAACTGCACAGAAGCCCTACAATAATGTAGCCCGCACGACGCTTGAAGCATTGTCTGCTGTTTGTGGACAGACGCAGTCCCTGCATACCAACGCGCTGGATGAAGCACTTGCGCTTCCGTCTGCCAATGCCGCCAGAATTGCCCGTAATACCCAACTCGTGCTTCGGGAAGAGTCGAAATTGACTCATGCTATTGATCCATGGGGTGGTTCCTATGTGGTTGAGCACCTGACACATTCGTTAATAAACAAGGTGTGGGAGCATATCCAGGAAATTGAATCTATGGGAGGAATGACCAAAGCCATAGCGAATGGCCTGCCAAAGATGCGAATCGAACAAGCCGCCGCCATCAGGCAGGCACGCATAGATAAAGGCGAAGAGATTATTGTAGGTGTCAATGCCTTCCGTTCAGAGTCTGCGAGCAAAATACCGCTCCTTAGAGTAAACAACGAAAAGGTACTCTCGAATCAATCAGCTCGACTCGATGAGCTCAAAAAATCACGTGATGATCACCGGGTAAAAAGCTCCTTGGCAAGCCTGCGTACGGCGGCACAGGAAGGATCAAATCTCTTGGACGTTGCACTAGAAGCCGCGCGTGCACGCGCAACACTGGGGGAGATAACCAGTGCATTGGAGACCGTATTTGGCCGCCATACTGCTCGAAACGAAACCGCGACCGGTATTTACTCCGCTGTCATGCAAACAGACAAACCTACACATCGTGCGCGGTTGCTCTCAGACAAATTTGCGCACCGGACCGGACGTCGCCCCCGGATTCTGGTGGCCAAACTCGGACTGGATGGCCATGATCGCGGCGCACGCGTGATTGCAACAGCATTTGCCGACCTAGGATTTGATGTTGATGTAGGTCCATTATTCCAGACTCCGGAAGAGGTTGCCCGTCAGGCCCTAGAAAACGACGTTCACATAGTAGGTATCTCCAGCCTTGCCGGCGCCCATCGAACATTAGTGCCGGAGCTAACGAAAGCCTTATCCCGCGATCAGCGGGAAGACATATTGGTGGTTGTAGGTGGTATAATTCCATCCGAGGATTATTCATTGCTCTATGACGCAGGGGTTAAATCTGTTTTCGGGCCTGGTACAGTAATCGCCGAAGCGGCCATATCTATTCTGCACGACCTCCTAGACCATTCATGAGCAGAGTTCCTGATGTGCAAAACATCCTCTCAGGCGATCGCAGCAGTCTGAGCCGCGGGATTACGCTTGTAGAGAGTACACGGCCCACCGATATCAGTGATGCTGAACGCCTGCTTAATGGAGTCCTTGTCAAAACTGGTAAAGCGCTGCGTGTAGCCATTACTGGTGCCCCAGGTGTGGGGAAAAGTACACTGATTGAGGCACTTGGGATGCACCTTGTACAGTCGGGTTACCGCGTAGCAGTGCTCTCTGTGGATCCATCAAGCCCTCACACGGGCGGAAGCATTATGGGGGACAAAACGCGCATGCCCGAGCTTGCAAAACATGCGAACGCATTCATTCGCCCATCCCCCTCAGGAAACGTTCCCGGCGGCATTGCTAACACTACGCGTCGTGCAATGCTCCTGTGTGAGGCCGCAGGATATGACGTAATCCTGATCGAAACCGTCGGTACAGGCCAAGGAGATACCCTCGTGCGTCAAATCGTCGATATAGTTCTCCTTATGGTATTGCCGAACGCGGGCGATGAGTTACAGGGAATCAAGCGGGGTATCCTGGAAATCGCAGACCTGATAGCAGTCTCGAAAACAGATGGGACCATGATAGACCAAGCACGCCTTACTGCCAATGCATACAGGCGCGCGCTGCATTTATATCCTGGACGTTCCCGGGCCGTCAAGGTTATGGCGGTTAGTGCACTCGAAAACACAGGGATTCCTGCAATCTGGGAAGCTATAAGGGATGTCGAGCGTGCAACGCGTGAAGATGGATATTTCGAGACGCAGCGTAATACGCAAAATAAAACTGCAATGCTTGAAACCGCGAAGACACTCCTTTTGTCTGAATTTGGCGAATCCAAAATCATTGATGAGGCTGTAGAAAAATTTCAGCAGCAAGTCACCGGAGGGAAGCGTACAGTGACCGATGCGGCACATGAACTGGTTCGTATCTACCGCAATATGGATTCAAAAACCGATCTGAACGTTGAAGGATCATCCTGACCAATAAATCTAATGGCACGGCAACCAGCTGCGGCTGATTTTATTAGAACCATTATTGATCGAGATCTTGCATCTGGAGCTGTCGAACGTGTGATTGTCCGATTTCCGCCGGAGCCCAATGGGTTTCCGCATATTGGTCACGCCAAGAGCAGCACGCTCAATTTTGGGTTAGCGGCCGAGTATCAGGGGCAATGCCATCTTCGTTTTGATGATACCAACCCTGCCACGGAAGATCAGAGATACGTAGATGCCATCAAGCATGATCTGCAATGGATGGGGTTTGCCTGGGGTGAACACGAATATTATGCTTCGGATTACTTCGGAACACTGTTCGATTGGGCATGCAAGCTCATCTTGAAGGGGCTAGCCTACGTTGACGATTCCCCTGAGGACGTAATTCGGGGTATGCGGGGTACGGTTACAACCCCAGGCACAGAAAGTCCCTACCGTAACCGAGCACCGGAAGAAAATCTTGAATTGTTCGAGGCCATGCGTGCAGGTGTGTTTGCAGATGGATCACGGGTGCTTAGGGCCAAGATTGATATGGAGCATCCAAACATGAAGATGCGGGATCCGCTCATGTATCGGATTCGCCATGCCACGCACTATCGTCAAGGAGATGCATGGTGTATCTACCCCTTTTATGATTGGGCACATGGGCAATCTGATGCCATAGAGGGCGTAACACATTCAATCTGTACGCTCGAGTTCGCCACTAACCGAGTCTTATATGACTGGTATCTTGACGCACTCGAAATTGCCCCCCGCCCACACCAGTACGAGTTTGCAAGATTAAATCTTGAATACACGATCACATCCAAGCGGAAACTACTTCACTTGGTGCAGGAAGGCATCGTGGACGGTTGGGATGATCCACGGATGCCAACTCTCGCTGGCCTCAGGCGCCGTGGCGTGCGCCCACAGGCAATCAAGACTTTCTGTAATTCTATTGGAACTACCAAGGTCGACAGCATTCACGATCCCGGGTTACTGGAACACTGCGTCAGGGATGACCTGAATCATCGTGCGCCACGTGTGCTCTGTGTGCAGGACCCTTTGCCGATAACACTTACAAATTGGCCTGAGGATCACGAAGAGATCATCTCTGCGCCCTACTGGCCTCACGATGTCCCGCGTGATGGCGTTCGCTCAGTCCCATTTTCCAAGGAGTTGCTGATTGAGAGGAGTGATTTTTCCGAAGACCCGCCAAAGGGATTCCGTAGACTGACGCCTGGAGGAATAGTGCGCTTACGACATGCTTACATCATCCGCTGTAACCATGTCGAGAAAGATGAGAGGGGCAATCTGGTTCGGTTGCATTGTGAGTGGATCGAAGGAACACGAAGTGGATCCAACACTGCGCTCAAACCCAAGGGTACTATTCATTGGGTGGATGCAAAGCGGTCGCTACCGGTTATCGTCCGAGCATATGATCGATTATTTGCTCAACCTGTACCGGGAGATGATTTTTTAGAAGCCCTTAATCCCTCATCCCTTATTGAGTACAAGAAGGCACGTATCGAGCCAAGTATTGCTGACGACCCATCAGAAAAGAGATATCAGTTTACCAGACTGGGGTTCTACTGGCGTGATCCAGAGCTTATAAACAGCCACCCCCCTGTATTTAATTGCATTGTTACTCTTCGCCAAGCTATTCAGGGCCAGACTAAATCTAGTCAGCATACGTTAGGCGTTGGGCGGCCCGTCGGAACTGTACTTCCTCGCGATTCCCAATCAACACCGCAACCCAAAACGACTACTCCTGCGAAGAGCGAACCCAAGAGCAAACAACGCCCCCTGAGTGCTGATGAAGAGAACTGGTTGAACCAAAGTGGATTGAATGCTGCGACAGGCCTGGCTATTTATGGTATACCTGCAGCACCGGAGTTCCTTGAAGCCGCCTCAGAGTACGTTTCACGAGTATCGGTTGGGAACTGGATGGCGAATCAGCTTTTGCCTGCACTGAAAGGAGCGCCTCTATCAAGTTTGCCATTTGGCCCCTCTGAGTTTGCAGAACTGGTTCGGCTAGCGGATAACGGGAAAGCAAGTACTCACGAAGCCCGAGCTGTGCTGAAGCTCATGTTGGCGGGCGAGCGAACACCGACAAAACTTCTAACCAGTGTGCAGGCCTCGACCGTAAGTGACGCCGAGGTTCTCAGAGACATTATTGGAAACGTATTGAGCGACCATGAAGACCGTGTTCAGGCTTACATTGCGGGAAAAACCGGTCTGCTTGGCTTCTTCGTGGGACAGGTTATGAGACGGACCAATGGAAAAGCTGACCCAAGGCAGGTTAAAGCACTGGTTAAGGAAGAACTCGCAGGGAGTGCTACGTGATGCGAGTCGACACCGGCTCCCTCAGTTGTGCAAAATCCCAAATAGTGCTTGCCCGAAAATATAAATATTGGTCGGTTTAGCATGTTTCTGTAGGGTTCTTTGGTGGCATTTGGCCGTATTTCGGCCCATCTGGCTTGATTTTGGCGTCTGGGGGTCGTCTTA
>LXNI01000099.1_pt1 | contig 102103 bp, 107 predicted proteins | sample 809091 | NCBI WGS metagenome assembly LXNI01 (sample SAMN04870527, study PRJNA318959) | sponge metagenome | biome: 01000161; feature: marine sponge reef; material: water | host: Sarcotragus foetidus | place: Greece: Milos, Mediterranean Sea | collected 2013-05-29 | depth 5-7 m | reverse complement strand
GCGCTCCTTTGCGGTCAAACGAATGACATACAATTTCTTCATGACCAAACCTCTCAATAAGTTATCGACACTTATTGAGAGACTACTTTAACATCCGAAACTATCTGGTGGATGACGCACTAGGATGCTGTCCGGTTGCCTTGAGGGGGGACGCCCTTGTTCCCGGGGGATGAGGTATGAGTGAGGAATATGTATCGACCATGCAGCCGTTCGCGGCGGGGGATATTTTTCTCGGCTGCACGCTGCTGAACGATCCCGAGGACGATCACGCGGGGATCGGGCGGATTCTTCAGTACGATGTGGATTGCAGACCCAGGGGGATTCTCTACACGGAGGGCACGCGTCACCTGGTGGGCGGGCTGGCGGTCGATCGCGACGGGGTGCTGTGGGCCTTTGACGATCACCTCGTCATTCACGTGGATCCCTCCACGGGGCGACAACTGCCGAAGAAGGATTTCCTGCCGCGCGTCTACCGCAGCGCCAGTTTCGCCGGAGATGGCAGCGTGTACCTGGGTGAGCACCTGTGCGCGGACGCGCCGCCGCCGGGTATCGAGAAGCTGACGACCGTGGATTTTCCGAGGATTCCGGACAGCGGGAAACTGGGTTACGGCAACATCTACCGCTATGACGCCGACTGGGGGCTGGACTGCGTTTTCGAAGTCGAGAATGCGCCCGAACCGACCCGCTTCAAGGGCGTCACCCATTCCACGCTGCATCCGGACGAGCAGTTCATCACCTACACCACCGAGCTCGGCAAGCGCGTCATGCGCTACGACGTGGTGGAGGATCGGCAGATGGAAGACCTGGTGACCTATCCGGGCGAGGACATCAGCGATGGCCTTTTTGCAATTGCCGTGCGCTACCTGCCGGACGGACGGCTGCTGCTGACCCGCGGCCGCACGATGGAGATGCTGGACAGGGAGGGCAGTGTGATGCGCGAATACGAACTGCCGGAATACGGCTGGTCCGACATCGAATGCTGCGGGGACCCGCGTTTCGCGCTTGTCAGCAACATTTTCACCGGGATCATGCTCAAGGTTGACCTTGAGACCGGGGAATTCGTGGGCCGCATCGACACCGGACAACGAAAGCCGCTGCGGGCGCTCGCCGGCGTCGCCGAGTTTCCCGGCTAGCCTTCCCTCCCGGGGACGTTCCGCCCGCGACTAAACGGACGCGGCGAGTTCCTCGAATTCGCGCAGCAGCGCGAGATAGCCGGCGTGCCGCCCGGCCGGCAGGCGCCCCGCGGCAACCGCCTCCAGGACGCGACAGCCCGGCTCATTGCGGTGCCGGCAGTTGGCGAACCGGCATTCCTGGGCCGGGCCGGAGAACTCCGGGAAGCCGGCCTGAAGGTCGCCGTAATCGCTCAGAACAGGCATGAGAGAACGGACTCCCGGAAGATCCATTACCCGTCCGCCGCCGGGCAGGGAATACATGGCCGCCGCCGCCGTGGTGTGACGTCCCCGCCGCCCCTTTTCCGAAAGCTCGCCCGCCGTGGCGGCTTCCTGACCCAACAGGGCGTTCACCAGCGTGGACTTGCCTCCGCCGGATTGCCCCGCCAGCACGCTCGTGTGCTTCCTGAGGCGGCGCCTGAGACGCCTGACCCGAGCGCCGGTAAGTGCGCTGACCGTAACGATGTCGAACCCGGCGGATTCATACTCGCGCAAGCGCTTGGGCTTTTCGCGTTTCAGGTCCAGCTTGTTCCAGACAATCAGGCCTTCGGCGGAGGACCCGGCGGCGGCGCAAAGCAGCCGGTCGACGAGTTCATAGTCGGGCGCGGGCTCCGGCGCCGCGACGATCGCCAGCAGCGTGAAGTTGGCGGCCACCAGCTCGGTGCGTCCTCTCGCTGCCGCCCGCGCCAGCTTGTTGCGGCGCGGGAGGATGGCGCGCAGCAGGGCCGGCGAGTCATCGTCACGCATTTCGAACCTCACCCGGTCTCCGCAAACCGGCTGATGGCGGCGGCTTACCGCAAGAAATGGCAGCTCTTCCCCGGATTCGGCTTCCATGCGGCCGCGGCGCCCGTAACAGGCGGTAACCAGTCCCGGGTTGCCGGATTTTTGCGATACTACTGCCGGTTTCGGCATATTGCGGCTAGAATCCGCGCCCGAACGACTCGGGAGGTTTACTTGGGCAAGAATGATTCACGACTGGTATGGATCGACCTGGAAATGACCGGGCTCGACCCGTTGCGGGACCAGATCATCGAGATCGCGACGGTCGTAACCGATGGAGGTCTTGAGACCGTGGCCGAGGGACCGAACATCGTGATCCATCAGCCGCGTTCGGTGATGTACGAGATGGACGACTGGAACACCCGTGCGCACACGGCGTCGGGTCTGTTCGCCGAGGTTCTGGCGAGCCGGATCAGTACCGAGGAAGCGGAACGCACCACCCTGGAATTCCTCAACGAGCATTGCCGGCCCAAGAGTTCACCCATGTGCGGCGCCAGCATCTGCCAGGACCGGCGGTTTCTGTCTCGCGCCATGCCTGATCTGGCGGCGTTCTTCCACTACCGCAACCTGGATGTCAGCAGCCTCAAGATTCTCGCGGGTCTGTGGAATCCCGCAGCGCTCGATGGCGTCGAGAAGGACGACCGGCACCGCGCGAAGAGCGACATCCTCGCCTCGATCGCCGAGCTCAGGCACTACCGCGAAGCGATGTTTCGTTCAAGCTGAGGCGGCGGCTACAAACAGCCCGACCACCGCGACCATTCCTCCAAGCCAGGCCAGCGAGCGGGCTGTGGAGCGATCCATCAGGTAGAAAACGCCGTGCAGGGTACGCGACACGATGAACAGCGCCGCAAGCCAATCCACCATGGATTGATCCGCACCCACAAAATGCGCGGTGAGCACGGCGGCCGCGAACGGCGCAAAGGCTTCCCAGGCATTCTTTTGCGCCCACACCGCCCTTTGCCTCCAGCCCTCCTGGGACGCCAGCCAGTCGCGAGGACGGGAATTGTCGTATTTCGGGAAGCCCCATTTCGCCGTGATCGACCAGAGCAGCGGCAGCCACAGGCCGACGAACACGCACCACAGCGCCAAGGTCATGGGCCGGGACTCATGCCGCCACTGCGGTTTGCGGCCCGGCCGCAGCCCTGTGCCGGGCAATGAACCATGCCAGCCCGCCGAGGAACGCCAGCAGGATGATCATGTTGGTGACAGGAAACCGGAACGGGTAGATCCAGGGCTCCGTATACAGCTGCCAGGCGGACCCGGCTTCCACGCAGAACCACAGGACGTTCGCGCAGGGCACCGCGTAGCGCAGTGCAGCCGCCGGACGCCTGAAGGGCAGCATGCGGAAGAACAGCAGCCACAGCCCCCAAAGCAGCACGGCGCATACGACCGCGATGGTGGCGGGATGAAACGGTCCGAGTACGCGCGGGTCGTACAGCCACAGGATCAGCACGTAGAAGAACCAGTTGATCATGATCACTTCCAGCGCCACGATTCGGGAGAACTGGCGCTTGTAGCCCGGGGTGCGGCGCGCGGGAGTGAGCTTGAGGTTGCGGTGAAACCACATGAACATCCGGCAGTGCGTGTCCTTGTTCGATCCGAGCCAGATCAGCAGGGCGACCAGGATCACGCCGGTGGCCTGCAGCAGAAGCAGGTTGGCCGTGAACAGTTCCACGCCCATGAACATCAGCTTGGGCGGATTGAGCCAGTGACCCATGAACTCGAACGAGCCTTCCATCCAGCCCAGCCAGATCAGCGCTCCCCCCATGAAGCCGAGCACCGTGGCGGGCAGATCGTCTGCCTTGAACCCTTTCCAGACCATCACCCAGCCGATCAGGCCGACGACAAAGCTCAACAGATAGGCAGGCACGTCCGACATCTGGCCGTACTGCAGCACCATCAGTGTGTGCGCAAGCGGTGTCCAGAGCAATACCGTTAGCCACGCCATCAACCCCAGCAGCGGAGGCCGCATCAGCGCCCCGTTGGCCGCCTTGATCGCTGCATTCATCCCGTGCTCCTTTCTTCGTAACTCCCCAAGCCGGAGATTACCGCCGCGCGCAGACCGGCGCAAGCGGTTTCGATTCTGCTATATTCCGGTTTCTCATGCTTGCGCTCACAAGAGTCTCCCGGCAACTCGCTCCGGCCATGCTTCTCGGCAACCGGCCGCTGGGCCTGGGCGCATTGATCGACATGTATGAACGCAACTACGCAGGCCTCTGGCGGCTGTTCGGCCATGCCCTGCGGCGGCCGGGATGGCATGTGTCGCACAGCCCGGTCAACGGCGAGCTGCACATCGAGGTGGAGCGCAGGTCGGCCTTTACGACCGTATTGCGCATGACCTATCTGTTCCCCGACGAGGGCGACGATGAAGCCGAACCCGACCTGATCGTGAACCTGTACGACGACGCGCGGGTCGCGGAGGTGGTCCACTGGTCGCAGCGCTACGGCGCCTGCTGCGACGCGCCGGGGGGTTTTGCCGATTGCTGGCGGCGCAACTGCGTTCTGGGCAAGTGGCTCGATTTTCTGACCGATTCGCACCACGGCCCGGTGCGGGCGAGCAGCGCGGCGCCCCCGCCGTTTCAGTGCAGGGAACTGCTGGCGGCTGCCGGAGAAGAGGCCGCCTGAAGCCGCAGCAGGTCGACGACCACCTCGGAGGCCTGTTCCAGGGCCACGTCCGGCAGGTCCATCTCTCTTAATTCCTCCAGGCTTTCGATCGGTTCCAGTCCGTTCTCCGCCAGCCATTTGTTGGTTATGGCCAGCCGTTGCGCGCGGCGGCTTTCCTGGTCCGCCCGCCGCCGCTCAAGATGGATGGGCTCCGATTTCCGGTCGGTCATCTCCCGCATGGCCTGAATGCGGCCTTTCAGCAGTCTCAGGTCCGGGTCCTCCGATTCCCGCTGCTGGTGATTGGCCACCAGCATGCTCAAGGTCGCTCCGTCCACGCTGCCTCCCCGGTATTCCGTTTGCGGAATGGTGTCCCAGGGCAGGGCGTTCTCGCTGGCGCTTTCGCCTATGTCTTCTCCGATGACCTGGTTCGGGAACACCAGGGGTAATTCCGCCGCGGCCGCCGAAAGCGTGATATCGGGCGCGACCCCCCGGTTCTGCGTGCTCTCGCCAGTTACGCGGTAGTACTTGCCCATGGTCAGCGTCAGGCGTCCGGGCGTTTCCTCGCCGCGCCGGCGGATCTGGTAGATGTTCTGCACCGTTCCCTTGCCGAAGGTGCGCTGTCCCACCACCACGCCGCGGCCGTAATCCTGGATGGCCGCCGCCAGGATTTCCGAGGCGGAAGCGCTGAGCCGGTCGACCAGCACCACCAGCGGCCCGTCCCAGACCGATTGCTGGCGCCGGTTTTGCAGCACCTGTGTGCGGAATTCGGAATCGCGCACCTGGACTACCGGACCCTTGCCGACAAACAGGCCGGCCAGCGAAATCGCTTCGTTCAGGTGTCCTCCCCCGTTGCGCCGCAGGTCCAGGATCAGGCCGGTCGCTCCATCGGATTTCAGTTCCGAAATCAGGCGCTTCACGTCGCGGGTCGAACTGGGGTAGTCCTCGACACCCGCCTGACGTCCTTCCATGTCGAAGTAGAAGTTGGGGATGCGGACGACGCCGACACTGAATCCGGCGCCTTCGCGCTGGACGTTGAGCAACTCCTTTTCCGCTCCCATCAGAAGAACGCGGCCGCGGGTCAGCTCCAGCATGAACGAATCGCTTCCGGCGGTGTCGCCACCGGGAAGGATGCGCAGAGACACCGGCGTATCCAAAGGTCCGCGAATCAGCTCCACGACGTCCTCGAGCTGCCATCCCACGATGTCGGTCACGTCGCCCGACGCTTTACTGTCCACGCCGGTTATGCGATCGCCGGCGCGCAGGCGCCCGTCTTTCTCGGCGGGCCCGCCGGGCAGCACCTCCCGCACGAGAACGTAGTCGTCGTCCAGCCCCAGTGAAGCCCCTATTCCGTGGTAGGCGCGGCTCATCTGGATGCGGTATTCCTCGTAGTTGTGCGGTGAGAAATAGGTGGAATGCGGGTCCAGCGTGTGGGTGAACGCGTTCATGAAAACCGAGAACACGTCATCGGCTTCCTGCCCGTACAGTGTCTTGCGCTGCCGCTCATAGCGCTTGCGAAGCGCCTCGGCGGCTTCTTCGTAACTGTGTTCGTCCAGTATGAGATTGATGAGTTCGTGCCGGACCCGGTCGCGCCAGATTTCAAGCATTTGGTCCTGGCTGGCGGGACGCGGCGCGTCCGCGCGGTCGCGGATCCAGGTCCGGTCCGTGTTCAATTCCGGTACGGTCTCGAGGTACTTCAGAGCGAAATCGAAATAGCTGGTCATGCGCGCCCGGAAGAGCCGGTAGATTTCCAGCACCGGATCGAGTTCGCCCCGCTGCATTGCGTCGTCCAGCCGCGCGCCGTACTTGTTGAGGAAATACTCCTCCTGGTACTTGAGGAAATAGAGCTTCTGTCCGTCCAGCAGATCGATGTATTTGCGCAGCGTCTCCTTCGACAGGCTGTCGTTGACCGAAATGTGTTCGTAGTGGGCCCGCTCGGCGTAGGCCACCACGCGCTGCACGGTTTCGCGATGGCTGTCGGTGATGCGCAGGGTTTCCGGCCGTTCGCCGTTCGGGGCGGATACCGGCGCCTGCGCCCCGAGCGCCAGCAGCATTGCAAGGGCCGCGAGAGTCAGCTTTTTTGCCGGACCCGAGGTGCGCGCAGTTATGATTCGCATGCGAAGCAGTCGTTTTTGTCCCCGGCGGATCATACCAGCAGCATGCGCCCCTTCGGAATTCTTCTTGGCGTCTTTCTTGGCAGTTGCGTGGCCATATTCGCAGGGCTTGCCATTGTCTGCTTTACGTTCTGGGTGATCATGGAAGACTATCCGCGCCTGGAGGCGGAATTGCCGCTCTTGCTGCTCGCGACAGCCATGTTCGGCGGCTGTTCGGCCCTGGGCGGAATGGGCATGTGGGGGCACCTGCGCCGGACGGTCTGGCGGTGGGCGCCGCTATGCCTGTTCTGGGCGTCGCTGGTGGCCGTTGGCGCGTATTTCTGGCCCGACTAGCGCAGGTATTTTTTCCACGCAAGGAGAGCGCCCCAGCCGATCTGGAAGATGATCAGCGGTCCCAGGAGAAAGATAAACCCGGCGCCGCCGAAACTCAGCGCATCGGCGTAGATGCTGCTCCAGAACGCCAGCAGTCCCCCGGGGTCGGCGTATTCGCCCGCGGCCTTGCCGCCCATCCAGTAGGCGACGACCGGGCCGGCCAGCAGTCCCAGCAGCACTGCGCCGGCCGATCCCGCCGCCCACGGCAGGGACAATCGCTTGAACATTCCCACACCATCCGATTGTGCTCAACAAGCCTTAGAATGCAACTTCGATTCGCGAATTGCATGGGAGGAGGCGCCATGACCAAGGGTACAGGCATCGACCGCAGGCGTCTGCTGCGGGGCGCGGCTTTGACGAGCTTGACGGCGGCCGCCGGCGGTATGGCGACGCGCCGGGCGCTCGCCGCGGAGCACGGCGGGGGCGAAGAGGTTTCAGTTCAGGCCGACGGCGCCTACGACACCGTTCCGCTGGCCAGGGACAACGTGCGCCTGTGCGTCGTGCAGTCGGTGGTCCGGCCGGTCGACGAGACGAACCCGGGGCCGGGCAAGCGCCGCAACCTGAACCACATGCTGGATCTGATCGACATGGCGCAGGCCTCCGGCCGGCCCAAGGACATCCTGTTTTTCCATGAATTCCCGATTACGGGCTTCCGCTTTCACTGGAACCGCGACGACGTGCAGCGGATCGCCATCGAAGTGCCGGGCGAGGAAACCGAAGAAATCTCGAAGAAGGCCAGGCAATACGGCTGCTTCATCGTCTTCGGCAGCTACGTGAAGGACCAGGACTGGCCCGGGCACAACCTGTCCATCACCACGATCATCGGCGACCAGGGCGAGGTGCTGGCGCGGCACTGGAAGGCGCGCAACATCAAGGGCGTGTTCCAGGCCGGAGCGCGCACCATCGAGCTGATGACCACGACGATCTACAACGTCCTCGACGAGTACGTGGAGATGTACGGCGAGGACGAGGTCATTGCGGTCACGCGCACAAAGTTCGGCAACATTTCCACGACCGCCGTGCAGCGCGAGCCCGAGCTGATCCGCGCCTTCGCGCTGAAGGGCTGCGAATTGATGCTGCGCACCGCCACGGGTGGCTTCAACCACCTGGACGTGAGGTCCGGCGCGATGCACAACGGCATATATACGGCGCTGGTCAATAACGCGCATTCACCCGGCACGCGGGGCGTGTTCGGCGATACGGGCGGCGGTGGGTCCGGTATCTGGGGACCGGGCGGCGAAACGCTGGCGGAAGCCAGGACCGGCTTCGAGCAGCCGGTAAGCGCGACGATTCCGATGGCTGCCTACCGGGCGCGCAACCGGATTCCGGACGTGCACTGGGACCTCTACCGTCCCGTCTATGACCGCTATGTGCCCCAGTTCGGACCGAACTTGTTCTCGGAGTACCTGCCGGCCGACCTCGACGACGCAGGGGTCTACCTGTCCGACAAGTCCCGCTGGAAATAGCCTGGGGGTGAGGGCGTCCCGCCCTCACCCGGGCCGCCGTTCAGTCGAGGTCGAGATAGTCCCGCAACTGGCTTGCGAGGCTGTCGCAGGCCTTCTCGCGGGTGCGCGCAATTATGGGAATGGGGATAACCAGGGCCGGTATTACGGACGTGCCGCGCACGGCGGCCTTCATCGCGCCCATGTCACTGAGTTCGGACATGTCCCAGACGGACGCCGTATATTCGGAATTGTTCTGCCACCAGGCCACTCCGAAGCAGCCCGCGCCGCCGGGACCCGCCGCGCAGGAAAGACTGCCGCCGCTGCCCTCGCGCAGTGTCTGCCCGCTCAGCCAGACCATGTAGCGCACGCCTTTTCGGCGGATCGCTTCGCCGACGCCCGGCCGCTGCATGAACTCGCTCAGGTCGGCGCTTTCGCGCGGCATCGTGCGCGGCTCCAGCCACGGATACAGCTCATCGACGAATTCCTGCTCGGCGTAGATATTGGGTCGTTTCGCCCCGGATCGGATCTTCTTCGAAACGCAGCGAACGAATTCCTCTTCCGTGCGATTCCCCGCCAGGTAGCTGGTCCGGAGCAGGACCAGAGATTCCGTCTCCTCGTCGGCCGGCGCCACGGCCGGCGCCAACCCGATCGCCAGGCTGAACAAGGCAGCCGGCGCCATCAATCGCATCAGGCTCACGGTCTTGTCCTGCCTGTTCATGATCCGCTTCCGACAAGGGCCAGGATAGCAGCGTCCTGGCCAAGCTCCTGCGTCAGCGTCGCTCCCGCGTCGCGCAGCGCATATTCGGCCGCTTCGCTGAGGCTCCTTCCCAACCCCGAGGACCTTTGCGAGCCCTCGCCGTAGCCGGGAATCTTCAGCCGGGTCAGCGGAGCGCCGTCAGCGGTGGTAATGCGAATGTTGAATTCCACCCAGGCCGCCGGAATATCCACCTTGGAGCGCCCCGGCACGCCGAACTCGAAGCGCAGAATTTCCGGCTCGATGATTAGGTCGGGGTTCGATCCGGCGCCGTCCGCCGGCGCCAGCGTCAGGCAGGAGCCGAGGATGCTGTCGAGCATGCGCATGCTGGGCCGGCCCAGCGCGATGGTCCAGCGGGTGGTGTCGAGCGCCTCTTCCACGTGCGAGAACTCGCGAAATCCTTCCGGATATTGAACCTGGGCGGTGAGCGGCAGGCGTTGGGTCATGGGCGCCGGAAAGTCGGCGCTCAGGTTCACGGTTCCACCGCATCCCGCAATGGCCATGGCGACTGTGCCCAATGCCATCGCAGACCTCATTCGAAGCCACGGAAAGCCTTTTTCTGCCACGCGCTTGAGTATACTCCCGGAACATTTCAGCAAGCGGCGCCGGAAGCAACATGAATGTCGAAAACTTTCTCGAAAAAGCCCGCGAGGCGGGCGTGCCGCCAATGGGCGCCGGGCGCCAGGTGGCGCGACGGTTGGGCTCCACGCATGAGATGTGCGACCTGCTGCTTGGCCTGGTGCTTTCGGAGCAGAAGACCTGCACCTACTCGCTGGTCCAGCTTCTCGAGGAAGAGGGCGGGCTGCTCAAGGCCGGCGACCGTATCGTGTTCCTGGACGCCGACCGGCGCCCGCGTTGCCTGGTGGAGCTGGATGACTGCGAGCAGCTTCCTTTCAACCGGGTGGAAGCCAGACACACGGCGGGGGAGGGTCCGGCCGCCCGCGACGTGAAAGTCTGGCGCGAGATTCACGCCGCATACTGGGGCAAGTGGCTCAAGTCCCGGGGGCAGGAATTCCACGAGGAAGTTGCCGTCATGTGGCAATCGTTCCGCCTTCTGTACCCGCGTCCCGAATCTGCTGACGAGGCATGAACCCGGACGAAATCCGGTCCGCCGCCGAAGGCTGGCTCGCCCAGTACCCCGCGGCCTCGACAGCGCTGGTGATTCTGGCCCTGGCGCTGGCCGCGCTGCTTGCCGACTGGCTGGCGCGCCGGGTGATCGCGGCGGCGGTCCGCAGGCGGCTCAAGTCTTCCAGCGCGGGCCCGTTCGGCACGGCGCTGCTGGAATCGCGGGTGCTGCTGCGATTTTCGCAACTGGCGCCGGCCCTGGTCCTGTTCTTCGGTGTTCGCGCCGCCGAGCTGCAGCTGGGGGCGTCCTGGGCCCGCGCGCTGGGCGTGCTGGCCTTTACCTGGGTTGTGGTGGCGCTGGTCGCAGGCGTGGTGTCGGTGCTCAAGGCCGCCGGCCTGTATCTCCAGAGCGCACCGGGCAGTCACTCGCGCCTGCCGCTCAAAGGCTATGCCCAGGCCGCCTCGCTGGTGCTCTATGTCGTGGCCGGGCTGGTCATCGTCGCCTACGCTGCAGAAGTTTCCGTCTGGCTCCTGCTGAGCAGCCTCGGAGCGCTTACCGCAGTCTTGCTGCTGGTGTTTCGCGACACCCTGCTTTCGGTCATGGCCAGTATCCAGATTTCGGTCTACGACGTGGTGCGGTTGGGGGACTGGGTGGAAATGCCCTCGCACAACGTCGATGGCGACGTGGTCGACATCGCGCTGCACACCGTCACCGTGCGCAACTGGGACAAGACCCTGAGCACCATTCCCACGCAGGACTTCATCACCGGCTCGTTCAAGAACTGGCGGGGCATGAGCGAGGGCGGCGCGCGCCGGATCAAGCGGTCGGTGTATATCGACATGGCCACGGTGCGCTTTCTGGAGGAGGAGGAAATCAAGCGTTTCTCGAAGTTCAAGCTGCTGGAGAAATACATTCCCGACAGGCACCGTGAACTCAGTGATTACAACACCCGCATAGGCGCCGAGCCATTGGCCGTCAATCTGAGGCGCCTGACCAATGTAGGCACGTTCAGGGCCTACCTTTACAACTACATAACGAACCATCCCAAGGTGCATCCCGAACGCACCACGCTGGTCCGGCAGCTGCAGTCGGGCCCGGACGGCCTGCCGATCGAGATCTATTGCTTCGCCGCGACCACCGACTGGCAGGCGTACGAGGACCTGCAATCGGATCTGTTCGACCACATCCTGGCGGTGGCGCCCGAGTTCGGGCTCAACGTTTTCCAGCGGGCCTCGGGACGCGACCTGCGCGTGAGCGGGCGCCCCGTGGTCACGTAGGGAGGGAAGGCGTCGCGCCTTCCCGGAGGGCGAGAAGCCCTTGTTCCGGTGGGACGCCCTCCCGCCCGGGCGGGGTTAACATTTGCATATCAGCAATCAGGGGTGGTTCATGTTCAATTTTTCGATACTCGAAAGCGTCATCAGCCGGCGCGGCCTTATGGGCGGTGCGCTGGGCGGGCTTGCCGCGGCGGGCCTGACCGCTTGCGGCGCGCCGAACGACGGCCAGGCAGAGTCCGCAGGCGCCCCGGCGCGGGACACGGGCGGGGGGCTGGACCTCAGCAAGCCCGTGGACAACCTCTACGCCTTCGGCAAGATCTGGGGCACCTACGCCGACACGCCCGTCTACAGCGGCTACCAGGGCGTTCAGTTCGCCCGCATCGGCGTGAACAAGCTGACGCCGCTGTTCGGTTACGTAGGCTGCGGGAACATGCAATGCAAGATGGATGAGAACGGACACCTCTTGATTCGGGGAACCGAGGCGGGCTATTTCACCGACCTTGCAAGCGGTGAAATCATCGACTATTGGGACAACCCGTACAGCGGCGAGCGGGTTGATGCATTTCCCTTCTTCAACTACGGCTTGCGCGGGAGCCTGACCCAGGAGATGCCACGCATGTCAATGGGCGGCGCCGCGGACGACAACACGCTTATGAACGCCGCCGACGCCCGCATGAACGAAGAGGGGGTTATCCCGTTTATCATGCCGTTTCAGAAGGTTCACGATCAGTACCTGCTCGCCTGGGAATACGCGCACGAGTACACCAACCCGGTTACGCCCGAGGGTTGGCCCAAGGCTTCGACCGGGCCCAAGATCAATCCCTCAGAGCACTTCGTGTTCTATATCCCTGCAGCGGAGCTCGAAGATCGAAGCAATCCCTCGGCCCGCTTTCACGCCGGTTTCATGCGCACATCGCCCTGGTGGCCGTGGATGCGCATGGGGCAAACAGCGGTGCGCGACGGCGCCCTGTTCGGCCGCATGCACAGCTTCAAGATCTCGGGTGAGCTGGATAATATTCCCCGTGTGGTGCTGGAGCGCCTGGAACGGGACAAACCCGAGTTGCTTGAGCCGCAGACCGGCTGGGAAACCGGCATCGAACCACGCGGCACCTGGGAGCTGTTCTCCGAGGAGGTTCCCCGGGAGGTCTAGGGCGCCGGATCAGGCCTTGCCGAATTCGCGGGGGCCGGGGTGGTAACCCTCGGGATCGGGGTGTAACAGCAGTTCGCACCCGGGGAACTCCGCCTTGATGCGGATCTCCACATCGTCGAGGATTTCGTGTGCGTCGGCCAGGCTCAAACCCGCGTCCAGCAATACGTGGAACTGCACGATGTAGTTCGAGCCGCCGTGGCGCGTCTTCAGGTCGTGGATATCAAGCACCGCAGGATGGCTCTCTGCCAGGCGAACAATCGTTTCGCGGTCCCGGTCCGGGATCTCGCGGTCCATCAGGATGTCCAGCGCGTGTTTCGCGATCTTCCAGACGCCGAACAACAGGTATGCAATCACCGCCGCGGCCACCAGCGGGTCCGCCAGCCAGCCACCGGGCCAGGCCGCCGCTGCAATTGCCGCCGCGACGCCAATGTTGATCGCAAGGTCGGTCTTGTAATGCATGGCGTCCGCCTCGATTGCGGCGGACCCCGTTTGGCGGCGAACGTAGCGTTGAATCCCGAGCAGCAACAGCGTCATCGCTACGGAAATCGCCATGACCGTTACGCCGATCGGGGCATTCTGCACGGCGGCGGGCGCCAGAATCCGCTCCAACGCCTCCTTGAGCACAAAAACTGCCGATGCAGCGATAATCAGCGACTGCGCCAGCGCCGCCAGCCCTTCCGCTTTCCCGTGGCCGAAACGGTGTTCCTTGTCGGCAGGTTTGAGCGAGACCGTTACCGCGAAAAAAGTTATCAGGGATCCCAGCACGTCCAGCGTTGAATCGACCAGCGAACTGAGCAGCGAAACGGAGTCCGTCGCCTGCCACGCCCAGACCTTGATCGCCACCAGTATTGCGGCGGTGGTCACCGAAGCGTACGTGGCCAGCCGCAGCAGCCGGCGGCGTAAACGTCCCGTCACCATAGGGCCGCCGGCGCCTGCGGCCATGTGGAACAGGCGCTTCAAACGGGTACGGAGAGGGCGGGACGCGGGTTGGCTCATGGTGGTTGCTTACTGTCCGAACCTGCCGGAATTATCAAGAGTGCCTATTCTGCCGACGCAGGCTGCAAAGCAGTACAATAGCCGATCTTACGGGGGCGACATGGCTTCGACGTGGGCCGTGAGACCCTTGGTGTGCATGCCGAGGCGCAGGGTTCCTCGTAAATCCGCCTGCAAAACCAATAGTTGCCAACGACGACAACTACGCTCTAGCGGCTTGACCGCTAGCGTTCCTGCCACGATTTCCTGTGGCTCGGCAGGGGCGTCGCTTGCACAGGATCGCCCGTAGAACGGATTAGCGCCTACGGGTTAAGAGTCAGCTGATCACCGCGGTAGTTTATTCCCGCCCGTCGGAGAACTGCCGTTAACGATGACGCGGCTAAGCATGTAGAGCGCCTTGGGCAGTAGCGCTTGCGGACGCGGGTTCGATTCCCGCCGCCTCCATCAACGCCTCTTCCGCGTTCGAATCGGAACGCTGCCGGAGGGAACAGCAGAATCCGGAAGGTTTCTTGTCTGTTGAGCCAAGGGTGCTTGTGCTTCGGCAGACCTCATACGATACTACGCTATTCAAGCATGAACGCCGAGGGCTCCATCCTGAGCGAGCTGCAGTTCGAGGTCGTTCCGTTTCGACCGGAGTACGCGCTGGAAGTGGTCAAGATGTGGCGGCGGTCGTTCCAGCGCGCGATGGGGCTGGAACAGCAGAATCGCTTCGGCGAAGTGAGTCGGCAGCTCGATTTTCTCTCTACCGTCGATCCCGCGAGCATCCACATCGCCCTGGATCCCGGCGCCAGCGCGGTCCTCGGCTTCATGGTTCTTTCGGACGGCGAATTGGACCACCTCTACGTTCGCGTGGGCTACCAGGGGATGGGGCTTGGCACCGCCCTGCTGAACCTGGCCAAGCTGCAGTCCCCCGCCGGCATCGAGTTGTCCGCCTTCCAGCGAAACCGATCCGCGCGCAGCTTCTACGAACGCAGGGGATTCAAGGAGGTGGGGCGGGGCTTCGCCAGCTTCGATGGGAACCCCTGGGCCACCGACCGGGAAGACCTGGCGGATATCAAGTTCAGGTGGGAGGGTTGACGCGCCCTTGCTTGCTTCAGTTAGAAGTTATACGTTGCACGCACTCCAAATCGGCGGCGGTCGGGTAGATTCGCACGGAATTCGTTCTGTTCAAACGTGATTACGTCGATCCCGACTTGTGCGCTCGGAAGCGCGTCCTGGTCCAGCAGGTTCGTCACGTACGCTTCCAGGGAATATGTCTCCGTGCGAACACCAACGCGCACGTTGGCCACCACCGCCTCACCCGTCTCGGTCAGATTCGCTTCGGTTGCAAACTGGCTACCGCGGTAGATCAGGTCGAGGCGGGCAAATCCGTCCATGCTTCCGGTCAGGGCGTCTTCATATTCGGCGGACAGAGACCCGGTCGTCTTCGGGACATTGCTCGTCCGGTTACCCGTTACTTCGGAGCTGCCGGTGAAATTGCTCAGGCACGGCGCACAGAAGAACTCGCGGACGTTGGTGTCGTTGACGGCAAATGTGCCGGACAACCGGAAGGTGTCCGTCGCCTGAAACGCGCCCTCGAATTCAAGGCCCTGGATCCGGGTCTTGCCGATGTTGGTGAAGAACTGCCGAAGACGAATTTCATCGTCGTCGTCGATGAAAGTGACCAGCTGGCGAACCTGTTGATTCGTCAGCGCTCCGGCGTAAACCGACACAGAGCCCTGCGCCCGGCCGTCAAGGAATCGCCCCTTGTAGCCTATCTCGAAAACATCAAGCTCCTCTTCCGCATAACCCAATTCAACGCGAGCCACCTCATTCACGCTCGCAAGTTCGGTCGGGCTGAGGAGCAGGACGGCATTGTTGAATCCACCCGGCCGGGTGCCGCGGGCGAACTGGGCGTAAAGGGTGGTTTCTTCGGTCGGCTTGTAGTCAAGCGTCACACGGGGAGTGAAGCTCTTGTAGGTTTCTTCCAGGTCATAGCCGGCTGCCGGGTTAATGGCGCTGAGTTTGTCGCTTTGATAACGAGCCTCAATCGAGGCTGTCAGTTTCTCGTTGATATCGTAGTAGACACCGCCGAACCCGCCGAACGTATCGACATAAGTGTAGTCATTCGTAGTTGTCTGTTGCCCTCTGGTCGGGTTGTGACCGATAACCACACTCGGTTCTGTCTTGGCGCCAACGTACGTGGCGCCGACGGTCCAACTCAGCCTTCCCTCATCGGATGAAGAGAGGCGGAATTCCTGACTCCAATCCTGGATGTAGGATTCGACCAGATAGCGCCAGTCGATAAATCTCGGCACGTTCGGGCGGGCCGGGTTGCCGAAATGCCGGTTAGGGCGATCTCGCGTATCGCGACTGGTCAAATCCGTTATCAATTGGCGTTCGTCCCTGTGCCACGCGGAAATCGCACCGAAGGTCATGCCGTTGGCAAGGTCATACTCAAGGTTCACGGTCGCCTGGTAACCCCGGCGTCCCAATCCCGCTCCATCCTTTAGCGGCTTGCTTGGGAACAAGGAACCGTTGATGCCGATCCGATCCAGTATGCCCGCCTGGAATTCCGGAGTAATTTCCGTATTCACCGAAATCAGCTCGGGCGGAAGATCGCTGACGTCGGGCAATTCACCGCAAATAAACCGCCGGGTCGGGGAAAACGGGTTACAGGTATGAAAGCCGTCGAATGGCTTGATCTTAACGTCCGCAGGCGATCCGTCATCGTGCCTGAAGTAGTTGAACACGGTGCGAATCTCAAGCCGCTCGTTGGGATTGGCGTACAAACTCAGGCCATAGGATTCCGTCGATTGGTTGCCCAGGCGTTCGTCACCCTTGCCGAAATTCAGGTAGTCGCCACCTTTGTCGTACTGGCGAGTGCTGACGCGGAACGCCAGTTTATTTTCCACCAGCGGACCTTCCACTGACAATTCGACATCGGACGAGTTGTGACGAGACAAATCGGCACGGAGTTTGCCGCCCCACTCATTGCCCGGAGCCTTGGTGATGTAGTTGACGGCGCCGGAAAATGTGGATCGGCCGAAGTACACGGACTGCGGACCGCGCAGGATTTCAACGCGCTCGACGTCGGTCAGGCCCTGGATTTCGCCGGAAAGCAACGGGGCGCCGTCCACGAACATGGTTCCACTGGCCTGCACGGCACTGGCGGCGCCGGCGCTGCCCAGACCACGGAAAATCAGGGTGCGGTTACCGCGGTCGTTACGGCCGGAGTTTAAATTCTGCATAAAGAATCCCGGCACGAAGTCGGACAACTGAACCGAATCCACGATGCCCAGTGACTCGATATCTTCGGACGTCATCGCCGTAATGGACAGAGGCACGTCCAGGAGCGACTCTTCGCGTTTTCGCGCCGTGACCACGATCTCCTCAAGGGCTGCGCCCTGAGCCAGGACCCGGGATTCGGGCAAAAGCAAGCTTGGGGCTACAACTGCGCATAGCGCGAAAAACCCGATGCGATTGCTTGACTTGAACATGGCGACCTCCTGGCGAATTCTCAACCGAAGGCCCGGAGTATTGCACGGTTCCGGCAATTGGATACTTGGAGAAAAATCGTTGTTTCCTCAATATTCCACAGTTGGAATCACCAGTTGAATTAAAGTTGGCGCTGCCAGAAAACCGGGAAGGATTTCGCCCGCGCGGGTCACCTTCCCCAAGGGCGCCGACACCGGGGATGGTGGCCTTGCAACCGGCCGAATACCTGCGCTCATGTCGTGAACCCGGACACGTGCAAGCACAGCACAGAATTCGTACAAGGTCGCATGACTTACTTGACGGACAACTTAGAATGCCGATTTGCGGACTTTTTTCAGCGCCGGTGATCACCATGAAATACTTTCCTCTTTTCGTTGCACTGATGGGTGTGTCTTTTGCGGCTGCAGCGCAAGGCCCCGTTCAGATCAGCCTGGAAGATCTTCGGAAAAAATACACCGATGACAGGTCCCGGTTCGTGACCGTCGACGGCGCCGATATCCATTACCGCGATGAAGGGCAGGGGGCGGTCGTCGTCCTGCTTCACGCCTCGTACTTCAATCTTCTGGCCTGGGACCAGCTGACGGAAGAACTGGTAAACGACCACCGGGTCATTCGACTGGATTTTCCGAATGTGGGACTGAGCGGGCCGGAGACAAAGGAACCGCCGGGCGGCAAGTTCAACCTGATCGAGCGCAACGTGGAGATCGTCAGCGGACTGGTCGAGAAACTCGATCTCGACCAGTTTGCCCTGGTCGCCACGTCCAGCGGTGGCAGCGTGGGGTTCCGTTACGCGTCACGATTCCCTGAACATGTCACTCGGCTTGTGCTCATCAATTCCGCGGGCATGCCCCGAACAGCGCGCACGGACCCGAACCGGGCGCGGCCGGAAGTCGCCCAATGGGACGACATGCCGGTCAAGCCCCGTGAGTTCTGGGAGTTTTCGGTCAACCAGAATTTCCCTTCGGACACTGACGCGCCTGCCTGGTTTATTGATCTTGCCTACGACGTGAACCGCCGCAAGGAAACGACGCCGATTTCAAAATACTTTTTCGAGACCGGCGACCCTCAAATGATCCTTTCCGGGATACAGGCCCCGACGTTAATCCTGTGGGGCAAGGCGAACACGACCGTCATGCATCTGGAAGGGGATGTCTTTCAACACTGGATGACCTCCGCCCCGACCTTCCTCAAGAAATATGAAGGACTGGGGCACTACCCCTATGTCGAAGCGCCCGAGCGCGTCATCCCGGATATCGCACAGTTTCTCGCCGGCGCGTGGGACGACAGGTTGAGGCAAACGCAGCGGGTCAAGGTGACGCCATAGGCGGCGTTCCTTTGCACGAACCATCGGCGCCGACAACTGCGGCGCCCCAACCGAGGACATCCGATAAGCCCGCGATTCAACCGCTCCGCCTGGCCCTGGCCTCGCGGACTGATCGGTGCGTTGATACTCGTTTGCGCGTCGCTGGCCGCGATCCGCAGCGCTGCAGTTTTGCGGGCCCTAATGAACAGGTCATACTCCAGGACGCCCGCAAGGTCAGGCTGCTTGCCGAAGTCGTTCCTGTGCCAGCTCGTAGGCTGCCTGGAGACGCATCCAGTGGCTTGCATTGCTCCACCCCATGCGCTCCAGCGCCAAGGCCATGGCTGGCGAAATTCCAGCCTTTCCGTTGAGTAATCGGGATAGCGCCTGCCGTGTGCAACCCAGCCGCATTGCCGCCTCAGTCACCGTTAGTCCACCTGCGGCAAGGTCATCGCGCAATGTCTCGCCAGGATGGCAGGGATTCATCATTGCCATAGTAGGCACTCTCCTCGTCTAGTGGTAGTCCATCAGATCTACATCCACCGCCTCGTTGCTTTCGAATCGGAACACAACGCGCCAGTTTCCCGATACGCTGATGCTCCATAATCCTGCCATGCCGCCCTTGAGCCGATGCACGCGATATCCGGGGCGGGTGGCAAGATCACCGGGATTCCGAGCTTCATCCAGCACGGTCAGTACGCGCCGCAACCTCGGTATCAGTTTACTCGGCACTCCTCCCGCACGATCCTGCTCGGCCAATATGCGCAGTCCCTTGTGCTTGATCCGCATTCCGTAATTTTCTCCCGTAACGCGCTACGCTTCAATGGCCAGTAGCGGATTCGGCAGTAGCGGATTCGGCATGCCAATCTGAACGCACTGGCCTCGCTAAGGGCTCCAACGGCATCGATTTTCATGGGCTGCACTGGGCCCCTGGCGGTATCGGTCTTTCGGCAGATTAGAGCGTGGAGGCGCAGGCTATACAATCAAGCAAGGGAGTTTGTTTGGATGCGAGGAGCTTTCAGTATGCTTCGCCAATTCCAAGTGGGCGGCGCGCTCCTTGTGCTGGTTCCGTGGGCCGAGGATGTCGCGCGGATCACGCAGGGCCGGGTCGCGCTGGGGTTCAGCGTCGCGCCGCTCGGCAGCTACCGGCGCAACTTCGACATGGCCTGGGCCGGCCTCGTGGATATTGCAGGCGGCAACCAGAGCTCGACGCCGGGCCGATTCGTGGTAACGCAGGTCAATGAAACGCCGTTTCTGGCCAGCAGCGACGTGGAGGCCCTTTCTCGAACCTGTTCGATGAGGACTATTACTCGGGCGTGGACAGCTTCTCGCATTCGGGCGCGGTGGCGACGCCCAGCGGCCAGTTCGTCAACCTCGCCTGGACGATGGCGGCGGACTTCTAGGCGAACGTCCGTTTATCCTTGCCCGCCTCTATGGGGACTTTGCCGGCACACCGCGTTCGCCTGGCCGAATTAACGGCGGCACTGCTGCTGGCCGCGGGCTGCGCGGGGCCCGATGCGCCGCCGCCGGACAAATCTGCCGCGCACACCCGGCAGCCTGCGACCGGCATTCCCGCCGACTACACCGGGCCGCCGCCGAATATCGTCCTTATCCTCGCCGACGATCTCGGCTACGGCGACATCGGCGCGTACGGCGCCCGGAGGATTCGCACGCCGAACATCGACCGGCTGGCCAATTCCGGACTGCGGTTCACGCAGGGATATTCGAGCGCCAACGTCTGTTCCCCGTCGCGCGCCGGGTTGATGACGGGCCGCTACGCGATACGCTCGGGGCTGGCCTGGAAGGTGGTGGACGCGGAATCGACCCACGGCCTGCCCCAGGCGGAGGAAACGCTCGGCGAACTGGTCAAACGTCGGGGCTACAAGACGCTCTACGTCGGCAAGTGGCATCTCGGCAATTTTCCCGAGTACCGTCCGCAAGAGCATGGATTCGACAGTTTCTTCGGGGCGCCGGCAAGCAACGACATGCCGAATTTCGCGCTGTATGACGGCGATGCCCGTGTAGAGCATCCGGTCGACCAGAGCACGCTTACCCGCAGGTACACGGACCGTGCGGTGCGTTTTATTGCGGAGAACTCGACCACGCCTTTCATGCTCTTCCTGGCGCATACCTTTCCGCACATACCGCTGTACGCTTCGGAGGAATTTCGCGGAAAGTCCGGCGCCGGGCTGTACGGCGATACGGTTGAAGAACTGGACTGGAGCACCGGGCGGCTTCTCGCGGCGCTCGAGGAGCATGGCGTTTCGGACAACACGCTGGTCATCTTCACCAGCGACAACGGCCCTTTCTTCGAAGGCGGGACCGGCGGGCTCAGGGGCGGCAAGGGAACTTCCTGGGACGGCGGCTACCGGGTGCCGCTGATTGCGAGCTGGCCCGAGGTCATCGCTCCCGGCCGTACGACCGGCGCCGTGACCATGAACATCGATGTGCTGCCGACCATCGCCGGCATCCTTGGCCTTGCGCCGGCGGCGGCGGTTGTGGACGGACGCAGCCTGCTGTCCGTATTCAGGGGCGCGGACGAGAGCCCGCACGATTTCCTGTATTACTTCAACAACGAGCGCGTGATCGGCGTGCGCTCGCAGGACTGGAAATACGTGACGCATGCGTACTATCTGGGCAGCCTGGGCGCCTTCGAGAAATTCGACCAGCTTCCCGGTTTCGCGGCGCCGTACGAGATGCTGCTGGATGCCGACGGCATCGATGGCGAGGCCTACAGCTACGCGGACCGCTTTCCGGGCATACTGAAAGAACACAAGGAGGCGCTCGCGAGCGCCCGGCGGCAGTTCGACCCGCTGCGCAGGCGTGACCTTGAGGAAACGTATCCCCGGTAGCGGGACATGGGGGAGAGATGAACGGGGAACGACCCATTGGAAAAGCGCTGACCGGCGCCCTGGCCCTGTCGCCGAACGGCATGACCATGGGGGAGCTGGCAGCCAGCCTGATGGTGACCAAGGGCAACATCACGGGCGTCGTCAATCGCCTCAAGCAGGACGGGCTGGTCAGCAAGGTCACTTCGGAATCGGACCGCCGGATCCAGTCCGTGACCCTTTCGGCCGAGGGCAGGGCGCTTTGGGACGCCATGCACGCCGACTATGACGAGACGATTTCACAAATCCTTTCCGGTCAATCCGGCGAAGAGCTGGACGCACTGCCCGAAATGCTTGAAAGCACTCGCGTCGCCGTCCGGAAAATGGCCAGGGAGAGCCGGTATTGAGCGCGCGGCTGATGTTGCCCCGCTTGCGAAAAACACTGGCTGCAGGACTGGCGTTCTGGACCGCGCTGGCCTGTGGCTGCGGTGGAGCGGCGGCTCCCGGCGTGCCGGAAATGCTGCTGCTGCCCGGCGGAGAATTCATCATGGGCGCCAAAGGCGGCCTGCCCTTCGAGGGCCCGGAGCACAAGGTCGCGCTGGACGCCTTTCTTCTCGATCGGAACGAGGTAACGAACGCCCAGTACGCCGAATTCGCGGAAGCAACCGGATATGTGACAGAATCCGAAAGACTGGGCTGGTCCGGTGTCTTCGACCCGCAGCGCAGCGGGTGGACGAAGGGCGACGGCGCCGACTGGCGCCATCCCTCCGGTCCCGGCTCGTCGTACCGGGAAATGAGCGATTACCCGGTCGTGCACGTTTCCTGGTTCGATGCTGTTGCCTACTGCGAATGGCGCGGAGCCCGCCTGCCCACCGAAGCGGAATTCGAATACGCCGCGCGTGGAGCACTCGAGGACGCGCGCTATGCCTGGGGAAACCAGCTCACGCCCGGCGGCGCCCACCAGGCGAATCTATGGCAGGGCGAGTTCCCGTTCGAAGACCGCGGACACGACGGTTATCGGGGCCTGGCGCCGGTCGGGACCTTTCCTCCAAACGGGTACGGGCTCCATGACATGACAGGCAACGTCTGGGAGTGGGTCCAGGATTGGTACGCGCCGGACTATTTCGCCCGTTCACCGAAAGAGAACCCCCGGGGCCCCGCCAGCGGGACGCAGAAGGTGCATCGCGGCGGCAGCTGGCTGTGCAGCGAGAACTACTGCCGCGGATACCGCTTGGAAGGCCGTATGATGACTCCGCCCGACTCGGGCCTGAACAACCTGGGGTTTCGTTGCGCGGCCGATCCGCGAACCTGAACGGTCAACGCCGGACAACAGATGGCGGCGCCGACCGGGCGCCCGGTCACCAGGGTTTCGCGGTTCCCAGATAGGCGGCGATCAGCACCATCGCCAGGATGCTGTGGCTCCCCCATTGGGCGCGGCGAATGATCGCGATCAGTTCGTTCGAGTCCTGGTCCGCTTCGCCGGCGGCATCGAAGGAAGCAAACCGTACGGCCTGTGTCTGCCAGCGGACCCAGCCGCTCACCACCAGGATCAATCCGAACAGCAGAACCTTGCTCGCCAGCCAGTTGGTCTGAATCATCCCGGCGCCGGTAAACCCGACCACCGCGTCATATACGTTGCCGAGGCCGATGATGATGCGCAGTACGCACTCGGACTTATAGATTCGCCTTGCCCACGTTGACCTGCCTGCCGCTTCCGAAATCAGGGCAATGGCCAGCCAGGCCAGGCCCACGATCCAGGTGGCGTACAGCCATGCGGATGACGTCAGCGTGTAGACGCCGAGCTGCGTGGCGATCTGCACGCCCAGGGGCAGGAGCAGCACCAGCATGGTGGCGGAGATCGCATCTCCGTAGCGTTTTATGCGCAAGGCTATCGTGCGCGCGGCCTCGCTGCCGCCGGGCGCCCGGGCCATTCGCAGCGCATGGATCGCCGGCAGTTCGATGCCGACGATGACGGCAAACACCAGTACGTGCAGAAAGTTGAAAATGCCGTATGCAATCATGGATTGGTCCTGTTGCGGGTCCCGGGATGGGACATAATGCCTGATTGCGCCCCGGCGTCCTACGGGCGGGAGGTCCCAGCGTGAAGATTCTCAAGCGTGTCCTGCTTTGGGTGGCCGGAGTCCTGGCCGTGGTGGTGCTGGCGGTCGTGGGGCTTGTGACCTGGTTCACCGTTCGCGGTGAACGGCAGATCGCCGAGCAGGAGATCGGCGACCGGCATGCCGAGGCGCCGGGCGCGTTTTTCACCGTCGAGGGTCACGAGTACCACGCCGTGATTCGGGGCGACCTGGACGCCGATCCCACGGGCGCGCCCATACTCTTTGTTCACGGATTCGGGCCCACCGGCAGCAACGTCGTACTGCCGCTGGCGAATGAGCTGGCGGCGGGCCGCTCGGTGATCGTGCCCGACATGCTGGGGTTCGGCTACTCGGAGAAGGTTTCCGAGCCGGGCGTCCACTTCACGGTAAAAGGCCGGGCATCGGCGCTATTGGCCATGCTCGACGCCCTGGGGGTCGAGGAGTTCGACGTGGTGGGCCACTCCTACGGCGGTTCGGTAAGCGGACGGCTGGCCCTGGCGGCCCCGGACCGCGTGCGCCGCGTGGTGTTCGTGTGTCCCTCGATTTATCCGCAGACGACGCCGGGGAATTTCGTGGCGTATCTGCCCAGGCCCACGGCCCGGGTCGCTATCTGGGAATCGCTGGGCGGCGGGCCCGGCAGCTTCAGCGGCAGGGCCTGCGCGGCCGATCCGGCAGCTTGCGATGCGCTTCGCATTGCGCAGGTCGAGGGTACGGTCGATGCTCTGCTGGCGATCAATAACACGCCCAGGGGATACGCGCTTCCGGGTGAACTGCCGAACGTGCAGCCGCCCGCGCTGGTCATCTGGGGCGACGACGACGCCATCGTGCCAGCGGAATTCAGCGCCAGGGCGGCGGCGGCCATGGGCGCGGACACCTGGATAGTCCCCGGCGGCGGCCACTGGCCGTTTGCGGTCGATCCGGACGGCGTCACGGAGCGCATCCGGGACTTTCTTGCCTCGGGAGCCGATGCGGAAGCGGCCACCGGCGCAATGCCATAATGGGGCAAGTGTCTGCTTGGGGCACTGTCAACGCGAAACTTTGTCTGAGCCAGAAGGGGGGCTTATGTCAAAACGCGCAATCGTAAGCGTGGCCGCGCTCTGTGCGACGATCGCCGGCTCTTCGATAGCCACCGCGCAGGAAGTCGCCATTGAGGAAATCATCGTGACCGCCCGCAAGCGGTCCGAGAGCCTGCAGGAAATTCCGCTGTCGGTCACGGCGCTGTCGATCGAATCCATCCGCCAGCGCAATATTCAGACCATCTACGACATCGCGGCCAACACGCCGAACTACCACGAGCGCAAGCAACTGGGCCGGCGGCTGGATCACCCGATCATCCGGGGCCAGGCAGGCCCCACGGTGTTTGGTGAGCGCAACGCGTCGTACTTTATCGACGGCGTGTACGTTCCCGGCAGCATTACGTCATCCACGTTTGCGGTAGTCGAGCGCGTGGAAGTGATCCGGGGGCCGCAGTCCGCGCTATTCGGCCGCGCGACATTCTCGGGTGCGGTGAACATGATTACGCGTCGCGCATCGGACGAACACGAGGGCAGCTTCAGCAGCCGCCTGGGGTCGCACGAGGACTACCAGGCCGCGGCCTGGTTTTCCGGCCCGATCATCGAGAACCGGCTGTATTACATGGTTTCGGGAAACTGGGAGAATTACGGCGGCGAGTGGAACAACGGCCTGCTGGAGAACGAGGCGCAGAACCCGCGACTGTTTCCCTCCCCATTCGCGCCGCGTATTTTCAGCAGCGCGCCGACGCGCGGGGACGACAGCCCGCTGGGCGGGGAGTCGTCCTGGGACGGCACGCTCAGGCTGACCTTCAGGCCCAACGACGACCATGAGTTCAGCTTCAAGTACGCCTACCAGGGGAGCGAAGACGATCATTTCGCCGATCTCCTGATGCCGTACACCCAGCTGAATTGCCTCCGGCCCGGCGATCCGGGCGCGGGCCCCCTGGCGCGCGGATACTATTGCGGCGAGCTGGATCCGGAAGGCTTGGCGCCCAAGATCAACATTCCGGATTTTGAAGACGGGGTCACGACCTTCTTCGGCGCCGCCGAGCCCTCTCCCCTGGTAGGAAAGCGGCGTAACGTCATCCGCACTCTCCTGCAATACACCGGCAATTTCAACGGCTGGGAACTGATGGGCCGTTACGCGCGCAGCCGCGACCAGTCCGTGGATGCGCGCGATCTCGACCGCAGTCCCGCGCGACCTGTTTTTGGCCTGTTTACGGCGATTGAAGACAACCATGTGCGGGACTGGTCATTTGAGGCACGGGTCACCTCGCCCCAGGATCGGGCCCTGCGCTTTCTGGTCGGAGCCTACTGGCTGGATGTTGAAGCCAAGGGCCGTGACCGGCGGTTTACCGGTCCCGGGTTCACGGGACATATCTTCAGCGAGGACGGCAGCGACTTCGATGGCCGCGAAGTGCAGAACGCGGCGGTCTTCGGACAATTGGAGTATGACTTAAGCGACGATCTGACTTTTTCCATCGAGGGCCGCTATTCGCAGGACGAGAAAGCCGTGTTCAATTCCGGACTGATCGAGGCCGGCTTTGCGCAAGGGCTCGAGGAAGACACCAAGGCCTTTACGCCTCGCTTCACCCTGACCTACAAGGCGAATGACGACGTGACGGTTTACGGCCTGGCGGCAAAGGGCGACAAGCCGCTGGACTTCAACCAGGCGTTCTTCGACGACGACACGCCGGTAAGCACCATCGATGCGGCTATCGCCGACGGCCGGGCCATCATCAAGGAAGAGGAAGCCTGGACCTATGAAGTGGGCATCAAGTCCACCCTGGTGGAGGGACGCCTTCTGTTCAATCTGTCCGGGTTCTTCATTGACTGGACCAATCAGTCCATCAATGGCCGGACGATAATCGATACAGTGAATGGCCCCGAACCCAATAACGTCGTTTTGACGGTTCCGGAGGCCGAAGTTTGGGGACTGGAACTTGAGAGCAGCTGGGCGGCCAGCGAGAATCTCCTGCTCACGCTGGGCTACGGCCTGGTCGATCACGAGTTTATCGACTTCTTCGATCTCGAAGCGGCGGACTTGTTCGGCAACGACGGCGACCTGTCCGGCAACACGACAGGCGGCACGCCGCAACACACGCTCAACGCATCGGGCACTTACAGGGATGAACTGACGGCGGACTCGGACTGGTTTTTCCGCACAATCGTCAACTATCACTCCAGCGTATTCACGTCGGCGTTCAATTTGACGGAGACGGGCGCCCCGTTGATCGTCAATGCCAATGTCGGCATCGAGACCGAGAGCTGGAACCTGACCTTGTACGTCGACAATGCGCTGGACGACGATACGCCAATCAATATTGGCCGCTTCACGGACTTCTTCGGGCCGCTGCTTCCGAATCGCCAGAACGCGTACCAGTTCGGGGTGATCCCACGGCGTGGAAGGGCTTTCGGCGTCCGGTTCTATTACTCGTTTTAGGAGCGTATCAGGGCCGATGACAGCCCTGATTCCCCTGATCGCAAGGCGCCGCGCCGCCGGTTCCGGCGCAAGGTATCCTTGCAAGCTTCCGGTATGAGAATTCCCGTCGCACTGTTTGCCGCGGCGACCATCGCGTTGCTGACGCTGGCCTGGAATGCGGTCAGCTATCGCCTGTACGGCGGCCTGGACCCGGTTTACTTCCTGCTGAGCCTGTTCCTGATGATCAACCTGCTGATCGCCTGGTGGGAATGTTGCCTTTACTGGCGTCGCGACTACATCGAAGAGCGCGCGCGCTATTGGCGCGAGCGGCAGGCGGAGACGGGCCTGACGCCGGCCGTCGAATTTCTGACATCCAGCGTGCCGTTGCGACGCATCCTGTCGCCGACGGTCTGGGCGGACGTCTGGGCGGCTTACTGCCAGTACGACAGGTCGTACGCGGACCGGCGCACGTACGGCTTCAATGTCGATGTCGGCAACGGTTTCTTCACGCCGATCGTCTCACTGGTCCTGCTGGGCGCAATGACCTTCGAGTTTCTGCCCGCCGTATTGGCGGGCATTCTGGGCGTGGCGCTGTTCTGGCAGTGGTTCTACGTCAGTTCTCTCTACGTGGTGAGTTTCTATGTGGCTGGCCGGCAACGGACGATCTCAAGCGCCGAAATCTGGATCTACGTGATCGGCCCCAATTCCGTGTGGGTCCTTTTCCCGCTGCTGGGCCTGTACGCCGCGGTCCGCCTGATACTCGACGGCAATTACGGCGTGCTCGGCCATTGATGCGTGTGTGAGGGGCTCGTGATCGTGTCCGCCCACAAGGTCGCGAGACGGGTGCTAAAGCAGCTCCAGCACCCGTTCGGGAGGTCTGCCGACGACGGCTTTACTGTCCGTGATGAAAATGGGCCTTTCGATGAGAATGGGATTCCCGGCCATGGCCCGGATCCGGTCGTCGTCGGAAACATCGGCCCCTTTGAGTCCGAGTTCGCGGTATCTGGCTTCGCCGCGGCGCATAAGTTCAAGCGGCGACATGCCCAGTTTGTCCAGCAGCTCGCGCAGCGCGGCCTCGTCGGGCGGCATTTCGAGATAGCGCACCACGTCAGGCGCGACGTTGCGCTCCCTGAGGAGTGCGAGTGCGGCGCGTGACTTGGAGCAGCGTGGGTTGTGGTAGAGAACGGCCATGGCTTAATCGGTTCGCTGGTTCGACGCGGGCCAATAGTATGCGATGCTTCGCGCGGCGCATTGTAGACTTTCCCATGCAGAGGAGGGCCTGGGGTTCATGCGGCAATTGAATCGGCGACCGGACGCTACCCGTTTTCGGGCGACCGCAGGCCCGGCCGCGACGCTGCTGGCCCTGATCGCTGCCGCATGCTGGCCTGCGGCCGCGCACACGGAAGACGCGCCGGAGGCCTACAAGACGGAATCGGGGCCGTACAGCGTCCAGATGATCGACAACCATGTGCTGCCGTCGGAGGCCGGCCAGAGAAGCCTGCGGGCGCGCATCGTGTTTCCGGAAGGGGAGGGGCCCTTTCCGCTTGTGGTGTTCTCGCACGGTTTCGCCTGCTACCGCGAGAGCTATTCCGGATTGACCGACCATTGGGCCTCGCACGGCTACGTGGTTGTGCAGCCGGAGCATCCCGACTGTCCGACGTCTCCGGTCAGGCTCAGGCCGCAGGACGCCACCGGGCTGCACTACATCCGGATATCCGACGTCGAACGGGTGCTCGACGCGCTGTTTGCGCCCGGCGAGGAAATACCGGGACTGACCGGCAACATCGACTACGGCCGAAAGGTGATGGCAGGCCATTCCTTCGGCGGCATGATCGCGCAGATCATCTGGGGGCTGCCGCTCAGGGACCCGGAAGGTTCCGGGAACGTGAGCTACGCGCTGGACTTTGATGCGGCCATCATCATGAGCGGCCCGGGTCCGATGCCGCAGATGGCCGACGGCGCCTTCACGCAGTTGCGGGGACCGATGATGGTCAGCGGCGGCACCCGGGATACCCGCAACGCAGGCGACGGTGTCATCTACCCCTGGGAGTGGCGCCTGCAGGCATACGAACACAGCCCTCCGGGCAACAAGTACTCCGTGGTGCTCGAGGAAGGCGATCATTACCTGGGCGGGCTCATCTGCCGCGACGACAGGGGCGGCCCGCAAAATCGCGGCGGCGCCCCTGACGCCGAGGGCCAGACGATCCTGGCCGGCGTTTCTACCGCGTTCCTGGACGCCTGGCTGAACGATGACGACGCGGCCAGGGGTTTCCTCGAGGAACTCGACCGGCATGCCGGAATAACCGGCGGACGCGCCCGGTTCGCCCGGAAATAATCACGACCGAGGACAAAGCAATATGAAGATCTCCTTTTTCAAGCGATTCATCCTGCCGATTGTCGCGCTATCCGTGACTGGATGGGCCAGTGGGTCCGAGCGCCTGGGAGTTGCCGTTAACGGCGAAAGGCTCGCCGTGATCGATATGCACCTGCATACCGGAACCTGGGCCGGGACGCCCCCCCGCTTCAGGAAACGCCTCACGGACCGCGTGCCGACCGGCCTGAAATGGACCATGGGGGTCTTTATGAACAACCGTCTTGACGGCGAGAGCATTCTCAGCACGCTGGACGACGCCGGCATCAGCGCCGGAGCGGTATTTGCGCTGTGGAGTCCGGCCACCACCGGCATCGCCACCAACGACCACGTAGCCGAACAGGTCGCGGTGGATCCCGACCGCCTGTTCGGTTTTGCGAGCCTGCGGGTCGATCACTGGAACCTGGACGGACCGGAGCAACTGCGGCAGATGGAAGAGGCGATCGAGAAGCACGGCATGGTCGGCATCAAGCTCGCGCATGGGCACCAGCAGGTTCGTCTGGATGACGAGCGGTTATACGGGGTCTACGAGATCGCGGCGCGGCAGGGCACACCCATTTACCTGCACACCGGCACCAGCCCGAATCCGGGTACGCGCACCGAGCCGGCGTATTGCGATCCCGCCTACCTGGAGGACGCCGTACAGCGGTATCCCGACGCGATTTTCATACTCGGTCACTCCGGCTACGACAGTTTCAACCGGGCGCTGACCCATACCGACTCGGCGATTGACCTCGCCCGGCGATATCCGAACGTGTACCTGGAACCCGGCGCGCTGGGCGCCGAGCGGGCTGAGCATGTTCTGCACGACTATCTGGAGCGCATCAGGGCGGGCGGCGTGATCGAGAAGTTGCTGTACGGGTCCGATGGGCCGCAGCTTCCCGGCTACGTCCAGTCACACCTTGAGGCTTTCGTTGCGGGAATGAAGGCGGTCGGTTACACGACGGAGGAGATGCGTCTGATCCTCGCCGACAATTTCACGCGGGTCTTCGGCATGCCGAAGATCGTGCTGGAGGACCACGAATCATGAGCAGGCAGCCAACCGTCAAGGCCGGGGGATCCTCGATTTTCTCCTTACTCACGATGCGCGCCGCTCGCACGACGGCGCCGGTTCTGCTCGCCGGGCTGTGTTTCGGCTGCGCCGGCGAAGAGCCGCCGGCGCCTCCGATTCCGGTGGACCTGACGGTCGAGATCGCCGCTGCCGGGGACATGGACCCGGCGGCGAGCGTGCGCCTGTCCGTTTATCACGCATGGACCGGCGCCGGGGACCTGCGCTATCCACTGGAAATCGTCGAAGGATTCGAGACGGTTCTCGGGACTTCGAGTTTCAGCTTCGACTACCCGGTCGAAGGAGGTGAGGGCCTGGTCGTTTATGCATGGGTCGATGCCGACGGCGATGGCGCCAACTGCACCCCCACGGTCCGCGGCGACCTGGCCGACCTGGTTGAGGTTGAAGATTTTCCGTCGGAAACGGTGTCCGCGTCATTGTTGCTGGAAACGCCTTGCGTAGGGCCGGATTGGTTCTTCCCGGGACCGGAGCCCGCAGGGGCGGAGTTCGCAAATCCCGAACCTGCACGGCCCGAACTTCCAGCGCCATAGGATCCCCCGGCGCCTCTATCCGCCCCCGGATCCAACTGCACGTGGCTATTCGGCGGGGTGCGGAGTATCCACGCGCACGGTGATGATATCGGTGTCGTGGTATTGCTGGTGGCGGACGGAGGACGACAGGCCCTGCAGAAGGCGCAGCGACAACTGCTGCTCCGGGGCCGCTGCGGAGGTCTGTTCCGCCAGGTGGGCGATGCGGTCCTCCACGTTGCCGTCGCCGGAGGCGGCGATGAACTCCAGCAAGGCGCCATCGCCTTCCTTGCGAGCGATCAGCAGCAGGCGCCGCTGCTTGCGCTGCCGGTCGCCCGGCTGATCCAGCAGGGTCAGCAGGGTTTCCTCACTGACCGCCTCAAGGCGATTGGACATGGCTTCGTCCCAGCCGCTGCGAGCCGTCATTTTGCGCAGGAACTTCATGATCAGGGGCAGGGCGGTCACGCCCAGTTCGGACTGCATGCGGAAGCGCCGCGGCGATGTCCATTCCAGGAACAGCGTCATCAGCATGGCCGTCAGTCCCCCGGCGGTCATGCCGTTCTCGAGCATGCCGCCGGCAAATTCCGAGAAGAACCCGGGGGCGATGACGCCGGCTTGAAAGGCCGTGCCCACCCAGAAGGAAACTCCGCACACAAGGCCGTTGCGGTAGTTCATGCCTTCCTGCAACACCAGCTTGATTCCCACAATGAAGAGCAGGGCCAGCAGGAAGATGATGTAGGCGCCCACCACCGGCGCGGGAATGGCCAGGATCAGCGCCAGCAACTTCGGTAGCAGGGCCGCCACGATGAACACTCCGCCCGCGGCAATTCCTACCCTGCGCGCCGCCACGCCGGTCAGTTCCGTCACCGAAACGCTGGTGGAGTAGGTTGTGTTGGGAACGGTGCCGGCCAGGCCGGACAGGAGATTGCCCACGCCGTCCGCCGCGACCGCGCCCTGAACCGAACGGAAGTCGGGCGCGCGTCGCTCGCGCCGGGACACCCTCTGTATGGCCAGCGCATCGCCAATGGTTTCGGTGGCGCCCACCAGAGTGGCGAATATAAAGGCCGGCAGCAGCGCCCAGAAGGCAGGTCCGAAGCTTAAGTCCAGGCCCGGCCACTGCGCGTCAGGCAGGCCGAACCAGGCAGCCGAAGCTACGCGGCTGAAGTCGTACAGACCGAAGTAAGCCGCCGCCGCCGCTCCGGCGATCACGCCGGTCACCGGCGCCCACAGGCGCAGAACGGCATTGCCCCGCAACGCTATCAGGCAGATCGTCACAATGGTGATGAAGGCGCTCACCGGCGCCGCCGCGTTTGAAGCGTGTTGCGGCGCCTCGGACAGCATGTCGAAGGCGATCGGCATGACGGTTGCGGCGATGAGCATGATTACGGTCCCCGACACGGCGGGCGTGAGGATGCGCCGCAAAAGTGAAAGGCGGCGGGACAGCAGAAACTGAAACAGGGAAGACACAACCACCAGCGAAGCCATCAGACCGGGCCCGCCCCTGGCCAGCGCGGCGATGCACACGGCGATGAATGTGGCGGATGTGCCCATCACAAGCACATGCCCCGATCCGATCCGCCCCAGGCGCACAGCCTGCAGTATGGTGCAGACTCCGCTGATTCCCACCGCTGCAAACACGGCCCAGGAGAGGTAGGTCTCGCTGCCGCCTCCGCCCCGTATCACGATGGCCGGCGTGAGCACGATGCCGGCCAGACACAGCACCGCGAATTGCAGGCCCAGGCCCAGCGCCAGCGGCGGCGGCAGCTTGTCGTCCGGCTCGTAAAGAACCCTGGCGGCGTGGCTTGCGTCAGTGGTAATAATGTTGTCCGGCTGCCGGCCGTTTGCGTTATTCGGCCGATGCAATCTTCAGCGTGGCGACGCTCTGCGGTCTTACGATCAATGCCCGAAAAGCCGTTTCAAGGATAGCGAGGCCGACCAGTTGCGAATGCCGCTGAAGGCGGTGGTGTTGGAAAATCCGGGATCGCGCTGATGTTGTGCATGCACGTCATAGCTTTCCGTGACTTCGAAGGAGCGGGCGCCCGACCAGGTCAATTTCAGGCCCAGCAGCGTATCACTGCTCAGATGGTAGTCCGCTCCGGCATGCAGCCGCCAGAGCAGCACATCGTCTCGCAGGTCGGCGTTCTGAGAGCTGTTGTAGAAGGAAAGCCGGGGTTCGAATACCTTGGCCGCGGGGCCGGTGTCCCGATATTCGCTGGAGTAGTGCAGTCCGGCGATTTCGACCCAGGCCCGGCCCAGCCCTGCGCCCACAAAAGGAGAGAGGCCGCCCCAGGCATTCGGGAAATCGTAGTAGGCGTCAAGTGAAATGTAGCGGGTGTTCACGCTGTCGATCCACGCCTGGCTGTTGGCTTCAACCGGGGTGTCGGGTGGTGGCGGAAGGGCGGAGCCATCGTAGTAGGACAGCGCCGTAAACTTCTGATCGGCATCGTTGCGCTGCCGCCCCACAGCCAGTTCCACCCGCGCGCGTCCGACGTAGCGGCCTGCGGCCAACTCAAACAGGGCGCTTTCCTCGCGGCCGATGTCATAGCGCCAGCGATAGCCGGAAATGGCAACGGGTGGCTCCTGGCTGAAACAGGCCATGTCCGGATAGCATAAGTCGTCGCGGTTCCAGCCCTCCTGACCTATGCTGTCGCCGCCGGCCGATCCTGCCGCCACGGCTAAGTACCAATTCGAGCGGCTACCATCCGAGCCGGCGCTCTGGGCCCGAACTGCCGATGCCGGCGTTAGCGCAAGAATGGCGCAGGCGAGCCATACAAGGGCAGAAAAATATCGCATGGCGAAGTCCCCCGCAGTTCAAGACGCAATTTCCAGACAGAGACGCAATGCTAACACTGCCAACCTATCCTCATCGCGGTCCTGCGCCGGGGCATGAACTGGGGCGCGAGTCCCGATTCGGGACCGAATGCCCGGCGATACGGGCATGACGCGATGCCGGCTTCAGGAACGTCCTTGCGCCGTGTGGCGGGCCAGCCTCTGCTTCTCGCGCGCCCAGTCGCGCTCCTGATCCACGCGCCGCTTGTCATACTGTTTGCGGCCCCGTCCCAGGCCCACGCGCAGCTTGGCCTTTGATCCGGCCCAGAAAAGGATCAGCGGCACCAGTGTCAATCCCCGCTGTTGCACTTTTCCGGCCAGGCGGTCGATCTGGTTGCGGTGCAGGAGGAGCTTGCGGCTTCTGTCGGGTATCGGGGGAGGGTGGGTGCTCGTACTCGGCAGCGGCGAGAAGTTGGCGCCGGTGAGCCAGGCTTCGCCATCGCGGATGGCCACGTACGCCTCGGCGAGGCTGGCGCGGTTGGCGCGCAGGGCCTTTACCTCCCATCCCAGTAGCGCGAGCCCGGCGTCGAGTTCCTCGATGATCTCGAAATTGCGGTAGGCTCGCCGATTTGCCGCAATGCGGCCCGGTTGTGGTTTGCGTGCCATGGTTGTGTGGTCGTGAGTTGCAGGGAGCGCCCCGGCCAGGGCAGTAGAATAACGCGCCAGCGCGCAAATCGCGCGGTTTGCAGGGTCCTGACGCCGGCTGAAACCACGTGTCATTCAGGTAAAAGACACCAGGTAAGGAATGCGTGAAATCTCCAGAGAGGCCTTGACACCCGGTTCGCCCGAGACTGTTTTCGATCTGGTGGCCGCGGTGGAGGACTACCCGGGCTTTCTGCGTGGCTGCGCCGGCGCCGAGATTCACCGTCAGGACGAGAAGGAGGCGCTCGCCAGCCTGGACCTGAAAGGTGGGGTATTCCGGCAGCGCCTGACCACGCTGAACCGCATGGAGCGGCCGCGGCGGCTGGTAATGAAGTTAAGCGACGGACCATTTCGCCATTTGCGCGGAGAGTGGCGGTTTGAGCCCGCCGGCACGGGCTGTCGCGTTTCGCTCCGGATTGAGTTCGAGTTCTCCAGCAAGGCCCAGGATCTCCTGCTTCGCGGGAGCTTCGAGGCGCTGTGCGACCGCCTGGTTCAGGACTTTCTCAATCGGGCGCGGCAGCTCGCATCGCGGCGTGGCTGAGGAAATCGCCGTTGAAGTGAGTTACGCCGTGCCGGGCGCGCAGCGTGTGCTGTCGCTGTGCCTGCCAACCGGATGCACGGCGCGCCGCGCGGTCGCTCTCTCCGGCATCCACGCGCTGTTTCCCGAGATCGACCCTGCGAGCTGCCCGCTCGGCGTGTTCGGAACGGCGGTCGGGGATGAATACAGGCTGGCGGAGGGCGACCGGCTGGAAGTGTACCGGCCGTTGGAAAACGATCCGAGGGAGGCACGGCGTCTGGCGGCGAAGTAGCTCCTGAAAGTGGCAGCGCTGCCTCTACGGTGTCCCGCCTTCCACGAGGGCGTGACGCCTTCGCTCCCGGGATGGGTGTTCCGGCCTAGCCGCCGGAAATGGGCGTGATTTCTATGGAACTGACGCCTTCTTCGGAGAATTCGATTACAACGATGCGGCGCTCGCTTTCGAGGGTTCCGGCGGTAAAAACGTAGTCCCAGCGTTCGGCGTGAAACGGGTCGCTGACGGTTGGCGTGCCCAGCAGGTAAGCGACCTGCTCGCGGGTCATTCCGATCTCGACCTTGTCGATATCGCCGGGATCCGTGATCCAGCCCTGGTAGATGTTGACCTTGTAGACGCAGCCGGCCAGCAGTGCTCCTGCCGCGGCGATCAGGACCAGGCTGCGCCGGAAAATACGAGGCTTCATTGCGGAGGCGGAGTATAGCAGCCGGCCCCGTTCGGCGCCGCCGCCGGCGCCTCTGCCGTCAATGCTGTTTTCGCACGTACAGGACCAGGCTGTGGTCGATCAGTTCATATCCCGCCGAGCGGACGACCTCTTCCTGCAGACGCTCGATGTCCTCGTTGACGAACTCCATGACCTCGCCGGTATCGACGCAGATCATGTGGTCGTGGTGATCGCCCGAGTCGAGCTCGAACACGGAGTGGCCGCTCTCGAAATTGTGTCGCGTTACCAGTCCCGCCTGTTCGAATTGCGCCAGCACCCGGTAAATCGTCGCCAGCGGAATCTCGTTGTCGTCCGCCGCCAGCTTGAGGTGGATGTCGTCAGCGCTCATGTGGCGCTCGCTGCTTTGCGCCAGTACCCGAAATATGGCGAGACGCGGCTGGGTGACCTTGAGCCCTACCGCCTGAAGGTTTTTGCGCGGAAGGCTCACTTGCCCGCGCCCTCCGCGCCCGCAGGCAGACCGGCGCCGGCCGGCCCCCGGCCGCGCCCGCGCGCGAGCATTTCTTGGGCATGGGCCAGGGTTCGGGGGGTGATTTCCATGCCTCCAAGCATACGCGCAACTTCCCTTATTCGTTCGTTTTCCTTCAATTGCGCGGACACGGTTCGCGTGCCGCCGTCGCGCACGACCTTGCTGACCCTGATCTGGCGGCCGGCCTGGCTGGCGACCTGCGGGAGATGGGTCACGCAAAGCACCTGGCCCCGCTCACCGAGTTCCGCCAGACCGGCGCCCACCACTTCGGCCACCCGGCCGCCGATCCCGGAGTCGACCTCATCGAAGATCATGGTCGGCGGCTGTCTGGCGCCGACCGCCGCAAGCTGGATGGCCAACCCGATCCGGGCCAGTTCGCCGCCCGAGGCGCAACTCGCCAGCGGACGGGCGGCCTGGCCGGGATTGAGCGCCACGAGAAACTCCACGCGGTCGCTTCCCCTGCGCCCGGGCGCCCTTGCCTCCCCGAAACGCACGGAAAGCGATCCGCCTTCCATGGCCAGCCCCTGCATGCGATCGGAAATCGCCTGCTCAAATCCCCTTGCGGCGCGCTTGCGGGCCCGGGACAGTCCGGCGGCGCCTTTCTTCGTATCCCGCTCCAGTGCGTGGCGCCGCTCCAGCGCGCGCGAAAGCCGGCCATCCAGCGACTGCAGGCTTTCCTTTTCGGCCTTGAGTTGCCCGGCGAGCTCCGGCAGTTCCTCCTGGCTGCGGCCGTGCTTGCGGGCCACGGCCAGCAGCGCCTGCCGGCGTTGCTCCACTTCGTCAAGGTTGCTTTCCCCTTCCTCAAGGTCCATGCCGACGTGCCGGATCGACGCGACCGCTTCTTCCACCAGCACCTCCGATTCGCTGAGCAGCCGGGCCGCCTCCTTCAGCCCGGGCTCGAAGTCACCGGCGCTCTCCAGCGCCTGGCGGGCGGACGCCAGCGCGCCGCCGGCCGAGTGCTCGTTCTCGCGCAGCGCGTCGAGGGCGCTGCCCGCGGCCTCAAGCAAACGGGCCCGGTTGGCCAGGCGCATGCGCACACGATCCAGTTCCTCCAGTTCGCCGGCTTGCGGATTGAGCGCTTCGAGTTCGCCGGTCCAGCTGTCCAGCAGGTCCAGGCGGGCGGCGCGTTCTCCGGCGCGCTGCTGCAGGGATTCGCAATCGCGCTCGGCTTCCCGCAGGGCCGTGTAGCAAGCCGAAAACTCCTCCACGGCTTTGGCGAGCCCGCCGAATTCGTCGAGTATGCGCAGTTGCGCCCCGGTATGAAGCAATGCCTGGTGCGCCTTCTGCCCGCAGATGTCTAAGAGACAGGCGCCGAGTTCGCGCAGGCGCCGGGCGGTCACCGGCACGCCGTTCAGGGAGCCGCGCGAGCGGCCGTCGGCCCGGATGACGCGCCGCATGATGCACTCCTCGGCCAGGTCGTAGTCTCCGGCCCAGGATGGCAGCGGCGTTCCGGGCGTTATCTCGAAACAGGCGGTGATGTCCGCCTGCGTTTCGCCGGTGCGAACCTGGTTCGAGTCCGCGCGTTCGCCCGTGGCCAGCGACAGCGCCTCCACGAGTATCGATTTTCCTGCCCCGGTCTCCCCGGTCAGCACGGTGAAGCCGGGCTCCATGTCCAGTTCGGCGGTATCCACCACCGCCAGGTTTCGAATGGCCAGGTGGGTCAGCACGGGTGCGGGGGGCGTTTGCCGGCGCTAGCCGCCGCCTTGCGTGGCCGGCCCCTTGGCCCAGTTGAGCTTCTCGCGCAGCACCGAGAAATAGTTGTAATCCGAAGGATGGATCAGCTTGAGCCGGCGGGAGAAACGGGACACGTGCAGCGTCTGCCCGTATTCGAGCACACCCAGATCGACGCCATCGCAGCTCACGGCCGCCGTTATCCCGGTATCCACCGGAATGGCCAGCGTGAGTTTGGCGGCCCCGGGTATCACCAGCGGCCGGTCGTCCAGCTTGTGCGGACAGATCGGCGCCAGGACCGTGGCGTCAAGGCGCGGATCGACGATGGGGCCTCCGCAGCTCATGGCGTAGGCGGTGGAGCCGGTGGGCGTGGCGGCGATGAATCCGTCGCCGCGATGGGTGGCGATATGACGCGCGTCGACGGTGGTGGAGAGTTCCAGTATGCGTGCTCCGCCGCTCCGATGCGCCACGACATCGTTTACCGCCGCGGCGCGCAGGGCCTTGCCCTTTCTGCGGGTCAGCCTGGCGCTCAGCAGCATGCGGCGTTCCGAGAAATACTGGCCGGCGAGCAGCGCCGACAGTTCGGACTCGAATCGCTCCTGCCCCAGGTCGGCCAGAAATCCAAGCCGGCCCAGGTTCACGCCGAGCAGGGGCGTGTCCTCCCGCACGGCGACTTGCGCCGCGCGCAGCATGGCGCCATCCCCGCCCATGGCGATGATCAACTGGGCGTTCTGCGCCGCCGTCAGGTTTTGCTGCCCGTGCGCAAGCGTGGCCGAGCATCCCAGTTCCGTCAGATGGGACGCCAGTTCGCCGGCTGCCCGCGCGATGGCGCCGTGCCCGTCGCGGGCAAGAATCGCCACCCTTTGAAACTGGATTTTCGGCATGAGCAGAACCTTTGTTCGTCAGCAATCCGGCAGGCTGGTACAGCTTGAAAAAGAGGAATAATGCACCATAGTACCCCCGCATGGAATACGCAAGGGAGCTAGTCTCCGGAAAGCAAAGGGGAAACTGCCGATGAGCAAGCGCAAGCATTCCGAAGAGCCGCAAGCCGACAGCACGCCGGATGCGGCGGACGCCGCCGAGGCTGCCGAGCCGCAGGATCCTGCGAAGGAAATCGAGGGCCTGAAGGCGGCGCTGAACCAACAGCATGAGGCGCACTTGCGCGCGGTGGCGGAAGCCGAAAATGTCCGCCGGCGAGCGCAAAGGGAAATCAGCGACGCCTATGGGCGCGGCCAGCGGCAGATTGCGCGGGAGCTCCTGGCATCAATAGACAGCCTTGAACTCGGGCTGGTATCCGCCGAGGGAGCCACGGCCGACAGCCTGCTGGAAGGGCAGCAGGCCACGCTGCGCCAGCTGTTGAAGGCCCTGGAGCAGTTCGGCGTGGAGCCGGTGGACCCTGACGGCGAACCCTTCGATCCCGAGCGTCACGAGGCAGTTGGGATGCAGCCGTCCGAGTCGGTGGATGCCGATTGCGTAATGGCCGTCATGCAAAAGGGCTATCTCATGCAGGGACGGCTGTTGCGCGCCGCCCGGGTCGTAGTCTGTTCCGGACCTCCAAAAGCCGTCGAGGAATCATGACAGGACACTAAAGCGCGGCGATGCACCCTTCCTGGCAGGAGCGTCGCGAAGTGGCTCCAGAAGGAAGGGTGCGTCGCCACGCGAAGGGATGGCGCCAACCAACCCGCTCAGGCTCGTGCCAGTTCGCGCGCCGCCGCGCGTCGCCGGGGCCGTTGAATTGCAAGGCCTGAATCCTCATATCGGGTAGTGGCAAAGAATGTGTTGAATTTGATGGAGACTCACGCATGGGCAAGATTATCGGAATAGACCTGGGGACCACCAATTCCTGCGTGGCCGTCATGGACGGCAAGCAGGGCAAAGTGATTGAGAATTCCGAGGGCGACCGGACGACGCCTTCGATCGTCGCTTTCGCCAAGGACGAACAGGTTCTGGTAGGTCAGTCCGCAAAGCGCCAGGCGATCACCAATCCCACCAACACGCTGTATGCGATCAAGCGTCTGATCGGGCGCAAGTTCAAGGACGGCGTGGTGCAGCGCGACATCGAAATGGTGCCCTACAAGCTGGTGGAATCGGACAATGGCGATGCCTGGGTGGAGGTCCAGGGACGCAAGATCGCGCCCCCCGAGATTTCCGCGCGCGTGCTGCAGAAGATGAAGAAGACCGCCGAGGACTTCCTGGGCGAGGACGTGACCGAAGCCGTCATTACGGTTCCGGCCTACTTCAACGACTCCCAGCGCCAGGCCACCAAGGACGCCGGCAGGATCGCGGGGCTTGAGGTCAAGCGCATCATCAACGAGCCTACCGCGGCCGCCCTGGCCTACGGCATGGGCCAGAAGCGCGGCGACCGCAAGATCGCCGTCTACGACCTGGGCGGCGGCACGTTCGATATCTCCATCATCGAGATTGCCGAGATCGACGGCGAAACGCAGTTCGAAGTGCTGGCCACCAATGGCGACACCTTCCTGGGCGGAGAAGACTTCGACATCCGGCTGATCAACTACCTGGCCGCCGAGTTCGAAAAGGAGCAGGGCGTGGACATCCGCACCGACCCCCTGGCCATGCAGCGCCTCAAGGAGGCCGCGGAGAAGGCCAAGATCGAACTGTCCACGCAGCAGCAGACGGAAATCAACCTGCCGTTCATCACCGCCGACGCGGACGGTCCCAAGCACATGAACATCCGGGTGACCCGCGCCAAGCTCGAGGCCCTGGTGGAGGACCTCATCGCCCGCACGATCGAACCCTGCCGCACGGCGCTGTCCGACGCAGGGCTTTCCGTCGGCGACATCAGCGACGTGATCCTGGTGGGCGGGCAGATCCGCATGCCCAAGGTCCAGGAAGCGGTGCGTGACTTCTTCGGGCGGGATCCGCGCAAGGACGTGAATCCCGACGAGGCCGTGGCGCTGGGCGCCGCCATACAGGCGGGCGTGCTTTCGGGCAGCGTCAAGGACGTGCTGCTACTTGACGTGACGCCGCTGTCGCTGGGCATCGAGACGCTGGGGCAGGTGATGACCCGGCTGATCGACAAGAACACCACGATTCCCACCCGCGCCAACCAGGTTTTCTCGACCGCCGACGACGGGCAATCGGCGGTGACGATTCACGTGCTCCAGGGCGAACGCCAGCGGGCCGGTGACAACAAGTCGCTGGGCCGCTTCGACCTCACCGACATTCCGCCGGCGCCGCGCGGCGTGCCGCAGATCGAGGTGACCTTCGACATTGACGCCAACGGCATCCTGAATGTGTCGGCCAGGGACAAGGCTACCGGCCGCGAGCAGAAGATCGTGATCAAGGCCTCCAGCGGGCTGTCCGACAAGGAGATCGACCGCATGGTGCAGGAGGCCGAACAGCATGCCGAGGAAGACCGCAAGTTCCGCGAGCTGGTGGACGTGCGCAACCAGGCCGACGGGCTGGTGCACTCCAGCGAAAAGGCGCTGTCCGATCTTGGCGAAAAGGTCCAGCCGGACGAGCGGGCCGCCATCGAATCGGCGATTGCCGACCTGAAGACGGCGCTTACGGGCGACGACAAGTCGGTAATCGAAGCCAAGAGCCGGGCGCTTTCCGAGGCGGCGGCGGGCCTTGCCCAGCGTGTCTACCAGGAACAGGCCCAGGCCGAGCAGGAGGCAGGCGGCGCGGAACCGGAAATGGACACGGGCGGCGAGGATGCCGACGTCACCGACGCGGAATTCGAGGACGTTACGCCGGACGATCAGAAGAAGTCCGCCTGACGCCAGTGTCGTGACGCGACACTAGTATCGGCGGGTAGCGAAACGTTGCCGGGAGCACGATTCACCCGCCTTGCACGTGCGCGCCGAGTGGGCGCGGGAGGGAAATAGGTGGCCGAGCGGGACTATTACGAGGTCCTCGGCGTGGACCGCAACGCGTCGGAAGCGGATGTCAAGAAGGCATTCCGGCGCCTGGCCATGCGCTACCATCCTGACCGCAACCCGGACCAGGGCGAGGAAGCCGCCAATCGCTTCAAGGAGGCCAAGCGCGCCTACGAGGTCCTGAGCGACGAGCAGCAGCGCGCCGCCTACGATCAGTTCGGCCACGCCGGCGTCGAAACGGGCGCGGGCGCCGGCGCGTCCGCGGACCCTTTCAACACGATTTTCGGCGACATCTTCGGCGAAGTGTTCGGCGGCCGGCGCGGGGGCGGCAATCAGCCCCGCCGGGGCGCCAACCTGCGCTACCGGCTGGATCTGGACTTTACCCAGGCGATATTCGGCGCCGAAATGCGGATAACCATACCGCGCACGGTGGCCTGTTCCAGCTGCTCCGGCTCCGGAGCCCGGCCCGGCACCGGTCTGAGCACCTGCGGTCGCTGCGGAGGCAGTGGCCAGACGCAGGTTCGACAGGGGATCTTTTCCATCCGGCAGACCTGCGGGGCATGCGGAGGCGAGGGGCGCGTCGTGTCGGATCCGTGCGGGGACTGTTCCGGCAACGGTGTGGTCCGCAAGCGCGAGGAGATTTCCATCAAGGTGCCGCCAGGCGTTGACACGGGCGACCGTTCCCGCGTGCGCGGCAAGGGCAATGCCGGGAAACGCGGCGGGCCCGCCGGCGACCTGCTGGTGGAAATGAATGTCCGGCCGCATCCCTTCTTTGAGCGGGACGGAGCCAACCTGCACTGCCGCTTTCCCTTAAGCTTTACGATCGCAGCCCTGGGTGGAGAAGTGGAAGTGCCGACACTGACTGGAAACGTGAAACTCAAGATCCCTGCCGGCACCCAATCCGGGCGCATCTTCCGCCTGCGCAATCGCGGCGTAAAACCGGCGCGGGGCGGACGCAAGGGTGACCTCTTCTGCCACATGGAAGTGGAAACGCCGGTGGAGTTGAACAGGGCGCAGAAGCGGCTGCTCGAGCAGTTTGCCGGCGAAGTCGAGCGCGCAGGCGACCGGCAGCAGCCCCGCCGGGCGCAGTTGCTCGAATGGGCCAGGAACAAGGGCAGGGAGAGGCGCGCCTCATGAAGATCAGTCTGCTGGGCTCCAGCGGCCGAATGGGCCGCGAACTGATGACGCGGGTGGCTGCTTCCGGCGACCTTGAGCTTGCCGGCGCTCTGGCGGCGCCGGAGGATACCTGGATCGGCCAGGACGCCGGACTGGCCGCAAACCTGCCCGCCGTCGGCGTGAACGTGACCAGTTCACCGGCCGAGAGCGTCGCAAACGCGGATGTTGCGGTCGACTTTTCTTCGGCCGGGGTGACCGCGGCGATCGCGGACGCCTGCGCCGACGCCGGCTGCGCGCTGGTGGAGGGCGTGACCGGAATCGACGATGCGGGCCAGGCGGCCCTGGAGAAGGCGGCGGGGCGCATCGCGGTGTTGCAGGCCAGCAATATGAGCCTGGGCGTGTACGTGCTGAAGGAATTGCTCCAGGTGGCCGCGGAGCGGCTGGGCGAGGACTATGACCTTGAAATCGTCGAGACGCACCATCGCGGCAAGGCCGATGCGCCTTCCGGGACCGCGCTGCAACTCGGCAGGGCAGCCGCCGCGGCGCGCGGGCGGGACTTTTCGAAGGTTGCCGTGTTTCAGCGCCACGGCCAGACAGGCGAGCGCGAGAAGGGAACGATCGGCTTCAGCGCGGTGCGCGGCGGCGGCTATTCCGGGAACCACACGGTACTGCTGGCCGGCAACGACGAGGTGCTCGAATTGCGACACCAGAGCCTGAACCGCGGGGTGTTCGCCGCCGGAGCGCTGCGGGCCGCCCGGTGGCTTGCCGGACGCCCGCCGGGTATGTACGATTTGTCCTCCGTAATGAACTCTCCCGCGATGGCCTCTTAGTGACTCCAGCGGTGCTAGCCCTGGCGGGCGGGGCCGTGTTTCGTGGCTGGTCGATCGGCGCTGATGGAGAGACCCACGGCGAGGTGGTGTTCAACACCGCCATGACCGGCTATCAGGAAATCCTCACCGACCCGTCCTATTGCCGGCAGATCGTCACGCTCACCGTGCCCCACGTGGGCAATACCGGCGCCAACCGGGAAGACTACGAGTCGGACCGGGTCTATGCGGCCGGCCTGATCATCCGCGACCTGCCCGTTGTCGAAAGCAACTGGCGCAGGGACACGGCGTTCACGGATTTCCTGCGCGCAGAGGGCACCGTTTCGATCGCCGGGATCGATACCCGGCGGTTGACACGGATCTTGAGGGAAGAGGGGGCCCAGCAGGGCTGCATCGTCACCGATTGCGATCGCGCCGAGGAGGCGCTGGCGCAGGCCCGGGCGGCGCCGGGTATGGTAGGCATGGACTTGGCGCGGGTCGTGAGCGTTACCTCGCCGTATGAATGGTCGGCGGAAACCGGCGACCCTGATCTTGATTGGACCGGCGGGACCGGGGGCGCCGGATTTGACCGGATCGTCGCGTACGACTACGGCATCAAGCGCAATATCCTCCGCTCGCTGGCCCGGCTGGCCCGCCACGTTACGGTGCTGCCTGCCGAGGCGCCGGCATCGGAGGCCCTTGCGCTCAAGCCGGACGGCATTTTTCTGTCAAACGGACCCGGCGATCCGGAACCCTGTACCTACGCGATCGAGGCGGTGAGGGAAATCCTCGACTCGGGAACGCCAGTTCTGGGGATCTGCCTGGGACACCAGATTCTGGGCCTTGCCTGCGGTGCGCAAACAATGAAGATGAAATTTGGACATCATGGGGCCAATCATCCTATTGTTGACCTGGAAAGCGGCGAGGTGGCCATCAGCAGCCAGAATCACGGCTTTGCGGTGGAGGAGGAAAGCCTGCCGAATTGTCTGCGGGCAACCCATCGCTCGCTGTTCGACGGAACCCTGCAGGGGCTGGCGCACCGCAGCCTGCCCGCCATCGGCTTTCAGGGCCACCCCGAGGCCAGCCCGGGACCGCATGATCTCGGCTATGCCTTCGAACGATTCGCCGGATTGATCAGGGCCTAGACGCAATGCCTCGCAGGGACGATCTCGAAAGCGTGCTGATCATCGGCGCGGGCCCGATCGTGATCGGGCAGGCCTGCGAGTTCGACTATTCCGGCGTTCAGGCCTGCAAGGCGCTGCGCGAGGAGGGCTACCGGGTGGTGCTGGCGAACTCCAACCCGGCCACCATCATGACCGACCCGGAAACCGCCGACGCCGTCTATATCGAGCCGGTGAACGCGCGCTCCCTGGCCGCGGTGGTCGAGCGCGAGCGTCCGGATGCCTTGCTGCCCACCATGGGCGGGCAGACCGGACTGAATACCTCGCTGGAACTGGCCCGGGAGGGCGTTCTCGAGAAATTCGGCGTGGAGCTGATCGGGGCTCGCAGCGATGTGATCGACAAGGCGGAGGATCGCGAACGCTTTCGCGACGCCATGCTGTCCATAGGACTTGAAACGCCCCGTTCCTGGATGGTGCGCAGCGTTCCCGAGGCGCTGGAGGTGATCGGCGAGATCGGTTATCCGGCCATCATCCGCCCTTCGTTTACGCTGGGCGGCGTGGGCGGCGGCATCGCCCGCGACGCGGACGAGTTCAGGAACGCGATGGCGAGGGCGCTGGACGCATCGCCAAGCCACTCGGCGCTGGTCGAGGAGTCGGTGCTGGGCTGGAAGGAATTCGAGATGGAGGTTGTCCGCGACCGGCGCGACAACTGCATCATCGTGTGCTCGATCGAGAACGTCGACCCCATGGGCATACATACCGGCGATTCGATTACCGTTGCGCCGGCGCTGACCCTGACCGACAAGGAGTACCAGCGCATGCGCGACGCGTCGATCGCGGTGCTGAGGGAGATCGGCGTGGACACCGGCGGCTCCAACGTGCAGTTCGCCATTCACCCCGACAACGGCCGCATGGTGGTGATCGAGATGAATCCCCGGGTCTCCCGCTCGTCGGCGCTGGCGTCCAAGGCCACCGGTTTTCCCATTGCCAAGGTGGCGGCCAAGCTGGCCATCGGCTATACCCTGGACGAATTGAGGAACGAGATCACCGCTGGGCTGACGCCGGCATCCTTCGAACCGGCGATCGACTACATCGTGACCAAGGCGCCGCGGTTCGCATTCGAGAAATTCCCGCGCGCCGATGCGCGGCTGACCACCCAGATGAAATCGGTGGGCGAGGCGATGTCGCTGGGCAGGACCTTCCAGGAGTCGTTGCAGAAGGCCCTGCGGAGCCTGGAGATCGGCATCGACGGGCTGTGCGAGCGGGTGGACGCGTCCGATCCCGATGCGCGGGCGACCGTCGGCGAGGAATTGCGCTCGGCGGGCGCGGAACGGCTGCTGTACATGGCCGACGCGCTGCGACTGGGGATGGCCGAGCGGGAGGTCTTCGAACTGTCCCGGATCGATCCCTGGTTCATCGGCCAGATCGCCGACCTGGTGCGCGAGGAAGAGAACGTGAGGATGTCGGGTTGGGAGGCCCTGAGCGATGACTGGCTGTTGCGGCTGAAGCGCAAGGGCTTTGCCGACAGCCGCCTGGCGCGTTTGCTCGGCGTTGCCGAACAGCAGGTGAGCGAGCGGCGTCGCGCAGCGGGGATAGGACCGGTCTTCAAGCGCGTGGACAGTTGCGCGGCGGAATTTCCCACCTCCACCGCCTACATGTATTCCAGCTACGAGGAAGAATGCGAGGCGGAGCCGTCCGACCGGGCCAAGATCATGATTCTGGGCGGCGGGCCCAACCGGATAGGGCAGGGCATAGAGTTCGACTATTGCTGCGTGCACGCGGCTCTGGCATTGCGCGAGGCGGGTTACGAGACGATCATGGTCAACTGCAATCCCGAGACCGTCTCCACGGACTACGACACCTCCGACAAGCTGTATTTCGAGCCCCTGACGGTCGAGGACGTCATGGAGATTGTCCGGCGCGAGAAGCCTGAGGGTGTGATCGTTCAGTACGGCGGCCAGACCCCGCTTCGAATCGCGCGGGCCCTGGATCGCGCCGGCGCCCCGATTATCGGAACGTCCCCGGAAGCCATCGACCGGGCCGAGGACCGCGAGCGCTTCAAGCACCTGCTCACCGAACTGGGCCTCAGGCAGCCAGAGAACCGGACCGCCCGTTCGGTCGATGAGGCCGTAAAGCTGGCGCGGGAACTCAAGTACCCGCTCATGCTGCGGCCTTCCTATGTCCTGGGCGGCCGGGCGATGGACGTGATGCACGGCGAGGAGGAACTGCTGCGCTACATGGCCGAGGCCGTTTCCGTGTCGAACGAGAGCCCGGTGCTCCTGGACGAGTTTCTGCCCCGGGCGGTGGAATTCGACGTTGACGCGATCTACGACGGCGAACGGGTCCTGATCGGCGGAATCATGGAGCACATCGAGCAGGCGGGCGTCCATTCCGGAGACTCCGCCTGCTGCCTGCCGCCGGCAACCGCCGGTGAGGAGGTCCAGGAGGAACTGGCCCGGCAGACCGGGCTGCTGGCCGAGGCGCTGGGCGTGCGCGGGCTGATGAACGTGCAGTTCGCGATCCAGGACGGGGACATCTATGTCCTGGAAGTGAACCCGCGGGCCTCGCGCAGCGTGCCCTATGTTTCCAAGGCGGTGGGCATCCAGCTCGCCAAGGTCGCTGCGCTGGTCATGGTGGGACGCACGCTGGACCGCCAGGGGGTCGAGGATCCTCCGCGGCCGGCTTATTTCTCGGTCAAGCAATCGGTCTTTCCCTTCTCCCGCTTCCCCGGCGCGGACCCGATACTCGGCCCGGAAATGAAGTCAACGGGCGAGGTCATGGGCATCGGAACCAGCTTTGCCGAGGCGTACGCCCGCGCTCAGGAAGGCGCCGGCGTGGACCTGAAACGGGGCGGCGCGGCGCTGTTGTCGCTGCGCGATCCGGACAAGCCCGATTCGGTGGACCTGGCGCGCATGCTCCAGATGAAGGGGTTCGACCTGGTTGCCACGCACGGGACCGCGAGCTTCCTGGCCCGCCACGGGGTTTCCTGCAAGCGCATCAACAAGGTGCGCGAAGGGCGTCCGCACATCGTGGACCTGATCCGCAACGGCGAAGTGGACCTGATCGTGAACACCACCGAGGGCCGCGCCTCTATCCTGGAGTCGCGCGAAATACGCGCCCAAGCGGTTCGCAACAACGTCACCTATTTCACCACCCTGGCGGCCGCCGACGCGGCCTGCCGGGCCATCGACTACTACGGCGCAGGCGCGGTATCGCGATTACAGGACTTGCACGAGGCGATGGCGACGTGACGCAGGTTCCCATGACCCGCGCCGGCGAACAGGCGCTGCGCGACGAATTGAAGCGACTCAGGAACGAGGAACGACCGCGTCTGGCGCGCGCCATAGGCGAGGCGCGCGAGCATGGCGATTTGCGCGAGAACGCCGAATATCACGCCGCCAAGGAGCAGCAGGGTCTGGTCGAGGCCCGCATCCGGGACATCGAAGGCCGGCTGGCCTACGCCCGGGTCATCGATCTGGACCGGATTCCGCATGACGGGCGGGTGGTCTTCGGCGTTACGGTCGATCTCAGGAGTCTCGACGAAGGTGAGCCGGTCAGTTACCAGATCGTTGGCGAGGACGAGGCCAGGGTGCGGGACGACGCGATTTCCTTTGTCTCGCCGATGGCCCGTTCGTTGATCGGCAAGTACGAAGGAGACGAGATCTCGTTCAGCACGCCGGGCGGGGTCCGGCGTTACGAAGTCCTGAGTGTGAAGTATAAATAGTATGTAAATCATTGTATAATACAAGTAATCTAGAAATAACTTGATAAAAAGGAATAGCGCCTGGGCAGATCACTGGACACGGCGCGCCCGCGCCGAAGGCTGGCGGTCCCGGGCTGCATACAAGCTTGAGGAACTGGATCGCCGCGATCGCATCTTCAGCCGTTCTGGACGAATTGTGGACCTGGGAGCGGCGCCAGGGAGCTGGAGCCAGTACGCAGCGCGCAGGGTGGCGCCGAACGGATTGGTGGTGGCCCTGGACATCCAGCCAATGGAACCGCTCGAGGGCGTGACGGCAATTCAAAGGGACATCGCCGACCCCGCTGCAATCGAGGACCTGCGGCATGTGCTGGGTGGGCCGGCGGATGCAGTAATCGCGGACATGGCGCCGAAGCTGAGCGGCAACCGCGACCGTGACCAGGCCGTGGCCATGGATTTGGCCGCCATGGCCCTTGAGGCAGCTCTCGCGCTATTGCGTCCGGGCGGCGCATTCGTGACCAAACTTTTTCAGGGCGCCGGATTCGAGGAGTTCCTTGCTGTCGCTCGCGCCGGATTGGGCACGGTGCGCTTGCGGACGCCGGCGGCGTCGAGAAAGGCCAGCCGCGAAACCTACCTGGTAGGCCGCGCCTGATTGCCGCTGGAGCGAAGTCGTCCCGCCTTCGCGGAGGGCAGGACGCCCTCCTTCCCGGGGTGGGGAGCGGAACTTGAAGAATCCCGTTATCGCCCTCAAATCCGGGTAGAAGAAAACTGTCCGTACGTGTCAACCTTCTGTCTCCTGCAAGAACACCTGTTTGGTACAATTCACGGGCCAATCCGGACCTCATAGCAGGGGGCCGCAATCATCAAGGAGGCACCTGATGAGCTTGAGAATCAACGACGTGGCGCCGGACTTCACGGTCGAGACGACCGAGGGCGCAATTCGTTTCCACGAGTGGATCGGCGAAGGCTGGGCCATTCTCTTTTCACACCCCAAGGATTTCACGCCGGTGTGTACCACCGAGCTGGGCTACATGGCCGGGCTCATGCCGGAGTTCTCCAGGCGCAATGCCAAGGTCATCGGGCTGAGCGTCGACCCGGTAAGCGATCACAACGCGTGGGTCAAGGACATCGAAGAGACGCAGGGACATGCCGTCACCTATCCGCTGATTGGCGATTCGGACCTCGAGATCGCCAAGCTGTACGACATGCTGCCGGCCGGCGCCGGTGAAACCTCCGAAGGCCGCACCGCTGTGGACAACCTCACCGTGCGCTCGGTATTCGTCATCGGTCCCGACAAGCGGATCAAGGCCATGTTGACCTACCCCATGAGCACCGGGCGAAACTTTGACGAAGTGCTTCGGCTGCTGGACTCCTGCCAGCTGACCGCTACGCACCAGGTCGCGACTCCGGTGAACTGGAAATGGGGCGAGGACGTCATCATCGTTCCCGCAGTCTCAAACGAGCAGGCCAGGGAGAAGTTCCCCGACGGGTGGGAATCTCCCAAGCCCTATCTTCGGATCGTGCCGCAGCCCGAATGAGTCCTGCGGCGCCCTCATGCCGTAAGTCGAAGACCGCCTCGGCGCATTTCTCGCGCCGGGGCCCTTCATGTATGGTTGTACGGCCAGACGGCGCCGGGTAATGAACAAGTTCACCAAGAATCTCTTCCTGTGGCTGGTCATAGCGCTGGCCCTCATGATGTTGCTGCAGCCCCTGAACAACCGGGGGACCCAGGCCGAGGAGATCAACTTTTCCCAGTTCCTTGAACTGGTCGGCAACGGCGGGATCAAGGAAGTCGAGATCCTGGAGGACCGCACGATTCGCGGCGAACAGGTCGGCGGCGGCGAATTCGTAACCTACAGTCCTCCGTCCACCGACAATTCCGAACTGGTCCGCGAGCTCACCGCAAGCGGCGCGGAGGTGCATTCGCCCAAGCCGAAGTCGGAAAGCGCCTGGCTTTCCTTCCTGCTCAACCTGTTGCCGTTCCTGCTGCTGATCGGCATCTGGCTGTACTTCATGCGCCAGATGCAGGGGGGCGTTGGCGGCCGCGGCGGGGCCATGTCCTTTGGCCGCAGCCGTGCGCGCCTGCTGAATCCGGACCAGACTCCGGTCACTTTCGAGGATGTGGCCGGCGTCGAGGAAGCCAAGGAGGAAGTTGCCGAGGTCGTCGAGTTCCTGAAGGACCCTTCCAGGTTCCAGCGGCTGGGCGGAAAGATCCCCAAGGGCGTGCTGATGGTCGGCTCGCCGGGGACCGGCAAGACGCTTCTGGCGCGCGCCATTGCCGGCGAGGCGGAGGCCCCGTTCTTCACCATCTCCGGATCGGATTTCGTGGAGATGTTCGTGGGCGTGGGCGCATCACGCGTGCGCGACATGTTCGAGCAGGCCAAGAAGCAGGCGCCCTGCATCATCTTCATCGATGAGATCGACGCGGTCGGGCGCCATCGCGGCGCCGGACTGGGCGGCGGCCACGACGAGCGAGAGCAGACCCTGAACCAGCTCCTGGTGGAGATGGACGGGTTCGCCGGCAGCGAAGGCATCATCGTCATCGCCGCTACCAACCGGCCGGACGTGCTCGATCCGGCGCTGCTGCGCCCGGGCCGTTTCGACCGCCAGGTGGTGGTGCCGCTTCCGGACATTCGTGGGCGCGAGCTGATTCTCAAGGTGCACATGCGCAAGGTGCCGGTGCACGACAGCGTGTCGGCCAGCACCCTGGCCCGCGGAACGCCCGGTTTCTCCGGCGCAGACCTCGCCAACCTGGTGAACGAGGCGGCGCTGCTGGCCGGAAGGGTCGGGAACAAGTCGGTGGCCATGGAGGAGTTCGAGAAGGCCAAGGACAAGATCCTGATGGGCACCGAGCGCAAGTCCATGGTGATGAGCCCCGAGGAGCGCAAGCTCACCGCCTACCACGAATCCGGGCATGCCATCGTGGGCCTGAACGTGCCCGAGCACGACCCGGTGCACAAGGTCACCATCATTCCGCGCGGCCGCGCCCTGGGCGTGACCATGTTCCTGCCGGAAGTCGACCGCCACAGTCACTCGAAGCAGCGGCTGATCAGCCAGATCACCAGCCTGTTCGGCGGCCGCGTGGCCGAGGAGCTGATATTCGGCAAGGACGCTGTGACCACCGGGGCGGCCAACGATATCGAACGGGCCACCGCGATCGCGCGCAACATGGTCACCAAGTGGGGGTTGTCCAACCGTCTCGGTCCGCTGACCTACAGCGAGGAGGACGGCGAGGTATTCCTCGGCAGAACCGTCACCCAACACAAGCAGGTGTCGGACGCCACGGTACATGCGATCGACAAGGAAGTGCGGGAGATCATTGATACCGCCTACGAGCGGGCCAGGACGATCCTTACCGACAACATGGAGCGCCTGCACGCCATGGCCGACGCGCTGCTCAAGTACGAAACAATCGAGCAGTTCCAGATCGGCGAGATCATGGACGGGCAGGAGCCCAGTCCGCCGCCGGGCTGGGGCAAGACAGGCAAGAAGAAGAAAAAGGCCGCAGGCAAGAAACGCAAGCGACCGCCCGCTGCCGATATCGGCAAGCCTGCCGAGCAGCACTGATCCAGCCACCCGTCCAGTCCGAGAAATCTATTGTGGCGCTCCGCGATTTGCTCGAACTCATCGAGACTCTGCAACGCCGAATCAGTGAGCACCGGGATTTGTTGAGCAAGAGTGAAACTCTTACCCGCTATGCACTGATTGATCCATTACTCCGGGCGCTGGACTGGGATACGGAGGATCCCGCGGTCGTGGCGCCGGAATACCCGGCTACTGGAGGGCGCGCCGACTATGCGCTGCTTAACAGCGCCGGCAAGCCAGTCATCATGGTGGAGGCCAAGAAACTGGGCGATCCCCTTGAGAGAGCTACCGCGCAGGGTATTCATTACACTTTGCAAAAAGGCGTGTTGTATTTTGCGGTTACGGACGGTCAACGCTACGATGTGTACGAAACGCACAAACCCGTGCCGCTGACAGATAAGCGGATCGTCTCCTTCAATCTTGGTAACTCGATTGCCAAGGCCAGCCGAAATGCGCTGGCCATTTGGCGTCCCGCCGTTCTTGACGGGAGTTTGGAGCCCGTTCCGGTACTGAATGAGCTTGGCGAGACTCCTGGCGAGGACGACACTGCTTTGCCGCCTTCTCCGCAGCCATCGGGGGATGGTTATATTCCATTGCCGCCAGCAATCACAAAGCTCAAGAATGAGAGCGGTCACCATGTTTCGCGCGTTTGTTTACCGGACAACACAACAATTGAAGTGCAGTTCTGGTGGCAGTTGCTGAAAGAGGTTGTTCAGTGGCTTGCTCACCAAGGCCATCTGAAAGAGCATATGTGCCCGATAGGAAAGCCGGGCGCCCGCAGCTGCGCAGTGAATACTAAGCCGATCCATCCTTCGGGTAAAGAGTTTGTCTATCCGAAGCAGGTTGGTTCTTTCTATATCTCAGGGCACGCCAATGCAGCCGGTATGTTAAGCAGAGCGGCATTCGTAATCCGTAGTGTTGGCATGGATCCCTCGCGCTTCCGACTGAGTCTCCGCGACAACAGCGCATAGAAACGCTCCGGCTTGCACCGACTTTGCAGCAGCGCCCCTGCACCAATCGATAGGGGCTGGTAATTTTCCGTACGGAGACCTTGCGTAATCCGCGTATTAATTTTCCGGTAAAATACAAAAGTAAGTTTACATTTGAGAAATTGTAATGATTCAATCAACTATCACTTCAAAAGGACAAACTACATTGCCTAAATTGATCCGGGACACGCTTGGGGTTGCACCTGGGGATCAGGTGCGCTACGCCATTCTTGATAACAACGAGGTGCGCATCATTCCTGCGCGGCCACTATCGCGTCTGTTTGGTTTTCTCAGCTACGATGGGCCGCCGGTGAAACTGGAGGAAATGGATCAGGCTATTTCTGAAGGAGCTCTGGGTCGTTGATCGCGCTGGACACAAACGTTGTTGTGAGATATCTGGTGGGTGACGACCCACGCCAGACCGTTGCTGCTCGCACAATAATGGACAAGCTGACGCCTGAGGAACCAGGCTTTATCTGCCGCGAAGTAGTTGTGGAGTTGGTCTGGGTGCTGGAGCGGGCCTACGGTTTTTCGCGGGACCGGGTTGCCGGAGTTTTGCACGAGCTGGTGGCGACACGAGAGCTTTATGTCGAGGCTGCTCATGATGTGATCAAGGCGGCAGCCGCCTATCGGCGGGGAGGCGCCGGTTTCGCTGATCGCATGATTGCAGCTGCGGCGCGCCGTTCCGGCGCTAACGCAATCTATACGTTTGATCAGAAGGTTGCACAAATCGATGGGATAACTCTCATTGATACGACAACCTCGTGATGAGCCAATTTTATATAGAGATAAATATTGACAATCAAATATTTGTAGCAATATCCTGAATAAATTCCCAAGCTTGGCGGACGTGCCGCGCCTCAGTTCGCGTCTGGCCGACGGAAAAGCGTATGACCGTGCGGTCGTCCACCGAGCCCCTCGTCAGGTACAGGCGGCCATCGTCATTGATCGCCTGCAGCAGACGCTCGTTGAGTTCGTCCAGCGCCGCGCCGCTTACCCCGCCGGGAGCGTAGCGCCAGGTAATCAGCGCCAGGTTGGGGCCGGTAACCAGTTCGAAGTCCCTGGCGGCCTCGATCTCGCGGGCGAGCTCCCGGGTCCAGTTGATGTGCGAACGGATCTTCTCGCGCAGGCCCTCGGCGCCGAAGGCCCGGACCACGAACCACAGCTTGAGCGCGCGGAAGCGGCGGCCCAGCGAGATGCCGAAATCGCGGTACTCGGTGATCTGCTCGTCGCTGGTGTTCTGCAGGTAAACGGGGTTGATCGACAGCGAACGCTGCAGCGATTCCGGGTCCTTGAGGAAGTGGGCGGAGCAGTCGAAATTGGTGAACATCCACTTGTGCGGATTGAATACGAAGGAATCGGCGTGCTCGATGCCGTTCAGCAGATGGCGGTATTCCTCCAGCATCAGGGCGCTGCCCGCCCAGGCGGCGTCCACGTGCAGATAGACGCCCTCGCGCCGGCATATCTCGCCCACTTCCGCCAGCGGATCCATGGCGCCGGTGCCGGTCGTGCCCAGCGTGATTACCACGCAGGCCGGGGTCCGCCCCGCCGCCCGGTCGGTCCGGATCGCCTGCTCCAGCGCGTCCGGCTTCATGGCCTGCCGCTCGTCGGTGTCGATACTGCGGATGCAGTCCAGCGGGAAACCGGCGATGCGGGCGCCCTTGTGGACCGAGGAATTGGCTTCGGCGGAGGTATAGAAGGACAGCCTGTCGACAACCGTGCCCTGTCTTGCCTTCTCGCGCGCCGCGAGCATTGCGCAAAGCGTAGCCCCAGAGGCGGAATCCTGGATCACCCCACGCCAGCCGCCGGGCAGGCCCAGCAGTTCCTGCAGCCATTCCATCATGCGGGCTTCCAGTTCGTTGGCGGCCGGAGACGTTTCCCAAAGCATGCATTGCGCCGCCATGCCGGCGGTCAGCATCTCCGCCAGCACCGAAGGCGGGCTGGAGTTGGCGGGGAAAAAGGCGAAGAACGAGGGATGCTGCCAGTGCGTCATGGCCGGCGGAATCAATCGCCGGAAATCGTCCAGGATCCGCTCCATGGGCTCCGGCTGTTCGGGCGCGCGGCCCGGCAGCGCGGCGAGAAGGTCGCCGGGCGCGGACCGGGAGCGTACGGGAAAGCGTTCGACTTCCTCGAAGTAGTCCGCGATCCAGTCCGCCACGTCGTGCGCGTGACGGCGGAACTCGCCGGTGTCCAGGCAATCGCCGGTGTCCGCGCGATCAGTCATCGTCGAACCAGTCATCGAGCTCGGCGCCCTTCAGTTCCTCGATTGCGTATTCATTGAAGAAGCGATACGCCACCCAGTGGTTGATCTTGTCCTGAATGGCGAGCTCCTGCTCCGAGTCCGCGCCGTCCAGGGAAGCGCGGTACCTGCGAAGCTTGTTGTCGGAATAGTCGATGCAACGCTTGAGAAAATCCTCAACGATGCGCTTTTTCTCGTTGGCTGAGGCCATATCTTCCTCCATTGGCATTGCCCGATATACTACGCCGTGGTGCGTATTCCTGCCTGCCCATGACAGCCCATGACTGCCTATCCCGACCTCGACACCTACCGCCGCAGCCTGTTCGGCTACGAAGACGACCTGCTTGCCGGGATCATGCCGGCGGCGGTGGCGCGCGGCATGCCCGACATATCCGTGGACGCGGAAACGGGGCAGGCGCTGAATCTGCTTGTGAGGCTGATCGGCGCGCGCAGAGTCCTCGAATTCGGCACCCTGGCGGGCTACTCGGGAATCTGGCTGGCGCGCGCCCTGCCGCCCGGCGGCCTGCTGGTAACGAACGAGTTCGAACCGCTGCACGCCGAAGTCGCCGGCGAGAACTTCCGGCGCGCCGGAGTGGACGACCGGGTTCGCATCGTGATGGGCGGAGCGCTGGACGTGCTGCCGGAACTGGCGGGACATGGTCCCTATGACATGGTGTTTATCGACACCGGCAAGGAAATCTACGCCGACGTACTGGATTTCGCCATGGAGAACACCCGGCCCGGCGGCCTGATTCTGGCCGACAACACCAATTGTTTCGGCCAGGGCCACGAGGAACTGCAGCCAGGGCACCCCGCCTACGGCATCCAGCTATTCAATCGGCGCATCGCCACCGAAAAAAGGCTGCAATCGATGATCATTCCGGTCGGCTCCTGGCTTTCCGTATCCCGCGTGCTCGAAAACCCCGAATGACCGACGTCCGTACGCGGGCGCGCCTCAAGCTGCGGCGTCCTGCAACAGAGTTTCCGGGAGAGCGGTCAAAGGCACGCCGCCGGGGCCTTGCCGCCACGGCTGTGGCGCTTGCATTCCTTGTTGCCCCGCGCGTATGGGCCGGGCAGGTTCTTGAGGTCGCCGAAGGCGTCTACCTGGCTACCGGCTTCGGCCCGTCGAACTCCACCCTGATCGCCGGTGAGGACGCAGCCATCCTGGTTGATGCACACCACTCCGCTACGGCGGCGGAAAGGGCCGCCGCAGCCTACCGGCAAGCGGTGGAGCTGCCCTTTGCCGCCGTGATCTACACCCACGGCGATCAGTCTCACGTGGCCGGCGCGGCTGCCTTTACCGGCGGTTACTTTGCCCCCAACGTCTACGCGCGCTCCAACTTCAGGTTCAGGCGCAGCGTGATCGGCGTGGAGGCGCGAAAACGCCGCCAGCGGCAGAAGGGCCTGCTTCTCGGGGAAGAGCAGCGTGCCGTAGCGGCGATCGACCCGCTGCCGGCGGAAGAGGACAGTGGGGATCGCTACCTGCCTCCCGACCGCCTGTTTTACGGCGACCGCTACCGGCTGCGGATTTCCGGCGTGCTGCTGGAGCTGGTAGCCGCTCCCGGCGAGACCCAGGATCAGCTCTACGTCTGGCTTCCCGAACGCAGGGTGCTGATCGCCGGAGGTAATTTCTACCAGGCCTTTCCCGGCGACCTGGACGGGATCGGGGATCAGGCGGCTGATTTCGAGCAATGGGCGCGCAGCCTGGACCGGATGCGGGCGGAGAAGGCCGAAGTGCTGATTGCCGGCCATCTTCAGCCCATGTTCGGTGCGGCCGCGATTGACCGGGCGCTGGCCGACTATGCGGCGGCGCTTCGTTTCGTCCTCGACGAGACCCTGCGGGGAATCGACGCGGGCCTGGCCCCCGGGGAGCTGGCCGCCGCGATACGCCTGCCCCCGGAACTGGCCTCAAGCCCGGTCCTGGCGCAGTCCCACGGCGCCCTGGGCTGGGCGGTGCGCTCGGTCTACGCCCGCCGCATGGGCTGGTTCGACGGCAAGCCCGGCAGCCTTGTGCCGCTTGCTCCGCGCACGCTGGCCTGGCGACTGCACGAACTGGCCGCCGGCGGCATCTCGCTGGACGCGGCGCTGGACAACGCGCTGCTGCTGACGGATTACCGCTGGGCGGCATATCTCGCGGACCAGCTTCTGCTGATCGAGCCCCGGGAGGCACGTCACGCCGAGCGCAAGGCCCTGGCGCTTGAGGGCATGGCCCGGGAACTGGAAAACCCCCAGGTGCGCAACTACCTGCTGTCCGCCGCCAGGGAGCTGCGCCTGACCACGCCGTAGGCCCGTGGATTGGTGCGAACTCGTCTCTCGCGTCAACTTCCGGAACTCTGTGCTGACGCCAGACTTCTCATTCTCCGGACATGCGCCGGGATGCTGCCCACCGGCAACGCGGAAATGCGCTCTCCCAAAGCATAGGGTTCCTCACCTGGATACACCACCCACAGGTGCTCCAGGCCAAGGCTCTCAATGGCGCTATGCATGGCGCGGGCAGCACCCGGCGCATCGCTGTATTTGCATTCGAATCCGTAACGCCTGCCGGCGCTATGCACCAGCAGGTCCAGCTCTGCGCCGCCGTGCGTGGCCCAGAAGCTGGCCGAGCGCGTATTGAAGCAGGAGAGGAGTTGTTCAATAGCGAACCCTTCAAAGGATGCCCCGATTTTCGGGTGCCCCGCAATGGCGGTGAAGGAAGCAAGCTCAAGCAAAGCGTGCAGCAGGCCGCTGTCGCGCACATAGATTTTGGGCGATTTGACCTGCCTTTTCCTGATGTTTTCATGCCACGGCGTAAGCGCCCGCACCATGTAGGCGCCCTGCAGAATATCCAGGTACCTGCGCGCCGTTCCCTCACTGGTCCCCATGGCCCGGGCAAATTCGGAGGCGTTCCAGATTTGTCCGTGATAGTGAGCGACCATGGTCCAGAATCGTCGCAGCGACTCGGCGGGCACGGTGATGCCCAGTTGCGGTATGTCCCGTTCCAGAAAGGTGCGGATGAAATTCTCCCGCCACAGGGCGGAGGCGGAGGCGCTGCGGGCCAGATAACTGCGCGGAAAGCCGCCACGTTCCCAAAGAGTTCGCCAATCCGAGCAAGGCGTCTCCGTGGTGTCGAAACCGGCCAGGTCAACTATCCCCACCCGGCCCGCAAGCGTCTCCGAGGTATTCCTGAGCAGCCGCGGAGACGCGCTGCCCAGCAGCAGGAATCGCGCGCGCGGGAGCGGTCCAGCAGCACGCGCAAGGTCTCAAACAGCGATGGCGCTCTCTGCACCTCGTCAATCACCACCAGCCCGCCTAACGGCGACAAAGCCTGTTCGGGCGCTTCCAGCCGGCGTTGGTCCATGGCCCGCTCAAGGTCGAAGAACGTCACGTCCGCTTTCTTTTTTGCGTACATTCGGGCCAGGGTGGTCTTGCCGCATTGGCGGGGACCCACCAGTGCAACTGCCGGATGCACGGTGAAAGCGGCGTCAATACGCGCGATGGCTGCGGGGCGTTCGATCATTGACCCATAATGTGCCTTGAAAATCTGTATATCAACTACGATATTTCAAGGCACAGAGAGCACAAGAAGTTTCCGGTCGTATTGAAAATATACTACGGTCGGCAGCGCTTGCGAACTTACGCCGAACTTACTGTCCATTTAACCCGAGGTGAGGTCCACATCCCCAGGTTATGCAGGAGTTTGTCAGGTAAGCGTGATGATGAGCGGGAAACAGGATCAGATTTGGTACAATCAGCAAGTTTTACGAGCGGCTTGGCCGCGGGATTATTTTCCATGGTAGGCATAAGGCTTTCCCGTCACGGGGCCAAGAAAAGACCTTTTTATCACATCGTCGTTACCGACCGGCGAAACAAGCGCAATGGTCGGTTTATCGAGCGCCTGGGTTTCTACAACCCCATTGCGACCGGCGGGGAGCAGCACCTGAAGCTGGCTCTGAATCGGGTCGATTACTGGCTGGGACAGGGTGCGCAGCCCTCCGAGCGCGTGCGGCAACTGATTCGCCGCCGGCGCATGGAGGGGGACGTGGCCGCCGAGGCAGCGCAGGACGCTGCCGTTGCGGACGAGGCTGCGGAGAATGTGGCCGCCGAGGCTGCCGCGGAGACGGCGCCGGCAGAAGAAGCCAAGGCTGAGGAGGCTTCTGAGGAAGAAGCTGTGACGGAGGAGGCTGCTGAAGAGGAGGCGGCCCAGGCCGGGGCGGACAGCAAGCCTGCGGCTGACGCCGACGAGGCTTCTGAGGAAGAAGCTGCCGCGGACGAGTCGCAAGCGGAAGCAGAGGCGGCATCCGAGGAAGCAGAGGCGGAAGGCGAGGAAGTAGAGGCGGCATCCGAGGAAGAAGCGGCGGAAGCCGGAGACGAATCAGACGAGGACGCGCCGGATGACGACGGCGCGCAGGAAGATGGCGAAGGCGCCACCGCGACCGAAAGGGACTCAGGCTGAGCTGGAACAGCCGGAGAACCAGACGCCGGAAGCAATACTGATTCCCATGGGCCGGCTGGGCGCCGCCCGGGGACTGAAGGGCTGGCTCAGGGTGAAATCCTTTGCCGACCCGCCGGCACAACTTCAGAACTACCGTACTTGGAATCTGCTCGTGAACGGCCAGTGCAGGGAGATGACCTTGCAGCGCTTTCGGATCACTCCCCGGGGCCTGGAATGCCTCCTGGAAGGGATAGATACGCGCGATGCGGCAGAAAACCTGCGCGGCGCGGAGATCCGGGTGAATCGCGCGGACTTGCCGCCGGCCGGCAAGGATGAATGGTACTGGACCGACCTGGAAGGCCTGGAAGTACGAAACCTCGAGGGCGAGCCCCTTGGCCGGGTCAGCGGCCTGATGGCCACCGGCGCCAATGACGTGCTGATCGTGGAGGGCAGGCGCAGGCGGCTGATTCCCTTTGTGCCGGGAAGCCGGGTGCGCGAGGTCAACCTCCAGGAACGCCGGCTGATCGTTGACTGGGACCCGGCGGATTAGGGCGGGCCCCGGATGCATATCACTACCGTATGCCTGCACCCTGAAATGGTGCTGGACGCCTTCAGGGGCGGCGTTTGCGGCCGTGCGCTGGAAGCCGGCGTGGCCAGCCTGCGATGTGTGAACCCGCGCGACTTCGCTGCCGGGCCGCACCGCAGCGTGGACGACCGTCCCTACGGCGGAGGCCCCGGCATGGTCCTGAGCCCCGCGCCCATGCTGGCGGCGGTCAGGTCGGCGCGCGCCGAGGCGCCCGGCGGCGCGCCGGTCATCTTTCTCACTCCGCAAGGCGATCGCTTCAGCCAGCAACGCGCGCGGGAACTGGCGTCCGGCCGCGGCATGGTGCTGGTCGCGGGGCGCTACGAAGGGATTGACGAACGCGTGGTGGAACTGGAAGCCGACGAAGAACTGTCACTGGGAGACTTTGTCCTGAGTGGCGGCGAACTGGCCGCTTGCGTGGTCATCGACGCGGTGGTGCGGCTGTTGCCCGGCGCCCTGGGTGATGATCGCTCGGCCGAGGAGGACTCGTTCTCTGTTGGCCTTCTGGATTTTCCGCAGTACACTCGGCCCGCCGTGGTGGAAGGTCGGACGGCGCCGGAAGTGCTGCTGGGCGGAGATCACGAGCAGGTCCGGACCTGGCGCCTCAAGCAGTCGCTGGGGCGCACCTGGAAACGCCGGCCGGATTTGTTCACGGCTCTTGACCTGAATGAGCAGGAGCGGCGGCTGCTGGCGGAATTCCAGGCGGAATACGACATTAAAATACGAGACGTAAAAGATGACCAACATCATTGAACAACTTGAAGCGGAGCAACTCCGCACCGACCTTCCGGACTTCTCTCCGGGAGACACGGTCGTGGTGCAGGTGCGGGTGCGCGAAGGGCAGCGCCAGCGTTTGCAGGCCTTTGAGGGTGTCGTAATCGCCAAGCGCAACCGCGGGCTCAATTCCTCGTTTACCGTGCGCAAGATATCGCACGGCGAAGGAGTCGAGCGGGTTTTTCAGACCCACAGCCCGATGATTGCCGGGCTCACGGTGAAGCGTCGTGGCGACGTGCGGCGCGCAAAGCTCTATTACCTCAGGCAGCGGCGCGGGCGGAGCGCGAGAATTCGCGAGAAGCTATGAGGCGAAAGGGCCTGGCGCTTGCTCTCGCGGCGATAGGCCTTTCCGGCTGCGGATCGCTGATTCAGTCCGCAACCAGCAGCCTGACCGAACAGCTCGGCGATGCCGTTCTGGGCCACGACGATCCGGAACTCGTTCGCGAAGCCACCCCCACGCTGCTCATCCTGATCGACAGCCTGGCCGGTGAGGACGCAGGCCCCGCGGTCCTGGGCTCCGCCGCCCAGTTGTACGCCGCCTACGGCGTGGTCTTCGTCAGCGATCCCGACCGGGCCCACAAGCTGACCGAGCGGGCCTACGGTTACGGCCGCAGGGCCCTGTGCGCCGCCGACCGGGCCGGCTGCGGCGTGCAGCAGCTGGCTTTCGGCGAATACGAGGCCCGGATGGGCGCCTATCCGGCCGCCAGGGCGCAAGCCCTGTATGACTACGTGATCGGCTATCTTTCCTGGATCCAGGCCCGCGTCGACTACGAGGCGCTGGCCCGGCTGCCCCGGCTGCAGGTGGCGCTGGAACGGCTGCTGGACGTCGCGCCGCCGGACATACGCGGGCGCGCGCACATGTACATGGGCGTGCTGCAATGCCTGCGCCCGGCTTCGCTGGGCGGCGCGCCGGACGAGGGCATGCGGAACTTCGATGAGGCGTTGCGCCTGACACGGCGCAAGGACCTGAGCGTGCTGGTTGAGTATGCGAGAAACTGCGCCCGCTTGCTCTATGATCGCGAGTTGCATGACAGGCTGCTTGAAGAGGCGGTGGAAGCCCCGGCCGATCAGCCGGGCCTGACGCTCTTCAACAACCTGGCCAAGGCCGACGCCAGGGAATTGCTGAGTACTGCCGATGAATATTTTTGATTCCGGCCCGCGGATGCGCGCCGCGCTGATCCTGGCGGCCCTGCTGGCGGCCGGGCCGCTTTCGGCGCAGACGCTCAAGATCGCAACCGTTACGCCTGAAGGATCGGCCTGGATGCGCGACATGCGAGCCGCGGGGGCGGAGATTGGCGAGCGCACCGGGGGTGAGGTGGAGGTGAAATTCTACGGCGGCGGCGTGATGGGCGACGACCTCAGGGTGCTGCGCAAGATTCGCACAGGCCAGCTGCAGGGAGCGGTGCTGACTTCCAGCGCATTGGCCGGGAGGTATCCGGACGTGCTGCAGTACGGCCTTCCGCTGATGTTCCGTTCGCGCGAGGAAATGCTTTTCATTCGCCGGCGGTTTGATCCCGTGCTGGAGCAGGGCCTGCGCGATAGCGGATACGAGACCTTCGGCTTCGGCAGCCTGGGCTTCGCCCTCATCATGTCGGGCAGGAAGCCGGTGGTTCGGCTCGAAGACGCGCGCGGGCTCAAGATCTGGGTGCCCGACGGCGATGACATCGGGCTGCGCGCAATGCGTTCGGTGGGCCTGGCCCCGGTCCAGTTGCCGATATCCGACGTGCTGGTGGGGCTGCAGACGGGCCTGGTGGAGGTCATCGTCACGCCGCCATCGGGCGCGATCCTGCTGCAGTGGCACACGCGATTGCGCTACGTCACGGACTTTCCCGTGGTTTTCGCATTCGGCCTGGTGGCGATGGACAGAAGGGCATTCGGCCGGCTGTCGCAGCCCAACCAGGCGATAGTCCGCGAGGAATTCGGCGCCTTGGCAACCCAGCTTGACCGCCGGGACGCCCAGGACAACCTGGAAGCCACGCAGGCGCTGAAGAATTCCGGGCTTGAATATCTGGCTCTTACGGCCGAGGAAATTCTCCGCTGGCGCCAGGCATTCACTGAGATCTACCCCGAACTGGTGCGCGAAGCGGGGATTTCGCGTGGCATGCATGAGGAAATCATGCAAGCGCTGCGCGATTTCCGCGGCGAATCGGGATCCGGCTGATTCAAGTGCGGAACTAGCGGGGTAATCCGGTGCCGGGCAGGGCGGGCAAGATTGCCGGGCGGTTTCTCACTGGCCTCCTGGCCTCCTGCCTGGGTGCGATGCTGGTCCTGGCGGCGGCGCAGATCCTCTGGCGCAATGCTTTCCGCATGTCCATTCCTTACAGCGAGCAACTGCTGGAATGGCTGGTGCTGTGGATCGCCATGCTGGGTGCGATGGCCGCCAGCGTCGGCAGCCGCCACATCACGATAGACGCGCTCTCGCAGGTGCTCTCGGAATCGGCCCGCAAGTGGGCCGGCGTCGCGGCCCAGCTCTTCGCGATGCTTGCCTGCGTGGCGCTGCTGCTGATCTGCGGGTCGTACTGGCTGGACACGATGAGCTACGGCGAAACCACCCTGGGCGGCCTGCCGCGCTGGGCGTTCGAGGCCATCCTGCCCGCGGCCTTTGCCGTGATGGCGGGCGCTCACCTGGCTCACATGATCTCGTTGCTGCGGCATGGCCGGCTCGCCGGCAGCGCGGGAACGGCTGGTTCCCCCAGGGCGGGTTGAATCCATGCACTGGATAGTCCTCGGGCTGCTGGCCATCCTCGGCGCGCCGCTCTTCGCGGTCATCGCGGGCGGCGCCCTGTTCGGCTACCTGCGCGCCGATATACCGCTGGCCTCCATAGCCGTTGAAATCCTGGGTGTAGCGACCCTGCCGGCACTGGTCGCCATCCCCTTGTTCTGCTTCGCCGGCTATCTGCTGGCGGAAAGCCCGGCGCCCAGGCTGCTGGTGCGCCTGAGCGAGGCCCTGGTGGGATGGATGCCCGGAGGGCTGGCGGTCTTCGCATTGGCCGTCTGCGCGCTGTTTACCGCGTTTACCGGCGCGTCCGGTATCACCATCATCGCAATGGGCGCACTGCTATATCCGGCCCTGAAGCAGGCGCGCTACTCGGAGCGTTTCTCTCTCGGGCTGGTCACGACCGGCGGCAGCCTGGGGTTGCTGTTCGCACCTTCGCTGCCGCTGATTCTTTACGGCGTCGTTTCCGAAACCCGCATCGACTCGCTGTTCCGGGCCGGCGTGTTGCCCGGCCTGGCCATGATCGTTCTCCTCGCGGCCTACTGCCTCTGGGTCAACCGCGCCGAGCGCCGGCCGCTTTCCAGCTTCGACTGGCGCGAAGTGGCCAGCGCGGTCAGGGCCACGGGCTGGGAGCTGCCGCTGCCCGTCATCGTGCTCGGCGGCATCTATTCCGGCTACTTCGCGATCTCCGAGGCAGCGGCGGTCACGGCACTCTACGTCGTGATCGTTGAAGTGTTTATCCGCCGCGCGATACCGCTTGCGCGGCTGCCCGTGATCATGCGCGATTCAATGACGCTGGTGGGCGGCATACTGCTGATCCTGGCGGTATCGCTCGCTTCCACCAACCTGATGATCGATGCCGAAGTGCCCCAGCGGCTGTTGGCGGTGGTGGGCGAGGTGGTCAGCGGGCCGCTGACCTTCATGCTGGCGCTGCTCGTTTTCCTGCTGATTCTGGGCGCTTTTCTGGACATCTTCTCCGCCATCGTGCTGGTGGTGCCGCTGATCCTCCCGATTGCGGCCCAGTTCGGCGTGCACCCGGTCCACCTGGGAATCGTTTTCCTGGCGACCATGCAACTGGGTTACCTTACGCCCCCGGTAGGACTTAACCTGTTTATTGCGAGCTATCGGTTCGAGCAGCCGATCGTACGCGTTTACCTGGCCAGCCTGCCGTTTCTGCTGGTGCTTATGGCGGCCGTGCTGCTGATCGCATTCTGGCCCACGCTTTCACTCTGGATGATTGAAACATGAAACTGAAAACCACGCTTTCTTTTTCCCTCCTGGCATTGCTGTTCGTGGGCGCCGGCCAGTTGCGGGCGGATTTCGATCTCGGCGATATTGAATTGCCGGACGGTTTTGTGATCGAGGAGTACGTGAGCGGCGTCAGGAACGCGCGCGGGCTGGCGATCGGCGAGAATGGCACGCTGTTCATCGGCACCCGGCGCCTGGGCAAGGTCTATGCGGTACGCGATCCGGGCGGCCCGGACCAGGAGGTCCGCGAGTTCGCGTCGGGCCTGATCGATCCGAACGGCGTGGCGGTGCGGGGATCCTCGCTGTTCGTGGCCGAGATACACCGGATACTGGAATACGAGAACGTCGAGGAGCGGCTGGGACAATCCAATCCGCCCAGGGTGTTCCACGACGGCATGCCCACGGCCCGCCACCATGGCTGGCGCGCTATCGGCTTTGCGCCCGACGGCTGGCTGTATGTGGCCCAGGGCGCTCCCTGCAACGTCTGCGACAGCTATGCCACGATCGACCGGATTCCGCCGCAGGGAGGCGAGCGTGAAGTATGGGCGCGAGGCGTGCGCAACAGCGTGGGCCTGGACTGGCACCCCGAAACCGGCGAATTGTGGTTTACCGAGAACGGCCGTGACCTGATGGGCGACGACATTCCGCCGTGCGAGCTGAACCATGCGCCGCGGTCCGGAATGCACTTCGGTTTCCCTTTCTGTCACGGCAAGGACATCGCCGACCCCGACGCGAAATGGGCCGCGCTGGGCGATTGCGCTTCGGCAACGCCGCCGGCGCAGGAACTGGGGCCTCACACCGCGCCCGTGGGTCTGGCCTTCTACACTGGCGACGCCTTTCCCGACGAATACAAGGGGCGGCTCTTCGTTGCCGAGCACGGCAGCTGGAACCGCAGCAAGAAGATCGGATATCGGGTGATGATGCTTGAGCTCGAGGGGAACAATGTCGTCAGCTACGAACCTTTTGCCGAAGGATGGCTGCGCGATGAAGAAACACTCGGCCGGCCCGCTTACGTCATTGTTGACGGCGACGGCAACCTGCTGATCAGCGACGACCACCGAGGCGTCGTGTATCGCGTGCGCTATATCGGTTCCTGACTCTTCGCGAGTCCCCGGCAGGCCGCGCCGGAGACCGTTTTCGGGCGGGTCGAATCCGGTACACTAGGCGCCGCAATTCTCAGGAGTAAGTGCTCATGGTAGGGAAGTTATTTCGCGCGATCTGGACGGGTGTCGACGGTTTTCGCAAGATCATCCATCTGGTCCTGATGATCTTCGTGTTTGTTGCGATGCTGGCGGCGCTGGGGTCGGGACAGACGGCCGTGAAAATCAAGGACGGCGCCGTCCTGCTGTTGAATCCTTCGGGGGTTCTGGTGCATGAACTCAGCGCGGGTGAACTGGATCTGGAGTTGCTGCGCATGAACGACGAGCCGCCCCCCGAAACGCTGGTGCGGGATGTCGTGCGGGCTTTGCGGCATGCCGCCGAGGATGACCGGATCGCCGCCGTGCTGGTGGATGTCGGCGGCCTCGCCGGCGGCGGCTTCACCAAGTTGCAGGACGTCGCCGGGGCGATGCGCCGGTTCCGCGAATCCGGCAAACCGATGATCAGCTATTCGAGTTGGTACGGGCAGAACGGCTACCTGCTGGCGTCGCAGGCGGACGAAGTGTTCGTGCATGACTACGGCGGAGTGGATATCCGGGGCATGGGCCGCTGGAGGATGTACTACGCCGAAATGTTCAACAAACTGGGCATCGACCCGCACATTTTCCGGATAGGCGAGTACAAGTCCTTTGTCGAACCGTACTTCCGCAACGACATGTCCGATGAGGACCGGCAGAGCGCGCAGCAGTGGCTGGGTGCGCTGTGGGGCGAGTACCAGCGCGAGGTTACCGAAGTCCGCGGGCTGGCTTCGGACGCGCTGGATCAATACGCGGCCAGCCTGACCGAGGCCCTGGAGGCTGCGGGGGGTGACCTCGCACGGGTCAACCTTGAAGCCGGCCTGATCGATGCGATACACAACGACGAGACCTTCAAGGAATACATGAAGGAACGCTTTGGTGATTCCGAGGACGGCGAATACCATAAGGTGGGATTCGCGGACTACCTGACCGTGGCAGATCGCGAGAACCCGCCGCACTCCGACGACGAAAACAAGGTGGGCGTGGTTGTGGTCGCGGGCTCCATCGTCGACGGCAGCGCCGGACCGGGCGCCGCCGCCGGTGACAGCATCGCCAAGCTGGTCCGCCACGCCGCCGAGGAGGACGACATCAAGGCCCTGGTGCTGCAGGTGGACAGCCCCGGAGGCAGCGCTTTTGCTTCCGAGGTGATTTCGGGCGCGGTCGCGACCGTCTCCGAGGCGGGCAAGCCGGTTGTGGTTTCCATGAGCAGCGTGGCGGCTTCCGGCGGCTATTACGTCGCCGCGGAAGCCGACGAGATCTGGGCCTATTCGGGAACCATTACCGGGTCGATCGGAGTGGGCGCCGTGTTCTTTACCGCTCCGAAGCTGCTGGAGCGCATCGGTTTTACCGAGGACGGTCTGGGCACGACGCCGCTGTCGGAACAGGGCCGCATCGGCGCGGACCTGGCCGACGGTCTTCGCCGCCAGGTGGATGCGCAGATCGGCAGGGTGTATGAGCGATTTGTGGGCCACGTCTCGCAGGGGCGGGGCATGACCTTTGAAGAGGTGGACGATATCGCCCGTGGCCGCGTGTGGATCGGTTCCGATGCCGCGACCATCAACCTTGTGGACAACATCGGCACCGTCGAAGACGCGGCCGAGAGCGCAGCTGCGCTGGCGGGCCTGGAAGAGGGCGAGTACAGCGTGGAGCGGATCAAACGCAAGCGGCCCTTCTTTACCGGCCTGAACGAATTCTTCCAGTTACGCTGGGCCAGGCTCGGGCAGCGATTGGGCATTCGTTCGGAGCCGGACCGGTTCATGGACGCAGTGCAGCAGGCGAGAAAGATCTTGAATGCCGAGCTGGACCAGTTGGCGCAGCTCAATGATCCGCGCGGTTTTTACTACCATTGCGGAACCTGTGCCGCCTATTGATTCGGCACTGCTTTGTGCTGGAGGTAAGGAGTATGTCGAAAGCAACGCGTAGGACCTTTATAGGGGGCGCCGTAGCCGCCGCCGGATTGCAGGGCGCGGGAGCGCATGAGCGACCGGAGGACAGTGTCCTGTTTGTCCTGGTGCACGGTACCGGTCACGGCGGCTGGTGCTGGAAATTCGTGCGCGACATTCTCGATGAGCAGGGACACCGGGTGTATACGCCCACCCTGACCGGCTGTGGCGAGCGCTCGCACCTGCTGCATCCCGACATCGGGCTTGAGCTGCACATTCAGGACATCGTCAACGTGCTCGAATGGGAAGAGCTTGAAGACGTCGTGCTGGTGGGCCATTCCTACGCCGGGCTGGTGATTTCCGGAGTGGCGGACCGGGCCAAGGACAGGTTGCGCCACCTGGTCTATCTCGATGCGATCGTTCCGCGCGACGGCGACAGCCTGCTGACGGCGCGGCGGGACATCAGCGCGGAGGAAATGGCCGCCAACAAGGAGCAGTTGCGCCGTATTGCGCCGGACGGCAACTATGTAGTCGGGTTTTCCGCGCAGCGTTTCGGAATTCCTCCGGAACCGGCGGAAATCGTGGCCTGGGTGGAGCGCCGGCTGACCCCCCACCCGCTCAAGAGCTGGCTGGACCCGGTCAAGTTCGAAAACGGCGGCGAAGAAGGCGTGCCCTGCACGTTCATCCAGTGCACCGAACCGGCCATGCCGGGCGCGGGGCTGAACAGCCACGCCCAATATGCGCAGGAGCACCCGGACTGGCGATATGTGGAGCTCAAGACCGGCCACGACGCCATGGTGACCGAACCGCAAGCCTGCGCCGACCTGTTCCTGGCCGCCGCCCGCTCCTAGTGTCGTGACATGACACCAGGAACGACGGCGTCTTCTTCCCCGAAGCCGGCGATCAAACTCTACGCACCCTGGACGCAGTAACGTTCGTCCTGGTTCACGGCACCGGCCACGGCGGCTGGTGCTGGAAATTCGTGCGCGGAATCCTGGAAGGGAAGGGGCATCGCGTGTATACGCCCACGCTTACCGGATGCGGCGAGCGCTCCCACCTGCTGCATGCCGACATCGGTCTCGATACGCACATTACCGACATCGTGAACGTGCTCAAGTGGGAGGAGCTGACGGACGTGGTGCTGGTTGGTCATTCGTACGGCGGGTGCGTCGTTTCCGGCGTTGCGGATCGGGCCAGGAAAAGACTGCGGCACCTGGTGTACCTGGACACGGTTGTCCTGCGCGATGGCGAGAGCCTGGTCGGTTCGCGCCGGCAGATGAGCGATGCGGACAGCGATGCGGACGTTGAGCGAAGGCGCAGCATGGCGCCCGACGGAAAGTACATCGTGGCGCGCTCGGGAGAGCTGTACGGAATTCCACGTGAGCCCGCGGAAATCCTTGCGTGGGTGGACCGAAGGCTGACTCCCCATCCGCTGAAGAGCTGGCTGGACCCGGTGAAATTCGAGAAAGGCGGCGAAGAGGGCGTCCCCAGGACATTTATCCGCTGCACCGATCCTGAAATGCCCTACAGCGGAATCAGGGACCACGCGATTTTTGCGAAGGAGCATCCGCAATGGCGTTACGCGGAACTGGCCACCGGTCACGACGCCATGGTGACCGCACCCCTGGCCCTTACGGACCTGATACTGGCCGCCGCGCAGTCTTCCGAGCCCGGGAGGGCCTCTCACCCTTGCTCCTAGAGGAGGCCGGCCTCCAGCTGGGCGGCCTCGGACATCATGCTCTGGTTCCAGGGGGGGTCGAAGACGAGCTCGACGGCGACCTCGTTGATGGTGGGGATGATGGCGATCTTCTCGCGCACGTCCTCCACCAGGATTTCGCCCATGCCGCAGCCGGGGGCGGTAAGCGTCATCTCCACGGCAACGTCGCGTTTGCCGTCGGCGCGGCGCTGGACCTCGCAGAGATACACGAGTCCGAGGTCGACGATGTTGACCGGGATTTCCGGGTCGTAGCAGGTCTTCATCTGCTCCCACACCACCGCTTCCACGTCGGCATCGCCTGCGCCTGCCGGCAGTCTGGGCGGCTCGGGCGGCTTCTTGCCGAGCGCATCGGCATCCGCACCGGCGATGCGGTAAAGCCAGCCGTCCACGTAAACGGTGAAACTGCCGCCCAGCGACTGGGTGATGAATACCAGCTGTCCGGCGTTCAGTTGCGCCTCCTCGCCCGCCGGAATGATGACGGCCTTGCAGTTGCGGGTCAGCGTGACGGGCTCGCTCTGGTTTCCGAACATGGCGTTTACTCGGTGCTCACGGTATTCGCGTCGCGATCCAGCGCGGCCGTGAAAGTTCGCCACGGGAGCGTGACGCAGCGAATCCGGGAGGGGTAGGCGCGGACGCTGCCCAGCGCGACGATTTCGCCCAGGTCCGCCAGGCCGTTCTCCGCTCCGGGTTTGAAAGCCTCCAGGACCTTTTCGGCCTGCTGCTTCGCTTCAGTCGCGTCTTCGCCGCCGAGCAGTTCCGTCATCATGGAAGCCGAAGCCAGGCAGATGGCGCAGGCGACGGCCTCGAAGCTGATTCCCGCAATGGACGCCGGGTCGCCCTCTCTCCCGACGCACAAGTACACGGTCACCTTGTCGCCGCACAGGGGATTGAATCCTTCGGCCACCCGGTCGGGCCGGTCCATGGCGTGAAAGTTGCGCGGCGAGCGGCAGTGCTCCAGCACCGTTCGCTGATATAGGCTCTGCAGTTCTTCACCCATGCCCTAAGCGAACAGTTTGCGCGCGGCGCCGATGCCGCTCACAAGCCGGTCCACCTCTTCAAGTGTGTTGTAGAAGGCAAACGAAGCGCGCGCCGTGCCCGGCACGCCGAAGCGGTCCATCAGCGGCATCGCACAGTGGTGACCGGCCCGAATCGCGACGCCCTCGTGATCCAGCACCGTTCCGAGATCGTGCGGATGGATGCCGTCGATCACGAATGAAATCACGGCAGACTTGGGGGACGCCGTGCCGATGATCCGAAGGCCGGGGACGTCCAGCAGGCGCCCGGTGGCGTATTCCAGCAGCTCATGCTCCAGCGCCGCAAGACGGGAAAGTCCGTGGCCGGCCAGGTAGTCCATGGCTGCGCCCAGCGCGATTGCGCCGCCAATATTGGGTGTTCCGGCCTCGAACTTGTGCGGCGGCGTGTTGTAGGTGGCGCCGTCGAAACGCACTTCCAGGATCATCTCGCCGCCGCCCAGGAACGGCGGCAGGTCGTCCAGCCACGGAGCGCGTGCGTAGAGCGCCCCGATGCCGGTTGGCGCGTACATCTTGTGGCCGGAGAACGCATAGAAATCGCAGCCCAGTTCCTGCACGTCCAGTGGAATGTGGCCCGCGGCCTGGGCGCCGTCGATCAGGACCGGAACACCCGCCTGTCGGGCCATGCGGCAGATGTTGTCCACCGGGTTGATCACGCCCATCGCATTCGATACGTGGGTCACTGCGATCAGGCCGAGCCGCGGGCTGACCAGGCCGCGGAATGCGTCCATATCCAGCGCTCCCGAGTCCAGTACCGGTGCGACCTTCAGACGCGCGCCGGTGCGTTGGCAAAGCTGCTGCCAGGGCACGATATTGGAATGGTGCTCCATGCCGGTCAACAGTATTTCCGAGCCGGAATCCATGCGGTCGTCCAGGCATCGCGCCACCAGGTTGATCGATTCGGTGGCTCCGCGGGTAAAGACCAGTTCATCGCCGGAGGCGGCGTTCAGCCAGGCCCGGGCACGCTCTCGCGCCCCCTCGAAAGCGGCCGTGGCCCGGTCCGAGCGCGCATGCACGCCGCGGTGCACGTTGGCGTGCATTTCAACCTCGTATTCGGTCAGGGCGTCCATTACCGCCTGCGGCCGCTGGGTGGAAGCGGCGTTGTCCAGGTAGGCCAGCGGCTTGTCGTGCACACGGGTAGCCAGGGCGGGGAAATCGGCGCGCAGGCTTTCGGCCGACAGCGCAGCCTGGACTTCGGCGAGTTGGGCGGTAACGCGGCTCATCGCTTTCAGGCGGCCAGCTCGAGTGGAGTGCCGTCGTTCAGATCCCGGTCGAGCATGCCGCCGGCCATTTTTGCGGCTTCAGGGAAATCGATGGCTGCGGTAATGCGCGACGCAAAGGCCTGCACCAGCATCGCCCGGGCCTGGTCCGGCGACATGCCGCGGGTACTGAGGTAGAACAGGGCGGCCTCGTCCAGGGCGCCGGTGGCCGCGCCGTGGGCGCATTGCACTTCGTCGGCGTACACCTCGAGTTCCGGGCGGGTTTCCATTCGGGCCGATTCGTCCAGCAGCAGGTTGTCGTTCCGCAGCCGGGCGTCGGCTCCCTGGCCTTCCGGCACGATCAGGATCTTTCCCGCAAAGCGGCCATTGCCTCCGGCGCCCAGCACGCAGCGGCAGAGGCTGTCGCTCTCGGCGTTTCTTGCATGGTGGGCGATTTCCAGGTCCAGTTCGGCCCGCCGGCCCCCATCTATCATCATCAGCGCCTTGTGCCGGAACCGGGCGCGGGCGCCCTCCATGCGGGTGCGCAGGTACTCCCGGTCGCTGGCGGCGCCGGATCCCACGCGGGCGTACTCCAGTTCCGCATCATCGGCCAGGCGCACCTGGCGGTGGACTTCGAAACGCCCTTCTCCGGCATCGTCCACTACGGCCGCGTGGCGCATTCTGGCGCCGCTGCCGAGTTCCAGCTCTACCTCCAGCCGTACATCGCAGCGGCCACTGCCCTGGTGAAGTTCCTGCAACTCAAGGACGGCGCCGGGCTCAAGCCGTATGCGCAAGACCTGGGTCTGCCGCTCTCCTGCCCGATGATCGATGCGGAGCACTTCCGAGCGCCTTTCGCCGGCGGCGACGACGATTTCCGACAATGGCTGGGTCATGCCGCTTCCGGCAGGAAGGCTTCGTATCCGGAAGCCTCCAGTTCGCTCACAAGTTCAGCCCCTCCGGAACGGGCGATTCGTCCTCCCGCCAGCACATGCACCCGGTCCGGCGATACCAGGTTCAGGATCCGTTCGTAGTGCGTGATCAGAACGAAGGCTCGTTGTCCGTCCCGCAGCGCGCGGATGCCTGCCGCGACCACCTTGAGCGCATCGATGTCCAGCCCCGAGTCAGTCTCGTCCAGCACCGCCAGCCTGGGCTGCAGAACGGCAAGTTGCAGGATCTCATTGCGCTTCTTTTCGCCGCCGGAAAAGCCTTCGTTGACGCCGCGCTTGAGCAGTTCCGGTTTCAGCTTGAGACGGGCCGCTTCTCCGCGGGCCTGCTTGAGAAAGGCCGCGGCGTTGATTTCTTCCTGTCCCGCTGCCTTGCGCTGCGCGTTCACGGCCGAACGCAGCAGGTACATATTGCTCACGCCCGGTATCTCCACCGGGTACTGAAAACCGAGGAAAAGCCCCTTGCAGGCCCGTTCCTCCGGGCTCATTTCCAGCAGATCCTCGCCTTCCATCAGCACGCTGCCGCCGGTGACCTCGTAGCCGTTGCGGCCCGCCAGCGTCTGCGCCAGTGTGCTCTTGCCGGCGCCGTTCGGCCCCATGATGGCGTGCACTTCGCCGGCCCGCACTTCAAGCGAAAGGCCGCTCAAGATTTCCTTTTGCCCGACGCGGACTCTGAGTTCGCGAATGTCCAGCAGCGGGGCGCTCATCCGATCGCTCCTTCCAGGCTGACGTTCATCAGCGCCTGGGCCTCCACCGCGAATTCCATCGGCAGCATGTTGAAAACCTGCTTGCAGAAACCGTTGACGATCAGGTTGACGGCGTCTTCCTCGTCCAGGCCGCGCTGGCGGCAATAGAACAACTGGTCCTCGGAGATCCGCGAGGTAGTGGCTTCATGCTCCACCACCGCCCGCGGGTGCGCGATGTCCATGTGCGGGAAGGTGTGGGCGCCGCAGTCATGTCCAATCAGCAGCGAGTCGCACTGGGTGCGGTTGCGCGCTCCCTCGGCCCGCGGGAACACCTTCACGAGCCCGCGATAGGTGTTCTGCGCCCGGCCCGCCGAGATGCCCTTGCTCAGGATGTTGCTGCTGGTGTTGCGGCCGATGTGGATCATCTTGGTGCCGGTGTCGGCCTGCTGGTAGTTGTTGGTCACGGCCACCGAGTAGAATTCGCCGGTGGAGTTGTCGCCGCGCAGGATACAGCTCGGGTATTTCCAGGTGATCGCCGAGCCCGCTTCCACCTGGGTCCAGGAAATCGCCGAATTCTCGCCGCGGCAATCGCCCCGTTTTGTGACGAAATTGTAGATTCCGCCGCGTCCTTCTTCATCACCGGGATACCAGTTCTGGACCGTCGAGTACTTGATCCGCGCGTCCTTGAGCGCCACCAGTTCCACGACCGCGGCATGCAGCTGGTTCTCGTCGCGCATCGGCGCGGTGCAGCCCTCCAGGTAGCTGACTTCGCTGCCTTCGTCGGCGACGATCAGGGTGCGTTCGAACTGGCCCGTGTTCTGCTCGTTGATGCGGAAGTATGTCGAGAGCTCCATCGGGCAGCGGGTGTTCTTCGGAATGTAGACGAACGAACCGTCAGTGAACACGGCCGAGTTCAGCGCCGCGAAGTAGTTGTCACGGTACGGCACCACGCTGCCCAGGTACTTGCGCACCAGTTCCGGGTGTTCGCGCACAGCCTCGGAGAAGGAGCAGAAGATGACGCCGGCCTCCGCCAGGCGGCTCTTGAAGGTCGTGGCCACGGACACGCTGTCGAACACGGCGTCCACCGCCACGCCCGCCAGGCGTGCGCGTTCGTGCAGGGGAATGCCGAGCTTGTCGTAGGTTTCGAGCAGCCGTGGGTCCACTTCGTCCAGGCTCTTCGGCGCATCCTTGGCCGCTCCCGGCGCAGAGTAGTAGGAAATGGACTGGTAATCGATCGGCGGGATGTTCAGCTTGGCCCAGGAAGGCTCCTGTGCCTTCCGCCAGTAACGGTAGGCCCTGAGCCGCCATTCGAGCAGGAACTCCGGCTCCTCCTTGCGCGCGGAGATCACCCGGATCACGTCTTCATCCAGCCCGGGGGGCAGTGTGTCCGATTCGATATCGGTGACGAAGCCGTGGCGGTACTTGCGTTCAAGCAGCTGCCTGACTTCCGGATTCTGCTCGGCAGCGCGGTTCACCGTCCCATCCTCGCGTTCAGGTCGGCTGACAGCGTGCGGGTTCTGAAGCCGGGAGCGGACCGCCGCAGATCAGCGAGCGTAACCTCGGTCAGCGCGCCACGAATCGCGCGATTGATCTGCCGCCACGCGCCGCCCACTGTGCAGAACGATTCCAGTTCGCATTGTCCTTCCGCGTGGCTGCATTCCGTCAGCGCCATCGGGCCCTCCAGCGCTTCGAGAATCTCCACCGCGTTGATGTCCGTGGCGGCGTGAGCCAGCCGGTAGCCGCCCAGGGCGCCGCGCTCGGAACGCACCAGACCGCGACCAGCCAACTGCTTGAGCAGCTTCTGGGCGGTGGGCAGCCTGAGCCGGGTCGCAGCCGCGATTTTCTTGGCCGAAAGTGACCGCCCCTCGGCCTGAGCAAGGCAGCCGAGGATCATGGTTCCATAGTCGGTAAGCCTGCTGACTCTGAGCATCGTAATGATCCTGATTCAAACAGGACTATTTTAGTCCATAATGAATTCAAGGGGTATTCGTCATCTCGATTCGATGTGCTTCATCGAAGGGAAAGAACCAGCCGCAGCCCGATCTCCACTCGGCGAAGGACGCTATCGGGAATGCGACCCGCCCGCTCTTGCAGGAACTTTCGATCCAGTGTGATGATCTGCGAAATATTGATTACCGAATCTGCCGGCAACAATTCCGCGCTCTTGGGCAAACGCACATTGCCCGGCGCCTCGGCAAGATTGAGGTTGGACGTGATAGCGGCAGCTACCACTGTCTGTATGCGGCTCCTATTGAAGGCGTCGGCTTGCACCACGAGGACGGGGCGCCGATAACCTGGCCCGGAGCCGGAGGGAACACCAAGATCCGCCCACCAGACTTCACCTAGCCTTACTTTCATTTCGCCTGTTCGAGCGACCGGGATTGCATTTGGGCCAATTGCGGATCCAGTCGGGATGCCTCTCCTTCCTCATCATAGATCCGGTTGAGCCGCGCAGTAATGTGCCGCGCGGAGTGTCGCGTCACGAAGTCCCGCACCGCCCTGGCATAAAGTTCGCTGCGGGAGATACGTAGCTGCCGGGCGGTTTCCTCGGCTGCTTCGAAGATGTCGTCCTGAATGGATATAGCGGTCTTCATGGGGCGCAGTATAACCGGAGTTATACGGGGCCGTTGAAAAGCCACATGCTTGGTTGCCCGCCGATTGGAATGAACTGTAAGGTACCGGGCTATATTCCGGTGCGGCGGACGAATTCGCCGGCCTTCATGATGATCGGGATGTTGCCTGTGTCACCGAACAGGCTCAGATCCTTCATCGGGTCGCCTTCCAGCACCAGCAGGTCGGCGTGCGCGCTCGGGGCGATGCAGCCGAGATTGCCTTCCTCGCGCAGGATTTCGGCATTGATCGACGTGGCTGAACGCAGCACTTCGAGCGGGGAGTGGACCTCGCCGCGGTAGGCGAACTCCCTGCCCTGCAGTTTCATGTATTCGTGGCCCAGGAGATCCGACCCCAGGCCCAGCTTGACCCCGTGGCGCGCGCAGGTCTCCATCGCGGCGAGCATGGTCTCGTGGACGCGCAGAATCTTGCCGTGGCTGCTGGACGGCAGGCCAAGCTGTCCGGAGTAGTCCTTGATCACGTGCATTACGGACAGGGTCGGGACTACGTACGCTCCCGCCTTGACGATGGCCTTCGCGGTGTCGTCGAGAATCTCCGAGCCGTGCTCGATGGTGCGAACGCCCAGTTCTACGCAACGGCGCGCCCCGTCGTCGGTATGGCAGTGCGCCATCACGTAGGTGCGCCGGGTCGCCGCTTCCTCGACGGCCGCGCGAACCTCTTCATCGGAAAACTGCGGCATCCACAGCGGATCGGTAGGCGAGACCACGCCGCCTGATATGAAGATCTTGATCTGGTGCGCGCCCTTGCGCAGCTCCTCGCGAACGGCCTTGCGCACTTCGTCCGGGCCGTCGGCGGTGACAGTGAGGCTCCCCATGTAGCCGCAGGCGCAGGCGGAGGCCTCGATCTGGTCGCCGGGGCGCATGTCGCCATGGCCGCCCGTTTGCGAGAGCGCCCGGCCCGGATAGAACAGGCGCGGCCCTTCGATCAGTCCCTGTTCCAGCGCCAGCCACAGGCCGATGTCGGCGCCGGCCGCGTCGCGAATCGTGGTGAAGCCGCGATGCAGGGTGTCGCGCATGGTCTTGGCGCCGTGTTGCGCCAGCAGCTCGCGCGGCATGCGGTCGAGCTCGTAGAAGCTGAAGCTCACCCCGTAGGCATGGAAATGGCAGTCGATCAGCCCCGGCATCAGCACCCGCGCGCCGCAATCGACGATTTCGGCGTCTTGCGGCGGCTTGCCGCTCATCGGCTCCAGCGCCTGTATTCGGCCCTCGGCAACGATCACTCGATGGTCTTCGATGTACTCGGGTCCGTGGCCGTCGAATATGCGGCAGTTTTCGAATGCGGTAATGGTCATGGTTACTGTTCCGGCTGCAGAAATCAGGCGTTGTGGAGGACTCCCGTAAACCCGGATTATCGCCTACGGGGAAAGGAGGTGGCGGATGGGCAAGGGTATGAATACACTACACGCCAGAGACGACCAAAAGGGGAGAAATCGGAGGATGACCAACGCGAACCTGAGCGAAACGGCACAAGCCATGGTGGCGCCCGGCAAGGGTATTCTGGCGGCTGACGAGAGCACTCCCACGATCGGCAAGCGCTTTGCCGGCATCGGCGTGGAATCGACCGAGCCGCTGCGCCGCGACTACCGCTCGATGCTGTTTTCCGCGCCTTCCGCGGAGCAGTACATCGGCGGCGTGATCCTGTTCGAGGAAACCCTCAGGCAATCGATGCCGGATGGCGAACCGATCCCGCAATACCTGGCCGCCCGCGGCATGATTCCGGGAATCAAGGTGGACAAGGGAGCCAGGCCCCTGGCCGGCTGCCCGGGAGAAAAGGTGACGGAAGGGCTTGACGGGCTGCGCGAGCGGCTGGCGGAATATCGTGGTCTTGGCGCGCGCTTCGCCAAGTGGCGAGCGGTTATCGCTATCGGCGAGGGCGCGCCCAGCGACTGCTGCGTGCACGCCAATGCCCATGCCCTGGCGCGCTATGCGGCGCTATGCCAGGAGGGCGGGCTGGTACCTATCGTGGAGCCGGAGGTGCTGATGGACGGGCCGCACCCCATATCCCGCTGCGAGCAGGTGACCGGGGCGGTGCTCGACGAAGTCTTCGACCAGCTGGAGCGCCACCGCGTGGAGCTGGAAGGCATCGTGCTCAAGCCCAACATGGTGGTGTCCGGCAGCGAATGTCCAGCGCAGGCGGGAGTGGAAGAGGTGGCGGAGGCCACCCTGAGGACGCTGAAGGCGCATGTGCCTGCCGCCGTGCCGGGAATCGCCTTCCTTTCCGGGGGCCAGTCGGCGGAAGATGCGACCGCGCACCTGAGCGCAATGAACGCGCGGGGCCCCCACCCCTGGGAGGTGTCGTTCTCCTATGGGCGCGCGCTGCAGGCGCCGGCCCTGGCGGCCTGGCAGGGAAAGGCGGACCAGCTGGTCGATGCCCAGCGCGCGTTCGGCGAGCGCGCCCGGCTCAATGGCCTCGCTCGAACCGGCGACTACCGCCCGGAGTTGGAGGCGGCGTAAGAGTTGGCGCTGTTCGCCGGGTTCTTGCCGGGTCCTTCCGGGAGCCGCATGAATCCATCCATGGAGCTTTGTTCCGCCATCCATGGCTCACAAACTCCCGGAAGGACCCGGCAAGAACCCGGCGCGCCGGACGCGCGGATACTCCCAGCCGGATGCCTGCCATTCCCGGGTCAGGCTTTTGCGACGCCGCGCAGCGGCGGGACCAGGTGGTACAGGATCAGGTACGCGACCATCGAGCCTGCGAGGCCGGACAGCGCCGGCACCAGCCATTCGGGCGCGTAGTAATAGCTCAACAGCCCCAGCGGGTAGGCGAGCAGCGCTGCCCAGTTCACGACCGGTAAACGGGCGCCTTCGCCGGCGTCCATCCTGCCGCGGGCCACAAAGTAGTAGTGCGCGATGACCGGCCCGATCAGGGGCGGCACCCAGATCGCCAGCGCTCCGATCCAGAACAGGAATTGCTGATAGATCCCGAGGCCCAGAAGAGTTCCCAGCAGGCCGCAGATCACGGTCATGACCCGCCGTGGCCGGCGCATGATGCTCGAGGTCTGGATGACCGGGAGGTAGAGATTCGCGTCGCCGGTGGTCCACAGTGCGACGCTCATTCCGATGACGCCCAGCCAGGCGATCAGCCCCGCCTGCTCGCGCAGGTAGGAAGTGAAATCGCCGTCGCCGCCGTAAACGACGCCGCCGAGGGCGCCGACGATCTGCAGGAACCACTGCGCGATGATCAGGACGATGAAGGGTATGGCTATGGCCACCCAGGCGCGCTTGGCGAAGCGGGTATATTCGGCCATCACCACGGCCCCGACGATCCAGGAACCGATGACGACGTTGACCCCGTTGAGCACGCTCAGGGGCGATTCCGCATTTGCGGCCTTGTCCGCCGAGAGCGCCAGGAAGGCGTCCCAGCCGCCGGCCTGGCCCACGTTCAGGTCGATGGAATACAGTCCCACCGCCACCAGAATCACCACCGAAGGCACGCTGACCCATTCCAGCGCCCTGACTCCGAAGTAGGTCGTTGCGGTGAAGAGCAGGCCCGCGAGCAGCGCAACCACATAGAACGTTGTGCTGTCGAAGTCCTGCGCCCAGGCAAAACCGAAGGCGCCCACCACAATGCCCTGCCAGCCGATGGTCAACAGGGCTATAAAGAGCACAGGTATGTAGGCGCCGAAGCGTCCGTAGACCAGCCGATACAAAAGGCCGCTGTTGCAGGCGGTCTTGTAACCCATGTAGCCGACCACGGCGCCGATCGCGAAGTTGGCCAGGTTGCCGTAGAACGAAGCCTGAACGGCGTCGGGCCAGAACGTCATGCCCTTGCCCAGGGCGCCGCCGGTCAGCAGGCCGGTCACCAGAAAACCCCATCCGAAGGCGAGCGTCAGCAGCGGCAGCGTGTTGCGCCGCTGTGCGTCGCTGAGCGGCGTCAGCGGGTTGTCCGCGCTTTGCTGCTCCTCCTCGGCCTGCAAGGTCCACCATTCCTGTAGTCGATTCGCCATGGTCAGGGTCTCCCTCTATCCGCGTTGTTCCGATGGTTCCTCATCGGAATCCTCGTCTTTCCTCTCGCGCCTGCCACCGTCCTCGGCCATCAGCTCGACCTGCTCCAGGCGCGCCTCGATACGGCTGCGCCGCACCTCGTCGACTTGCTCGGCAGCCTTCAGCGCGAGCTGGAGCTGGGTGTGCGCGCTGTTCAGGTTGCGGCGCATGAGCTGGTACTCGGCCATGTAGTAGTGCGCGTCGGCCATACGGCCGGACTCGCCGCTGGCCTGGGCCAACAGACGCATCGTCTCGAGATTCATCCTGTCATCAAGCAGGTAGTCCATCAGGAGATCGCGGGCCATCGGCGCCTGCCCTTCGGCCAGCAAGGCCTCCGCATAACGATGACCCAGGCTCATGTTGCCCGGAAAGAGCGCCAATGCGTCCTCGAATATCTTCCGCGCCGAGCGTGTGTCGCCGGAGGCCGCGCTGGCCCGCGCAACCGCGATCCGCAGCGGTATCGAGTCCGGATACTCGGCAAGCAGGCTGTTCAGGACCGACTGCGCTTCGTCGGCGCGGCCCATGCCCAGAAGGGCCAGGCCCTGTCCATAGAACCTGCCAACGTCCGCCTCGGTCTCCGTCAACGGCCGCGAGCGGAAAGCCCGCAAGGCTTCGTCGGGGCTCTGGCTCCCCAGTAACTGGGCCTGGGCGCGGGCCAGGTAGTAGTTAAGGCTGTTGTCGACGTTGCGAATCATGTCCGGAGCAATTCGCGCGCGCGCTTCGGCGATTCGGTTGACGTTTACGGGGTGCGTGCGAAGGATTTCCGGTATGGCCTTGACGGACAGCGATTCCGCGCGCGACATGGTCTCGAAGAATGAGGGCAGGCCGCGGGGATCGAAACCGGCGGCGTAGAGAGTCCCGATGCCGATGCGGTCGGCTTCGTGCTCGTGCGCCCGGGTGAAATTGATCTGCTGCTGCTGCGCCAGTCCCGTGCCCGCCATCAGGGCGCCCTGCATGAAATCGCCGCCGCCCCCCATGAGCCCCCCTACCAGCAGGGCGGCGAGCATCGTCGCCATGGTCATGATCGAGGTTCCGCGCATGGCCTGGATCTGCCGCGAAATGTGGTTCTGGGTCACGTGCGCGATCTCATGCGCCAGCACCCCGGCCAGCTCGCTTTCGTTGGCGGTCGCCTCAAGCAGGCCCGTGTGCACGCCGATAAAGCCCCCTGGAAGCGCAAACGCGTTGATGGATGGAGCCTTGACGACGAAAAAGTGGAACCGGTGGTCCCCGTTCTGCGCCCGGTAGGCCAGCCGCCGGCCCAGGTTGGCTACGTATTCATTGATTTCCGGGTCTGTAACAAGTCTGCCGGCGTTGCGAAACTGCTCGATGACGCTCAGTGCGATTTCCCGCTCCTGCTCGCGCGTCAAGACCGTATCCGCAGCGCTGCCCATGTCCGGCAATTCGGCTCCGCCGCGCACCTGTGCGCCGGCCGGCAGCGTCTGCAGGGCAACGGCCAGCATGAGCGCTACGCTTGCCGCGCGCATGAATGGTGTCCCCTGCGCTGGCGGGGCGGCGTTCACAACGAGCGAACGGCCTCCAGCACTTCTTCGGCGTGTCCCTTCACCTTTACCTTGCGCCACTCGCGCCGCAGCACGCCGTCTTCGTCGATCAGGAAGGTGCTACGTTCGATACCCATGTACTTGCGCCCGTACATGCTCTTTTCCTTGATCACATCGTAGGCGTTGCAGAGGGTTTCCTCCGGGTCGGACAGCAGGTGGAAGGGGAAATCGTGCTTTGCGCGAAAGTTGTCGTGCGAGCGAATGGACTCGCGTGAAACGCCCAGTATGACGGTGTTGGCGGCGGTGAATTCGTCGTGCAGGTCCCGGAAATTCTGGCCTTCCAGCGTGCATCCGGACGTGCTGTCCTTGGGATAGAAGTAAAGCACCAGCCTGCTGCCTCTGAGATCGCCCAGCGTCTGCCGGCCTCCGGCCGTGCTGGCGGATTCGAACTCCGGCGCCGCTGCGCCCACTTCGGTTGTGCTCATTCCCGTTCTCCTCAGGTTTCCTCTGTTGCCAACTAGCCGTGTATCGGTTCGATCACCGCGTCCAGATTGTTCTTGTCGCAGAAGTCATGAAAGTCCTCGCGCAGCACGGCAATGCCCACCTCCCGCGGCACATGCACCTCAATGCGTACCGCCAGCATGGCCGCTCCGGTACTCGGAGCATTGTAGCGCCGCGCATGGACCTCGGCGACGGACAGCTCGCGGCGAGCAAAGAAACTGACCAGCGCCAGGACGAGATTGTCCCGCTCCAGCGCCACGGCCTCGACGTGATAGGGCGCCGCGGGAGCGTTTGTTTCCCGTGACGCCGTTTCGCTTAATGAAATCTGGCAGCCGGTTCGCTTGCTGTAGCGCTCCAGCGCCGTGCGCACCTTGTTCATTGCATGCCAGTTGCCGTTGACCAGCAGCAGAGCCCCGAAGCTGTTTCCCAGCTGGGTCATGCGGGCGTCGCGGATGTCTCCGCCCGCCTCGCTGACGACTTCGCTGAGCTCGCGCGCGGACGTCTCTTCATGCGGGCCCAGGGCCGATATCGCCAGTAGTTTTTCCATCTTTCGGCTAGCTTACACTTTGGAGCGATAAAATGCCGCGCGGACATGCGCGGAAGCCTGGTAGCTCTAGTCACGCCCATGGACGCCGCCGGCGCCGTGGATTACTCCGCCGTGGACGAGTTGATTGACTGGCATGTCGAAGCCGGCACCTCCGCCCTGGTCGTGGCCGGAACCACGGGCGAGTCGGCAACGCTGACCCATGACGAGCATGCGCAACTCATTCGTTACGCCGCGAAACAGGCCGGCGGCAGGATTCCGGTCGTGGCCGGCACCGGGTCCAATTCCACAGCGCAGACGATTGCCTTGTCGAAGGCTGTGGCCGGCGCCGGGATCATCGCTTACCTGGTCGTGACGCCGTACTACAACAAGCCCACCCAGGAAGGGATGGTCCGGCACTTCACGGCCATTGCGGACGCCGTTGAGCAGCCCCTGATCCTCTACAATGTGCCGGTCAGGACGGCGGTGGACCTGTTGCCCGAGACGGTGGGCCGCCTGGCGGAACATCCCCGGATCGGAGCCCTCAAGGAAGCAACCGGCGAGGTCGAACGGGCTGAGCGCCTGAGAACGCTTTGTGGAGAGGGGTTTTCCTTGTACAGCGGCGATGATGCGACGGCGAGGGCCTTCATGCTGGCTGGCGGCGACGGCGTGATTTCGGTGACTGCCAATGTCTCGCCCCAGGGCATGGCGGAGATGTGCAAGGCCGCACTGGCCGGAGATTCCGTGCTCGCTGGCGAACGTGATGCGCCTTTGGCTGCATTGCACGATGCGCTTTTCGTGGAGTCCAACCCGATTCCGGTGAAATGGGCCCTCAATCGAATGAACAGGATAGGGGACGGCATCCGGCTGCCGCTGACCCGGCTTTCCGAGCCGTATCACGCGCGCATGCAGGGCGCGCTTGAGGAAGCGGGGGCTTTGCCGTGAGGACCGGGGTTCTCGCCGCGGGACTTGCGGCGCTCGCCCTGGCCCTGCAGGGATGCGGGCTGTTCGGCGGCGGAACGCCTCCGTGCGAGAGTCCGCAGGAATACCTGGATGCCGAAGTCGCCGACCCGCTGGTCGCGCCCGAGGGACTGGAAACTCCCCGGGCCTTCGGCAATCTCGAGATTCCCGAGGGCGAGGTTCTCGAGGGTCAGGCCCGCCGGAACAACGGCGCCTGCCTGGAAGAGCCTCCGGTGATTGAACAGCCGGGTGCGGGATAATGGCGCATCGCCGGAGAGGTGGCCGAGTGGACGAAGGCGCCTGATTGGAGATCAGGTATACGGTCATACCGTATCGTGGGTTCGAATCCCACCCTCTCCGTGCTCATGAATCCGGTTTTAACGGTGTAGTGCGCCGCGGGCAGCGACCGCTACAAAGACGGATTCAGCAGACGCGTGAGCGCCCGGGGGCGGTATTTCTCCAGCAGCGCAAACACGATGGCGGCCGTTTCGGCATCCGGCCCTCCGGACCAGTCCGATGGCCTGAAATGCATCTGAAACGCCCTGAGTGCGACCTGCGTCCGCGGATCGTACTCGCCGGTACACGCTGAGTCGCCGGCGCGGATAGGTCGGGTCGCCGTTTTCCGGCACCAGGTAATGCGCGCTGACCGGGCGCTCCGTGCGTTCGGTCAGCATGCGCATCGATTGGGCGAAGTCGACGCTTGTGAAATGCATGACGACGTGTTCGATGCGGCTACTCTGGTTGTCGGAAGCCACATCGACGAAGCGCAGGGGACTGCAGGCCACGAGCGCGAACGAGGCCAGGAAGGAAGCGGCCGCCAGGCGCGCCATCGCGCGTCTCTACTCGGCGGCGGCTTTCTCCGCCGCCTCGGCTCTCCAGGCTTCCTTTACCGCACGCGAGCGCGCGATCAGGGGCGTGAACTTTTCGTGATCCACGTCCCGCTGGAAGAGCTTGTCGATATAAACCAGGGGCGCCATGGGGGACTCCGCCCAATGGATATAGCGCCAGCCCTCCGGCTTCCTGCGCAACACCGCGCTAACCCGGACATCCTCTCCTATGGGGGGCCTGCCGCGAATTTTCATTTCAAAATGCATGTTCCACGCGGCGATGGCCAGATCGTCGGCGATGAGTTTGACCGAAATGTCGTGCATCTCCTCGCGCAGGCCTTCTACCGCCGGGCTCGGCATCGGCGGAGCGAGGTATGCCCGTAACGCCTCCCAGCCAATGAACCAGTCATCCTGCTCCTCGGCAAGATAAAAGGGTACCTCCTGGTCTGGGTCCCAAAGCTCCAGGACCGTACGGAAGTCCTGAGAGTTCCATCGTTCCGCAGTCTCGTGAATTACTGCCTCTATGGCAGCGATGTCGTCCTGCTCGGCAGCGCGGACCGAGTCAATGGCAAGCGCGGTCATGGTCAATGCCACCCCCAAGAGAAAAATCGCCCGAAGCGACGCTAACACAGTTGAAGGCACGGCTTCCTCCTCTCAAACGCTAATACTGCTCATCGTACTCGACGAGATCGAAATGGGCGTTCATGTATCCGCCAACGGTGATCTTGACGAACAGGAATCCGTCGGTGGTGCACCACACGTCTTCGGCAGGGTGATGGTCGAGCAGGAAACGGTAATGGTCGGTTTCGAAGGTCCCGGCCGGTACGGTGACCTCCTCGCGTCCCAGGTATTCCAGGTCGAACTTAATGGAGCACAGGTTGGGTCCGGAGCATCCGTCATGCTCGGGCGAAGACATCAGCACGCCGCGGCACGGCTGCGGATTCTCTTTCCGGGCATGCTCGAAGCGGGCGCAGTGCAACACGTCGCAGGACACGGGATGCGCTCCGAAGGAAAGCGGCGGCGTCTGAAGATCCATGCGCTGGCTTGTTCGCCCGGCCGTGACATTCACGGCTTCGCACTCGGCGCCGCCATCGGTAAACCGGAACCAGCCGCTGCCGAGAAACTTGCCGCTTTCGTGCAAACGCACGAAGCAGTCCAGAGGGCGGTAATCACGGTCCGTTGTGTAGACCGTTTCCCTAAGTACGGAGCGATCCGCCACCACGCCGGGTTCGATCTCGCAATGCGCCCTGAGGGTGCGCTGGCCGTCCTCGTGGAAGGTGACCGACCACCATTCCCGCCCGAAATCACGCCGTTCTCCCTCCGGATCGTGGATATAGGCGATCTTGCCGCGAACGTTTCGATGTTTCATATTGATACCGGGACTCAACTGTAGAATAGACATATTATATGTATGTGTGAAGGCCATAGGTTATGCAAAAGCGAACGACAATTCTGCTTGATGAAGAGGCGCAGGCTGCGGCTCGCGAACTTGCTCATCGCTATGGATGCTCGGCATCCGAGGCGATCCGCCGCTCTGTCCTGCGCCATCGGGAGGCTGTAATGGGCGTTTCGCCAGCACGGCGGAGAGAGCGTGTTCAAGTGCTTAATCGCTTGATTGACCTGTTTGAGGGTCACGACGTCGAAGACGAAATCCGCCGGCTCAAGGAACAGGATGAGGGCTTTTGATGACGGTTCATCTGGACACGGACTTCCTGATTCACGCATTGGGAGAGGCGGGAGCCGAGCGGCGGCGCTTACTTGAAATAGCGGAGTCCGACGAGGTTATCGAGATGAGCGCCGTTGCCTGGTACGAATTCTCACGCGGCCCGAGAACCCCGGAGCAATTGGCTACCGGGCGTGCTTTCCTGGCGGATGATGGCGTCATACCTTTGTCGGAACATTTTGCTTCCGCAGCAGGGGAGGTGTTTCGTCAATTGGGATCTCCAAGACGCCGCGCGGCGGATATCGCAATTGGAGTCACCGCAGCCTTGCGTGGCGCAACACTGCTGAGTTCCAACGCAAGGGACTTTGCCGGCATTCCCGATCTTGCCGTTGAAGGCTATCGCCAACGCGCTTCATGATTGGGCCGAACGGGGACTTTCGGAGCAAGGTAGCGTCGCAAGTGCGAAGCAAGCTGTGGCAGGCCCGGTTCCGTGGGCCGATTACGCGGCGCGACTTCGTGAATGGCGTGGCGGCAGGCGCGGGCGCGGCATTGACTGCCGGCCCTGTTTCCGCCCTTGGCCAGGCGGCATCGGGTGCGCCTCTGCTGGCGCCTGGCGCTGACTGGTACGGGTACGGCGGCGTTGGGCCGTACAGACACTCACACGGCAATACCCCGGAAGTGGTCGAGTCGGCTCACCGCATTCTCGACGGGCAGGCGCCGCTTGATCCTGATCAACTGGAATCGGTAGAGGAAACCGATCTCGCCATCGTTGGCGGCGGGATGGCCGGGTTGGGCGCGGCGCTCGAGTTCTCGCTCCGGCGGAGGGACGGGCAGAGCTGCATCCTGCTGGACAACCATCCCATGATCGGCGGCGAGGCCAAGGAAAACGAGTTTCTGGTGAATGGCGAACGGCTGATCGCGCCGCAGGGCGCAAACGGTTTCTTCGTGCCGGAGGCGCCCCGCGACTTGAGCGAAGCGCGAGGCGATCCGTACTACTACGCTGAGCTCGGCATCCCGCTGGAGTTCACTTTTCCTGCCTGGCCGCAAGACAGGAAGCCGCTGCGCTTTTGCCGCGACAATTACGGATACCTGGTGGCCGGGCTGCAGCGGCACACCAGCGTCGGACACTTTTTCGCCGGCGGTGGCGATGGAGACGGCTCCTGGGCGGTCGACATGTTCCGCAATCAGCTTGCCGATACGCCGCTCGCCGAGTCGTTGCGAAGAAACCTGCTGGCATGGTTCGAGTCAGGCGCCGCCCGCCGTTTCGATTCACCGGAGCAGGCGCGCCGCGTGCTCGACACCATGTCCTACGAGGAGTTCCTGCGCAAGGAATTGAAACTCGGCGATGAGGGAGCACGCTATGCGGACCTGTTTCTGGCGTCCGCCTGCGGCCTGGGGAGCGACTGTGTGTCGGCCTATGCCGCCTACGGTATGCCCATGCCGGGCCTCTTCGGGCCCATGCCGGAGGGCATGCGGCGCGTCTCCTTTCCCGGCGGCAATTCCGGGTTCGTCCGGTACTTCCTGAAACGCCTGATCCCGGACTCAATCCAGGGTGGCGCCAGCTTCGAGGACATCATTACCCGGCCGGTCAACACGGCTGCACTGGATCGGCCGGGCCGGCCGATACGCATGCGGACGAGCTCCACGGCAGTTCATGTTTCGCATGACGGCGCGCCGGGCCAGGCAGGTTCCGTGTCGGTAATCTATCAGCGCAACGGGCGCTACCACGGAATCCGGGCGAAGGCGGTCGTGATGGCCACGGGGAGCTGGATCAACCCGTATATCGTGCGCGATCTGCCGCCCGCGTACAGGGAAGCCTGCGCGAGCTTCCTGCACGCACCCTTCCTGGTCGCGAACGTGGCCTTGACGAACTGGCGTTTTCTCTACCGGCTCGGCATTACGGCCGCGATCTGGGACCGGCAGGAGGACGGCTTCGGCTTCACCTGCAACATCCGCAGCCCCATGCACGTGGGGGACTACCGGCCGCCGCTGGACCCGGACAAGCCGGCCGTGCTGTCCTTCTATACGCCATACCATTCGCCGGGCCTGGATCCGAAGGCGCAGGTCACCCTGGGACGCGCGGAACTCCTGACGCGGTCGTACCCGGAGTACGAGTCAAGGATTTACCGGCAGATGATGCGGCTGTTCGGCGCCGCCGGTTTTGATCCGGCCGCGGACGTGGCGGGACTCATACTCAATCGCTGGGGTCATGCCTATTCCGTGCCGTACCCCGGTTTCTACGGCGGCGCCGACGGCACGGCGCCGCGCGATACGCTGCGGAACAACTACGGTCGAATCGCGTTCGCGCATTCGGAACTCGACGGCAACCAGCATTACGGGCCGGCTGCGGACGAAGGCCGCAGGGCCTGCCGGCAGTTGGCGGACGCGCTTTGACCTAACGGGCGGCGCTAGATGCGATCCGACCGTCCGCCGTCGACGGTGATATCGGCGCCGACGACAAACCGCGCGCGGCGCGAGCAAAGGAACACGGCGACGTTGGCGATTTCTTCCGGCCTGGCCATTCGCCCCAGCGGTATCGCCTCGGCCTTTCTGCGGACATACTCGGGGTCTTCGGCCTCCAGCCGCGCCCAGATTCCGCCTTCGGACCAGGTAGGTCCCGGCGAGATCATATTGACCCGCACGCCACCGTTGGCAAGCTCGTGCGAGAGACCCTTGGTTACGTGCTTCAGCGCGGCCTTGGTGGCCCCGTAAGCGTCACGTTTGCGCGACGAGGCGGCGGAAGTCGAGCCGATAACGACAATGGCGGCGTCGCCGGTTTTCCCGGCCGCTTTCAGAAGATGCGGGCCGACAAGATCGACCATTTGGGTCAGTGCGGCGATCTCAACCCGGTAGTTGGTCAACCAGGCATCTTCGGTGTTGCCCGCGGCCATGGCGCCGGCATTGAGTACCAGAATGTCGAGGCCGCCCAGGCGGTCGATGGCCTGTTCCAGCCACGCCTGCGTTGAACCCGGGTCCTCAAGGTCCACGGCCGCGGCCCGAACTGCTTCAGAGGAACCGGCGCCGGACGATGTCGATTCAGGCAGCGAGCGGGCACAGTACTCGACCCGGCACCCCTCCGACGCCAGTGCTTCCACGATTGCGCGCCCGATTCCGCGGGAGCCGCCCGTGACGATTGCCCGCGATTTGCTGAGGTGAAAGTCCATTCCGGTTCGGTCGGCGCGGTCGCGGCGGCGGTCGCTCAGACCGGGGCGACCTGGACCAGCGCCTCCAGGGCGATGGAGATCAGCGCGTGCTCCGCGCCGGCGTGTTCCTGTTTGCCGATCTTTTGCTTTTTCAGGCTGTTCACGGTTGACGCGCACATGCTGCCCGCCTTGCAGCCGAGGGCCTTGCCGACTGTCAGGACCGCGGAAGTCTCCATGTCGACGGCGATAACGTCCTGTTCCGCAAGTCGCTCCAGGTTCCTGCGGACCCGGTCTTGCGTGCGGTCGTCCAGCGCGAACATGTCCTGGTAGAAACCGTCGAAACTCGCAAAGGCGCCGATATGGTAGGTGGCCTCGCGTCCGGACGCGGCCCGGGTCAGGGCGTTCACCAGGACGGGATCGGCGCTGGAGTCGGCCGTGCCCCGCGCGTACGCCGCGGACGTGCCTTCAAAGGATCTTGCGTCCCGGGCGATGATCATGTCGCCGATATTGACGGGCGAAAGCCCGATGCTGGTGCCGATGCGCAGAAACACCGAGGCGCCCAGATTCGCAAGCTCGTGCAGGACGATCGCGGCGATGGGGGAGCCCATGCCGAACGCCGACAATGTGATCCGGACGTCCTTGTAAGTCCCCGTCACCGTGGCCAGCCCCCTGTTGACGGGCATGGTCTCGACGTCGCTAAGGTAGCGGCTGAATCGGGGCACCCGGCCCGGGTCGCCCAGGAGGATGACCCGGTCCGCCACCTGCTCGGCGCTGCAGCCGATGTACCAGGCCTTCCTGCTTCGTTTACCCATAAGAGCGTTCCCGCAGCAGCGACGCGGCTGCGTCAATGCCGCTTTCGACAATCGTGCGCAGGTCCGACTCGCCGGCCACGATTGCCGCCAGGCAACCGCCCGCCAGGGTGTCGCCGGCGCCCGATGCATCATCGAAGGAAAGCGGTTCCACGTCCACGCGCATGCGCGAATTATCGTGTTCGGCGTTGACCGGTTCAGCGCCCGCAGTCTCAACGACAAGAGGCCGGCGGTGCGCGGCGGAATCCGCCAGGCCTTCATCAACCCATTCGCGCTCCTGCCTGTTGCAGAATATGTAGCTGGCGCGCGCTGCCAGCGCGACGCGCAGGTCCTTCGGATAGGAGAGGGGATCGTTCTTCATGACCCAGGCGACCCGGCAATCGCTCTTGATGAGCCCAAGCGCCTCGCTGGCGATCAGGGGCGGGCCCACGGTTACGCAAAGAAGGTCTGCCTCCGCGATCAGTTCCTTTTGCCGCGCGGTCAGCTCTTCCCGGCCCAGCATCCCCGGATCGAACAGGCAGCCGCAACTGCCGTCCTGCTGGTAGATCATGAAACATACGGGCGTGGTTCCCGGTTCGACGGTGGCGATGCCCTCCACGCCAACGCCGTCGTCACCGGTCCAGGAGGTAAACAGCCTGCCGTGCGGATCGGCGCCCACCCAGGTCACGATGGACACGTCAACGCCGTTCCCGGCCATGGGGCGGGCCACGTACAGCGGGCAGCCTCCGGGGCGGGGAAAGGCGTCCGCCGGCCGCCGCCGGATCATGACGGTGCGGTCGCCTTCGAAGAAGCCGTCAAGCACCGCGGGAAAGTCGATCGACGCGTATCCGATGACCGCCACCTTGCTCACGACAGCAGCCTGACCCCCTCTGCAAGCGGAACGACCCAGCCCAGGTAGCGTTCGATGTCCTCAAGCGAGGCATCCGCGAGATGCCGCCGGTTGGAGTTCACGGCCTCGCGCACCACGTGGCAGCGATAACCGAGGGAAAAGGCGTCCTGCACGGTTGCGCGGACGCATACATTGGTCTTGACGCCACCGATAACCAGCGTGCCGATTTCAAGTTCCCGCAGCAGCAGGTCCAGGTCTGTGGCCTGAAACGCGCTCATGCGCCTTTTCGGCAGAAGGATTTCTTCCGGTCCCCGGGGCGAAAAGCCGTCCACGAGCTGTGAGTCGAACTCGCCGTCCACGCAATGGACCGGCAGTTTGGCCTCTTCGAAGTCGGCAAGCCCCGGCCGATGGCGCTCGGCGACAAATATGACGGGCCGGCGCGCGGTTCTGGCGCCCCGCAACAATTCCCGCAAGGCGGGCAGCAGCTCGGCGCTTTCGGAGTAGTAATTCTGTCCGTCTTCGTGGAAGAACGAATTCTGCAGGTCGATGAGCAACAGCGCGACGGCTGTACGGTGTCCCATGTGCTCGCTCACGAAGACTGGTGCGGCTGCTCCGCGTCATAGTACAGCACCGACAGCCGGTTGGACCGCACCAGGCGAGCGTCATAGGTGTAGCAGTCCTGAAGATAGACGGCTTCGATGAGTTCGATGAGATTGCCCCTTTGGTCGAAACTTTTTCGATGCACGAGCATCACCGCGGACGGCAGTTCGATGCCGAGCTGTTGGGCTTCTTTTCCGGTGGCCAGACGAACGTTGATGTGTTCGTCGGCATGGTCTATCTCCAGTCCGGCCTCATCGAAGGTCTTGTACAGCGAGAAATCGGAATCCGCCACCCGGCTGTCCGGTCCCGTCAGTGCCGGCACATCCGCTGCGACGCGCATGGGCACCAGCGCAGTATGAATGGCCCAGGGAAAGCCATCGACCAGACGGATGCGTTCCAGCAGCAGGGCGCGCTCGTCGCAGCCGAACTGCAATGCCTCGATGCGGTCCAATTGCCGCTGCCCCATCAGGCGATGCGAAGGAACCCGGCCCTGGCGGCGAACGGTCTCCGAAAAGCCGAGCAGGTAGCCGGGAGAGCGATGCAGCGCCGGCCGCGAAACGAAGGTGCCCACGCCCTGGCGCCGCTGCAGCAGGCCTTCCGCGAGCAACACGTCGATCGCCTTGACGACCGTGCCGCGGCTGACGCCGAACTTGAGGCAGAGCTGCGCCTCGCTCGGCAGCAGGTCGCCCGGCACCCATTTGCCCGCGCGAATTCCGTCGCGGAGTTCGTCGGACAAGATCGCGTAACGCGGTTTTCCCGCATTCCGGTGTGGGGTCATCAGGAGGTTTCCTTGTGTGGAACTGCGATTGTGCAAATGACTACTTGACTAGTCAACTGAATAATTATATTTTCACCTCATACCGGTACTTCAATTTTCTCGCTGTCGGATCATGCGACAAATCCACTCATCAAGGGGACACGCCATGCGAAAGATTCTGTTGGTCCTTGCCGCCGTCACCATGCCGCTCGTGGTTGCTCAGTCCGCGCTTGCGCAGGAGTCGGCCGTCGTTCTCGAAGAGATCGTAGTCACCGCACAAAAGCGGGAAGAGTCGCTTGCCGACGTCGGCATAGCGGTTGACGTGGTCAGCGGCGACCGGCTCCGTGAGGCCGGCGCCGTGTCACTCATCGACGTTGCCCGGTACTCGCCGGGTCTCAACATCCAGACGCCGTTCGGGGAATTCGGCTATCCGCTGATTGCGATACGCGGCGTGAATACCGACGGATTTATCGAAACGCTGCCGCAGTCGACCGGCGTTTACGCCGACGGCGTGTATGTCTCGCAGCCGCCCATGCAGGCGTTCCGGCTGCTTGATCTGGAGCGGATGGAAGTGCTCAAGGGTCCGCAGGGAACGATATACGGCCGCAATACCATCGCCGGAGCCATCAATCTCATTTCCAAACGTCCCACCTTCGAGCCCGAGGGCTATGCCACCGTGGGATTCGGCCGCTACAGCCGCGCATCGGTCGAGGGGGCGTACGGAGGCCCCATTTCGGACACGGCGGCCGGACGGCTTGCGGTCAAGGTCCTTCGCCAGACGGACGGCCCCCTGACCAACATGCACCCTGACCGGGACGATGGCGGCGAGCTGGATCAGCTCATGGCCAGAGGCTCCCTGTTGTTCCGGCCCAGCGACGACGTTGAAGTGCTGGTTCGCGTTTACGCCGGGCGCGACGATTCGGACGTCTGGCCCTGGGCCACCATACCGGCGGGTCAGGACACCGACGGCGACGGCATCCCCGACCAGGTCTGTCCCGAATACGCGCGCGGAGACGTTGCCGCGGCGCAGGTGAATTGTCTGGCGCGGGATCCCTTCGTCAGCGGCGATACGTTCAACGATACCGACGGCGACCCGTACACGATCAATCAGAATGCGATCGGCGAGCATGCGTACAAGTCCAGCGGCATTTCCGCGGAGCTGAACTGGGACCTGGGCGCCAGGACGATCACTTCGGTGACCGGCTGGGACGACTTCGAACGTCACGACGAGCTGGATGAAGACGGAGGTCCGACCGTGGCGCTGGACGACGTGCGCAAGTCCGACGTGTCGCAGTTCTCGCAGGAGGTTCGCATCGCATCGAACGGAAACGAGGGCCTGCAATGGCTGGCCGGCCTGTACTACTCCTCCGACGAAATGAAGGGCGATCCGTCTTTTGATTCGGGCGGCCGGCAGGACTTCTCGGTGCTGGAAACCGACACCCTCGGCCTGTTCGGGCAGGTTGAATTTCCGCTGGCGGACAATCTGGTCGCTACGGTAGGCGGTCGCTGGTCGGACGTGGAACGCGACTTCTACTACGAAACGACCGGTATTTTCGCCGCGCCCGAGTTGCAGGCGGGCGCATCCAGTTCATTCTCGGACAGCGATTACTCGGCGCGGCTGGCGCTGGACTGGACCGTCAATGACGACACGCTGGTTTACGCGAGCATTTCCCGCGGATTCAACGCCGGGACTTTCAACAGCCAGTTCCTGGCGACAGTCGATAACCTCGAACCCACGAAATCGGAATCTCTGACCGCCTACGAGGTGGGGCTGAAGGCGACGCTCCCCGGCGGACGCGCGAGTGTCGAGGCAGCGGTCTATTTCTACGACGCGACCGATCCGCAGGTTGTGGCCGTCGAACCCTTGAGCGGCATCTCCGCCAATTTCCTGATCAACGCGGATGATTCCACGATGCGAGGCGCCGAATTGCAGTTTCGGGCTCTGCCGGCGGATTGGCTGCAGGTCACTTTCGGAGCCGCCTACATCGACAGCGAGTACGGCAGGCTGGTGACCTCCGTGGCCGGCGCCGGCGCCGGCAGTCCGTTCCCGGACAATGCCCCGGTATTCGGTTCGACTTTGGCCGACCTCACCGGCAACCGGATTCCGAATACGCCCGAGCTGAGCATCAATTCCTCGGCCAGCGTGGAATGGCCCGTAAGCGCCGCATGGCGGTTCATGGGGCAGCTGGACTTCCTGTGGGAAGACGACATACCGCGTGACCTGCGCGCCTCGCCGGCCTTGTTCTCGGAAGCCCACATCGACGTCGACCTGCGCCTGGCGCTCAAGTCAAACGACGGCAAGTGGGACGCCGCCTTCTGGGTACGGAACCTGACTGATGAGACGTACCTCACCGAGGCCTATGAAGTGCTCGGGTTCGGCTTCTACATCGCGGCCGGGAATTACAACTATCCAAGAACGTTCGGGATCGAACTGACCCGTAATTTCTAGCGGGCTGCGGACGGTTCAGGACGAGACGCATTGGCATGCCGGAGACCAGGCCGAAGGTCGCGATTTCGCTCATCACGCTGGGCGTTGACGACGTGGAGCGTTCGGTACGCTTCTACACCTCGTTCGGCTGGGAGATGTCGCCGGCGCCAGCCGCGGCATAGGACGCGCGCTGGCGATCGGTCTGGCTGAGTCCGGCTACAAACTGGCGCTGGTCGCACGCGACGGAGGCGCGCTCAACAGCGTGCGGCATCCGCATTGACGGGAATATCGAATGAATACGGACAAACGTAATTTCGCCGGCGCACTGGGCATCTATACGATCGGCGGGCTGTTCTGGGCCTTCCTGCCGTTCTTCGTGGGACTCAAGGTGTCAACCGGTGGATTCAGCCAGACGCAGGCCGGCGCGCTCGGTTCCGCCTATCTGATCGGCTTTTCCGTGGCGTCCATGACCGCGCTGTGGTGGGAGGGCCGTTTCAACTGGCGCAGACTGGCTGCGGCAATGGCCGCTGTAGTGATTGCCGCGCTGCTGTTGCTGGCGAGGCTGGACGGTTTTGCCCTGAGCCTCACGATCGTGTCCGTCGTGGGTCTGATGATGGGCGCATTCTGGACGGTGGCGTACCGGATCTTCAGTGGATCGGCCAACCCGGAACGCAGTTTTTCGATTGGAATCGTGGTGTCGTACAGCGCGCTCGCGCTGGTGACCTTCGTAATCGGCGAATACGTCGTCGAGGACTTCGGGTTAACCGGTTCCGGCTATGTCCTGGGCGCCGTTGTACTGGTGCTGGCGCTCTCGGCGCTGCTGCTGCCGCGGGGCCTCGAATCGGGTGGCGAGGCTGCCGGCCAGGGCGCCTCGCGGCCATCGCCGCCGGTCGCATTGGCGCTGCTTGCGATCCTGGGCACCAGTTTCGGCTTTGCGGCCGTGTGGGCCTTTACCGAGAGAATCGGCATCGACGCAGGGTTCAATACCTCGCAAGTCAGCCCGGTCATCGCCTCGAACCTGCTTGCGTCGGCGGGCGGCTCGGTGCTGGCGACACTGCTGGGGATGCGGGTCGGCCGGATGCTGCCGCTTTACATCGGAATGGTGGCGATCGTGGTGTCGATTGTCGGGCTGATTGCCGTGGACAGCTTCTCGACCTATGCCATCGCGGTCGCGGGACTGGGCCTTTCCATCGGTTTCGTCATGCCGTATCAGATGGGCTATCTCGCAGCGCTGGACCGGGACAACCGCTTCGTGCTGCTGATCGCCGCTGCGCAGGGGATCGGGTCGGCTGCCGGACCCTTTGCGGGCGGGGCCGCGGCGGATGCCGGCGGATACCGCCTGCTGGTTCTGGTGGCCGCCGCTGCCGTCGCGGCGAGCATGCTGGCTATACTGATCTCATCGAAGGGAGCGAAATCGGCATGAGTATTGTTCAGGACTACCGGCGATTGCTGGATGAGAAGCTGGCCCTCGTTTTCGACAACCAGGAAGATGCGATTGACAGCGCGGCGGAGGTCTGCGCCGCCAGTATCGGGAAGGGCAAGCTGGTGTTTACCTTCGGAACGGGCCATGGCTCATTCGCCGCACTGGAGATGTTCCCCCGCACCGGCACTGCGGTCGGGTTCCGGCCGATAGTCGAGAGCACGATGATTTCCTTTCATCGCGTGCTGGGCGATATGGGCGCGCGACAGTATCGGTTCATTCATGCCCAGGAAGGCTACGGGAAGGCGATACTGTCCTCCCATCAAACCGACCCGGATGACGCGATGCTGATTTTCTCGCATTCCGGAATCAACGCCGTCACCATGGATATTGCCGTCGGCGCCAAAGAGATCGGCATGAAGGTCATCGGTGTAACGAGTGTCCCGCATTCTTCGCAGGTTCCGTCACGGCATTCTTCCGGGAAGCGTCTGTTCGAAGCGGCCGATGTCGTCATTGATACCGGCGCGCCGCTGGGCGATGCCGGCATTTCCATTGACGGGCTGGAAGGCAGCGTCGGCGCCACCTCGACCAGCGTCGCCATTGCGGTGGGACAGGCCATCAACGCCGCCACGGTGGAGAAGCTGGTGGCGCGCGGCGCAGAGCCGATGATCATGGTCAGTCCGAACACCACGGAGAAGGCCAGGGCCAATCGGATCAACGATTTGAACTACGAGGAGTTGTGGCGGCGATTATCCTCGCGGTAACCTCCCGTTCCTGATGCGCGAGGATCGTCTTGACAAGGCACTTGAGTGCCAGCTTTTCTACGGGGGCGAATTTCACGCCCCGGCGTCCGACGAGTGGCATGACGTTCTTGATCCCGCCGACGGGTCGCGGGTAGGGCGCTGTGCGCTGGCCGGCGCCAGCGATATCGACCGGGCCGTTGGCCATGCGCTGCGGGCGAAATCGGCCTGGGGGGATACGCACGCCGACGAGCGTGCCGCGATCCTTCACCGCGCCGCGGACCGGATCGAGGCCCGAACCGGCGAGATTGCGGAGCTGCTGACGCGGGAGCAGGGCAAGCCGCTTTGCGACAGCCGCAAGGAAATTGGTTTCGGAATCCAGGTCATCCGCTATTACGCCGAGGAAGGCCGGCGCAGGTTCGGCTCGCTGCGTCCTTCCTCGCTGCCGAACGTCAAGAACGTCGTTTCGTATTTTCCGGTCGGAGTCGTGGGCGCCATCGTTCCCTGGAACTACCCCGTGGACCTGTACTGCTGGAAAGTCGCGCCGGCCCTGGCGGCTGGCTGTCCGGTCGTGGTCAAGCCGCCGCCTGAGACGCCCTTTGCCATCGCCGTCGTCGCGGAGTGTTTTGTCGAGGCAGGCGTTCCTGATGGGGTGCTGGCCAATTTGCCGGGAACCGGTCCGGAAGCCGGCGCCGAGCTGGCGAAACATCCGGATGTCGCGTGTATTTCCGCTACCGCGTCCGTCGCGGCCGGGCAGGACATCATGCGTAACGCAGCCGGCAACCTCAAGCGTGTATCGCTGGAACTGGGGGGTCACGCACCTTTTGTCGTGCTGCCCGATGCCGACATCGAGGCCGCTGCCAAGGCGGCGATGCGCCGATCGTTCTCGAACATGGGGCAAATCTGCATTACGGTCAACCGGATTCTGACGCATTCCGATGCGCACGAGCCATTCGTGGATGCGCTGGTGGAAGAAACACGAAAGATCGAATTGGCTCCGGGGCTTGATCCCGGCACGCTGTATGGGCCGGTGACGACACAGGCCGTTATCGAGCGCTCCCAGCGGCATATCGACGACGCCGCGGCCAGGGGCGCCGAAGTCCTGACCGGCGGGGGGCCCGCGGTAACCGGCAGGCTGGAGAAGGGTCTGTTTTTCCAACCCACGCTGCTCGACGGGACTTCACTCGACAGTTTGCCCATGAAGGAGGAAACATACGGGCCGGTAGCCGCAATCAGGCAGTGCGGTTCGCTTGAAGAACTGCTGTCGGTGTCGAACAGCCTTCGATTCGGCCTGGCGGCCTATGTGTACTCCGAGGACCTGGAGCGCGCCTGGGCGTTTGCCGATCGCCTGGAATTCGGTGCGGTCGGCGTCAACGTGTCCGACACATCGGAACTGCAGGCGCCATTCGGGGGCTGGAAACTCAGCGGCTTCGGTCGAGAGCTTGGCCCCGAAGGCCTGGAGACATTTCTTGAGCCCAAGCACATTAAGATGCGTGTCAATCCCCTACGTTCTTGAGCCCGAGCACACCAGGAGGTTGACGTAGTGAGCATAGACGCGGAACTGTTGCCCTTTCTCGATCAATTCCCGCAGTTGGAATTGACGAAAGAAAATCTCAGGCAGACGCGAAGTGAGTTGAACCGGATGTCGCTGGAGGCCGCGGCCGTGATCGAGGGATACGATCACGTCAATGTTGCTGACGAGAAAATTGCCGGACCCTCCCCTAATCAGACCCTGCGACTTCGACTGTATTCGGGCCCTGATGCGCCCGGATCGCGGCCGTGCCTCCTGTGGATCCACGGCGGCGGCTACATTCTGGGTTGTCCCGAGATGGACGAGTTGCTTTTGTGCCGCATGGTCGATGAGCTGGGCTGTCTGATTGTTTCGGTCGACTATCGGTTGGCGCCCGAGCACCCTTATCCGGCGGCTCTCGACGACTGCGATGCTGCGTTGGGCTGGATTCTTGAGAATGCCGAAGCGCTTTCCACAGACACGCAATCGCTCGCGCTCGGCGGCGCCAGCGCCGGCGGTGGCCTGGCGGCGGCGCTGGCCTTGCGGTGCCGGGACCAGCGCCCGGGCGCCATTACGTATCAATGCCTCATTTATCCGATGCTCGATCACCGCAACGTAAGAGCCGCGCGAGAAGCTGGCGCCAGCTTTTGGCTGTGGGGCCCGGACCACAACCGATTCGCATGGGAAGTCTATTTGAGTCCCAACGACTTCTCTCAAAGCGTCTCCCCGTTCGCATCGCCGGCGAGAGCGAAAAATCTCGATGGCCTGCCACCAACTTACCTGTGCATCGGCGATCAGGACCTGTTCTACGAAGAATCTCTCGATTACGCAAGCCGCCTGCGCGCGAGCGACGTGCCGGTTGACCTGCACAAGGTCCCGGGTGCGCCACATGGCTTCGACAGGCTACCGACCCGATTAGGCGAACAGGAGTTGCGCCGCCGCTTCAAAGCACTCGCCCGACATTTTGCGGCACACGGCTGAACCGCCACCCGGAAACTGCAACACAATGCGCAAGATGCCGAGAGTCAGGTTCCCGCTGTTCGTACTGCTCCTGGGTGTTTTTGTACTCGGAGGGTGCGAGAACGGGGACGAACAGGTGGTCACGGAGTATCCCCATGTTGGCGACCCGGGCTGGCCTACTTATGCCGGCCAGGAGGGTGGCGCGCGTTATTCGCCGTTGAGCCAGATCAACCGCACGAACGTGGGCGATCTCGAGATCGCCTGGATCCACAACACAGGCCACCTGGAACGGGCGCCGCAACTCTACGGCGCGGTGGGCTTTCAGGTCACGCCCATACTCCTGCCGGAGGAGGCGGGGCGCCATCTGGTGCTCTGCGATCCGCTCAACCGGATCATCGCCCTGGACCCGGCTACGGGCGAAGAGCGTTGGGACTTCGACCCGGAAATCGACCTCACGCCGTATGCGGGGCGTTTCAATTGCCGCGGCGTGACCTACTGGCGCGATCCGCAGGCGGCGGAAAACGCCGCATGCGCCCACCGCATACTGCTGGCCACCAACGACCGGCGCCTGGCGGCCATCGACGCCAGGAGCGGGGCCTCCTGTGCGGACTTCGGAGAAAACGGCTTTGTCGACGTGACGCCGGTCATCATGCAGCTCAAGCCCGTCAATCAGCTCCTCACGATGCAGTTGAACTCGCCGGTGGCGGTGGTCAATGGCGTGCTCATCGTCGGCGGGACCGCCGACAAGTTCAGGGACGCCAGCTCCATGAACGGCGCGGTGCGCGCCTTCAGCGCGAGAACCGGCGAGCATTTGTGGACCTTCGACACGCTGATTCGCGAACCCGCGGACGACCCGCAGAGCACCGCGTACCACGTTGGCGGCGCCAACGCGTGGATCAATTTCACCTGGGACAGCGAGCACGACCTGGTGTTCATTCCAACGGCCAGCCCGGCGCCCAATTTCTACGGGGGCAAGCGTCCCGGCAACAATCTCTACGCGAACTCCCTCATCGTGCTGCGCGCGGCAACGGGCGAGTTGGTCTGGCACTACCAGGTCCTGCATCACGACCTTTGGGACTGGGACGTGCCCACCAGCCCCATCCTGGCCGAGATTACCCGTGACGGGGAACGGGTTCCGGTGGTCATGCAGCTGACCAAGCAGGGCATGGTGTTCACCTTCCATCGCTATACCGGCGAGCCGTTCTTCGAAATCGAGGAACTGCCCGTGCCCACTGACGGAATGCCGGATGACCAGGTATCGCCCACCCAGCCGTTTCCGGTCAGGCCGCCACCGCTGGTGAAGCATGGAATCTCGCCGGAGGACGCCTGGGGCATCACCCCGTACGACAGGGGCAAGTGCCGGGAAATGATCGAGTCGATGCGCCACGGCCCCATCTACACGCCGCCCGGCATGACCACGACGCTGATGATGCCGAACGTCGGCGGAGGCATGAATTGGGGCGGCGGCGCCTTCGATCCCGACGGCAATATTCTGGTGACTCCCGTCGGCCAGTCGCCCTACCGGGTAAGGCTGATACCCAAAGAGCAGCTCGATCCCGAATCGGCCCGCCTTCCAACCGCCGGCCTGCCGATCGGTCCGCCCGGCTATATCGAGGGGACGGATTACGGCCTGGAGCAGGGACCGCTGTTCTCGCCGTTCATGATGCCCTGCACCGCGCCGCCCTGGGCCAAGCTGGTGGCGGTGGACATGGCGGAGGGTGAGATCAGGTGGGAAGTGCCCCTGGGCCTGATCGACAAGCTGGCCCCGGTTCCAATTCCGCTGCGATGGGGCACGCCGTTCGCCGGCGGGCCGATCGCCACCGGGGGCGGGCTGGTCTTCATCGGCGCCACCGCGGACGAACGTTTCCGCGCCTACGACACCCAAACGGGCGATTTGCTCTGGGAATTTGATGGCCCGACTTCCGCCAATGCGACGCCCATGACCTACATGGCCGAGGGCAGGCAATTCGTCGTTGTGGCCACGGGCGGGCATAACTGGGTGTATCCGTACAAGAAAGGCGATTCGCTCGTGGCCTACAGCCTGCCTGAATGATGGAAGCGGGTTTCTGGCTCAAGAAATGGGAACTGGGTGAGACGGGCTTTCACCAGGAGTCGGTTAACGAGTCGCTGCAGGATTGGTGGCCTTCGGTGGCGGCCCCGGCGGGTGGCGCGGTGCTTGTTCCGCTTTGCGGGAAATCACTGGACATGTGCTGGCTGGCCGACCAGGGGCACGAGGTGGTTGGCGTGGAAGTGAGCCCGGTAGCCTGCGAGGCGTTCTTCGAAGGGCTCGGGCTCAACTCGGACACGGCGAGCGTCGGCGCGTTTCGCGTGTTCGGCGGCGGCCCCTACCGGATCCTGCAGGGCGACTTCTTTTCCGCTACGGCAGCCGACCTGGGGCCGGTTGCAGCCTTCTACGACCGTGCGGCGCTGGTGGCGATGTCCCCGGACATGCAGCCGGACTACGCGCGTCAGCTTGTGCAGCTGCTTCCGGCGGGCGCCGTGGGAATGATCAACTGCCTGGAATACCCGCCGGATGCCATGGACGGGCCGCCGTTTTCCATCGACGAGGCACGCCTGCGCGAATTGCTTGGCCCCCGTTGCCGGGTGAGGCGCCTTTCGGCCCGCCGGATCAACACCGAGGGTACGAACCTGGAGGGGCGGGGCCTGGTCGGTCTCGCCGAAACTGCCTACCGCGTGCGGATCGGCTCATAAGCCGGGAGCCCGGACCAGGGTTGCGCGGATTCCGGAATGCGCAATTCTACGGTTGCGGCCACTACTGTCCCAACGAGGCCGGATTGACACTGAATAACCTATTGTTTTAAGTTGATAAATATGGGTTTTGCGAGGGGCATCGATTTGAACGCCGGGCCGTGTTTTTCTGAGAGTATCTCCC
>LXNI01000098.1_pt1 | contig 102717 bp, 95 predicted proteins | sample 809091 | NCBI WGS metagenome assembly LXNI01 (sample SAMN04870527, study PRJNA318959) | sponge metagenome | biome: 01000161; feature: marine sponge reef; material: water | host: Sarcotragus foetidus | place: Greece: Milos, Mediterranean Sea | collected 2013-05-29 | depth 5-7 m | reverse complement strand
GCGTATCTGGGGCATTTTTGGCCGTTGAGGTATTGGCTGGCGGTGGCTGTGGTGGTGACTTGGTGCTGTGAGTAGCAGCGGAAGGTGTGGTAGTCGGGGTCGGCGATGACAGGCCAGGCAGTAACGCTGCTGGTGTCCACTGTGATTGTGATTCCGGCTGTGGTGACCGTCTGGGTGATGGGCACTGGTTGTCCGTTGGCGTCGAGCGCCCATGGGGCGAGTATCGAGCCGATCACCAGGTCGTTGTCGTTGACCAAGACGGCGCCGCCGTCGTTCATGCCCACTACTGAGATGTCTTGGTCGAGTTCGAGTTTCACGGTGTAGGACGTTGGTGCCTGGGAGTTTTCGAGTACGGCCATCATCCTATAGCCGCGGCTCCCTTCGAGGCCCTGCACTAGCCAGCGTGAGTTCTCATTGATTTGAAGGCCGGTTATCCCGACGGCGCCAATTTGTTTCTGAGTTCCTTCGAGAACGAACGCCACTCCGCAATCAGATTCCAGTCTGCCCTCTATGATGGCCGGATCGGTGCTGTCCGACTGGCTCAGCAACTCTGTGTGGTTGTCCAAGACATTCAGTGCAGAGTCGTCGTAGGTTGAGGCCTCTGCGATCTGTCCGACAAGTCCATTTGTTGAAGGAGGGCTGTCGTCGAGCGGCCCTGTTGGGGCGGAACCGTCGCCAGTCCCATCGGTTGTGCTTCCGACGCTGCCGCAGTTGGAAGCTCTGTCCAGAGCGGGTTCCGCAGAAGCCACGGGAGGCAGTATTGCTGCAATCAAGCAGAAGGCAATCGCGGCAATGGCCTTTGCCCTGGCTTGTCGAAAATGGCGGTGGATTCTCATCTCTTCCTCCTGTGTTCTGACTGTTTGGCGAAACCCTGCTGGCAGGATTCCAACCAGACGTAACTTTCATTCGAAGATACCCAATGCCGAATTCGTATGGGAGCAAAATCAGTGTCAAAACATGACAAGTTTTTTGTCATGTTTTGACACTTGACACTGTGGAAATCAGGGTATAAAAGCGGCGACTTCTAAGGATCTCGCTCAAGGTCCGTCGTTGGCGTTGACGTCGACGATCAGGTCGCCGTCGTCCACCCACACTGCGAACTGGGTGAGGCCGTCGCCGGTGGCGGAGTACACCAACGTGGGGTCGCAGGTGTCGATGAACAGCCGTCGGTCGGCGTCCCAGTCGACCACGCAGTCGCCGCTGGCGCCGGGGGACTGGACGTCGAAGGCGAACCACCCCTTCTCGGGATTGTCGCCGATGTGGTTGATCCAGATGCTGCGTCCCCGGCTCAGCGGGGCCCACGGCACCGGGCCCCGATCGGCGATCTCGGCGGCCAACTTTTCGGCGTCGCCGGCGTTGAAGTCGTCGTCGCCCAGCTTCACCTCGATCTGGTCGGATCCAGCCAGAGATACCACGGCAAACACCAAGCCCACCGCCAGCGCGATGCTGATGACGCTGTAGATCGCAGCCCGCAGGGGGGTGATTTTGGGACCCGATGAGACGGGCATGTCGCTCCCTCGGTTCGTTCCAACAGATGGGGTTGCTCCTAGTATCGCGGCGAAGCGTCGTCGGTACGAACCATTGCCAAGCCGCCGTCGCGTACGTGGCCATCGCAGTGCATTGGGGCGCCCGTGGATCTATTCGAATATCAGGGAAAACAGTTCTTCGCGTCGTACGACATGCCGGTTTCGCCCGGTGAGGCAGTCACCACCGTGGATGACGCGGTGGCCGCCGCCGAGCGGTTGGGAACGCCGGTCATGGTCAAAGCCCAGGTCCACACCGGCGGGCGGGGCAAGGCCGGGGGCGTGAAATTCGCGGCCGACATCGACGCTGTCCGCACCCATGCCGCCAACATCTTGGGGCTCGACATCCGGGGCCACATCGTGGAGAACCTGTGGATCGAGAAGGCCTCCGACATCGCCGAGGAGTACTACGCGAGCTTCACCCTCGACCGGTCGGCCAAAAAGCACCTGGGGATGCTGTCGGCCGAGGGCGGGGTGGAGATCGAGACGGTGGCCGAGGAGAACCCCGACGCCATCGCCAAGATCTGGGTCGACCCGGTGGACGGCCTGGCCGAGGACCAGTGCCGCCAATGGGTGTTGGCCGCCAAGCTCAATCCCGACGTCACCGACCAGGCGGTGGAGCTGCTGTTGAAGCTCTATGAGGCCTACACCGACGGCGACGCCGATCTGGTGGAGATCAACCCGCTGATCGTCACCCCCGAGGGCCGGGTGCATGTGCTCGACGCCAAGGTCACCCTCGACGGCAACGCCGGCTTCCGCCACGATCTGGCCCCGTTCGACGCCACCCAGCCCCGGGACGAGCGGGAGGCGGCCGCCCACGCCAAGGGGCTGCAATACGTGGGCCTGGAGGGCTCGGTGGGGGTGATCGCCAACGGCGCAGGGCTGGCCATGAGCACGGTGGACGTGGTCAACCAGGTGGGCGGCAGGCCGGCAAACTTCTTGGACATCGGCGGCGGGGCCAACGCCAACGTGATGGCCGGGGCGTTGGAGGTCATCAACAACGACCCCGCGGTGAAGTCGATCTTCATCAACATCTTCGGAGGCATAACCCGGGGCGAGGAGGTGGCCAACGGCATCATCGAGGCCATGGACCGGGTGGACATAAGCTCCCCCATAGTGATCCGCCTCGACGGCACCAACGCTGTCGTGGGCTGGTCGCTCCTGGACCCGCACCTCAGCGACCGGCTGGTAATGGAGCCCACCATGTTGGAGGCGGCCCAAAAAGTCGTCGCCCTCGCGGAAGAGGCCGCATCATGAGCATCTTCGTCGACGAGAACACCAAGGTGGTCTACCAGGGACTCACCGGGAGCCAGGGCCGGTACTACGGCCTGCTGAACCGGGACTACGGCACCCAAGTAGTGGCCGGTACCAACCCGAAAAAGGCGGGCACCGACGTTGACGGGATTCCCATCTTCGCCACCGTGGCCGACGCGGTGGAGGCCACCGGGGCCAACGTGTCGTGCGTGTTCATCCCCGCCGCCGGGGTGCGCAGTGCAGTGCTAGAGGCCGCCGATGGCGGGGTGAGTCTGATCGTGGTCATCACCGAGGGCGTGCCCATGCACGACGAGGTCTACTTCTACAACAAGCTCAAGTCCGACCACCCCGATGTGCGGCTGCTCGGTCCCAACTGCCCCGGTCTCATCAGCCCCGGCAAGGCCAACATCGGCATCACTGCCGGCCACATTGCCAAAGAGGGCGGTCCGGTGGGCATCGTGAGCCGCTCTGGCACCCTCACCTACCAAGCTCTATACGAGCTGAAGCAGAAGAACATAGGCTGCACCACCTGCGTGGGCATCGGCGGCGACCCGGTGCCGGGCACGTCGTTCATCGACTGCCTGGCCGCCTTCGAGGACGACCCCGAAACCGAGGCGGTGATGATGATCGGCGAGATCGGAGGGTCGGCCGAGGAGGAGGCCGCCGAGTTCATCGCCGCCAACGTGTCCAAGCCGGTGGTGGCCTACATCGCCGGGATGACCGCCCCGCCGGGCAAGAAGATGGGCCACGCCGGGGCCATCGTCTCGGGAGGCAAGGGCACCGCCCAGGCCAAAATGGACGCCCTGGCTGCGGCCGGCGTTCACATCGGTCAGAGCCCCAGTGAAGCCGGCGACATCATGGCCGAGGTGGTCGCCGGACTCTGATATTTGGGGCGAGTTGGTGGGCGAGGGGACATCCCAAGCAGCCCCTGAGGCGGGTGGTAGGTTCGGCTCGATGCGACTAGCGGTGCTGGCGTCGGGCAGTGGGACGATCCTCGACGCGATGGCCCGCAGCAGGCTGCCCATCTCGCTGGTGCTGGTGGATCGGCCCTGCGGCGCCGAGAAGGTGGCCGCCGATCACGGGCTGACCTGTGCGATGGTGGAGCGGACCAGCTTCGCGCCCGACTTCGACCGGGTGGACTACACCCGCCAGGCCACCGAGCGCTTGGCGGCCGAGGGCATAGAGCTGGTGGCCATGGCCGGGTTCGGCACAGTGCTGGACCAGCCGATCCAAGACGCCTACGGAGGCCGCATCTTGAACACCCACCCGTCGCTGTTGCCTGCCTTTCCCGGCTGGCACGCGGTGCAAGACGCCTTGGACTACGGGGTGAAGGTCACCGGCTGCACCGTGCACGTGGCCACCCTGGAGGTGGATGCCGGGCCGATTCTGGCCCAGCAGGCCGTGGCCGTGGGGCCCGACGACACCGCAGACACGCTGCACGAGCGGATCAAGACAGTGGAGCGCGACCTGTACATTCGCACTGTCCGAGAGATAATCGACCGAGGGTACGTCTTATGAGCCAGAGAGATGACCACCCGCCGCGGGCGCTGATCTCGGTGTACGACAAGACCGGGGTGGTTGATCTGGCCCAGCGGCTGGTGGCCCTGGGATGGCAGATCATCTCCAGCGGGGGCACGTCGGCTGCGCTGGCCGACGCCGGAGTCCCGGTGACCCCGGTGGAAAAGGTCACAGGAGCGCCAGAGATGCTGGATGGGCGGGTCAAGACCGTTCACCCCGTGATTCATGGGGGTCTGCTGGCCGACCTGTCGAATCCGGGCCATGTTGAGGATCTGGCCGAGCGGGGCATCGTGCCCATCGACCTGGTGGTGTGCAACCTCTATCCGTTCCGCTCTGATCCCTCGGTGGATCTGATCGACATCGGCGGCCCGGCCATGGTGCGGGCCGCAGCCAAGAACCACGAGAGGGTCGGCGTGGTGGTGCAGCCCGAGGACTATGGGACGGTGCTCGACGAGCTTGAGACCGCAGGAGTGCTTTCCGACGCCACCCGACGGCGACTGGCCCGAGCCGCGTACAACCACACCAGCGCCTACGACGCGGCCATCACCGATTGGCTGACGGATGCCGACGCCGAAGAACTGCCGTCGACGGTGGTGCTGACCCTGGAGCGCCAGGAAGTGCTGCGCTATGGCGAGAATCCCCACCAGGCCGGCGCCCGCTACCGCATTGCTGGCCAGTCGAGCTGGTGGGACCAGGCGCAACAACTCCAGGGCAAGGCCATGTCGTATCTCAACGTGTTCGACGCCGACGCGGCCTGGCGGCTGGCCCACTCTCTGGGTGATGACCCGGCGGCGGCAGTGATCAAGCACGCCAACCCGTGCGGCGCAGCGGTGGCCGACGACATCGCCAACGCCTACCGGCGGGCCCATGAGTGCGATCCGGTGTCGGCCTTCGGGGGGATCGTGGCTGTCAACCGTCCGGTGACCTCCAAAATGGCTGAGGCTATGGCCGACGTGTTCACCGAAGTGCTCATCGCCCCCGAATACGAGGAGGCCGCGCTGGCCCTGCTGGGCAAGAAGAAGAACCTGCGGGTGCTTCACGCCCCGCCGCCGGAGGCTGCCGACTTGGAGATTCGCACTCTAGGGGGTGCGGCCCTGGTGCAGACTCCCGACGCGGTGACCATGGACCGCTCTTCGTGGGAAGTGGTCACCGAACGGGCGCCTACCGACGACCAGTGGGCCGACTTGGAGCTGGCCTGGGGGGTGGCGGCCCGGGTGGGCTCCAACTGCATTGTGCTGGCCAAAGACCGCCAGGCGGTGGGAATTGGCGCCGGTCAGCAGAACCGCCGCGACGCCGGGCGCATCGCGGCGGAGAAGGCCGCGGGCCGCGCTGCGGGCGGAGCCTGTGCCAGCGACGCCTTCTTCCCTTTCCGTGACGGCCTTGATGCTGCTGCCGACGCCCAGTGCGCCACCGTCATCCAACCCGGCGGCTCAGTACGCGACCAAGAGGTGATAGACGCCGCCAACGAGCACAACATGGCCATGGTGTTCACCGGCGAACGCCACTTCCGCCACTGAACACCCGGATCGCCAACGCCCCTTTTGGCTACTCGAATAGGTCTGAGTGCGTGCCGGTGCGCACTAGGTGCAGTTCGGTGCCCTTCACGCGGTAAATCAACAGCCAGTCCGACTCTAGATGCAATTCCCGGTAGCCCTTCCAAGTGCCTCGCAGTGGGTGGTCTCGGTAGCGCGCAGGCAACGGTTCTTGGTTGAACAGCAACTCAAGCACGTCACGCAGTTTGGCGGGGTTCTTGCCGCGTGATTTGGCTGTTCTGACGTCGCGTTTGAAGTGGGATGACCGGACGGGGGTCAGCACGTTATAGGTCGAGGTCGTTTAGGAGTTCCTCGGTGCTCTCGAAGCGCCTGCCTCTGCCCTCATCCAGTTCGGCCATGGCCTCGATGGTGGTGGCATTGGGCACTTGGACTGCGAACGGGAGACGCCTCTCTTCCGCAACGCGAACCATGAGCAAGCGGATGGCATCCGAAATCGACAGCCCCATTGCGTGGAGAGCCTCTGCTGCTCTTGCCTTGGTATCCCGGTCGATGCGGGCTCGCACGACAGTGTCAGCGCCCATGGTGACTCCTCCAGACAAATGCTGTATGTAGCCTCATTGTAGCTACATACTCAATGTTGTTCAAATAGTTCTCTCGCAATGAGGGTTGAGGCTTTGGGGCGGTTGAGGGTGTAGAGGTGAATGCCGGGGGCGCTTGCGTTGAGCAACTGCTGGGACAGTTCGGCGGCGGCTTCGGCTGCGGCGGTGATGCGGTCGGGGGCGGATAGCGCTTCGAGGCGGGCGAACATTTCCTCGGGCACGGTGGAGCCGTTTATTTCGGCGTAGCGGCGGATGCTTTTGGGCCAGATGACGGGCATGACCCCGGGGATTACTGGTTGGTCGCAGCCCAGGTCGGCCAGCTCGTCGCAGAGGAGCACGTAGTCGGCGGGGTCGAAGAAGAACTGGGTGATGGCGAAGTCGGCCTGGTTCAGTTTGGCGGCCAAATGCCGACGGTCGGAGGCCCGGTCGGTTGAGCGGGGGTGGACTTCGGGGTGGGCGGCCACCCCGATGCTGAAGTTCGCGGGGTGGTCCTGCACCACTTCCACCAGCTCGGAGGCGTAGTGGAAGTCGCCGCTGATGGCCGACCCGTCGGGTGGGTCGCCGGCCAGAGCCAAAATGTTGACCACTCCGGCAGCGGCATAGTCGTCCAGCAGGGCGGCGACCCCCTGTTTGGTATGGCCCACGCAGGTCAGGTGGGCCATGGCGGGGAAGGGACGGTCTTGGCAGATGCTGGTCACGATGTCGCGGGTGCGGTCGTGGCCATCGCCGCCCACACCGCAGGTCACCGACACAAACGAAGGCGCCAGCCCCGACAGTTCGTCCAGCGTCTCGGCCAGTTGCTTGTCGGCAACCTCGTCGGGCGGCGGAAAGAACTCGAACGAAAGCGTTGGCTGGCCGCCCAGCAAGTCGGGTATCCGTGCCATCAACTAGGCAGCGTATGGCCCAGTTCCCGGCTATCCGGCATTGTTTGTCGAAGCCGTACCTCCCCTTGCTGGGAGTTAATTCTTGGCTTCGTTGGGTGCAGAGGGTCGTCGGTATGCTCGCCCGATATGGGCGACAAGATCACAATCGGAGCAGATGGGAAGCTAAGCGTTTCGGACAATCCCATCATCCCGTTCATCGAGGGCGACGGGACTGGGGTGGATATCTGGCCGGCGGCCAAGCATGTGCTGGACGCCGCCGCGGGCAAGTACGGCCGCAAGATCGAGTGGATTGAGGTGCTGGCCGGCGAGAAGGCGTTCAACGAGACCGGCGACTGGCTCCCCCAGGACACAATTGAGAAGTTCACCGAGTACCTGATCGGCATCAAGGGCCCCCTTACCACCCCGGTGGGCGGTGGCTTTCGCAGCCTGAACGTGTCGATTCGCCAGATCATGGACCTGTACGTGTGCCTGCGCCCGGTGCGCTGGTTCACCAACGTGCCCTCCCCGGTGAAGAGCCCCGAGCTGGTGGACATGGTGATCTTCCGGGAGAACACCGAGGACATCTATGCCGGACTCGAGGTTGAGGCCTTCACCCCCGAAGCGGCCAAACTGCGAGACCTGCTCCATGACGCTCTGGGCTGGAACATCGCCGAAGATGCCGGCATCGGCATCAAGCCCGTGTCCAAGACCGGGTCGCAGCGCCTCCAGCGGGCCGCGCTGAACTATGCCGTTCGGCGGAACCGCAAGCGAGTCCACTGGGTACACAAGGGCAACATCATGAAGTTCACCGAGGGGGCGTTCCGCGGCTGGGGCTACGAACTGGTGCGTGAGGAGTTCTCCGACGTGGCTGTGGGCTGGGACGACTGCGGCGGCGACGCCGGCGACAAGATCCTGGTGCAAGACGCCATCGCCGACATCGCCCTCCAGCAGGTACTCACCCGACCATCCGAGTTCGACGTGATCGCCACCATGAACCTCAACGGCGACTACCTCTCCGACGCCCTGGCCGCCCAGGTGGGGGGCATCGGCATCGCCCCGGGGGCCAACATCAACTACGTGACCGGCCACGGCGTGTTCGAGGCCACCCACGGCACCGCCCCCAAGTACGCCGGCCAAGACAAGGTGAACCCGTCGTCGGTGCTCTTGTCAGGCGTGCTGATGTTCGAGCACTTGGGTTGGGAGGATGCCGCCGAGGACATCGTCAACGCGGTGGAGGCCACCATTGGCGAGAGGATCGTGACCTACGACTTCGCCCGCCTCATGGACGAGGCCACCGAGGTGAAGTGCTCGGAGTTCGCGTCGGCCATCGTCGACCGCCTCTAGCCCTCCGCCAACTCTTGCCCGATGGTCCTTCCTAACCCTTTCCGCACAAAGGAGACCTTTCGGTGAGCGATCCCAAGCGAGTGGCTGTGACCGGAGCTGCGGGCCAGATCGGCTACAGCCTGCTGTTCCGCATCGCCAGCGGACAGATGCTCGGCCCCGACACACCGGTGGTGCTCCAAATGCTGGAGATCCCCCCGGCCATGGACGCCCTGGGCGGGGTGGCCATGGAGATGGACGACTGCGCCTTCCCGCTGCTGGCCGGCAAGGTGTGTACCGACGATCCCAACGAGGCGTTCGACGGGGTTGACTACGCCCTGTTGGTGGGATCGAGGCCTCGGGGCAAGGGCATGGAGCGCCGCGACCTGCTGGAGGCCAACGGCGCCATCTTCACCACCCAGGGGCGGGCACTCTCCGCCGGGGCAGCCGACGACGTGCGGGTGCTGGTTGTGGGCAACCCGGCCAACACCAACTGCCTCATCGCCATGAACAACGCCGCCGCCATCCCCGCCGAGCAGTTCACCGCCATGACCCGCCTCGACCACAACCGCGCCGTGGCCCAGCTCTCGGCCAAACTGGGGGTGACGGTGGGCGACGTGAGCCGGATGACCATCTGGGGAAACCATTCGGCCACCCAGTACCCCGACCTGTTCAACTGCCGAGTTGGCAGCCAGACGGCCGCTGAGGCGGTGGGCGACCAGGGGTGGATCGCCGATGAGTTCATCCCCGCAGTGCAGAAGCGGGGCGCAGCCATCATCGAGGCCCGAGGCCTGTCTAGCGCAGCCTCGGCGGCCAACGCGGCCATCGACCACATGCACGACTGGGTCCACGGCACCGCCGACGGCGACTGGGCGAGCATGGCCGTGCCCTCCGACGGATCCTACGGTGTGCCCAAGGGCCTCATCTCGTCGTTCCCCTGCACCACCGCCGACGGCCAGTGGTCAATCGTGGCCGGCCTGGAGCTGAATGACTTCTCTCAGTCCCGCCTGGAAGCCACGGTGGCCGAGCTGGTGGAAGAGCGCGACACCGTGGCCGAACTGGGCTTGATCTAGTTGCCCGATATCCCTCTTGCCGGTCCTCACGGCGGAGACGGCCCTCGCATCGCCCGGGCGCTGGGTATCGACCCCCAATCCGTCCTCGACCTGTCGCAGAGTCCCAATCCGTTCGCTCCTGATGTGGCGACGATGCTGGCCCGCCATCTCGATGTCGTGCGTCGGTATCCCGACCCGTCGGAGGCTGCCCGGCTCCTGGCCGATGCCATCGGCATCGACCCCCAACGCGTCATCCTGACCAACGGGGGCAGCGAGGCCATCTCGTTAGTGGCCCAAGAAATCGGCGGCCGGGTATGGGCCGAGCCCGAATTCGGTCTGCATCCCCGCAACTCCGACGGGCCGGTGTGGCGCAGCGACCCCCACAATCCCAGCGGGCGCTTGGCCGGCTTCGACGAGACCGCAGACGTGTGGGATGAGGCGTTTTATCCGCTGGCCACCGGTAGATGGACGGCGCGACGGGACGCTGTCGTGGTGGGCTCACTGACCAAGGTGTTTGCCTCTCCTGGTCTGCGAATCGGATACATCATTGCCGACGACGTGCAGCGTTTCGCCCGCCACCAACCCCAGTGGTCGGTTGGCTCGCTGGCGGTGTCCGTGCTGCCGGAGCTCTTGGAGTCGGCTGACTTGCCGGCCTGGTCGGAAGCCATCGCCACTGCTCGCAAGGAGTTGGCAGAGGCATTTAGACGTCGCGGGTTCGTCGTAGAGGATGCCGATGCACCATGGGTATTGGTTCGTGCCCCTGGGTTGCGGGAACAGTTGGCGCCGCTTGGGGTTGTGGTTCGGGATTGCTCCAGTTTCGGGTTGTCGGAGTATGTGCGAATAGGAGTGCCGGATTCGGAGGGGTTGGCTCGCCTGGAGTCGGCTATGATTCGGGCCGGCGTGGAGGCGAAGTCCGGTTAGATTCCGGCACTGTCCCGCAACGGTGAACTGGCCCTGAGCCAGTAAGTCCGGTCGAGCTTTGCGCTGAAACGAGCCATAAGCCCCGAGGGTTGGGTTGGTTCGAGGGCAGGGCTCCTGCCGATCGAGCTTCCGTTCCTCGATCTACAGGAGGTGAATATGCCCCGACGTCCATTCCGACTCTTCTCCGTGCTGCTGCTTGCTCTCGCCCTTTTGGGAGCTAGCTGCGGCAACGATGACGACGCTGCCGAGATACAGGCAACTGAGCAGCCTGCCCCCGAACCGGCGCCTATGGAGGCGCCATCTGAGGCGCCTGCCCCCGAACCGGCCCCGACTGAAGCTGCTCCGCCGCCAACTGAGGAGCCCGCTCCTGACCCAGCCCCCACTGAAGCTGCCCCGCAGGGTCCGCAGCGGATCGTGTCACTGTCGCCTACCGCGACCGAGATCTTGTTCGCGATCGGCGCGGGCGATCAGGTCGTGGCGGTGGACCAATTCTCCTACTATCCGCCGGAGGCCCCCGTTACCGACCTGTCGGGGTGGGATCCCAACGTGGAGGCAGTGTTGTCCTACGAGCCCGACCTCGTGGTGATCTCCAATGACGCCAACGACCTCATGGCCGGGATGGACGCCGTTGGCGTCGATGTGCTGTTGAGCTCGGCACCGGCTGATTTCGAGGGTGGTTATGATGCAGTGGTCCAAATTGGCATGGCCGTTGGCCGAGTCGATGAAGCTTCAGCGCTGGTTGCCGAGCTACGAGGCGAGATCGAGGCTGCTCTCGCTGCTGCCCCCACCCTGCCGGTGCGGGTGTACCACGAGTTGGGGGCCACGCATTTCTCGGCCAGTTCGAATAGCTTCATCGGCGCGGTCTACGCCGCCATGGGTTCGGTCAACATCGCCGACGAAGCCGATGTCGATGGCTATGGATTTCCCCAGCTCACCGAGGAATACATCGTGGAGGCCGATCCCGAGTTGATCGTGATCACCGATCAGGTGGCCTACACCGTCGAGGACGTGGCCGCTCGACCCGGTTGGGGCGATGTGTCGGCGGTGCGCAACGGCAACATCGTGGTGGTCAACGCCGACATCGCCTCCCGATGGGGACCGCGGCTGCCCCAGTTCATTGCTGCTGTGGCCGATGCCCTCCAGACCGTGGCCGTGCCGGTTTCATAGGCTTCTGCCCCGCTGCGATGGCCGACGCGTCCCTCCCTACCACTGCCGTGACCGATACCGACGCTGTCCAGTCGGCGGTGCGGCGGGCTTTCGGTACGTCGGTTGTGGCCGTGGCCATCGGGGTGGTGGTTCTGGTGGCGGTAGGACTGCTTAGCGCCTCAAGCGGCGCGGCCGGGTTGCCGGTCAGCGGGGTGTTCGGCGCCTTGTTCGAATGGGTTCCGCTGATTGGTGTGGAGTCGTCGCTGTCAACCATCCAGGAGAACATCCTGTTTGAGATTCGGCTTCCCCGACTGGTTCTCGGAATGTTGGTAGGGGGGTCGCTCGGGGTGGCCGGAGCCTCCTATCAAGGAGTCTTCCGCAATCCGCTGGCCGACCCCTACTTGCTCGGCGTCTCCGCCGGAGCAGGGTTCGGCGCTGTGCTGGCCCTGGGGTTCGGCCTCGACCTGGGCTGGGGCCCGTTCGATACCGTGCCGGCGGCAGCGTTCCTAGGAGCGCTGGTTGCGGTAGTGGCGTCGATGGCCATCGCCCGTGGTGGAGGTGCGTCGCCAGCCACCCTTCTGCTGGGCGGGGTGGCCATGGCCGCCTTGTTCTCAGCGGCGCAGACCTATGCCATCCAACAGTTGAACGAGACCCGGGCTCGAGAAGTGCTGTCGTGGCTGTTCGGGCAGCTCAATACTACCGGGTGGAATCAGGTTGGGTTGCTGCTGCCCTACGTGGCGGTATGCGGGGCGGTGCTTTTCGTACACCGGAGGCATCTCGACGTGTTGCGGGTGGGCGACGACGAAGCCCGCTCGCTGGGGTTGGATCCGGCTCGCTCCCGCCTCGTAGTGATCGTGGCTGCCTCGCTGTTGACTGCGGCGGCCGTGTCGGTGAGCGGGTTGATCGCATTCGTGGGCCTGGTGGTGCCCCACATAGTCCGTCTTCTCATCAGTCACAGCTACCGTGTGATCGTGCCGCTGTCCGCGATGGTGGGGGCGGCGTTTCTGGCCTTCGTGGACATCGGTTCCCGCACCCTTTTGGCTCCATCGGAGTTGCCGGTGGGGGTAATCACCGCGTTTGTCGGAGCGCCGTTTTTCGCCTTTGTCTTGTGGCGCGACCGGTGGAGCACGACATGAGCTCTGCCCTTTCGGTCTCGAGGCAGAGTGTGGACTACTCGGTACCGGCACTTTTGTGTCGCGATGTTCGGGTGAGCTTCCGCGATCAAGTAGTGGTCTGCGGTGTCGACCTGGAACTGGGCACTGGGGAATGGCTCGGAATAATCGGCCCCAACGGTGCGGGCAAGTCCACCTTGTTGAGGTCGATTGTGGGGCTGGCCGACTACTCCGGGGCGATTGCCCTGGGCGGTGGACGCACACCGGGGGCCGCCGATGTGGCGCTGGTGCCCCAATTTCCGGTGATGCCCAAGGGAATGACCGTGGCCGAGTACGTGCTGTTGGGCCGCACGGCACACTTGGCTTGGCTGGCCCGGGAGTCTCGATCCGACCGCGAGATCGTTTCTTCGGTGCTGTATCGCCTTGGGCTCGCAGAGTTCGCCGATCGGTTGGTGTCCACCCTGTCTGGAGGGGAGGCCCAGCAGGTGGTAGTGGCCCGGGCGCTGGCCCAGCAGTGCCCGGTGCTGTTGCTCGACGAACCCACCAGCGCCCTCGATTTGGGCCATCAGGTATCGGTGCTGGAGTTGGTTGACGACTTGCGTCGCACCGAGGGGCTGAGCGTGTTGGCCGCCATGCACGACCTCAGCACCGCGGCCCGGTTCGCCCACCGGCTCATTCTCATCGACCACGGCCGTATCGTTGCTGAGGGCCACCCATCTAAGGTGCTGCAATCTGATTTGCTGTCCGCGGTGTACGGCACGCCGCTCACTGTTCAACCAATCGACGGCGAGCTAGTGGTACTGCCCGCACCCCGCCGTCGGACTCGACCCCTAGAGGAGACCCCATGAGCACCGAATCCGCCCCCCGAGAGGAGCGCCCCTACGACATCTCGCAACTGCGTTCGGCACCCTCGCTGGTGATGGTCAACACCGGTCACGGCAAGGGCAAGTCGACCGCTGCTTTCGGCACCGTGCTTCGGGCCGTCGCCCGAGGGTGGCCCACCGCGGTAGTGCAGTTCCTCAAGAGCGGCAACTGGAACACCGGCGAGGAAAAAGTGTGCCGTGAGCTCGGCGTGCAGTGGTTCTCGGCTGGCGATGGGTTCACCTGGGAATCAGACGACATCGACGAGACCAAGGCCAAGGCAGTGGCCGCCTGGGACTTCTCGGCCCAGCTCATCGCCGGCGGCGAGTACCGCCTGGTGGTCTTCGATGAGATCAGCTACGCCATGACCTGGGATTGGATCGACGCCGCCGACGTGGCCGCCGCGCTGGAGTCTCGTCCCGAATCGGTGAGCGTGATCCTGACCGGACGGGACATGGCCGACGAGGTGGTCGAGGTGGCCGACACAGTGACCGAGATGGTCAAGGTCAAGCACGCCTTCGACCGCCAGATCCGAGCCAAGAAGGGCCTCGATTATTGAGCGAAGCGCTTGGCAGTCGCTACCGGGAGTCGGAGCGCCGGTGGCGGGCATGATCGTTCTGGTGTTGGGCGGCACTCGGTCGGGGAAGTCGAGGGTGGCTGAATCGATCTCGGATTCCTTGGGGCCGGCGGTGGTCTATGTGGCTACAGCCGCGGTCGATCTGAGCGATGCCGACCTCGCTACCCGGGTCGAGGCCCATAAATCCCGTCGCCCCGATCACTGGAGAACAGTTGAGTGCGAATCGCCCGCTGATTTGCCCAGAGTCTTGCGGGAGATCAGCACCCCGGTACTGGTCGATTCTCTGGGCACCTGGGTGACGCTGCATCCCGAACTCGTGGTTGATGCCGATGATCTGATGGTCGCTCTCGCCAATCGGATGGCCCCCACGGTCATTGTGTCCGAGGAGGTCGGGCTGGCAGTCCACCCAACCAGCGAACTGGGCCGACGGTATGTCGATGTACTGGGGATGCTGAACCAGCAGGTTGCTGCTGTAGCTGATCGAGTCTTGCTGGTGGTGGCCGGACGGGTCCTCGAGTTGTCCAGCCCCGATGAGGTGGTTTGATGGCGATGAGACGGCCAGCAGCTATGGGCGCAGTGGCGTTTCTAACGGTCTTCGGCCGGGGGCAGATGCCCCAGGCCCGCGCCTTATGGTGGTTTCCGGTGGTCGGTGCCGGGATAGGGGCGGTTTTGGGTGCCGTCCACTGGGGGGCAGGCGAGCTGTGGCCCCTGATGGTGGTTGGGATTCTGGTGGTGGCTGCCGACCTCGTGCTGACCGGGGGATTGCACCTCGATGGGCTGGCCGACAGCGCTGACGGCCTGCTTCCCCACATGGAACGAAACCGGCGGCTGGCGGTGATGAGCCGCCCCGATGTGGGCGCTTTCGCAGTGGCCGCGGTGGTGGTCGTCTTGGGGGCTCGATGGTCAGCGCTGGCGGTTGATGGCATCGAGTCGCTGTCGTTGGTTCCCATTTGGGCTTTGAGCCGCACGGTGGTTGCGGTGATCCCATCAGTCGTGCCCTATGCCCGGTCGAGCGGGCTGGCTGATCCATTTCTAGCTGGAACCCGGCGTTGGCTGGTGTTGTGGCTGGTGCCCGCGGTGGCCGGGTTGGTGCTGATTGAAGGGGTGTCAGGGGCAGTGGCGGCCGGGGTCGCGGTGGCGGTCTCCGTTGGGATAGTGGCGCTGGCTTGGCGGCGGCTGGGCGGCTTCACTGGTGACGTGCTTGGAGCTGTGATCTTGATAGCTGAAACTTCGGCATTGCTGGCCTTGGTGGCCGACCCATGACCCGATTGGGTCAGACATGTCTGGGCGCGGCCGCTGGTCTGGTGATCGACCGGGTGGTGGGCGAACCGCCTGCGGACACCCATCCAGTAGCCGAATTCGGGAAGGCGATGGGGCGTGTCGAGCAAGCACTCTGGGCCGACCGGCGTCTGGCGGGAGTGGCCTATGCCGCGGTGGGTGTGGCCATCGGCGCCGCCGGAGGCCGGCTGATGAAGTCCACCGCGACGGCGGTGGCGATTGCCGCCGCGGGCCGCGAGCTTCGCCGGGTGGCGATGGGCATTAAGGAAGCAATGGCTAGCGGTGATCTATCCGCGGCCCGCGCAGAGCTGCCCACCCTGGTGGGGCGCGACCCCGCCGAACTCGACGAGTCGGGCATAGCCGCCGCGGTCATCGAATCGGTTGCCGAGAACAGTGTTGATGCGGTGATTGCCCCCGCATTCTGGGGCGCAGTGGCCGGTGCTCCTGGCGCGGCCGCCTATCGGGCGATCAACACCATGGACGCCATGGTCGGTCGGCGAAATGAGCGGTATCGGAACTTCGGCTGGGCCGCAGCCCGCCTTGACGATGCAGCCAACTACATCCCGGCCCGAATCTTTGCGGCACTGGTTGCCGTGTTGAATCAGGAGCGAGCTCGCCAGATTGTGAAAGCGGTGCGTCAAGACGCCCCTTCCCACCCATCGCCCAACGCCGGTGTCGCTGAGGCCGCGATGGCTGCCGTGCTGGATCGAAAGCTCGGCGGACCACTCAACTACGAGGGTGTGATCGAAAACCGCCCGTTTCTCGGCACAGGTTCCCGTCCAGAGCCCGATGACATTGAAGCCGCCGTCCGGCACGCCAATCGGGTGGAGATTGCCTCGATTGGTTTGCTGGTGCTGACATGGCTCATTGACTGGCTCTTAGATCAAAGTGAAGGCTGATATGGGGTCGCACCCGTTTCCGTCGGTTCCCCCTCTGGACGTCCAGGCCATGGAGTTGGCCCGGCAACGGTGGGCCACTCGGGCCATGCCCCCCGGTGCGCTGGGGCGGATGCAAGACCTGGGTGTCCACCTTGCCGGGGTCACGGGTCGCTGTCCTCCTCCCGCTCCCCGCAACCCAGTGGTCGTTGTGTTCGCCGGTGATCACGGAGTAGTGGCCGACGGAGCCAGCGCGTGGCCCTCGGAGATCACTGCGGCCATGGTGGCCACGGTGAGCAGCGGAGGGGCCGCCATCTCGGTGTTCGCCGACGCGGTGGGCGCTCAGGTGGTGGTGGTAGACGTGGGGGTAAAGACCCCGCTTCCCCCGCTTGCCGGGGTGAGATCTGAGCGAGTGGCCGACGGCACCGCCAGCATCGCCACCGGGGCGGCAATGACTCCCGAGCAGGCCGAGGCGGCCGTGGCGGTGGGCATCCGGATCGCATCTGAGCAAATTGAGGCGGGGGCCGACTGTCTCATCGGCGGTGATTTGGGTATCGGCAATACCACGGCCGCGGCTGCACTGATCGGAGCATTCACCGGCCGGCGGGCGGAAGAGGTGACCGGGCATGGGGCCGGTGTCCCCGCCGCAGGACTCGATCACAAGCGCCGGCTGGTGGCGGCTGCCATCCACAGGGCCCAAAGCTGCACCGGCCCTCTTGAAGTGTTGGCTTCTGCCGGGGGGCTGGAGATCGCGGCACTGGCCGGGCTGTATATCGCCGCGGCCCGCCGCCGCGTCCCCTACATCGTGGATGGGGTGATTGCCGGGGCCGCCCTGTGCGCCGCCGATGCCCTGGCTCCCGGCACCGCGTCCCATGCCATCGCCGGCCATCGCTCCAGCGAGCCGGCCGCGTCCATCACCCTCGACCACCTGGGCCTGAGCCCTTTGCTCGACCTCGACCTCCGACTCGGAGAAGGCACCGGCGCCTGCCTGGCCTTTCCCCTCGTACAAGCTGCTGCCCGGGCGCTGGCCAATATGGCCGACCTGCCTGAATCTGGTCAGGTGTGAGCCGAAACCAGGGTACGGCGCACCGAGGCGACCCGCCTCGGTGTTGCGATGGCTCTGGACATCTCCAACCCCATGTCATAGAGTGACTGTGTATTAGTTGCATTAGCTGTGCAAATAACGCACCAAAGGGGGATTCTGATGCCTTTTAGTAACGGCAACCATCAACCATCATCTGGGCGCCTTTGGCGCGTGATAGCGGTGATCTTGACATGCGCGCTCGTCGCCGTCGCATGTGGCGACGATGACGATTCAAGTGACGCTACCGATCCGACCGCGGAGGTGGTTGACGACAGCTCCGGCAGCAGCTCGTCTGAGCCGGCTGGCGATTCCGATGGAATGGCAGAAGACAGCTCGACAGCCGCTCCCACGGCTGAGACGGGACCGGAGCTGTCTGGAACGATCGGCTTCATCAAGGGACCGCATTCGGCGATGGAGGTGGAGTTCGAACAGCAGATCATCGCCGACTTCAATTCGCAGGTGGCGCCCGACGTCAATGTGGAGTTCTCAACCTATGACTGGCCCGTCCACGTGGCTGAGCTGACGACGCTGTTTGCGAGCGGCTCGCCGCCAGACGTGCAGTATTTGGTCGATCTCATCTATCCGGCGTTCGCTGAGCAGGGTGTTCTTCATGACATGACAGACTTGGTGAACGATCCTGACTGGTCTGAGGAGCGGGCCAACATCAGTCCGTTCGCGTGGGATCTCGCCGAACAGCAAGGTGGTACGTGGGGAGTGCCCGTGCTCGGCGCGGTTTACAACATCTTCATCAACGAGACGCTTCTTGAAGAGGCGGGTTTGCTCGACAGTTGGGACGACTCCTATGAGTCGATGCTCGCTGCTGCCGAAGCGCTGACAACCGATGAGGTCTTCGGCTTCGGGGCGCGCACTTCGGCTGCCGACTTTGCCTGGTGGGACTGGTATCCCTACATCCACAATGCGGGCGGCGACGTGTTGTCCGACGATTGGACTGAGTGCGGTTTGGTCGGCCAGGACGTTGTTGACGCCATGCAGTTCCTGATCGACATCCACACGGCAGGTGTCACGCCGGCAATCGGTTCAGTAGACAACCAGGGCCTGTTCGACCTGTTCGCCGCTGGGCGCATCGCGATTCTCCACCACGAAACCCCGAACATCGTGTCGCTGAATGAGAACCCGCCGGACTTCGAGTGGACAGTCGCCGCTGCGCCGCCCGGGCCTCAGGGCCACACGGTGATGGGCAACTTCGGGATCTTGAGCATCGCGGAGGCGAGTGACAACAAGGATGCTGCTTGGGAGTTCATCAAGCATTGGGCATCTGCTCCGCAGGTTGGGCGATTCGCGGAGCAGGTGAGCTTGCAAGTTGTCCGCACTGACATCATCGACGACCTCTTCGCGGACAATCCGGCCATGCAGAAGGTGCAATCCGAACTCGTGCCTCGAGTCCAGGGGCTCCAGCCGCATCCTCAGATCCTCGAAGCGCTACAGGCCGCCTGGCCGGTGGTTGAGGACGCCTTCCGCGGAAACCGGACAGGTGAGGAAGCCATTGCCGGGATGTGTGAAGCGATCGACGGCGTTCTCGGCGGTTAGCGGACAGGCGGAACCATGTTCGCCCCGGACCGCTGCGGCCTCGAGGACTTCCCCTCCCCTCGGAGAGCGCTGTAGCGGCCGGGTGCGAACTCTCCAGGAGTTCTGGTGCCCCATGAAGATGGGATTTGGGGCGCCAGAACTCGCCGCGATAATGGGCAGTCGGCGGTGTTGGCTAACTTCAAGGCGAAGGGGCAGAACGCAATGACGCACATCGACGCAGGCCTTGCAGGCGCGCAGATGACACTGTCGCCGGAGGAACATCGCCGACTCCGCAAGCGCTACCGGCGACGGACCACACTTACCGCCTACGCCTTCTTGGGGCCGAACCTTGCGGCGTTTGTGGTCTTTCTCCTGATTCCCGGTGGTGTGGCTCTTCGTGTCCACGTTCAGGACCGGTGGCGTGCTTGGCCCGGCTGAGTTCGTAGGACTCGACAACTGGCGAGACACCTTTTCTGACCCGCTGGCCAGAACGAGTATCCGAAACACGGTGGTTTACAGCGCTATGGCGATCCCCGCCGTGTTCATAATCGCCATGGTCCTCGCGTTGGCGTTGCATGCCATACCCCGCGGCGGTGCGCCGATCCGCGTTGCCCTGTACCTTCCGACACTCCAGCCAGCGGTAGTGGCTGCGTTCATCTTCACGTTTGTGCTGCATCCCGACTTCGGAGTTATCAACTATGCCGTTCGGTGGCTTGGTGGCGATCCGATCAACTTCTTGGGAGATACAACACTCGCGCTTCCGACGATCGCCGGGATCGAGGTGTGGCGTGGGACCGGATTCTGGACGATGATGTTCCTCGCGGGCTTGACGGCTCTGCCGAGAGAGTTCTACCAGGCGGCCGAGCTTGACGGGGCCGGCGCGATACGGCGATTCATGCGGCTGACGATTCCGCTGCTGCGCCCGACGTTCTACTTCGCAGTGATATTCGCCACGATCGTCAACCTTCAGCTCTTCGACTCCGTTTTCGCGCTCACCGATGGGGGTCCAGTCAACAGCACGATCTCGGTGTCCCTGTATATCTACCGGAGCCTGTTCTTGTTCGGCGACATCGGCTTCGGCGCGACGCTGTCCTTCCTGCTCGTCATCACCGTGCTGGTGCTGACTGGGCTTCAGACCTTCCTGTTGCGAGACCGCAAGTGACGTCAATGCCTACTACTGAGCGCAGAACACACGGCGCTGAGACCACCAGGGGCAGGGCTCGCTCAGGGCTTCCAAGATCGCGATCAGCGACATCGCTGTCTTATGTGATCTTGTTCGTCGGGGTGGCTATCGCACTGGTGCCTTTCTTGTATGTCGTGTCCACCTCGTTCAAAGAATCGACATCGCTGTTCAGCTATCCGCCTGACTGGATCCCGTCACCGATCTCCTGGGGCAACTTCGAGTCGCTATTTGCCGACCATCCGTTTGTCCAGTGGACCTTCAACACCCTGTTTGTGTCGGGCGCGGTGACCGCTTTGAAGCTGTGGTTCGATTCCATGGCAGGCTATGCATTGGCGAAGATGGAGTTCGCCGGCAGGCGGGGCGTCGCGCTCCTCCTATTGCTGTCGGTAGCGATCCCCATTTCTGCGTTGATCATCCCCATGTTCTTCGTGGTGCGCTATCTCGGGCTGTTGAACACCTACTGGGCGCTGATACTTCCACCGCTGGCGAACCCGCTGGGGATCTTCATGGCCCGAAGCTTCATTGTCGGCATCCCCGACGATCTGGAGGCGTCGGCACGGCTTGACGGCGCTTCAGAGTTCACGATCTATCGCAAGATCGTCTTGCCCCTGGTCCGGCCTGGCTTGGTGGTGCTTGGCATGTTCACGTTCATGTTGCAGTACACCTCGTTCATCTGGCCCCTCATCGCCGTCCAGGACACCGACCGGCAAGTGCTCGCCGTGGGCATCTCCGGGCTCCAGAGCGCGTTCTTGCAGGACTGGGGTCTTCTCTCGGCGGCCATGTTGTCGGCCGCCATCCCCATCACACTCGTGTTCCTGCTTGTGCAAAAGGCGTTCGTGTTCAATGACCTCTCCGGCGCACTCAAGGAATAGGAGGTCTTCGGTGCCAGCCATGTCGCCTCCGGCCGATGTCGCCGTGAGCCTTATCCAGGTCGCGAAGTCCTACGGTGACGTCGAGGTGCTGCAACCATTCGATCTTCAGGTTGCCGAAGGCGAATTCGTTGTCCTCCTCGGCCCCTCGGGGTGCGGAAAAAGCACAATCCTGAAGATGATCGCAGGACTCGAAGAGGTCAGCCACGGCGAGATCCATGTCGCAGGCGAACTCGTCAACTACGTCAGACCGCGAGACCGCAACGTGGCCATGGTTTTCCAGAACTACGCGCTGTATCCGCACATGTCGGTAAGAGACAACATCGCGTTCCCGCTCACGATGAGCAGACGGCCTCGACTCAAGCGAAATGTGATCGAGGAGCGCACCGTTGAGGCAGCCGACATAGTCGATCTGACGCCATACCTAGACCGCAAACCGGCGCAGTTGAGCGGCGGGCAGCGGCAGCGAGTCGCCTTGGCCCGAGCAATAATCCGCCAACCGGCGGCATTCCTCATGGACGAGCCGCTGTCCAATCTCGACGCGCTGCTGCGGGCGGACATGCGGACAAGCCTCCTAGATGTACACGACCGGATAAGGAAAGCCACCCTGTACGTGACTCACGACCAGATTGAGGCCATGACGATGGCCGACCGGGTCGTGGTTCTCAATGCAGGCCGGATCCAGCAGATCGGACGACCCCGCGAGCTGTATACGGCGCCGGCGAACACATTCGTGGCCCAATTCATCGGGAGTCCGCGCATGCCTCTCCATGATCTGGAAGTACGCAACGACGGCACCCTTAGTCTTGCCGATGCGACCCTCACCCTCGATGCCGACGCCCCTCTGTCGCCGGGGACACTGGTTACGGTCGGGCTTCGGCCGAGTGCACTGCGAGCAACGAGCTCAGCATCCCCCTGCTTCATCGGCGAGGCGAAGCGACGCGACTACCTCGGCAGCGACAGCTACCTCGAGGTCGATCTCGGAGAAGGCTCATCGGTGATGGTGCGTGCGGAGGCTGATGCTGTTGTGCGGCCCGGCGACACCGTACGCGTGGATGCTGGCCCAGGCGCCATCCATGTATTTGACCAAGCGGGTTCGCGGATTTGCGGCGCTTCGGCATGCCAGCGAGAGCGATGACCATTGGCTGGGAGCTGGTCGCCAACGGCGTGTCCGCTCCAGAGGGGCCGGCTCTTGGACCGGGCGGGTGGGTCCTCAACGTGTGCAGCTTCACCCGAGACCGCAACCCGAACGTGGATGGCGGCGACATTGTGGCCACCCACCCTGATCGTCCGGGCGACACGCGACGCCTGTTTAACACGTCCGCCGACGGTGTGGCCGGCATCCCTGCTGCGCTTGCATTCGGGCCCGACGGGGCCGTCTATATCACCGACGAAGGTCACCGGGCGATTCTGCGGGCAACGGATCAAGGTGTGCTGTCGGTATACGCCCGATCGCCAAACGGACCCAATGATCTCAGCTTCGACCGGGAGGGGAACCTCTGGTTCACCGATCCGTGGGGTTCCAGCATGCAGAATGCGATTGGCGGGGTCTATGTCCTGCGCGCCGGAACTGCGGTCCTCGAACAGATCGCGTCCGGTCTCGCCTTTCCGAACGGAATTGTGGCCGCGCCAGAGGAGCTGGTGTACGCGGAGACGCGCACAAACCGGTTGTGGCGGCATCGGCGATCTGCCGATGGGCGGCTAGGAGGTGCGGAGATATTCGCTGAGCTGCCGCTTCAGGCTGGGGTCGAGACCCAAGGCCCCGACGGCATGGCGCGCGACGTCCATGGAAATCTGTACGTGGCACATTTCGGCGCTTCGTGTATCCGCGTTCTCGCGCCGGACGGCACCCAACTCGATCCGATTGCCGTCCCGGGTCGCAATCCGACCAACCTGTGCTTTGGGGGACCGGACATGCGTACCTTGTTTGTGACGCTCGACGACACCGATCAGCTCATTGCGCTTCAGGCCCCACATCAGGGAATCGCGATCCAGTTCTGCCCGTCGGCAAACAAGACATGGGCATATGAGAGCTGGCTGGACCTGATCGAGAACAGCCCCGCAGTGTGACCTAAAGCGTGGCAGGGGGCGGGGGTGGACTCGTCTCACACCTCGGGGCTTACGGGTCCGTTGCCAGTCCATCCGAACTCCCGGGATACGCCGAAGCTCGCCTTAAAAAGCTGCGGCACCATGGTTAGCAGAGTCTCGTAGTTACAGGACAGAGTCGTGGCGGTTATCGAGACCGATCCGCTGACTTGCCCTGACGCCTCGAAGATGGGCGCTGCGATGCAGTTGACCCAAGGCTCGTGTTCGAGGTGGTCAATCGCGTAACCGCGATCGACTGTGGCTCGAAGGTCTGCGAAGTAGTCGTCGGCATTGGTGAGCGTATTGTCGGTATGGGCCACGAAGTCGATATCCGACACTATGCGCCGTTGGTCTTCGAGCGGAAGGAACGCGACGATGGCCTTGGCAACGCCTGTGCAGTGAAATGGTGCCGTATTGCCGATTCGGGAGTACATGCGCACGGCCTGCTTTGCTTCCCGCTTGTCGATGTATACGACGGTGTCGCCCTCGAGCATTGCGAGGTGGATCGTGTGCTCTACCTTATGGCTGAGTTCGGTAAGGAACGGCGCAGCGACCGAGCGGAGGTCGATGTTCTCCAGTGCGGCGTTCGCGAGGCTGATGACGCGACGACCGAGGCGGAACACGTTGTGGCTGTCTCGCACCACCATATGCTCAGCCTCTAGTACCTGAAGGGTTCTCAACGCCGTGCTGCGGTGGGTTCCCATAAACGACGCGACCTGTTCGATCGACGAAGGCTTCTCGCCGATCAGTCCCAATACTTGGATCGCTCGTTGCACAGTCTGGCTCATCGCTTCTCCGGTCGAATATAGGGGCTGGGAGCCGGTCGGCAGGGCTCCGGGTCAGAACTCGGTAGTGACCACGGCGACGATGGTCCCATTGTCATCTACTTCAGGAATGTGCTTCCACTTGTCGAACGTCGTGCAGGGGTGACTTATCCCAAAGGACACGAAATCGCCCACGGCTATCTCATCGGCTGCGTCGACCGTCAGGAAAGCGTGTTGATCCATGAGTCTGGAAACCCGCCAGGATTCAGGCACGGGGCGGCGGCGGGTCTGCTCATAGCACCACTGTGGCACCGGCAGTCCTTCGTCAAAAGACACGTCCCTTTTTCCGAAGTCAAGCAACGCAAGGGTCGGTTCAGGGCGGGATATGACCTGTGAAATAGCCTCCAGCGCCGGTCGGAATGCCGCGAAGTCTGAGTGGCCTCGGAGCGGGGAGACCTTTTGGTAGAACCCACTGTCGTGGGTGATGTAGCAGCCGCTGCGCAGCACCAGTTTTGCATCGTGGGCATCCGCCACCGGGCCGAGGATGTCGGCAACATCGTCGAAACAGGCGCTGCCGCCCGCGGTCAGGATTGGTCCAGCAGCCGGTTCGAAAGGGCCGCAATCTGCGATCAGCTCGAACGCATGGCCGAGAAACCGCAGATAATCTCGGACTTGCCGCCGTTCGGCGTGGTTGCGAGCGGGCAGGAACACGCCTTCATAGCCGGCGACACCGGCGAACCGCACCGATTCCATAGCCCTCGCCGCTTCCGCAAGGGAGAGTGCAAGTTCGATGTCGCGCACGCCGCTTCGGCCACCGTGGCCGCCGATTTCTACCAGCACGGAAACCCGCCCAACATGGCTGCGGCCAAGGCGGGCGAGTCCGTCGTGGGAGTCTACGAAGCAATAGAGCTCGAGGCCCTGAGCGGCAGCTTCAAGGGCCCATCCGATGGATGGCTCGTTGACGAGCTGGTTGGCGATCAGCAAGCGCCGCAGGCCGTGGTTGAAGAGGGTTCTCGCCTGCACTGCGTTGGCGACGGTGATTGCCCACGCGCCGTGCGCGACCTGACGGGAGATGAGGCCCGGTGCCATGGTGGTCTTGGCGTGCGGCGCCAGATGGACGCGGTTGGCGAGGCAGAAGTCGCGCATCGTTGCGAGGTTGTGCTCGATCGCAGTGGTCCGCAGAACCACGAGGGGAGACAAAAACGTTCCATCGAAAATGTTGCGGCCGATCAACTCATCTGTCGTCGCCCCCACTATGTCGGTGGGGATTGCCTTGGAGCTGAATCGAAGCTGGTCTGTCATGGTGGGGATTTCCGTCTGTCGATGAGCCAGTCTTTCAGCGAATCGACACCGCTGGGACGGGCAAGCTCGGTGCCGATCCCAACTCCGAGGGCGCCTGCGTCAAGGTAGCCATCGATGTCTGAGACCGCAACGCCGCCTGTCGGGACGAGGAAAACACCGGGGAAGGGACCTGACATAGCCGCAAGAAAGCGGGCTCCTCCGAGTTCTCGGGCGGGGAAGAGCTTTAGCTCTGAGATGCCATGGGCTTGTGCAGACTGAATTTCGGTGGGCGTTGCCACTCCGGGCAGATAGGGGATTTTCTGCTCGCTCGCGTGATGCACGATTTCGATGTCAAGGCCGGGGGAAATGGCGAACGCGGCACCAAGGTCTATGACTTGCTGGAGGTCCGCGACAGAGGCGATGCTGCCGGCGCCCAAGGGTCGGCCGCTTTCAGCCGCAATCTCAGCGACGAGCTCGAGCGCACGGAATCCATCGTTGTCTTGCACAGTCACCTCGATGAGCTCGACTCCGATATCCCACAGCGCCCTCGCCGCGGCCGCCGCGGGCCCAGGGGAGAGTCCCCGGAGGATTGCGACAATCGGGCATCGGAGAAGATGGGTCTGAAAGTACGACTTTGCGGCAGTTGTGTCTTGGAGTTGTTTGGCGGTTTGCATCATGCAGACGTGCTGCGCTGGCGCGCTGGCGGCAGTTGGGCTTTGTCGGGCGTGGTCGTCAGGTCGAGGCTCGCTGAGAGCCAGTTCTCGGACGACAAGTCCAGCAGGCGTTGAGTCGTGGCGTCATCGGCGATGGGGCCGACATCGTTCGGCTGGGAGAGCGCGCTCATGGCTGTGATGTGGCCGAGGCGCAGGGCGGACTCCACGTTGTCGTCGTATCGGAGCACTCCCACGAGGAACCCCGCCGCGAACGCATCTCCTGCCCCGATCGGCTCGACCACGGGGCCGTTGAGCGCGGGAACGAAATATGTTCTGCCTCCCTGGTCGGCATAGGCACCGTTGTCGGTGTCTTTGGTGACGACGGTCTCGGGTTGGGGAAGCAGGGCCCGGACATCGTCGGCCGTGTTGGTGCCCCAGAGGTCGTTGGCTTCGTCAAGCCCGACAAAGACAATGTCGCACTGGTTTGCGGCTTCTCGTAGCGCATGTGGAGGATCTCCTTGCGCCCAGATCGAGGGACGCCAGTTGATGTCAAACGACATGAGCGCTGATCGGGATCGATCCTCGATCAGCGATCGGACGAGATCGTTGCAGGTGCAAGACAGGCCCAAAGTGATCCCGGTCAGGTGGAGGATTTTCGGCATCCGGCCTACCTCGGGGCCTATCGGCGGGGCCATTGTGGCCGCCGCAGAACCTGACCGGTAATAGCGGACCCGAAGAGCGTCTGCGGTGGTCTCTTTGAGCATGAGCCCGGTCTGGTGATCGGAAAGCCGACGTACCCCGCTGACGTCGACGCCTCCACCCTCGATCACCGAGAGCACCAGATCTCCGGCAAGATCGGCACCTACCTGGCTGATCCACGAGGCCTGAAGGCCGAGAGCCGCGCAATAGCGCGCCACGTTGGACTCCGCGCCGCTGACCTCCCATTCGAAGGCCTCCTGGTTCAGGCCAGTCCGCAAAGTCAGCATTGACTCGCCCAGAGCAACCACGTCTGGGAAGGGCCTGGGGTGGTTCGCCTTGCTGGTCGAGTGGTTCATATCGTGCTCCTTGGGGCAGCGAATTCAGTTCTGGACTCTCATAAGATCAGACCGTAAACTGTAGTGCAATAATCACATCTAGTATGTGGTTATTGCACATTAGGGGAGAGATGACGTGTACGATCTCGCCATTCGCGGAGCGTTGATCGAGGACGGCTCGGGCGGGCAGCCGTTCGAGGGAGACATCGCAGTCGACGGCGGTCGCATTGCGGACATGGGAACGGTGGGTGCAGCCCGGGCTGAGATCGATGCCGAGGGGCTGGTCGCAGCCCCCGGGTTCGTTGACGCCCACACCCACGACGACATGGAACTCCACTCCAACCCTGACAATCCGTCGAAGCTCCGGCAAGGCGTGACGACGGTCATCTGCGGAAGCTGCGGATTCAGCGCGTTCCCCCATGTGCCAGGGCGACGTTCGCCGGACTTTTTGTCGGTTGATGGCCGTTGGCGGACCTATTGCGAATTCCAGGAGGTGCTCACCGGTCATGGCATTGGTACAAATGCCGCGGCCTTTGTTGGCCATAACACCGTTCAACGCCTGCTTCTGGGGATCGACAGCACCGAACCGAGTGCCCGGGCACTCTCGCTCGTGTGCGACGACATCCGCATTGCGATGGACGACGGTGCCCTCGGCGTGTCCACCGGCCTCATCTACCGTCCAGGGCGGAACACGTCGACCGCAGCACTGACGCGGATCGTCGGGGCCGTGGCTGACTATGGCGGCATGCACAGCACACACATGCGCGATGAGTCCGACGGCCTTCTCGAGGCCATCGCCGAAGTTGCCTCCGTATCTCGAGAAACCGGCACCGCGCTCCAGATCTCTCATCTCAAGGCAATCGGCGAGCACAATTGGGGAAGCCTGGGTGCCGCGCTCGATCAGATCGACAGGTTCCGAGCCGATGGGATCGACATCGGATTCGACGTGTACCCCTATACCGCCGGTTCGGGGCCGTTGGCGACCTACTTCCCCCCTGATGGCATAGACGTGGCCAGGGCTCGATTGGTCCAGATCATCCGGTGTCAGGACTACCCGCACTTTGAAGGGCGGCGACTCCCAGACATCGCTCGGGAAGAGGGCACTTCGCTGCGCGACCTCATCCGGCGCCTCGTCACCGCGCCGAATGCCGGCGAAACGCTCTGCAATATTTTCGAGATCCACGAGGACGACATGTTGGCGGCGCTCTCGCATCCGGTGGCGATGATCGGCAGTGACGGTATTCCCCAGCAGACAGGAGTGCCCCATCCCCGTCTTCATGGCACGTTTCCCCGAATTCTCGGCTACTACACCAGAGACAGGGCAGTGCTGTCTCAAAGTGCTGCGATCAAGAAGATGACCTCCGTACCCGCGACTCGGTACGGCCTCCGAGACCGGGGACTTTTGCGGCCCGGCTTCGCAGCAGACGTTGCGTTGTTCGATCCCGTCACGATCGCTGACTGCGGAACGTACGACTCGCGTGCCGATCCAAACGGGATTCGCCATGTTCTCGTCAATGGGCAGCAGGCGCTCTTTGACGGCGACCTCACCGGCGTGCGGGCAGGCCGAGTGCTGAGACGCGGCCAATGCTGAGTTGGCGCTTGGCTCGAGGGGGGAACCCCATAGGCCGGCCCAATCGCTGGTTGGCAGGAAAGGATGGATTATGACTTGGAGACAAGCCGTGACAAGCGCCGAGGTGCCTGAAGCTTCGGGCCCTTACTCGGCCGGGATGATCTCGCAGGGGTTCGCGTTCTTGTCCGGGCAGGGGCCATACGACGCGAAGGGCACGCTCGCTGGTGAGGACATCGCCAGTCAGACACGACAAACACTCCGAAATCTGGAAGCCGTAGCACAAGCGAGCGGCGCAACGCTGCGAAATGCCGTGCGGGTCGGTGTCTACCTTGCCGACATGGCGGACTTCACCGAGATGAACAAGGTCTTCGCTGAGTTCTTCGAGCAGCCGTACCCATCTCGAACGACGGTGCAAACGGGGCTTCCAAAACCCGACATGCTGGTTGAAATCGACGTGATCGTCGCACTACCTCAACCCGATCTGCGGCCGTGAGGTAAGCGTCGCTGCGGCGGGCGGGGCTATCTTTTGGAGGTGACATACCACCGGGGAAGGCCATGACAGATACTCGCCGGCCCGCCGAGGAAGTCGCTCGCCTCGGCGATGAGATCTACGAGCACGACATCCGCCGCGAGGTCGAAGCCGACCACCACGGAGAGGTCGTCGCTATCGACATCGACAGCCGCTGCTGGGCAATAGGCGACACTGTCATTGTCGCACGCGATCGCCTGCGGGTGGAGCGCCCAGATGCCGTTGACGTCTGGCTGCTACGGGTTGGACACCGGGCACTCCATCACTTCGGAGGTCGCCCACTGCGGTGTCCCGGGTGATCGAGGGTGTTGTCAGCACCGCCTATGAGGCGGTGCTGACCCTTACCCTGCAAGGCCCGACAGGACAGACTCGGGATATCGAGGCCGTGATCGACACCGGCTTCACGGGATTTTTGACCGTTACCCCGCTACTGGCAGAAGAGTTGGCATTGGTGTTCGAAGGTACGGCCAGAGCCACGCTTGCTGACGGCAGCGATACGACGTTTCCGTACTACAGCGTCGCCGTACTGTGGGATGGCCAAGTTCGATACGTCGAAGCAGACGCCGCTGACACGACCCCACTGATCGGCATGCGGCTTCTCGACAGCCACAGCCTGTATATGGAAATTGAAGACGGCGGGCGAATCATCATCGAGGCCCGCTGAGCGAACAGATTTCGATCCTCTTCTCTGGTCCAAGCGGCGGATCTGGCGCTTGCTGATCTGCCTGACCTCTAGCTCCAGTCGGTGCGGGATCGAATGTCGGCGAACACGTCGTTGGCCCGGGCCAGTACCTTGTGGTGGGACAACAGGGCCAGCGGCTCGCCCTCTACGACGGTCCGCCCATTCAGCACTGCCTCCTCGGCCGATAGCTCTCCCCGGGCAATGGCCACCGCAGTGTCCCGGCTCTGGCTGAGCACCACCGCTGGCCCGACAGCCGGCCCAATTGAGACACGGGCACCGTCGCTGTCGAACTCCATGTGGAACACCACTTCGCCCACCTGCTGTTCCACGGCGAATCGCTCGCCGTCTGCCGTGCATAGCCCCGACTCCCGTAGCGCGGCATCCGCCTCCTGGATCCACTCGTCGCTCAAATACGCCAGCACCAGGCCCTACGGTACCGATGACGAGCAATGACGGCTGAACCGACACACCGACTGTGGGCCGAATCCTGGTACGGCGACTTCGCCGCGCCCGACGGTTCACTGGGCGGCTATGTGCAGCTCACGCTGTGGCCCAATCTGGCAAGGAGCTGGTTCTGGTCGGCGCTCGTCGGTCCTGATCGCCGCCCGGTGGTGCTGATGGAGACCGACGCCCCTTTGCCCAGGCCGTCCACCTTGGAATTGCGGGCTCCCGGACTGTGGACCGAATTCATCGAGCAGATCCCCGACGAGCACTTCACCGTGGACCTGGAGGCGTTTGCGGTGGAGTTGGACGATCCCGAAGAGGTGTTCGGGCGAGGCTGGGGCGAGCGGGTGCCCTACGGGTTAGAGCTGGAGTGGGAGTCGACGCCCGGCTCACCCGACGTGGTCCACGGCCTGGTGCTGGTAGGCGATGAGTCATACGAGCTAGACGGCCGGGGCCGGCGCTTCTGTTGGGAGGGCCTGCCCGCCTGGTGGGACCGGGAATGGTCCAACGGCCCGACCGACGGCGTCGTGATCGCCAATGCGCCTCTGCCCGTCGACCACCCCAACACCGCCCAGCGCTCCCGCCTCGAACGATCTCTCGTCTCCACCCCCGACGGTCCTGCCTGGACCGAACAGAGCCGGTTACAAGGTCCAAATGGAGGTGACAATCTCTAATTTCAGACTGTCGAGTTATGACAGCCGGGGTATCGTGCCAACAACGGAACTGCACTTGGAGGAATGTCGATGGCCCTCGTCCATTCACGAGAATGGCGCCCTTGGCCCCGCAAGCTGCGTAAGAAGGCCATGCGGAAAGTCGCCCCATCAGATTCAGTGACCGTGGATGACCTGAAGGCCAGTATCGGCAAGGGGCCTCATCTGAGCCCTGAAGAAATTGCCCACAGCTACGACAGCAATGAGGATTTTCTAGCCTCTTTTGAAGAGGCGAGCGACAACGGCCCACATTCGTAGCCGCCCCCGCCTTGCCTACATACGAGAAGTCGACTGCATTCGCACGCAGTTGGGAGAAGCTCACGCCCCAGCAGGCAAATCGATTTCGATTTCAATTGGAGAAGTTCGTCGAAGACTTGGCCGCGATGGAGGAGGGCAGGCGAACTGCGTTCCGCAAGGGGTTGCGGGTCAAAAAGCTGAGGGGGACGAGCGATGCCTATGAGATGTCGTGGGATTCCGACGGCAGAGCGACGTTCGCGGTGGGGAACCCAATACAGGAAGGGAAATTCCACATTGTCTGGTTAGACATCGGCGGTCACGACCTTCTCCCGTAAGGCGAGAACTCAGCCCGGGGAGCGTTGTAGGCGGGAAAGCGCGGTCACCAGGGAGGCCGCGGCCACTGCGAGCACCGCAGGGAGCCACAGGTCGGCGGCGGGAGCCCATCCGAGGCCGGTGCCGTCGATGGTCTCTTCGGCGTGGCGGCTGATCACGCCCACGCCGGCGGGCCAGGGCCACAGCACCCGCAGCGAGCCCAGCAGCAGTCCCACCATCACCGCCAGGGTCGGATCGTGCCAGCGGTCGAGAACCTGGCCGATCAGGTTGGAGAACAGGGCCAATCCCAGCACAGCCCCGACGCCGAGTGCGGCTAGGTCGTCCCAGGATCGGTCATCTACCGCGCCGATGGCCGCGGGATACACCCCGATCATCAGCAGGATGAATGCCCCGGAGATGCCAGGCAGCAACATGGCGCATACCGCCACGATTCCCGCTCCGAAGAGCGCAAGGGCCGATGGGTCGGCCGCTGGCCCCGACTGGATCCCCAGCAATCCGAAGAACAGCCCGCCCACCGCCAGCGCCACGAGCACGAGCCCTACCCTGGGGTGGGTCAAGAGCCGCCAGGCCACCACCACCGACGCCCCCACCAGGCCGAAGAACAGCCCGGCCATGGCCTCGGGTTCATCGGCCAACAGGTCGTCGATCACCGACGCCAGCCCCACCACCGCAGCCCCAACGCCCACCACCAGCGGCACCGCGAACCACCAGTCGAAGCGCCGTAGTCGATCGCAAACTTCCCCCCATCGACCCCGCACCAGGGCTCCCAGCACCCCGGCACCAGACCGCACGGTGTCGATCAATCGGGTATAGATCCCCAGCAGCAGTGCCACCGTGCCGCCCGACACCCCGGGCACTACGTCGGCTGCCCCCATGAGCACGCCCCGCGCCACATGCAGGGCGGTCTCCCTAGCTCTAGACCACATGGTCAGAGGGTAGGGCGTCAGCCCGCGAACACCGCTTCGGCGGTGAAAGACATGCCCTCGCCGCAGGTTTCCACCACAAGCGCCAGTTGGTGGCCGCCCCCATCCAGAGCCCCTAATGCTGCACCGAACCACTCGAAGTGCTGGCCGTGGTCGGGAGTCTGGAAGTCGCCGCCGCCTCGAGCGAACTGTTGTTTCTGCCACTGCTGGTCCCGCCTGAACTGAGCAGAACTTGCTACGAGAACTAGATTGAAGAGACGCACGGCTATTTCGCATGTGTGGGCAGCCATCCGTTTGGTGCCTCGATCAGTTGCCCCGACGACGTAGTTACGGTTGTCGGTAAATGGCAAGAGAGAATTGTGGCCCGAGAGATTCGCTTGTGTGCGTGGGCCACTCTTTGCAATTCAAAGGAGTTTCGCTTTGGTGGGAAAGCCACCACAATCCGCTTCTCTGGAGTACGTGAGCGAACTGATTCAATGGCTGGAGCCAAATCTCCATCACCGGATATCAAGATTGCAGTGTCAAACTTATCATCTTTAGCGTCTTCCAACAGGCGTACGGCGATATTGATATCAGTCTTCTTTTCTTCACTTTGTTGCCACGTATGCCCACACGAATAGCAGTGCACATTCTTTGATTGAAAGTACCCATAGTCGATGAAGACTCCTCCCAATCCTTCTATGGCGTCGATAAACAGCGACTGTCGCTCAGACCTTCTGGGGTCATTGCGGATTCGAGTGGTGAAGTAGCGGACGAATTCGAGATTCTGGCCCTTCTGCATCTGTGATTTGCATAATGCGCGAAGGTCCAGCCAGCGTGAATTCCGCATACGGGCATCGATGAGTCCGTGATAGAGGTTGTAGCCGTCGATGTAGGCGACGACCCGGTTGTCAGTCATGGGAGTCTTAGACTAGCTACGGGGTGTGACACATTTGCCCAGGTTGCGGGCAGTTTTCAGGGGTCGGAAAAATTGTGGCGAATTGTCGCTACTGTGTGTACCATATGTTCTGTACCCCCCCGGGGTGAGTAGCCCCGGGCCGACGGCCCCGGCTCCGGTCGGGGCTTGTCTATTTTCTGGTGGCCAGAGGGTAGGGCGTCAGCCGGCGAAGACCGCTTCGGTGGTGAAGGACATGCCCCCCTCCAGGGTTCTGCGCACGGGGCAGCGGCGGGCGATGTCCTCCAAGCGGGCCCTCTGGTCGTCGTCGAAGTCGCCTTCGATGAAGATCTGGCTGCGCACCCGGTCGACGTAGCCCGAGGCGTCGGCCTCGCAGTCGTCGCAATCACGGGCATGAACCCGGTCGTGCTCGAAGCGGGCCGAAATCGAGTGGAGCTTCCACCCCTTGCGCTGGCAGTACATCGACAGGGTGATGCAGGTGCAGGCCGCCACCGACGACATGAGGAGCTCATAGGGGTTGGGGGCGGTATCACCGCCTCCCAGGTCCTCAGGCTCATCGGCGCCCAATACGTGCGAGCCGGTGCGGAGCTCCACTGAATAATCCTGGCCGGTCTCGACCTCGAGGTCGGCGGTTACGGTGTTCATGCTTCGACGCTAGCGTCAGCCAGCCAGTTTGCGGTTTTTCACCTTGGCCTTGATGTAGTCCCGGTTGGTCCAGGCGATGAAGTCGATGGGGATGTCTTTGGGGCAGGCCTCTTCGCACTCGCCGTGGTTGGTACACGAGCCGAAGAACTCCTCCATGGTCTCCACCATGGCCTCGGTGCGGGCCCATCGCTGGGCTTGGCCTTGGGGGAGCAAGTTCAGGTGCTGCACCTTGGCCGCGGTGAACAGCTGGGCCGCGCTGTTGGGGCATGCGGCCACGCAGGCTCCGCAGCCGATGCAGGCGGCGGCATCAAAGGCCGTGTCGGCCGTCTCCTTGGGGACCGGCGTGAGGTTGGCGTCGGGGGCAGCCCCGGTGTTCACCGAGATGTAGCCGCCGGAGGCGATGATGGCGTCCATGGCCCGGCGGTCCACCGCCAAGTCCCGCAGCACGGGGAACGACGTGGCCCGCCACGGCTCGATCACGATGTGGTCGCCGTCTTTGAAACTGCGCATGTGGAGCTGGCAGGTGGCCGTGCTCTTCTGGGGGCCGTGGGCTTGGCCGTTGATCATCAGCCCGCAGGTGCCGCAGATGCCCTCCCGGCAGTCGGACTCGAACACGATGGGCTCTTCGCCGTTTTCGATCAGCCGCTCATTAACGATGTCGAGCATCTCCAGGAACGAGGCATCGGTGCTGATGCCGTTGGCCTCGTAGGTCACGAAGCGGCCCTCGGCCTGCGGGCCGGGCTGGCGCCACACCTGAAGCGTGAGGTTGATCTCAGAGCTCACTTGTAGCTCCTTTGGGTCAGCTCCACGTTCTCGAACTCCAGTTCCTCCCGGTGGCGGGTTTGGGGAGTGCCCTCGCCGTTCCACTCCCAGGCGGCAACGTGGGTGAAGTTCTCGTCGTCCCGCATGGCCTCGCCCTCCTCTGTCTGGTGCTCCTCCCGGAAGTGCCCCCCGCACGACTCCTCCCGGGCCAGGGCGTCTCGGGCCATGAGCTCGCCCAGCTCGAACAGGTCGGCCACCCGGCCGGCCTTCTCCAGCGACTGGTTCAAGGTGTCGGCTGAGCCCAGTACCCGCACGTTGCGGTGGTACTCATCCCGCAGCGCGGGGATCTCCGAGATCGCCTTCTCCAGGCCGGTCTTGTTGCGGGCCATCCCGATGTAGTCCCACACCAGCTTGCCCAGCTCCCGGTGATAGTGATCCACCGACCGCGTGCCGCCAATCGACAGCCAGCGGTTCATCTCGTCGGCCACTGCCTGCTCAGCGTCGGCGAAAACCGGCTCGGAGGTGCCCAGCGCGGGGTCACCCAGGAAATCGGACAGGTAGTTGCCGATGGTGTAGGGCAAAACGAAGTACCCGTCGGCCAGCCCCTGCATGAGCGCCGAGGCGCCCAGGCGATTGGCGCCGTGGTCGCTGAAGTTGGCCTCGCCCAAAACGAACAGGCCGGGCACGTTGCTCATCAACTCGTAGTCCACCCACAACCCGCCCATGGTGTAGTGGGTGGCCGGGTAGATGCGCATGGGCACCTGGTAGGGGTCCTCGCCGGTGATGCGCTCGTACATGTCGAACAGGTTCCCGTACTTGGCCCGGATCACCGCTTCGCCTTCACGGGCCACCGCATCGGAGAAGTCCAGGTAGACGCCGTTGCGCAGCGGCCCCACGCCCCGGCCCTCGTCCACCACACCCTTGGTGTTGCGGGAGGCCACATCTCTGGGCACCAGGTTGCCGAAGGCCGGGTACTTGCGCTCCAAGAAGTAGTCGCGGTCGGCGTCGGGGATCTCGTGGGGATCGCGCCTGTCGTCGTGGGCCACCGGCACCCAGATACGCCCGTCGTTGCGCAGCGACTCCGACATCAGGGTCAGCTTCGACTGGAAGTCGTCGCTGGCTGGGATGCAGGTGGGGTGGATTTGGGTGTAGCACGGGTTGGCGAACAGAGCGCCCTTGCGGTGAGCCCGCCACGCCGCGGTCACATTGCACATCTTGGCGTTGGTCGACAGGAAATACACGTTGCCGTAGCCGCCGGTGGCCAGCACCACGGCGTGGGCCGAATGCGGCACGATCTCGCCGGTGATGAGGTCGCGGGTCACCACGCCCACCGCCCGGCCGTCGTGCATCACCAGCTCCAGCATCTCCGAGCGGGTGTGCAACTCCACCGTGCCGGCGGCCACCTGGCGCATGAGCGCCGAGTACGCCCCCAAAAGGAGCTGCTGGCCGGTCTGGCCCCGGGCGTAGAAGGTGCGCGACACCTGGGCGCCGCCGAAAGAGCGGTTGTCGAGCAGGCCGCCGTACTCCCGGGCGAAGGGCACACCCTGCGCGGTGGCCTGGTCGATGATGTCGGTCGACACCTCGGCCAGGCGGTACACGTTGGCCTCACGGGCCCGGTAGTCGCCTCCCTTGATGGTGTCGTAGAACAGGCGGTAGACGCTGTCGCCGTCGTTCTGGTAGTTCTTGGCCGCGTTGATGCCGCCCTGGGCAGCGATGCTGTGAGCCCGGCGGGGGGAGTCGTGGTAGGTGAGCACCTTGACCCGGTAGCCCAGTTCGCCCAACGAGGCCGCAGCCGATGCGCCGGCGAGCCCTGAGCCCACCACGATCACGTCGAAGCGGCGCTTGTTGTTGGGGTTCACCAGCCGCATGGAGAACTTGTGGTCGGTCCACTTGTTCTCCAGCGATCCGGTGGGGATTCGGGCATCGAGTGAGCCGAGCATCAGTGCTCCTCCCTTTCGGCGGCGCCGTGCTGCTGTAGTTCCTCGACCACGGAGCGGCCGTTGTCGTCGATCACCCCGGCCTGCACGAAGATGGGGAAGCTCAGGTTGCCCACCAGGATGATCCCGGCTAGCCCGCCCGCCAAGTAGCGGCGCAGGTGGTTATAGCGGGGGCTGTTGATCCCCAGGCTCTGAAACATGCTCCAGGTTCCGTGGAAGATGTGGACGGCCAGAGCCGTGTTGGCCACGATGTACAGGATCGCCACCGGGATGCTGCCCAGGCTCTCCGAAACGTTGTGGTAGGGGTCGCCCCGCACGAAATCGGGGTTGAACCACCCCCAGGTGAGATCGGCCAGGTGGTAGAAGAGGTACAGCCCGATGATGGGGCCGGTCCACCGCATGGTGCGGGAGGCAAAACTTGCTGCGATGTAGTTCCGGCCGCCGGGATAGCGCTGGTCGGCGGCCATGCTCATCCGGCTAAGGGAATAGGCCGAGTGGATGTGCAGGCCGAAGGCCGCGATCAGCCCGATGCGCATGGCCCACAGCAGCCAGGTGCGGGGCAAGAGCTTGGTGCCCAGATCCCGCAGCGTCTCGGCGTACTCGTGGATCTCCAGCGGCCCTTCATACAGGTGGAGGTTGCCGATCATGTGGACCACGATGAAGCCCAGCAAGGCGGCCCCGGTTAGGCCCATAACCCACTTCTTGCCCACCGCAGTCTGGTAGATGCTTAGCGGCCACGGGAGTCTCACCCTGGGCTCCGACCGCACCGGCGGCGGCGTGCTCACTCTCGAAATGGTTTGGGCCATCAACCGCCGACGGTACCGGCGCCTCACTCCTGCCGACTAGCCGAAACAGGGCATGGTTGCGGGCCGCTTGGGGTGAGCGCTCCCTAGAGAGTTATTTCGTTGACATCCGAAAATCAGATGTCTAAGTTCGGATCATGAAAACTCCGGGCTGGGGGGGTGTCACCATTGTGGGCATCAACGACTTCAAGCGCGATTCCCACGCGGCCAAGTACATGGTCGAATTAGATTGCCGGCCTGCGGCGGCTGAGCGGCTCTTTTGGCTGCTCAACGAGCCTGCAAACGAGCAGCGGCTGGAGGATGCCGAACTGAACGGCATGCCTGCGCTGGCCGGAGTTGCCCGGCTGCTAGAAGACGACCCGGTCATAGGTGAAGTCCTCGATACCGACCCGGCCAGCCTCCGTTTCCGCCAGACCGTCGGCGTGGCCATCAAGTTGAAGATGGCCAAGCTCGGCTGGCAGACCACCGGCACCAAGGGTGCCGTCAGGGGGTCCCGCCACTTCACCAAAGCCGAGCGTTATTCCCAACAGCAAATCGATGAAGATGCCCGCCGAGACCGCGCCCTAGCTGCTCTCGAAGCCGTCAAGCACATAGGTAGCAAGCGCGAGCAGGAGGAAACCGGGCGCTACCTGATGGAGGCCTTGGCGGAGACGCGCCGCGCCGAGGGCCGCCCCTTCTAGCCATATTTTCTAGTATTGCTCGTTCTGGACAGTGGCCCTTTGGGGTTGTTGAGCAACCCGGAGATGAGCAGTCTTTCCCAGCAGGCTGACGAGTGGGCTATGGATCGCCAGCGTGCAGGAGACCGGCTGGCCGTTCCCGAGATTGCCGACTACGAGATCAGGCGGGAGCTGCTGCGTGCCGGCAAGGAACTCAGCATCGCTCGACTAGAAGAGCTCTGTGCTGGCCTGGAGTATTTGCCGCTGACCACGAAGGTGATGCACGACGCCGCAACGCTGTGGGCCGAAGCCCGCAATGCCGGCCGCCCCACCGCTCACCCTAATTCCCTAGACGGAGACGTGATCCTCGCAGCCCAAGCCAGAAGCGCCCAGGCTGAATTCGCCCCCGAGCCCGTGGTGGTAGCAACCACCAACATCGCCCACATAGCCCGCTACACCGTCGCCCGCCTCTGGACCGACATCTGAGCAGATGCCATCGGGCGCGCCCTGTTTTCTGGTGCCTGCCCTGCCCGCACCGTCGCCCCCCGTTCTGATGTGGCTGTACCGGTGTTTCAAGCGTTCAGGATGAGCCGGTACACATCTGCAAGGTTCCTCGGGCCCATTGCTGACCTTGAAGGGCTGAAAGGCTGGCGACAACACGAACCTTGGCCTAGCCAGCTAGCCGAAAATCTCCGCGTCGTAGCGGTTGGCGGCTTCGACGGGGCCTGTGAGGCGCAGGTGGAGGGCGGTGGGGCCGGAGGCGTCGGGGACTCGCCAGTGGAGGGTGCCCACCAGTGCGCACTCGTCGCTGCCCACCGCTCCTTCCCAGCCCCAGGATTGGCTGCCTTCGGGCCATTCCAGGGTGGCCTCAACGTGCAGGCCGACTATGGGGTCTCGGGCGTCGCTTATCACGTGAACGCCGATTGAATACTCATCGCCGGGGGTCAGTACGGCGGGCAGCCGGTCGGCCACCACGATGACCGGTTGGCAGGCCTTGGCCAGCGCCTCGTAGGCCGGCTTGGGCCACCGCTGCCAGTCGAGCAGCGCGGTGGACACGGCGGGGTGGGAATCGGCGAAGAAGTGCTGGCAGAATCCGCCGGCCGGTCGGTACTTGAGCCGTCGCAGGGTTTCGATGTGCCGCCGCACCAGCATGGCCTGATAGGCCCAAGCCGCCTCCTGCCACCCCTCCAGGGTCGTGTGGTCGCGTGGCGGGACGTGGTGATTCATTGCCGCGGCATCCAAGCCGTGGGTGCGGGCCAGCCGAGCCCAGTCGAGGTCGGGCCACGACTGGGAGCTGAGCTGCGCCATTTCCTGGGGCGGCGACTGGGCGCCGAACTGCGACACGAACCGAACCGCCCGAGGCCAGCGGGAGGCGAATTGCTCCAAGTCCCGCTCTTGGCCGCGCTTCCAGCCCAGCCACAGATGGGTGTCGGTGCCGTCGAGGCGGGGGAGGTGGGGGAGCACCCCCGAATAGGCCACCGCCGGCCGGGTGGGATCGCGCCTCTCAAGCTCTCGTTTGACGCTTCGATCCAGCACCGACAGGTTCCAACTTGGCCGCTGGTGAGAAGCCAGTCTTCGGGTGATTCCCTGTTGGCCCAAAGGTTCAGCGCTGTCGCCCAACGGATCAACATGGCCGCACCACAAGATCACACAGGGATGGGCGCCAACCGCCCCCACGGCGGCTCGGGCGCAATCGGTGGCCGCGTCCCGGTTGCCTCGGGGAAACGGCCCAACCAACGGGAGGTCTTGCCAGATCATCATGCCGGCCCCGTCGGCCGCGTCGTATAGCGCGGGCGGAGCCACATGGCCGTACACCCTGATCAGGTTCAGCCCTGCCTCTTTGGCCAAGTCCACATCGCGGCGCAGCTCGGCCTCATCTGCCTCAGCCCACCACGGGGTGGCCGGCCCAAAGCTGGTGCCTTTCAAGAACATCCGCACGCCGTTTACGGAGAACTGCCAGTTGTCCATCTGCACCGCTCGCAGCCCGGTGCGGACCCTACGCCGGTCGCTGAGGCCTCCCTGAGTAGTGCCCACTTCCACCGTCACATCGTAGAGGGGGTGGTCCCCGAGCTCATGGGGCCACCACCGCCGGGGTTCGGGCACCTCCACCCTCCACTCCACGTGGTTGAGCCCCGCGGCCAAGACGTGGTCGCCGCTGTGCTCCACCTCGCCGATCGCAGTGTGCAGCCTCACCAGCCCGGCCCGAGCCGCATCCAAGTCGGCCTGAAGGGCCACAACAGCTCGCCGATCGGTGGCGCTCTCGGTGCCCACCCGCAGATCCAAGATGCGGACCTCGCCGGTGCTGTCCACCCTGACCGGTGCCCACAACCCGCCGGGGTTGCCTGGGGGCAACAGCTCCGGCGCCGATCCCAGCGATCCCAGCATGTGACCAGAGGAGATGTCCGACGAGCGCGCCGGGCACGACAGCTCCAAGGCCAAGAGGTGCTCCCGGCGCCCGGCCATGGCCTCGGTCACGTCGAACTGGTGGGCCATGAAATAGCCCTCCACGTCGCCCAGATAGCTCCCGTTCAACCACACATCGGCCTGGTAAAGCAGCCCCTCGAACACCAGCCACCGCCGCTCACCGGTCGCAGGAGGCTGCTGATTGAACCGATGCCGGTACCGCACCTCGGCCGCATCAGCCAGCTCAGAAACCCTCCCCCAATGTCCCGGAACATCCACTGAGACCCACCCAGAGTCATCAAACCCCTCATCCGGAAACCCCAACAGCCCCCCACCCCCCGGAGCCCCAACCCATTTCCCACCTAGGTCCACTTGCTTAATCTATGGGCTAGGTTGCTCTCTTATGTCACAGCCCACCACCCTCGGCGAGCTCAAGTCAGCCGGCTGGCAGTCCGTCTCCGTCAAGCAGGAAATCCGCCGCAACGCGATCCAGCGCATTCGAGCCGGCGAGGATCTGTTCCCCGGTATATGGGGCTATGAAGACACCGTCATCCCCCAACTGGAGACCGCCCTGCTGGCCGGCCACGACATCATCTTCCTGGGCGAACGCGGCCAGGCCAAGACTCGGATGATCCGCCTGGTGCTCGAACTGCTCGACGAGTGGATTCCGATTGTGGCCGGCTCCGAGGTGAACGACGACCCCGACAACCCGGTGTCCAAGCACGCCAAAGACCTGATTGCCGCCGAAGGCGACAAAACGCCGATCTCGTGGGTCCACCGCAGCGAGCGCTATGGAGAGAAGCTGGCCACCCCCGACACCTCCATCGCCGACCTCATCGGCGAGGTGGACCCCATCAAGGTGGCCGAGGGCCGCTACCTGTCCGACGAGCTCACCATCCACTACGGCTTGGTGCCCCGCACCAACCGGGGGGTGTTCGCCATCAACGAGCTGCCCGACCTGGCCGAGCGCATCCAGGTGGGTCTGCTCAACGTGCTGGAGGAGCGGGACGTGCAGATCCGGGGCCACAAGATCCGCCTGCCCCTCGACATCTTGTTGTTCGCGTCGGCTAATCCCGAGGACTACACCAACCGAGGCCGCATCATCACCCCGCTGAAGGACCGCTTCGGCGCCCAGATCCGCACCCACTATCCGACCGACGTGGACATTGAGTTGGACATCACCGAGCAAGAGGCGAAGGTGCCCGATGCCGACGTGATGGTGACCATGCCCGATTTCATGAGCGAGGTGCTGGTCTATCTCAGTTTCTTGGCCCGGCAGAGCCCTCACATCAACCAGCGCTCGGGCGTTTCGGTGCGGTTGACGGTGTCCAACTACGAGACTTTGGCCGCGGCGGCAATCCGACGGGCTTTGCGCACCGGCGAGGCCGCGGCCATTCCCCGAGTGACCGACCTGGACGCGCTTACCCCCTCCACTATGGGCAAGATCGAGATCGAGACCATCGACGACGGCCGTGACTCCGAGATCTTGGGCAACCTCACCAAAGAGGCAGTCCGCCAGGCGTTCAAGGATGCGGTCGACGTAGAGGTGCAGCAGGAGGTGATCGAGGCCTTCGAAGAGGGCCGGGTGGTCAACGCGGGAGACGACATCTCCTCAACTGACTATGCCGCACTCGTTGAAGAGGTGCCCGCCTTCGCCGGCGCGCTGGCCGCGCTGGGCTACGAGCCGGGCGATCTGGAGAACCCCGCGCTGGTGGCCAGCGGCATCGAGTTCGTGCTGGAGGGCCTCCACCTCTCCAAGCGCCTCAACAAGGAATCCCTGGCGGGTGCGGCCGTCTATCGGGGAAGAACCTGACCCTTCATCCGATCCCGCAGGGTGAAGGCGGCGTCTTTGGGGTTGCGGTCCCGGTCGAACAGGCCGCGGGCGGTTGACCGCCCCAATAGCCAGTTGTAGCCGTCCACCGCGGTGTCGGCGAAGAAGCCCACTACGTTGATGCCGTCGTCCCTTGCGGCCTCGACCTGATTCAGCGTTCGGGCTAGGAGCTGGTCGCGCCACGTTTCATCGGAAGTGGACACGCCGGTGCCGGTTACCGCCAGAGGCTTGTCTCCCAGAATGTCGGCCAGGCGGGCTAACGCACGGCCCAGCTCCTCGGGCTCGGGGGCCAAGCCGGAGTCATCGCATCGGGCCGTGGGTGGATACGGACCGAGGTGGCCGTTGCGGTCCACTGACACCGGGGCGTCGAAGTTGACTCCCACCACGTCGAACGCGTCGCGGAACTCCTCGCGGGCAACTATCGGGCGGTCGGGCACGGTGATCTCCCCGTCGGTCAGCGCCGAGATCCAGCTTTGCCACAACATGCGGTCCCACCATCCCTGCCAGCCGAGGGTGTCAGCCCGTTGGTCGGCGGCGAACAGGGTATGGAGGCCAAACACTCCCATCACTGGCTGACTTCCGCTGCGGAGGAGGCGACAGGCCTCGAACATGGCCTCTAAACCGTGCTGGGCAGCCTCCAGGCCGGTGGCAACACTGCGCCGCCCGGGGGGCCGCTGGCCCAAGATCTGGCTCCGGACTGCCCAGCCCACCGGGTCTTCCACCGGCACCCACCCGACCACTCGGTCGGAGAACCACTCGCCGCACCGGTCCACCCAGCGGGCCCACCACAGCGACCGCCCTTGTCGGGTGCTCCATCCGCCTTCATCATCGACAAACCACCCCGGCAGCGTGGTGTTCTGGAGCACCAGCCACGTACGCAAACCGGAATCGCGGGCCGCGGCCAGCATGTCCAGGTATCGGTCGACGGCGTCGTGGTCCAGCTTGCCGGGCTCTGGCTCCACCCGGGCCCACTCCACCGGAAGCCGGCAATCGGTGAACCCCCATTCGGCCAGCATCTCGAGGTCGGCCCGGAAGTCGATGCCGAAACCGTTCCCCTCGCCCGACTGGGGGGCACGACCCTCCCGCTCCCACACCGACCAGTCCGCGGCAGGGGCAACACCCTCCAGCGCAACTGAGTCGGCGGTCCACCCCCAGGTGAATTGGCCGTCCGAAGTATCGCTGCTGCTTCCCACTTCGTTCAGAGTAGGTTGGCGGGATGCTTCGGAGATGGCGAAGAGGCCACCGCCGGTCCGCTCACCGGGTGGCCTACTCCCGCTGGGACGGCAGCCAGACCGGGTTCGACTTCTCCACCTCCGACCTGTTCGCCCAGATGAACGACGATCTCCTCTACCACGGCGACGTGAACGCCGCCCTGCGGCGGCTCCTCCAACAGGGCTTTGAGGTCGACGGCCAGCAGGTGCAGGGCCTGCGGGAGATGATGGAGCAGCTTCGCCGCAAGCGCCAGGAGCGATTGGAACAGCACGACTTGGGCGGTGTCTACGACGACATCGCCCAGGAGCTGCGCGACGTGGTGGATATGGAGCGCGACGCGTTGGACGACCTGGCTACATCAGCATCCGAATCGGGCGACGAGCGCCGGGCCGCCATCACCACCGAGACCGTGGCCCAGCGCCAGTTCCAGCTCGACATGCTGCCCCCCGATCTGGCCGGACAGATCAAAGAGCTCGAGAACTACCAGTTCACCTCATCGGAGGCCCAGCAGCGGTTTGACGACTTGGTAGAGCAGCTCCGCCAACAGCTCATGCAGAACTACGTCAACCAGATGACCGACGGCATGAACAACCTCTCCCCTGAAGACCTGGCCCGGGCCAAGGACATGATGGCCGAGCTGAACAGCCTGCTGGAGAAGCGCCAGACGGCCGACGAGCAGCTTCCTCCCAACGTCGACGACCCCGGCGAGCGCAACCGGATGCTGGACGAGCGCCTCCAAGACGACTTCGACAGTTTCATGGAGCGCTTCGGCGATTTCTTCCCCGAGAACCCCCGTACGCTGAGCGAGTTGCTGGAGGTCATGGCCCGGCGCATGGCGGCCATGTCAGCCATGATGGCGTCGATGACGCCCGAGCAGCGGGCGCAGCTCCAGGGCTTGGCCGAGCAGCTCTTGCAGGATATGGACCTGCGCTGGCAGGTGGATCAGCTATCCCAGAACCTCCAAGCCATGTTCCCCGACGCCGGATGGGATCAGTCGTACGACTTCAGCGGGGCCGACCCGCTCGACTTCGCCTCAGCCGCCCAGATGATGCAGGAGTTGGGCGACTTGGACCAGCTCGACAACCTGCTGAGGAGTGCCAACAATCCCGGAGCGCTGGCCGAGGTGGACATCGACCGGGCTCGAGAGCTGCTGGGCGACGATGCGGCACAGAGCCTCGAGCAGATGGCCGATCTGGCCAAGCTGCTGGAAGAGGCCGGATTGATCGAGAACCGGGAGGGCCGCCTGGAGCTCACCCCCCGGGCCATTCGCCAGATCGGCCAGAACGCTTTGTCAGACCTGTTCAAAAAGCTCCAGCAAGACCGGTTCGGCCAGCACACCATGGAGTTGTTCGGCGGCGGCCACGAGCGGGAGTACCACACCAAGCCGTATGAGTTCGGCGACCCCTTCAATCTGGACATTGAGCGGACCATTCGCAACGCCATCCAGCGCACCGGTGGCGGCACCCCGGTGGAGCTGACACCGGATGACTTCGAGGTGGAGCGCACCGAGAACATCGTGAGGTCGTCCACCGTGTTGATGCTCGACCTGTCGCTGTCGATGCCGATGCGGGACAACTTCTTGCCGGCCAAGAAGGTGGCCATGGCCCTGCACTCTCTGATCAGTTCGCAGTATCCCCGGGACTTCTTGGGCATCGTGGGCTTCAGCGAGATCGCTCGGGAGGTGAAGCCCGAGCATCTTCCCGAGGTGTCATGGGACTTTGTGTACGGCACCAACATGCAGCACGGGTTCATGCTGGCCCGCCAGATGCTGGCCCGTCACAGCGGCACCAAGCAGATCATCATGGTTACCGACGGCGAGCCCACCGCCCATGTGGACGAGGACGGACGGCCCTTCTTCTCCTACCCGCCGGCGAGGGCGACGGTGGAGAAGACCCTGGAGCAGGTCATGCGAGCCACTCGAGAGGGCATTCGCATCAACACCTTCATGCTGGACGCCACCTCCTACCTCACCAACTTCATCGAGCAGATATCCAAGATGAACGGCGGTCGGGCCTTCTTCACCACACCGGAGACCCTGGGCGACTACGTACTCGTCGACTTCGTGGAGCACAAGCGCAAGCTGCTGGGCGGTCGCCGCCACTGAGGCGGCCCCGGAGATTCCATTCGCGGGAGAAATTTCCTCTTGCGTTTGGCGCGTTTCCATGTCAAGGTTACGTTGTTGAAATTACAAGCACGTTGTTTCCTATCCGAGGGCTGAGCAGGCCCGACGTCGAAGGCAACGGGCAAGGGGCGACACATTTCATGTCCAGGAGGGCACTATGAGACTCGTAGAGACAACTACGAAGCCGTCGCAAACAGGTGAGGATGGCCGGGCGTGGCAAGCTCTGGCCAACTGCCTGGGAGTGGACCCCGATCTGTTCTTCCCGGAACGGGGGGCATCCACTCGTGAGGCCAAGGAGGTTTGCCGGGCCTGCGTGGTGCGCGAGGAGTGCCTGGAATACGCCATCGTGAACGGTGAGAAATTCGGGATCTGGGGTGGCATGAGCGAGAGAGAGCGGCGGCGGGTCCGCCGGGCCCGAGGACTCACCCGAGTGCGGGAACCGATCACCGCGGTGGCCGACACCTCTGGTGCCTAGTTCCCCCCGACGCATACAGAGCGGTTTCGGGGTAGCCTGAGTCCATGAATCCCGGGCCAACGGAGCTCATTATCATCTTGATTATCCTGCTGGTGCTGTTCGGCGGGGCCAAGCTCCCCAAGCTGGCCCGCTCGCTGGGCCGAGCCCAGAAAGAGTTCAAAGAGGGAATATCCGAGGGTTCGAAGGCCGAAGAGAATACCGACGAGAAGCCCAAAGACGCATAGCATCACCCCCTGATGTCTGTAGCTACCTCTGAAGAATTGGTCATGTCTTTGGCCACGATGTGCGTCAATCCGTTTGAGCTGACCTTTGAACAGCTGGAATCGTCGCTGGTTGCGACGGCTGATGCGGGCTATACCGGCATCAGCGTTTGGCCGTTCACCCTGGGAATGGCCGGCGTGGACGCCTCCTGGCTGGCTGACCGGCTGGAAGAGCTTCAGCTGACCCATCCCGTGGCTGAAGCGGCCTTCGGCTGGTTGAACGCTGATCGCGATGCGGCCGCGGCAGAAATTGCCGGTCTGAGCGAGTACGCCAACGCGGTGGGCAGCCGGGAACTGGTGGCGGTCACCATGGAATCCACCTTGCCCCCCATGGATGAGGTGGCCGCTTGCTTCAAATCCCTCTGTCGGGGCGCCGGCGATGCCGGGTTGTCGGTCAGTATGGAGTTCTTGCCCTGGACCGGCATCGCCGACCTGGCCACCGCGTGGGAGATCTTGCAGCGGGCCGACTGCGACAACAGCGGCATCATGGTCGACACGTGGCACTGGTACCGCCAGCCCGGTGGTCCCAACCCCGACCTGCTGCGCCAAATCCCCGCCGAGAAGCTGCGGGTGGTTCAGCTCTGCGATGCCGCTGCCGAGCTGCCTGACGACATGGACATCTCCACCGAAACCATGACCTCTCGCCTGCTCCCCGGCGAGGGCGCGGTCGACTTCGCTGAGGTCTTGGGCATCATCACTGGTTCCGGCGCCACCCCCATCTGGTTCCCCGAGGTCTTCAGCAGCACCCAGGCCGCGGCCGGCCCCCAGACCATGGCCCCCCAAGTGCTGGCTGCCTGTCGCTCAGTAATGGCGTAGCGACGTCGATCCCTCAATCGAAGGTCGCGGTCAGGCCGCGGCTTTGCGCAGCATCCGGCGACGCTGGCGCTCGGAACTGCCTCCCCACACGCCGTGCTTGATCCGGTTGCACAGGGCGTAGGCCAGGCAAGCCTCCTGCACCAGACACTCGTGGCAGATTTTCTTGGCTTTCTCTACCCCCAGCCCATCGCTGGGGAAAAAGACGTCGGGCGACTCGTCGACGCACTTGCCGTAAGCCATCCAGCTCTCGCTCATGGGACCTCCATCGGTTACATGCCCCCGCATGTAAGACGCCCCACCGCAGCCAAAAGTTCCCTCGTCATGAGAAAATCAAGAGCTATCGGCCGTCCGGTAGCTCATCATAGCGGCGAGGCGCGCATTCGGGATGTCGCCCCAATGCGGTTAGACTGTCACGGCCCCATTTCCCACAGGAGCAACGCAATGACTGACACCATGGATGCCCTGCCCGAGCCGCCGACTGGGCACGTCAAAGTGGTTTACATGGGGCCGGTGGCGCCCCACTGGGACTTCATGTCAGATTTCGGCGATTCGGGAGTCATTGAGCAGTTCAGGGTCCGGGCCGAAGCCCGCCTGTTGCTGCTTCCCCCCCATGATCCGCAATTCCGTCGCAATCGGGAGCGGATCAACCGGGACGCCGAGAGGGAGAACCTGCTCATCGACTGGGACTTGGGGTACGACGAAGAAGAGGAGAGCGAGACCGTTAAGGGGTAGGCGCGAAGGCAGCAATACATGGTTCTGGAATCCATCGACATAGATGCTGAGGCTGGGCGATTCATCAATCGCGAGCTCTCCTGGTTGGATTTCAACAGCCGCGTATTGGCCCAAGCCGAAGACCCGTCGGTGCCCTTGCTGGAGCGGGTCAAGTTCTGCGCCATTTGGTCCTCCAACCTGGATGAGTTCTTCCAGGTCCGGGTGGCCGGACTCAAGGACCAGCTAGCCGGCCAATTCACCGGCACCACTCCCGACGGCCGCACCGCAGCCCAGCAACTCCATGAGATCCGCACCGAGGTGGATGCCCAGATGGACAGGGCCGCCCGCTGCCTGAGCGGCTTGAACGTCGAGTTGGCCGATGCCGGCATCGAGATCCTGAACTGGGACGACCTCGACGATGAGGACCGCAAGTTCCTCTCCGGCGAATTCGACGACCGCATCTATCCGGTGCTGACCCCCCTGGCAGTGGACCTCGGCCATCCGTTCCCCTACATCTCCAATCTGTCGCTGAGCCTGGGCGTTCTAATGATCGACCCAGCTGACGGGCACCAGCGGTTTGCCCGTCTGAAAGTACCCGCCACCTTCGGCCGCTTTCTCCAACTCCCCGACGAGCATCGCTTTGTCCCTGTCGAGCAGGTGGTGGCTGCTCACCTCCCCACGTTGTTCCCCGGGATGGAGATCACCGAGACGGTGGCCTTCCGGGTTACCCGAAACGCCGATTTGGCTGTGGACGAGGGCGAGGCCCAAGACCTGTTGGCCGCGGTAGAAGTCGAGTTGCGCCGTCGCCGATTTCGAAGTGTGGTCCGCCTGGAGGTGGAGCACCTGGTGTCCTCAGAGATCCGCAGCCTGCTTATTGAGGAACTCGACATTGAGCGTGACGACGTCTACGAGGCGGACACCCTATTGGAGCTCTCCAGTCTCTGGGACTTGTTCGCCGTGGACCGCCCAGACCTAAAGAACCCGTCGTGGAAGTCGGTCAATCCCCTGCCTCCGACTACGCCTGGCGATAAGCCGATAGATCTGTTCGCCCGCATCCGCGAGGGGGACATCCTCGTCCACCATCCCTATGACTCCTTCACCGCCACCGTGCAGGAGTTCATCTGGCAAGCCGCCAACGACCCCAAAGTCTTGGCCATCAAGCTCACGTTGTATCGAACCTCGGGGGATAGCCCGATTGTGCGGTCGCTCATCCGGGCCGCGGAGAGCGGCAAGCAGGTAGCGGTGGTGGTCGAGCTGAAGGCCCGCTTCGACGAGGAGGCCAACATCGAGTGGGCCCGCCGTCTGGAGCAAGCCGGCGTCCACGTGGCCTACGGCTTGGTGGGCCTCAAAGTCCACGCCAAGACCTGCCTGGTGGTACGCGAAGAGGCCGATGGCGTGCGCCGCTACTGCCACATCGGCACCGGCAACTACAACTCCATCACTGCCCGGGTGTACACCGATCTGGGCCTGTTCACCGCCGACCCGGAAATTGGGGTCGACTTGACCCAGCTGTTCAACTCCCTCACCGGATATGGACGCAATATCGAGTTCCGCCGGTTGGTGCCCGCACCCCAGGGTCTGCGCCCCACAGTGACGGAGCTGATCCAAAACGAGGCGGCCCGCGGCTCCGAGGGCAGGATCATCATAAAGATGAACAGCCTGGCCGATGCCGACATGGTCGAGGCGCTGTACGAGGCCTCACAGGCCGGGGTGGACATCGATCTGATTGTGCGGGCCATCTGTTGCTTGCGCCCTGGCGTGCCCGGCATGTCCGACACCATCAGGGTCCGCTCTCTCATCGGTCGCTACCTGGAGCACAGCCGCATCTACTACTTCGGCAACGGCGAGGACATCGGCGCCCCGGCGTACTACATCGGCTCGGCCGATCTCATGCCCCGCAACCTCAACCGCCGGATCGAAGCCTTGGTGGCGGTGGTCAATCCAGACCTGCGTCGCCGGATCGACCAGGTATTGGAGATCAACCTCAAAGACGACACCTTGGCCTGGGAACTGATGCCCGACGCCGCCTGGCAGCGGGTGGCCAAGAGCACGGATTTTGAGGCCCACACCGCTTTCGAGCGGCTGGCGGCGGCGGCGACCACCTAAGTTTCCCGTCCTGGAACATCGCCGGGTATCCGCGTTTTCAGCGCGTTCAAGCTTTAACGTTAATCTTCGTGCAGTTCGGAACAGTGGCAGTCATACTTGGCGGCGGTGGGCTAATTACCCGGCACAACGACGGCGAGTTGGAAGTTCTGATAGTTCATCGGCCCAAACACCTCGACTGGTCGTTGCCCGCCGGCAAGCTCGATCCGGGGGAAACCCTGGCCGAATGCGCGCTGCGCGAGGTGTACGAGGAGACCGGCTACGTCTGCGAGTTGGGACGCGAGCTGGGCATGGTGGACTACCGCGATCGCCGGGACCGCGCCCGCCAGGTCCACTACTGGGAGATGGACGCCATTGCCGGGAGCTTCACCCCCAACCAGGAGGTGGACGCCGTTGCCTGGGTGCCGTTGCTCGAGTCTTTGAACTACTTCTCCAACGAACGCGATCTCAAGATGGTGAGCGCGTTCTTGGCCTTGGTGGGCGACAGCGTGCTGGCCTGATAGCGGCCGCTCCAAAGTTTCCTTACCCGTTCACTTTCCGTTCAGACAGTCGCGGCAGGGTGGAAACCCGCCCCTCCTACCTTTACGGCTAATCCATTGCGCTGATCGGTGTGTTCGGCGTGCAGTCAAGGAGGACATGTGAAGCTACGGAAACTACTCGTTCTGATTATCGGGCCAATTGCAACGTTTGCGCTTGTCGCGGCTGCATGCGGTAATGACGACGATGGGGATGCCACCCCAGACACGGCGGGACAGGCCGACGCTGGTGACACCGGGGACACCGGGGACACCGGGGACACTGGCGGGGACACTGGTGATGACGGTGGTCAGCAGGCTGCTGCTCAGGAGGCTCCTGCGGGGAGCGTTTCCGGTTCGGTGACGATTTCGGGTTCTTCGACGGTGGAGCCGATCTCGGTGCGGGTGGCCGAGTTGTTCGAAGATGTTCAGCCGGATGTGTCGGTGACGGTTGACGGTCCGGGTACCGGTGATGGTTTCAAGTTGTTCTGCGAGGGCGAGACCGACATCTCCGATGCCTCCCGCCAGATCAAGTCTTCCGAAGCCGAGGTTTGCGCCGAGAACGGTATCGAGTTTGTTGAGCTGCGGGTGGCCATCGACGGAATAGCGGTGATGACCGGCGTGGGCAACCCGGTGGAGTGTGTGACCTTCAATGACATCTATGGTCTGGTCGGCCCGGAGTCGACTGGCTTCGGCTCTTGGTCGGACGCCGGGTCGCTTGGTCTTGCGACTTCGGATCTGCCGGATTCCGACTTGGATGTCTACGGTCCTGGTGAGGAGTCGGGAACGTTCGACAGCTTTATCGAGATCGTGCTGGAGGACATCGCCGACGAGCGGGGCCAAGACGCCATCACCCGTCCCGACTACAACGCCAACGCCGACGACAACGTGATCATCCAGGGCATTCAGTCGAGCGACACCAGCTTCGGCTGGGTCGGGTTCGCCTTCGCCGCCCACGCCTCGGGTGTGAAGCTGCTGGATGTGGACGGCGGCGGCGGCTGCGTGAGCGCCAATGCTGACACCATCGCCTCCGGCGAGTATCCGGTGTCCCGGTCGCTGTACATCTACGTCAACAAGGCCAAAGCCGACGCCAACCCCGCCCTGGTCGCCTATGTGGACTACTACATGAGCGACGACGGTCTCGGCACCGCCGTCAGCGAGGTCGGATACGTGAACCTCACCGACGATGCCAAGGCCGCCACCCGGGCCAACTGGGCAGGCCGATAGGCCGGATTTGGGACTGCGATTAGATACCAAGCAACGATGCCGATGACCAGTAGCGTGTGGTCGTGAGCGACACCCGGGTCGATTCTGCCAAGGGGTTTTCCGTCGAATCACTGACGGCGAACCCCCGGCAGGCTCGCAAGGAGCGGCTCATCCGAGACTCCCTCGGGGCCACCGCACTGGTATCGGTGCTGATCTCCGGGCTGATCATCTGGTCGCTGTTCTCGGAAGCCTGGACGTTCATGGTCGAGGTGGACTGGGGCTCGGTGTGGGACATCGGCTGGTTCCCCCGCCGGGGCATCTACGACATCAAGACGCTGATCGTGGCCAGCTTGATCGTTACGGGCATCGCCATGATCGTGGCCGGCCCGCTAGGCCTAGGCGCCGCCATCTACTTGTCGGAGTACGCCCGACCCGGAGTCCGCCGAACCCTCAAGCCCATCTTGGAGATCCTGGCGGGCATTCCCAGCGTGGTTCTCGGCTTCTTCGCTCTGGAGTGGATCGCCCCCAACGTGGTCAAGACCCTTTTCGGCGGACCGGCGGCCGGCTCGCTGCTGGCTGCCGGCATCGGCGTGGGGGTGCTCGTGGTTCCACTGGTGGCCTCCATCTCCGAGGACGCTATGAAGGCGGTGCCCATGTCGCTGCGGGAGGCTTCCTCCGGGCTGGGGGCCCGCAAGATCACCACCACCGTCCGAGTAGTGCTGCCCGCCGCTGTCTCGGGGTTGATGGCGGCGTTCATTGTGGCCGTTTCCCGGGCCTTGGGCGAGACCATGGTGGTGTTCATGGCCGGGGGCGCCGCCCAAACCGCCGTCTACACCCATGACCCGCTGAACGGCAGCCTCACCATGACCGCGGGGATGACCTCATTGGCCCGAGGTACCGACAGCGTGGTGGGTGAGGGCCTCACCTTCCAGAGCCTGTTCTTCGTTGGCTTGGTGTTGTTTGTGGTGACCTTCGGCTTGAACCTGGTGGCCGATCGCTTCGTCCACCGAGTGAGAGAGCAGTACTGATGGCCAAGGCCAGGCTCATCGGCGATCGCACCAACAAGATGATGGTGCAGGCCATGGAACGCCGGGCTGCCGACGTGCGGGGCCGGGTGTTCCAGATCACCCTGCTGGTCACCCTGTTGATCTCGCTGTTCATCCTTGGCGTGTTGATCGTGGACGTGGTGGTTGACGCCTGGGGAGTGCTTACCGGACGACCGAGCGGCTTCTTGTCCGGCACGATGCGCTCCATCTCCGGCGATCCCAAGCTCGGCGTGCAGCAAGCCCTGGTGGGCACGTTTTGGATCGCGGTGTTCGTAGCGGTCCTGGCCTTTCCCATCGGCATCGGTGCGGCCATCTGGTTGGAGGAATACGCTCCCAAGACCCGGCTCACCCGGTTCATCGAGCTGAACATCCGCAACCTGGCCGGGGTTCCCTCGATTGTGTACGGCCTGCTCGGCCTGTTCCTGTTCGTGAAAAGCCTGGGTGGTCTCACCGGTGGCAAGTCCATAGCCTCGGCGGGCATCACCCTGGCCATTCTGGTGCTGCCCATTGTGATCATCACCGCCCAAGAGGCCATCCGAGCCGTGCCCCAAGGGCTGAAAGAGGGGGCCTACGGCGTGGGGGCCACCAAGTGGACCATGATCCGCAGCCAGGTGCTGCCCTACGCCGCGCCCGGCATCTTCACCGGGACGCTGCTGTCCATGTCTCGAGGCATCGGCGAAGCCGCACCGCTGCTTCTGGTGGGAGCGGTCTCTGGCCGATTGGGGTCCAATCCGGGCTTTTTCGACTTCAGTGCCATTAACGCTGAGGCCTTTATGGCCATGCCGGTGATCATCGTGGAATGGGTGCAGAACTCGGGGCGCGATCCGGGTTTTGCCGAGGCCGCGGCGGCAGCCATTGTGGTGCTGCTGGTATTCGTTATCCTGATGAACGCAGCGGCCATCTTCTTGCGCAACCACTTCGAGAAGAAGAGAGGGTGACTGGTGGAAGCAGTCTCTGAGAGCATAAGGACTGATCTGATGGAGCAAGCAGAACCGGAAGCCTCTCCTCGCCTCGGTCTTGACATAGACCGAACGATGCAAGCTGCCGTCCCCAACAGCACCAGCGACACGGTGTTCGAAGTGGAAGATCTGAACGTGTACTACGGCGACTTTCGGGCTGTCCAAGACGCCACCTTCACGGTGTACGAGCACGAGATCACTGCCATGATCGGACCCTCGGGCTGCGGAAAAACCACAGTTCTGCGGTGTTTCAATCGGATGAATGACCTCATTCCCACCGCCCGGGTGGTAGGCCGCTTGGACTTCCGCACAGTCCCCATATACGACCCCCGGGTGGATCCGGTTGAGGTTCGGCGCCGCATCGGCATGGTGTTCCAAAAGCCCAACCCCTTCCCCAAGTCGATCTACGACAACATCGCCTTCGGCCCCCGGGTGTGTGGGATGGCCAAGAAGAAGAGCGACCTGGACGACATCGTGGAGCAGTCGCTGAATCGGGCCGCCCTGTGGGATGAGGTGAAGGACCGGCTGAAGGACTCCGCGCTGGGGCTGTCCGGCGGCCAGCAGCAGCGCCTGTGCATCGCCCGGGCGATCGCGGTCGATCCCGATGTGCTCTTGATGGACGAGCCGTGCTCGGCCCTCGATCCCATCGCCACCGCCCGCATTGAAGATCTGATGCAGGAGATCAAGAACGACTACACCATCGTGATCGTCACCCACAACATGCAGCAGGCCGCCCGCATCAGCAACCGCACCGCGTTCTTCACCGCCCAGCTCGACTCCACCACCGACCAGCGGTGCGGACTGTTGGTGGAATACGACCGCACTGAGACCATCTTCTCGAACCCCTCTGACGAGCGGACCGAGAACTACGTCACCGGACGGTTCGGCTGAGCTCCGGTCCGGAGCCCGGGGTGGGAGAACTGCGCAAGTCCTTCCACGAGGAATTGGACGAGATCCAGGCGGGGATCGTCCGGATGGCCGCGCTGGTCACCGAGGCTGTTCCCCGGGCGACCGAGTCGCTGCTGGAGTCCAACCTGGAGCTGGCCCAGCAGCTCATAACCGCCGACGACGAACTAGATGATCTGTCGGTGTACCTCGAGGAGCGCTGCCATCATGTGCTGGCCCTCCAAGCCCCCATGGCCAGTGACCTGCGGGCTCTCAGCAGCGCCCTCCGGCTGAACGCCGAGTTGGAGAGGTCGGGCGATTTGGCCGTCAACATCGCCAAGGCCACCCGGCGCATCTATGGCACCCGCTACGACGCCACCCTCCGGGGCCTGCTGGTGAGAATGAGCGAGGAAGCCTGCCGGCTGATGCGCCTGGCCATCGACTCCTACGTGGACGGGAATGCGGGGCTGGCCGCCGCCCTCGACGATATCGACGACCAGCTCGACGGCTTGAACCGCGACTGTGTACAGGCCGTGTTCCAAGCCCACAACGACGGCGCCATCGACCTTCAAGCCGCGGTGCAGCTCTGCTTGATCAGCCGGTACTACGAGCGCATCGGCGACCATGCGGTGAATATCGGGGAACGGGTGGTGTATATGGTGACGGGATGGCTTCCCGAACACACCGGGTCGGCCCGATTGAAGATTCGAGAGCAGCACCACCTCGATGAAACCGGCGAAGGCACCGACACGAAGACCGATGTAGGGACCGACGTAGAGACCGACGAGGAGTGAGCATGGTGTCACGGGTCGCCTCTAGCCCACGGCAAGGGGTGTTCGGGTGATCGTGACCCTCGTTGTGGTGGCCGCCGTGGTGGTGTTGGCGCTGACCGCCGCAGTGGCGTGGCGCGAGCACCGCCACTTTGTCGACGCCGAGGAGAGCCGCCGACGCGACGACGAACTGCACCGCCGCCAAGAAGACGAGGTGGTGGAAAGCGAGACCCGTCTCCGACTGTCGTTGGACGCCATCACCCAGGGAGTGGTCATGGCCGATCCAGACGGCAATGTGCTGTACCGCAATCCCTACGCTCAGCCGTTTATCGAAGCTCGCCACGGCGAGGCCCTAGTGGAGGCCGCAGTGGCCGAGCTGTTGGCCGAGGCGGCCCGAGGACGGGCGGTGGAGCGAGAGGTTGAGCTGTTTGGCCCACCTCGCCAATGCCTGTTCGTCAGCGCAATGCCGCTGCGGTTCGAGGGCAGGGACTACGGCTCGGTGGCCCTCATCGACGACATCACCGAGCCCCAGCGCCTAGATGCCATGCGCCGGGACTTCGTGGCCAACATAAGCCACGAGCTCAGGACCCCGATGGGCGCGCTCATCCTGCTAGCCGAGACCCTGGCCGGCGAGACCGATCCCGACGTGGTGTCCCGGTTGGCGGCGAGGGTGCAGGCCGAGGCCATCCGGCTATCCGACATCATGGACGACCTGCTGGAGCTCAGCCGGATTGAGAGCAACGAGGCGTCTGAGCAGGCACCAGTTGCGATCCAGCATGTGATCGGTGAGGCACTGGCGCGGGTCAAGCCCTCCGCAGAGGAGAAGGAGGTTCCCATCGAAACCGTTCTGCCCGCGCTGGATCTGGTGGTCCGGGCTGATCGCCGCCAGCTCACCTCCGCGGTGTTCAATCTGCTGGACAACGCGGTCAAGTACTCCGAGGCCAACCAACCGGTCAGGGTCACAACCCGAATGGAAGGCGACTGGGTCGAGGTTGAGGTGCGCGACCAGGGCTATGGGATCCCCCAGGGCCACCAAGAGCGCATCTTCGAGCGCTTCTATCAGGTGGACCGCTCTCGGGGGCGGAGCGATGGCGGAGTGGGCTTGGGCTTGGCCATCGTGCGCCACGTGGCCACCAATCACGGAGGCGAGGTCAGGATGGAGTCAACGGTGGGGGAAGGCTCAGCATTCACGCTGGCGGTGCCGGTGTCCGATGACGAACCGGTCGAACAAGAGGATTCCCAAGATCTGCAATCCATCGGAGTGCAGGCATGAGCGGGTCGGCCCGGGTTCTCATCGTTGAGGACGAGGAATCCTTCGTTGAAGCGCTGACGGTGGGACTGACCCGTGAGGGCTTCACCGTGAACGTCGCCCGCGATGGCAAGGAAGCGCTTGATTTCTTCAATGCCTACTCTCCCGACATCGTGCTGCTCGACGTGATGCTGCCCCTGGTTTCCGGGGTCGATGTCTGCCGCCAGATCCGGGCCCGCTCCCAGGTGCCCATCATCATGGTCACTGCAAGAGGCGAGGAGATCGATGCGGTAGTCGGCTTGGAAGTGGGGGCCGACGACTACGTGACCAAGCCCTATCGCCTGCGCGAGCTGATCTCCCGGATGCGGTCGCTGCTGCGCCGGTCCCGGTGGACCGCGGAGAGCGGGACGTTCCGGGGCGAGGTCATCGAGGTGGGAGATGTGGCGGTCGACCCCGAGAGCCACGAGGTGTTCGTCCGGGGGGAGCAGATCGAGCTGCCGCTGAAGGAGTTCGATCTGCTGGAGCTGCTGTTGGCCAATGCGGGACGGGTGTTGACCCGGGATGTGCTGATCGACCAAGTATGGGGCAGCGACTACGTGGGCGACACCAAGACGCTGGATGTCCACGTCAAGCGGCTCCGATCCAAGGTCGAGGACGACCCCTCCAACCCCAGCCGCATCGTGACCATCCGCGGCCTGGGCTACAAGTACGCCACCGGCGTCGCGGCAGAGACCACGCCGCCGTAGTTCTCGCCGTAGTCTTCACAACGTGATCAATATCCCGTTCTTGCGGCTGGTCAGGGTGCATGCCCTTGCCGCGGCGGGCGACGCCATGATCACCGTCGCGCTGGCGGGCTCGCTCTTCTTCTCCATCGATCCCAGCGCGGCTCGATTGCGGGTCGCCCTTTACCTGCTGCTGACCATGGCTCCGTTTGCGGTGGTCGGTCCGCTGATCGGCCCGGCTCTGGACCGCTTTCGGGGCGGTCGCCGCACGATGATCTTCGCCATCAATATGGGACGGGCGTTCGTGGCCTTCTTGATGATCTCGAATGTGGACTCGCTGCTGCTGTTCCCCATTGCCTTTGCCATGTTGGTGCTACAGAAGAGCTATGGCGTGGCCAAGGCCTCCATGGTTCCCATCATTTTGCCCAAAGAAGAGCAGTTTGTGGGGGGAAACGCCCGCTTGGCGCTAGTGGGCAGTGTGTGCGGCTTCATAGGCGCGGGCCCCGGGCTGCTGGCCAACGTATTGGGTGGCGCCTCGTGGACGGTTGGCCTGGCCATGGTGGCTTATGTGCTGGCCGCCTTGTCCTCGTTGTCGTTGCCCCAGGCCCGAGTGGTGCACGGTCCGATCAGCGACCATGAGTCGAACAAGCTGCGGGGTCTGGGTATTCGCAAGTCGGCAGCGGCCACTGGAACTCTGCGGGGAATCGTTGGGTTCACGACGTTCTTGGCCGCGTTTGCCTTACGAGGCGGCGCCGACGACGTGAACCTCTCCGGAGTGGGCAAGGCATTCGGAGCAGGTGTCCGCCACGCCCTTCAAGGCGATGTGGCCTCGGACGCCAGCCCGGCGTGGAAGCTGGGATTCGTGGCCGCTGCCTTGGTCTGCGGATTCCTGGTCGGGTCTCTTCTGGCGCCCAAACTCCGGGATCGCTTCCGAGAAGAAGTGATCATCGCTACCGCGCTGGTTGCCCTATTCGTGGTGGGACTGCTTGCTGCCTGGGGTGGGGGCTTCGGCTCGACGCTGCTGCTGGCACTGGGTGTGGGGATCTCCGCCAGCGCGGGCAAACTCTCGTTCGACTCCATCGTGCAGCGCGACGCCGAAGGCGCGGACCATGGACGCTCGTTTGCAATTTTCGAGACCCGCTTCCAGATCTTCTGGGTACTGGGCGCGATCATACCCGTGGTCATTCCCATTCCTGCCCGGGTCGGCTTCATCCTCATTGCCGTGGCCGCGGCCGTAGCCGCTTTCTTGTTCTGGCTGCGGCGACCTACGAGTCAGGCAGGTCGATTCGGGCCAGCCACAGGCCAGGAGCATCAACCTCAGCAGGGGTAGGCAGTTCTCGCGCCGAATGCCAGAGCCGGGCCAAGCCGTCGGCCCCAGCCCGCTCCACCACCCCGCTGGCGAAGGCCGCTCCTCGGTCGTACTGGTCTTGGGTGAGTTCGAGGCCGAGCATCTTCTCGATGAAGCGGTCGGCCGCGTCGGCCGTGACCCGCCTACGCCTCAGGGCTTCGCTGAGGCGCTGATAAGAGCCGATGAGCCCGCGTCCAATGCTGTCCATGGTCCAGTCGACGTATCCCGCTATAACAGTGACGAGGGCGGTGATCTGCGGCAGCAATACCCGTTGTGCTGGGGATTGGACGGCCCCCAGGATCACCTCGGGATCGCCCAGTACCGACTGGAGACTGTTCATCGAATCAGGATTGGCGAGGTCGAGATCGCCCAGCCGGCTCTCTAGCGCTCCGGGGTCGGCCTCGAAGCTGCGAACATAGCTGGCCAACAGCTCGTCTAATCGTTGGCTCACGTGGGGGATCGACAGCACCGCATGGTGGGTCAGCTCGCTAAGGCACACCCAAAGCCGCAGGTCAAAGGGATCCAGGCTCCACTCGTCGGCCAACGCGTCAACGTTGGACAGCACCACCATCAGCTCCGAGCCTTCGCGGGGGATGGGCAAGTCGTACTGGCCCAAGCACCGGCTAGCGAGGTTCCCCACCATGCTTCCTGCGGTCATGCTCATCATGACCGGGCCTATCATCTTCATGATCTGGCCGAACATGGCCTGTGCGGGATCGAAGGGTGTCTCCTCGGTTTCGGCGGCGTTCGGCGCCTGGCCAAGGGGCTCAAGCAGATCCTTATAGGCGTCCAGTGTGGAGGTGGCCCATTGTGCTCGGGTTACGGGCACGATCGACGTAGCCTGGCCGTCCCGGGTCGTCGACAGGCCGGTGGCGTTGGATACCTGGAGCTCGGCCACTCGGGCCAGTTCTTCCAGGGCAATCCGGCCACCGGGGTCTACGTTAGGCTCAGACTTGCCTTCAGTGGCTACGGCCACCGCGATCTGGCGTGCCGTGTCCCAGGTGGAAGACGCCTGTTGGGAGAAGAGCTTGCCCAGATCGCCGAATATCGGCATTCCCTTGAAGGGATTGAACTCCTCAGGAGAGTCAGGTTCGCTCACACCGTGAGGTTACCGGCAATGCCGCAATTTCGGCGAGGGACCGATTCTGCTGGACCATAGGAGGGTCCCCGGTAGCGGTTTCGGGTTCTTCCGCGTAGCCTCAACAGGTGGCTGAACCCGCTTCGATTTCCGTGGCCGTGGCTGGCGCCTGTGGGCCTCTTGGTCGCCGAGTCTGTCGCCGCCTGGTGGACAATTGTCGGGTTGGGTCGGTAGTCGGCTTTGACCTTCGACCCGATCCCGGCATTGACGGGCTGAAGTACGTCACCGGCGATGTGAGCGAGCTGGATCTTCAGTCCTTGCTCGCTGATGTGGATGTACTGGTCCATCTGGTTTCAGCGCTGGAGCCGTGGCCTGATGAGGCCCCCATGGGTACCAACGATGCCAAGGTCACCCATCGACTCCTGGAGGCGGCAGGATCAGCCGGCATTAGCCGACTGGTTCTGATGTCTACAGCCATGGTGTATGGGGCCTGGCCCGATAACCCGGTCCCGCTCACTGAGGCCTCGTTGCTGAGGCCGATTCCCGAGTTCGACTTTGCCGTCAACAAGGCTGAACAGGAGCGGTTTGCCGCCCAGTGGGCCGAAGACCACCCGGCCGTGGACATCGTCACGCTGAGGCCAACGGCCACCCTGGGCGAAGAGCATGTGGGATGGGTGGTCCGCTCCTTGCGGTCTGCGGCCAACTTCAACGGAGAGAGCGAGGTTCCGGTTCAGTTCCTTCATTTGGACGACTTGGCCTCTGCCGTCGAGCTTTGCGTGGTCAGCGAACTCACCGGGGTGTTCAACGTCGCCCCGCAAGGCTGGATCAGCAGCGGAACCGCCCTCGATCTCATGGGCCGTACACCCCGGGTCAACATGCCCGAGCAGCTCTTGCGCCGTCTGACGGCCTGGTGGTGGAAGTACCGCTTGGCACCGACCAGTCCCGGCGTGCTCCGGTACGCCCAATTTCCCTGGGTCGTGGCTAGCGACCGCCTTCGGGCCGCCGGCTGGACCCCTCAATTCACCTGCGAGCAGGCGTTCATATCGGGGCATAAGAGCCCTCCATGGGGAATGCTCGATTCCCGCCGCCGCCAGCAAATTGCTTTGGGAGGTGCCGTCTTGGGGGGCGTGGGCCTGGTCTGGGCTGCCATGGCCGCTGCCCGACGAATATTCCGCCGGTGATCTCTGCCGTGGTGGAATACCACCAGACTAAAGGGTTTACACTCAGTTCGTGACCCCGCCAGAAGCCGCTGAGGAATGGATTGGGCTCAGCGATGGGCCGCTGCCCTTGGATCGGGTGCTCGCTTGGGTTGGCCGTCCGGATTGCGGCGGCGTTGTTCTGTTCAGCGGCACCGCCCGCGACCACTCTGAGGGGCGTCCCGGGGTGACCGTGCTGGAATATGAGGCGTACGAGGAGCAGGTGGTTTCCCGCCTGGAGTCGCTCGCCGAGGAGGCTCGGGTCCGGTGGCCAGAGATCGGCCGGTTGGCGTTGCTGCATCGAGTTGGCCGGGTGGAGATCGGCGAGTCAGCGGTGGTGGCGGCTGTATCCGCACCCCATCGCGAGGAGGCCTTCGCGGCAGCCCGGTTTTGCATCGACGGGCTGAAGGCCACCGTCCCCATCTGGAAGCGTGAGTCCTGGGAGGGCGGGCAGAGCTGGGGTTTGGAGGCTCAGCACATCTCTGAAGCCGAGGCTCTTGACCCGTTGAACGAGCCGGTTAGCTGAATCATGGCCCGAGACCTGGCAATCGATCTGGGCACGGCCAATACGCTGGTGTATGCCCGCGGCCAGGGGATAATCCTGAACGAGCCCTCGGTAATAGCGCTGAATCGCAAGACCAACGAAGTGCTGGCTATGGGACGCGAGGCTTGGCAGATGATCGGTCGCACGCCCGCCCACATCGTTGCGGTGCGCCCGCTGCGCAAGGGGGCGATCACTGATTTCGAGGTGACCCAGCGCATGATCCGCTTGCTGCTGTTGGACGCGGGGGTAAACCGGTTCAGCCGTCCAAAGGTGGTCATCTGCGTGCCCTCGGCGATCACTGCGGTCGAACGCCGGGCGGTGGTCGAGGCTGCCCGCCGGGCCGGTGCGGCCGAGACTCGACTCATCGAGCAGCCACTGGCAGCGGCAATTGGCGCGTCCCTGCCGGTACACGAGCCGATCGGCAACATGGTGGTGGACATCGGGGGAGGCACCAGTGAGACTGCCCTGATCTCCATAGGCGGAATGATCTCGCTGAAGGCCATCCGGGTGGGGTCGTTCGACATTGACGCCGCGGTTCAGTCGTATGTTCGGCGTGAGTTCGGCATCGCCATCGGTGAGCGCACCGCCGAGGAGGTGAAGATCACCATCGGATCAGCGGCCTACGTTCCCGGCGAATGCAGTGCCGAGGTGCGAGGGCGCAATCTAATGAACGGGTTGCCCGAGACCATCGTGTTGTCACCGTTCGAGGTGCGCTCAGCTATCGCCGAGACGGTTTCTGCCATTGTGGAATCAGTGGTGGCGTGTTTGGTGGAGGCACCCCCGGAACTGTCTCAAGATGTGATCACCCACGGCATCCACTTGGTGGGGGGCGGTTCGCTGCTACGGGGATTCGTGGAGCGTCTGTCGGTGGCCGCAGAGGTCCCGGTCAGCCTGGTCGATGCCCCCCTGGAAGCGGTGGTGATGGGGGCGGGCCGATGTCTGGAGTCCTTCGACGACGTCCAGGCTATGTTCATGGGATAGGAGGGGGTTCATGGGATAGCCCAGACCGTTAGTCGGGGCTACTGAGCAATTCGGCGGCGTCCCTAGTCTGCCAGTCCCGATCCTGCGAGGCTCGGCGCAAAACGGCCTCCACTTCCGGGCCCTCGAATGGGGCCAGGGCGAGCACCGCCCGGCGGCGAACGGCAACCCTGTCGGTAGTTGCTTTCAGTATGGCGTCGAGTCCGGCGGGGTGGCCGATAGCCCCTAAGGCAGCAACGGCCGACTCTCGCACCAAGGGGTTTGAGTGGTCGGTGACCAACTTCCCCAGCAGGGCTAAAGTTTCGAGATCTTCTCCCGCACGTTCCCCGCAAGCCCAAGCGGCGATCTCCACGACGTCATCGCTTTGGTCTTCCAAGAGAGGGGCAGGCGACACCGCAGAGCGCCCAACAGTCAAAGCGACGGCCCGCATCCGCACCTTTTGCGATGGGTCGCGCAACGCAACCTGCAAATCACCGTCGGTCAGTGCTCCCATCCGGTGGAGTGCCCCTAGAGCCGATGCCCGAACTCGCGGATCTTCGTCATTCCTAGCTGCCCTCGCAGTGGTCGCATCCCCGACGTGTCCGGAGATCACCACATCGCGACGGCTTAGCATTTGTGCGTCCTGGGGAGTTTCGGCGAGTTCCGTCACACCAGTGTTTCCAGCAGGATCGTGAGGCCGATGAAGAACAAGCCCACCAAGGTGGTCAAACCCGCACCCATCAAAACGATTACAAAAAACAACCCGACGCCAGCCCGTAGACGCTGCCACCATCGGAACCGAGCCTCTTCGCCGTAGTCGGCCCGGTAGGAGGCCAGCACATCCCGCTCTGCCCTTTCCTCTCGCCAGTTTTGCCACCGGTTTTTCAGCGATGCCCAAGTATCGTCGGAGAGGGAATCACGAATGCGCGACGAGTCCACCACAGAGTCATCCAGGATACTGCCACCCGTCGGCGATGGTGTGCCGTCTTGGTGGCGTCGCAATTTGGCATGGCTGGTTCCAGTAGCCGTTCTGATTTTCTTGCTTGCGGTTACTTCCATTGTGTTCACGTTCTGGCGCACCGATCAGGTGGCGGTTCGCCCCGGCTCAGTGGAAGAGGTGCCGTCGCGGGTCACTGTTTCGGGTGCCGAGTTCTATCCCCCAGAAAGCGAGATTTCCCTGGTAACCGTGCTGGTCTCCCAGCGGTTGACCATCTGGCAGCGAATTGACGCCGAGTTTGAGTCGGGGGTCGACATCGAATCCGAGCGGAACTTCACCGGCGACGGCTCCCGAGGCGACCTGCGCAAGCTCAACGAGCTGCGGATGGAGACCTCCCAGCACACCGCAATCGTTGTGGCGCTCGAGCACCTGGGCTACGAGATTCCCCGCCATGCCTCGGGGGTCATCGTGTCGGAGGCCATGAGCGGGACGCCGGCCGCCGAGATATTGGAGCGGGGCGACGTGATCGTGGGAATCGACGGCGTCCCCGTAGGCGAATTGAAGGACTTGTCCGAAGTCTTGGACTTGCGCAGCGTGGGTCAGAAAGTGGAGTTGGAGGTGGAGCGGGCCGACGGTGGAACAGTGGAGTCGGTCATGTTGGAGCTCGTCGAATCTCCGGACGAGCCCGACCGAGCGCTGATCGGTATTGGAGCGCGAGAGCGGACCGATTTAGGCGAGCTCCCTGTGGAGATCAAGATCGACAGCGGATCAATTGGAGGGCCGTCCGCCGGTCTCGCTCTCACCCTTGGGATCATCGATCTGTTGACTCCTGGCGAGTTAACCGGCCAGCGGAAGGTAGCGGCCACCGGCACGATTTCGTTCGACAGCTCGATAGGCGCGATCGGCGAAGTGGATCAGAAGACCATCGCGGCTGAAAGGGCCGGAGTGGACCTGTTTCTGGTTCCCTTGCCCAATCTCCGCGATGCCCTCGATCACGTCAGCGGCGACATGCAAGTTGAGGGAGTTGAGACTCTCCAAGAGGCTTTGGACGCATTGGCTAAAGCCTGACAGGACTACGCTGGTTTCGATGGCCGAGCGCCCTTCTAACGAGACGCCCTTTGAGCGGCTGGATCCTGCCCAAGTGTCCAGCCAGAGCTTTGCCCTCACCCGCAAGGGCTTCGACCAAAAGCAGGTCCAAGCCTACTTGGTGTCGGTGAGCAACCAGATTCAAGGTGGGCAGCAGCAAATCCGAGATCTGCGAGAACAGGTTGCCCAGGCTGATACGCAGTCTGAGCCGGAGGCCTCGTTCAGCTTGCAGGGAGTCAAGCTGCTTGACAACGATGTCGAGGCTTCTCGACGCCAAGGCCAAACCGAAGCAGGCGACATGGTTACCCGGGCCCGTCTGCTGGCTGAGGAACTCCAGACGACGGTCGAAGGCCTGCGATCCCACCAACAGGTTTCGGGTGTTGACCAGGTTGCCGAACTGCTCGAGCAAGCATACGAACAGGCACAAGCGGTAGCGGGAATGCTCCAAGAAGCTCGTGACCAGGCGGAGGCCGAGGTGGAACACGGTCGTGAAAAGGGCCGGGAGATTGTGGAGCAGGCCAAGTCCCTCCGGCTTACCGTGCTGCGGGACATGGCCCGTCGTCGCCAGTCGGCCCGGGCCCAGGTTGAGCGGCTGCGCGCTGGCCGCGACAAGCTAATTGCTACTTTGAGTGACGTCCGGAACTCCATCGATCAGTCGCTGGACTCGGCCAAGCTCTCGTTGACCGAGGCCAAGGTCATGGCCGATGCCGCCGCCCGCCGAGTTGAGGACGAAGCCGAGCCCACCGACTTGGCCTTGTTGTCGGAGCTGGACGATGCCCAGACCGTGGGAATGGTCCCCGACGCTGCCGCCGCGCCGGAAGCCCAAGTTCAACCAGAGCCTGTCGCGCCAATCGATGTCGAATCTTCTCTCGACGACCTAGAAGCCCCAGAAATCCAAGAAACCCAAGAAGCACATGAGGGCGTGACCCTGCTGGCTTCAGTTGAGCCCGATCCAGTGGAAGCCGCGGCCGACCATCCCGCGCTGGCCAGTGCTGACGACGGCCGCGATGTAGACGCAATTTTCGCCCGGCTTCGATCCCAGAGCGACAAACAGCAAAAAGACGCTAAGGCCGCTGCTAAAGCCACCGCCGCCAAAGACTAGTCTGCGGTCGGTATGCGAAATCCGCGAGAAGTGTTCAGGCCGCGCCCGCCATCGCGCCCGCGGTTTTCGCGCCGGTCCAAGATCATCGCCGCCCTCATTCTGGTGGTCTTGCTGGCCGCCATTCTGTCGTTGCGGGGCACGGCCCGCATGTGGACCGACTACCTGTGGTTCGACTCACTGGGCCACGGGGATGTCTGGACCGAGATCTTGGTCTACAAGATCGTCTTGTCGGTCATCTTCATCGTCCTCTTCTTCCTGCTGCTGTACTCCAACCTCGCTATTGCCGACCGTTTGGCGCCCTCCACGCGCCCACCGGGGCCAGAAGAGGAGCTGATCCGCCACTATCACGAAGCAGTAGGCCATCGCCGGCGGCTGGTGAGCTTGGTGATAGCCGGACTGTTCGCCCTCATCGTGGGGGGCAGCACTGGCGGGGAGTGGCAGAAGGCCATCCTGTTCTTCAACAGCGTGGACTTCGGCATGGAAGACCCGCAGTTCGGTCGCGACATCGGCTTTTACGTCTTCAGTCTGCCGTTCATCCAGTTCTTGATCAGCTGGATATTCAGAGCCTTCATCATCGTGGCGGTCATCACCGCCATCGCCCACTATGTGAACGGCGGCATCCGGGTGCAGACCACCGGGCAGCGGGTCACCCCCCAGGTGAAAGTCCACCTGTCGGTGCTGCTGGCTCTCATCGCCCTCACCCGGGCCGTGGGCTACTACTACGATCGATTCGGCCTCAACTTCTCCACCCGGGGGCCGGTGGACGGGGCCAGCTTCACCGATGTAAACGCCCAGCTGCCGGCGCTCAACCTTTTGTTGTTGATCTCGGTGCTGTCGGCAGTTCTGCTGGTGATCAACATCTGGCAGCGAGGCTGGGTGCTGCCGGTGACCGCGGTGGGGCTGTGGATGATCGTGGCCATCGTCATGGGTGCGATCTACCCGGCCATCATCCAGCGATTCCAGGCCGAGCCGGAGGAGTCTCAGAAAGAAGCGATCTACATCGAGCGCAACATCGGCGCCACCCGCTACGCCTTGGGCCTCGACGACGACGACGATCCCAAGAACGGCACCAGGATAGTGACTGACCGGGTGTTCGATTTCGACACCGAGATCACCGATGAGGAGTTGGCCGGAAACCCCAGTGTGCTCAACATCCGGTTGCTGGACCCCGACATTGTGCCCAACGCCTTCCAGGTGGAGCAGTCTGAGCGCACCTTCTACACCTTCAATGGAGAAGTCGACGTCGATCGTTACGTAATTGATGGCCAGACCACCGAGGTGGTGATCGGCGCCCGCCAGCTCAACGTGGCCGACATCCCCCAGCAGTCCTGGGAGGGCCGCCACATTCAGTACACCCATGGCTACGGCGTGGCGGTGGCCCCGGTGAACTCGGTCACCACCCAGGGATCTCCCGATTTCGCGGTGGGCGACGTGCCGATGGCAGACACTTCGAACTTCCAGTGGCGTCGGCCCCAGCTCTACATCGGGGAGAACCTCACCGATTACGCCATCGTCGGGGCCTCGATTGATGAGGTGGACTACACCGCCGACAATGAGACTGTCACTTTCGCCTATGACGGCGAGGACGGCGTGGGCATCGGGAGCTTCTTCCGTCAAGCAGCGTTTGCCCTGCGCTTTGGCGATATCAATCCGCTGATCTCCGGTTTCGTGGAAAGCGATTCCCGGATCATTTTCAACCGGGATCTGCGCCTCCGAGTGCAGAACCTTGCCCCGTTCTTGGAGCTGGACGCCGATCCCTATCCGGTGATCTCCGACGGGCGGGTGAAGTACATCATGGATGCCTACACAACGAGCGACCGGTATCCCTACGGTCAGAGCCCTGATGTGAGCGACCTCCCGTTGGGCAGCGGGCTGCGCAAGAAGTTCAACTATGTCCGCAACTCGGTGAAGGTGGTGGTTGACGCATTCGACGGCACCACCACCTTCTACGTGATCGATCCCGACGATCCCATTATCCAGGCTTGGCGGAAGATCTTCCCCGGGCTGTTCGAGGACTTCGATCAGATGCCCGTCGACCTCCAGGACCATCTGCGCTACCCGGAGGACTTGTTCCGGGTGCAGACAAGCATGTGGGCCCGCTACTTCGTCGTCGATCCCGAGACCTTCTATGCCAATTCGGTGACCTGGGCCGTGGCCCAGGATCCGGGCACCCGCATCACCGCCCGAACGTTCGTTGATGAGCTGACCGAGGCTATAACCGCCGAGGAAACGGCTACTGCCGCTGCTACCCGTCAGCTCGAGCGGAGAATTCGGCCTTTCTACCAACTCCTCCAGCTCCCAGAAGAGGACGACCTGGACTTTGTAATCTTCCGACCGTTCGTGCCTATTTCCGGGGCAGGCGATGATGAGGACGAGCGCAAAGAGCTGACCGCCTTTATGGCGGCTAAGAGCGACATCGATGAGTACGGACAACTGGTGGTGTACAAGGTGCCGGGCACCAGCATCCCCGGTCCGAGCATCGTCGACGCCAAGATCCAAGCCGATACTGAAATCGCCAAAGATTTCACCCTGCTGAACCAGCAAGGATCTACCGTGCTCCAAGGGAACCTGCTGATGATTCCGGTGGGCGAGTCGCTGCTGTTCGTGCGCCCGGTTTATGTGCAGGCCACCGGCGATACCGAGCTGCCTCAAGTGAAGCGGGTGATCGCCGGTGTCGGCTACGACGACGACTTCAGGCTTGTTATCCGCCCGACCCTGGACGAGGCCTTGGCCGCCCTGTCTGATCCCGACGGGCTTTCGGGGCTCCCCGGCCAGCCATCGGCGCCTGAAACAGACGGCGCTGAGCCGGATCCCGCCCCCACCGACGCGCCATCAGTTTCCGATGGGGCCCCAATAGACGAAGACACCCGACAGGCTCTGAGCGAGCTGATCACTGAATTGCGGACCACCCAGGACTCCCTCGACGAGGACCGACTCCGCCTCGACGGCCTCATTGGGGAGTTGGAGTCCCTCCTCGACTCAGCCGACGGCTAGTCCGCGCTCAGTCTGCCGCAGGGTCGGGCGGGTCGCAGGGCGCTCAGTCGAGCAGGATGTTGTCGGGCCGGGGAGTGCCCTGGGCTTCGAGCAGGTAGTAGTAGCCCATCAACACGGTTTGGCCGTCGGTGATGCTCTCTATGTTTCCGTCGGTGTCCATGTTCAAGTTTGCGCCCCAGATGGCGAAGAACACCTCGGTGGTCTCGGTGTTGTCCGCGGGGGTGTAGAGCGTGTGGATGGAGCCGGCCGGCTCATAGAGGAACGACCCGGCCCGGTTCAGAAAATCGCTCTCCTTGTATCCCCAGGCCCCGGCGCTGGTGTAGGCGAACACCTGGCCGGTGTGCTTGTGGGTCTGCACCGAATAGCCCGGCGGGAACTGGTTCTTGATGACCCACAACCCCTCGCTCTCTTTGATTTGGAGCACCTTGAGCCCGATGCCGTCTTCGCCATAGGCCCAGGGGAGGTCGTCCTCTCCGATGTGCTGGGCGGTGGGGGCAACCATCATGTCAAGCATGAGGGAATCTTATGCCCCAGATGGGCGTGCCTCACCAAGATAGCTCAGGGCGGACCGGAATTGTCGCTAGTGCTGGGTATCCTCCCTCTTGAGAGGTTCTCAGGAGTAGTCTCTGTGATGTGAAGCGGAGAAGGGGCTGGGGGGTTTTGCCTACACCTGGTCACGGCCTCTCAACTGCTAGCAAAACAAAGGGGTGACCATGCCGACTCTGGCTCACGAGGCAGGTGGTAAGTCTGCCGTGACGGGCGTTGATGAGCCACTGATGGGGATTCGTGCACAATACGTTGATTTGGGCTTGCTCGGTGCTAGGACCGCGGCTGTGCTTCGTCGAATCGTTGCTAGCTCAGAATTTGACGACTACGACCGTACTGTAATCGAAAGCGCAGTAGGGATGCTCCGAAGCACAGCGGATGCGATCGAATTCGTTTCGTCGGGTGGCCGGGTGGGCTCGTATCCCAACAGTTACAGCTTCGGGGCAGTGGCTCTGACACTTGAGGCAACTTCTGTGGACGAACCAGACGAAGACGTCATAAGAAGCCTTCGCGACCTAGCTGACAAACTCTGTTCTATTGCAGACTCAGCGGACATCAAAGATGCTAAGTCAATTCTGCCCGTATTTTCCGTCCTTTCCAACATCGCAACAAGATCTGCAGGATCGCCGGGTGATTCTGTACAATGCCTTTGATTTGTGATGCAAAGACTTGCAGATGAGCTACGTCGCGCACTAAATGTCCGCGCCGACGCGTTAGCACAAAAGATTGGTGAGCGTCGAGGCAGATTAGGCGAGACAGAATTGCCAATCGCTGGTGTTCTAGATCTTTTTGCTCAGTTCCCAGTTTCGATGAAAGTCGTTGTCGAAAAAGAATGTCAGCAAAACGTTGATTCCCAATCCAGGATTGAAATTCTCAGACTGCTTCTTGAGCACCAGACAGCAGTCACTACCTTTGTTGACGGTTGGCTATCTCATGACCCACAATCCGACATTCCTCTCTATCTCCTTTCGGAAATAAGGCAGACATGTAAATCTATGGAAGTTGGCGAGCGCGAACCTATATTGGCAATTGGGCCTGCAGATAACTTCATTACAATGGTTGGGGACATTAGAAGTTTTCTGTTTGACAAGCTGGGCCCTTTCTGTCCGCAATTGCCGCTTGACCTAGCGAATACCGAATACGTGTTCCTGCGTGCGCCACAGTTGGAAGGGGGGAACATTCTTTGGGCGCCAATCTTGCTGGGTCATGAATTGGGCCATCTAGCGGTGAGCAAGAATTCGGCAATTTCAGAACTAAATTTGCCACAGTTATTCGACTACTCTAAAGCGAAACAGGTTGCAGTACCAGGAGCAGTGGTACAAGGTACCGATCAAGCAGCAGTGACTCTGTACAACATTGCGGTGAGTTGGGCTGTTGAGCTTTTGTGCGATGCGTACTCAGTACGCTCATTCGGACTAGGTGGTGTAGCTGCCATGGCTGAGTATTTGGAAGTAATCGGAGCTACAGACAATCTAAACACGTCACATCCGCCTGGTCGGCTTCGAATCGAGTTGATGTTAATGTGGCTGCCAAATTCTGCAATTGAACTCGATCAGATCATTAGCCCGTGGCTTGTATTCCAATCAGTGTCAGCCAATCAATATCCAGATTGGGCATCGTATTTGTCCGATCTGTTCCGAATGAATGCAAGCGCGATCTTTGCGGAAGCGAATCGATGGCCAGGAGAAAGCTACGATACCAACAAACGTCTAGACGTCATTAGGGCAATTTCATCTGATTTTATCAATGGTATACCTAGTGATGCGGGGTATGATTCTGATGGAAATGAAGTGGAGGTCGGTATCGCTGATGTCGTGACCGCCGCATGGTTGACGCGTATTCAGGGTACCGATGCCCCATTTGCAACCCTTGCTCAGAAAGGTCTAGAGAGTAATGAATTCATTAGGAGATGGCGCTTGGCTGGCGGAGAACTGAAGACAGCGAAAGAAGCTTCCTCCGCTATTGAACCTCAAGTAGAAGGTGCAGTACTATCTGCCGCTCAGATTCGACAACGGCTAAGTTCCGCTGAAGATGATCGTATCATCGTCCGTCCCCACCTGCCTGGCGCAGTTGATGGTGCAGGTATGGACGTTCGCCTTGGGAATCAGTTCATTGTTTTCGTGCGATCACGGACGGCATCGTTTGACCCCTTACGCTCTGACCATGAACCACGATCAATGCAGCGATTCATGCAACTGTCCTGGGGAGAGAAATTCGTTCTCCACCCGAATGAACTCGTTCTGGCAGCTACGTTGGAGTACCTTGTCCTACCAGCAGACTTGACTGCTCAAGTTATCACACGTTCGTCTTATGGACGTCTTGGCCTTCTGTCGGCAACCGCTGTCCAAGTCCACCCTCATTTCCACGGGTGTCTTACGTTGGAACTGGTGAATCTGAGTACAGTACCACTCGAACTGACACCAGGGGAACGGGTTGCCCAACTGGTGTTCACCAAGACAGCAACGACCCCAGCACCAAGTGCAAAATACAATTGCCCAGTTGGACCACAATTTTCCCGTGTGCGCAACGATACTGAAGCGGAGATCCTCAGACGCTTGTAATCGGTCGGTGATGCGAGAAGGATTGTAGGGCAGGTGTACCTAACTCTGTTTCTTAAGAGTACTTTTGCATCACACGAAGTGTGGTGGCCTTACGCGACGAAACTGGGATGTTGGGTTTGGCGTGGTTGGGAGCGTAATCTTGGTGAGCCGTTGGTGCCCTTGGATTTGTCGAAAGCACTTTTCCCGAGGTGAATGCGTTGCTGGGCAGCGCAACAACGTAAGTGAGGAGAATCTCATGACCATTATGAGTCAGGAGCCTCAAGTCCGTTTTCGCGGTCCTGGACCCTCGCGAATGAGGGTGACAGTTGCTGAATCGCTACGAGGAAGCAGCGCATGGCCGATTGTCTGAGTCCGGAATTCACTGATTAGCGCGCTCAACTCGTCGATGTCCTCCGACAGTCCGAGTAGCGCTGCTGATATCAGTTCCTTTCGGTTCGTAGGGACCCCATGTCGTTCCAGTTCCAGCACGAGGTGGTCAACCCTCATGCTGAGTGGAGTAGCAAGTGAGAGCCCAATGCGGCTCTCCGGAGCCTGTCGGAGGGGAAGATCTGATCTCACACGTTGGCGTCTAGTCACCGACATAATATATAATAGATACGTATTAGTGTACCAGCTCTGGTAAAGGGTGTGGTTAGGGGATCATGGGCTCGAAGAAATCCGAGCAACCGCGACGACGTGGAGAGCGGGTCCCTGTCCTCGTTGACGAGCACAACTTTTTGGAGGCGATTCGGGAAGCTGGTTATCGCAATGCGGCCGCAGCAGTAGCGGAACTTGTGGACAATGCCATTGAGGCTGGCGCAACCATTGTGGAGATCGAAGTCACTAGCGATGGCGACCAGGAGTTCCCGGTCCAGATTTCTGTCACTGACGATGGTCGGGGCATGTCACTCAAGGAACTGCAACTAGCACTTGTCTTCGGCGGATCATCTCGGTTCGGGAGCCGCAATTTGTTCGGGCGATTCGGTATGGGCCTGCCTTCTGCTTCGCTGAGCCTCGCCCGCGACGTTGAAGTTGTGTCTTGGAGGGGTTCGTCGATCCGAACAGTCAGGCTGTCGCTGGACGACCGAGATGGGCCCGGCAGCCAAGGTGTGCGGACCCGCCGCCTGGGTCACGACCGCATGCCAACTCCAAGCGGAACTAGCGTGCTGCTTCGATCGTGTGACCGACACGGTTACGAACGGCCAGGTTGGTTGAGACGTTCAATTGCAGCCGAACTTGGGCGGATATTCCGTCAACAACTTGAATCGGGCCTCCACATCTCCGTAAACGGTGACATGATTCCCATTAGAGAGCATCTACTTTTGGAGGCAGGGGCCACCTTGTACGGCGACATGTTGCGGTATCAGATTGACTCCCCAGGCGGTGGAGGACAGGTGCGTGTGCAGTTTTCTGAACTGCCAGTGTTGCAATGGTCGACAATGAGCTCCGCAGAGAAGGCTGGCATGGGCATCCCCAGCGCAAAGCCGATCTCTGTTCTCCGAGCAGGCCGCGAGATTGATCGAGGCTGGTGGTTCATGGGATCAAAGAGGCGCGAGAACTATGACTCCTGGTGGCGATGCGAATTGGACTTCGACCCGATCCTCGACGAGTGGTTTGGGGTCTCCTACACAAAGCAAGGCATTCAGCCCGTACAGGCGTTGATCGAACTACTTACTCCAGATCTCGAAGCGATTGCCCGGTCGATGAACTCTAGAATCCGGGGCCAGTTCGATCTCGTGAAGATTGCAGATCCCATTCAAGTGGCAGAACGGACAGTGCAATCCGTAATCCCAGTGCTTCCCGACGCCCTCGGTTGTCGAGGCGGCAAGAAGCGGGATATTCGGGTGACCCTTGGCGAGACAAAGAGCCCCGCAGCCTTTGAGGTGCGGGCATCCCGGTCTGTAGAAACCGTGACTCTGAACACAAGCCACCCACTGATTCGCGACCTCTACGCACCACTCGCATCGTCTGACTTGACGGCCTCAAGGTCTGCTGCAGCCCGAGTGGCACTCGTCGCCCTTGCTGGAGCGTTGATGGACACAGGGCCATGGCCTGTTGCCGAACAGGCACAAGCGTGGAGCGACGTGGTGGCTACGTTGCTTGAGCGTTGTCCATGAGTCCAGAAGCCTTGCAGCTTCCAATACCTCAGATCTTCGGAACTCCTGAGCGTCAGCTTTTGAAGCGACTTGTGAATGGAGCACCGGTAGACGTGGTTGACTTCAAGTCGACTACGACAGCATGCAGGGCAGCGCTGGCACTGCTACGTGATCTGAGTGCCCAGGAGTGGGATGTCCAATGGGCATCAGACGCAATTAGCGTGTCGCCACCGCAGGGTGATGACGATGTCGATCAGGAGAAGAAGCGTGTTCGATTTCAGGAGCAACTAAAGCGAGATGAGCAACTGCGTACCCCGTCGGTTCGCAGGTTCATTGAGCGAATGGAACGCCCGAGGGAGTGGGACGGCAGGTTCCGCTCCATCTTTGACTTGATGCGTGACGGCATTGAACTCTCAAGGAATCTTGAGAAGGCGAACTCAGGTCAGATGGCCTTCAATGACATCGTTGATCCCTATATCCAAGTCGTTGAAAGCAGCGAACGTTGTGAATGGACCGGTCTGAGGCTGATGGACGTGTGGAGGTATTTCCGGCATACGTGGTCCAATCAATACGTCAGCACTCCTGGCAGGTCGATGCCGGTTATTGTCCGTGACCGAGCTGCAGAAAACCATCCCGTTATTGGTATCGCGGCGCTGGGAAGCGCCATCGTCCAGTTGGCACATCGCGATCGCTATCTGGGTTGGAATCCACCAGATGTTCTCAACGAGCTCCGTCAAAGCTCCACATCCATTGATTCGAAGTGGCTCCTTGACCGGCTAGATGCATGGCGGTCCGAGCTGTACACCGTGGACTTGGCGGCTGACGGGCTCTGGAGCGACAAATGGTGGGACGCACCGGAACTCGCAGACGTCGAGGCGCTTATCCGAGAGTCCGCGTTGAGGCGTGAACGACACCAGAGGTTTGGACGCAAGTCTGACTTCAAGACAAGCAATTCAAGCTGTGGTGATGAGTTCTGGCTGGCCCGAGCACAGACGGACCTGTACCGGAGCAAGCGATGCAAGTTGGCAGCGGATCTCCTACGCGCGCGGCGCGCACTAGTGCCATGCATCGGCGACGCGTCCGAGGGAAGGCTGGCAGCAATTCTGTCAACTGCGGCAGGCCGAAAGGGCGTTAGTTGGACCATTCGGCGGGCTAAGGCTGAGACGGTCGGCACAGAGATCGCCGATATCACTGTCTGCGGGGCTATCGCGCCGTATACGCACCTACTCGGAGGGAAGCTTGTCGCAAGCCTTCTGGTTGGCCCTACCGTGGTCCGTGCTTACCGTGAGAAGTACCACGAAAAACCCAGCGAGATCGCTTCGTCGATTGCAGCACGAAGAGTCGTCAGGCCGGCAAACCTCATCTATCTAGGAACAACCTCGCTCTATGGCGCTGGCTCGAGTCAGTACAACAGACTCAAGATTCCGGCTGACGTGCTCGACAGCTCAACCGACCTTGGATTTGTCCACCTTGGACGCTCACAGTCGTTCGGTACATCGCACCTGTCTCAGGAAACGGTGTCGGCACTCACAGATCTTGCTGAGCAAGCGCAGCGCGGTGCCCGGGTGAAGAGCATCTTTGGCGAAGGAGCGAGTCCGAAATTCCGCAAAGTTAGGGAAGGAATGGACCTGCTTGGCTGGCCATCCGACGAACTCTTGCGCCACCGCCGTGAGCGGATCATCTATGGCGTTGAACTCGCTGCTGCTCCGAGGGACTACCTGCTGCGGCGTCAAAGTCGCCCCGAGTATCTATTTGACCCCGATCTCGAGGACGACGTCGCTCGGATTACCGACTGGTGGAGGGAGCGCTGGATGGTCCCGAGGAGCCAGAGAGAGGGCATAGTTGATGCAGTGGCACAGCACACGCTTCAGCGGCCAGTCAAACATGGCGCTCGCGTAGATATGCCGAATTGTTCCCCGTCTGAGGGCGTTCTATTCGGCGCGCATAACGAAGAGTTCTGACTGCGGCGAGACGCGAAGCTGAACCTCCGACGTTTCATCGTCAGCTGCCCTGTTTAACTCGAGAGCACGCACTCGGTCTCCTGGGACGATTCCATCAATATGGCCGAAGATACCGGCATCCGATGAAGTCCGAGGGAGTCGCACCGTTCCCGAACTCGCGGTCCGCAGTTCCAGCACTTGCATTTCCACGTCGATGGTGGAAGTCCTCGCCTCATTTGTCCCGGATTCCCAGTACTCATCGCAAAGATGGCGTACCGGGCAGTATTGACAGGTATCAGGTGATGGACTGGCCTTTGGTGGCTCTTTCTCAAGCGCATCGCCAGTGAGCAAGGTCCGTGTTCGTAGTGAGTCCCTTGAGTCGTCATAATCCACTCCATCCAGAGCAAGATCAATCGAACCGGACGGGTAGACGACCCTTAGCCTCGTAGCGGGGCGGCCCTCAGGGTTGCGAACCATGTCGTACTTCCACAAGGCCGCGTAGCAGCGCAACTGCTCCTCATGCGCAACATCCGGGGAGCCGGTCTTGAAATCTACGATCTCAGCGCCGTCCTCAGTGACTTCTAGGAGGTCGATTACACCCATGAATCGGAGTGCGTCGTCTTCAACCACCTGTTCCGGGTAGGTGCCGGGACGTAGTCGCGAGGGCTGGCGAGATGCTGGAAAAGGATGCTGCTGACGTGGAGATATCCGCTCGACACTCCTCATCAGTTGTTGGACTGCGGTTCGCATTGACGGCACTTGTTCCGTCAATTGCCGCTTGAGGTAGTCGCGCATTCGAGTGGCCCGAGGATTCAACCGCAGTTCGTTCAGTTCGGCTTCCAGTTGCAAGTCTAAGACACCGGAGATACCACCTAGATCTCGCAATACAACGGCGCTGGTCGGATCTTCGAATCCACAGCACCCCGCGCTAGACAGCGAGCGCAAGATCGATTCGGCACTGCGGTGAATTACGTGTCCAGTCAGCGTCGACAGCGATGGGCGCCTTGGGTAGCCGCGACCCTCCCAGATTCCCCGATAGGTCGCATTTGAGAGCGCCCACCTCCTTGGGCACGCCTCGACATCCTTGAGGGCCGAGAAGCTCCACTTGGTAGGTGGGGTAGGCCACTCGCCGTTCACTCCAGAAATCTGCGTCTCAAACTTCCTCACGTCAGGAGGTCTCGAACAGACTTCGATGCTGCTGGCAGATTGTTGGATATCACCATTTCATCGATGAGGGCCACGGGCACCACCAATTGATTCTCCTTCAATTCTTGGAGCGCCGGATCGCTCGTGAAGTCGCGCGTGAGTGCTCCATGGACGCCCACGGCTACCGTCGCTCGTTCAGTAGTGACAAGGATGGGCACTTCGGCGGTGGGAATTCCACCCACTGTCACGGTTGCGTTGCGCTCGACCACTGCGCCTAGGAGTCCCAAGCGAAGGAGATCGGCATGGAGGCGATCGGCAAGCCTTTCCAGTCGCAACTTCGGGATTTCGGGAACGGTGCCGTCGATCAAGTATCTAAGGAGGGCGGCCCCTAGATGGCGGTCGAGGAGACCGTGGTCGAATCGGTTCTTGAAGCTTCGAAGACAGCGGTAACACGACTTGTCGCAATCGATGGGGCAGCTCTCGAGGATTTCCAACGCCTTGGTGTACAGCTTCAGACCTAGATCTCCAGCTCGTCGAGAGAAGCCCGCTCCACCTGCCAGCGTGTCGTATATGTAGATCTCAGACTCGAGTCCCATCGTTCCGAGATCGCTGAGCGCCGGCCTGAACTCCGCTTGTAGCTCTCCCGGCTCCAATTCGAGCAGCCTTGTGCTGGCGATTGTTAGAGCATCGGCCACCGTCCGGAGTGCGACTTGACTCGCAAGATGTCCTGGATGGAGGGAAAGTGGGGTTTCAACGCGAAGCGAAATCAACAGAACGTCGGACCAGAACTCCGTGCCGAGTACTAAGCCCCTCGTCAGCTGGCTCCCGCTGCATTCCGGTTCACGATCATCGGGGTACGGCTTTCTATGCGGTATGGCGAGATCAACCAACGGGGACGCCGACTGTTCTATCCGTCCGCAACGCACGCAGTAGTTGTAGCCGCCGCCGCGAGCCCCAGTGTTGGACACCAGTAGTTCGGCGCGTTCATAGTGGTGTCGGATTGCTGGCGTGAGCTGCTCCCAGTTCCCTTCGCCTGGGCCTGGCGCGACTAGCTTGGCCCGGGTCGCATAGCTCGTAGTTGGCTGATCATCGACTGAGACCCCTTCTTCGTCACCTACTGGGTGAGCAAATCCCGGTGGCCGCAACCAATAAGTGGCAGCGCCAAAGACTCCTTCTGCGCCACACGCCGGACAGTCCTGTACTGCTCCTCGCTCGGCATTGTCCATGAGTTCAGTTTTTGCGTACTTGCATTGCTGACACTCGAAGTACAATTTCCTTACCTGCCACGCCTTATGAAGGTCGTCGCGGATGGGTGAATAGAGCGCGCCGGATCGCCACTCCCGGTTATCGATCCAGACTCGCTTGCCAGGGGCGTATTGGGTCAGAGCGACTGAGAGTCCTTGACCCGGTGTGTATTGATACTCGTGTCGGTACGAACTTGCTTCCACGTCGAATACGTGGAACGACGCGACATCGGTCGGGAACGCATATCGAGGCAGCACTCCGCGATAGAGCAATCGATCGAGCAGATTCTCGACTTCTCGGTGAACTGGTCTTCGCTCACTTCCCTCATCGGTGATCTCGTCGGGATCATCGCAGTCGCCTTCATCGGCACTTGGGTGTGCCGAGCCTTGGGAGTCTTCTCCGACATCTGCGGTTCCAATTGCGTCGTCCAGGACTTCCAGCGTCTCGTCAACGAGGCCCGCCATCAGCCGTTCGCCGTCGCCACTTGACAATTCAGCGGGTAGCCATTGACTCAACTGCTCTTCGAGTTGCTCCAGGTGGGAGCGAAGCCAGTTTTCGAAGTCCATCCGATTGAGCGGCGCGGTATCGCCCAAGAAATCACGGATGGTGCCGAGCACCTCAAAGAGCTGAGCCGATTGAGCCGGGTCGAAACCAGGTATCCGGGCCTGGTGATACTGCTGAAGGAGAAAGGCCGTAACGTGTCTCCGCACGATCTCGTAGTTGTCGAGAGTGAGGGTTGGGTCGACGACACTTCCGCGGATCAAGTCTGCCGGCGAGCGGAAGAAGTGTTCATCGTGCGTATCGGAGCTTCCAAACGCCACGACCGTCGCGACAGCGTCCCCCCGCCTGCCAGCCCGGCCGGCGCGCTGCTGGTAACTGGCCCGAGATGGGGGCATATTTCGCAGCGCAACTCCCGAGAGCGTGCCGATGTCGATGCCGACCTCCATAGTCGTGGTGCATGAAAGCACGTCTACAGCTGTGTTTGACATGCCACTCTCAGCGCCGAGATCAATGTCTTGGAAGAGCAGCTCATAGCGCTCGGCCCGAGAGAAGACTTCGTTCTCGTTGGCGGCGTTGAGCTGGGCAGTGTGCTCCGCAGCAACGAGTGCGATGGCGTTCGTCTGCCGTCCTGCGAGAACAGCGGCGGCGTCATTGCGGTAGTACCCCTTGCGGGCGCTGAACACTTCGTCGTCATCCGGGTGGAGTTCAAGTAAGCCTTCGCGGGCGCAGCTAGGACAAGTCTCTACGTCCAAGGGAGGGCGGATAGTAGTTCGGCAGAGCCTGCAGTAAGCCCAAGGGCCTCCCACCTCTAACGTCAGCTTGCTCGCGCGGATCCGATACTTGTTGCCGCCGAGGGGCTCGCAAAGTTCGTCGCGCAGGGTGGGGAGCCAATGGCGTTCGAAGACCCGAAGACCATCACGACCTAACCATCGACTCACGGGTTTGAACTTCCCGGTCCTGGATCCGACACGACCCTCTCGACGTGAACCAGTCAGCCAATCGGCGTCCATATCCCCGAACCAGACGCCAACAGTGGACCACTGCGAGATCCATGTTCGTGCTAGGTAAATCTTTTGATCGTCTGACTCAGCCCGCCCCGGGATGGGAGGAAGCGACGTGATGCGGGGAGTAATCGCATTTCGCTCCCTGACGGTGGCGAGAGCGAGTGACTGCAGCCCGTAATAGCGGTCCGTGATGGCACCGACAAGGAGTCGCAATAGCGACTTCGGGAGTCGTTCTGAACGAGCTTCGAGCAAGAGACTGAGCGGATCATCCAGACAGCCGTTTCGAAGCGCCGATGCGACGATTCGCGCAAGTGAGAAGGTTTCACCAGAACGAAGGTCTGGTCGAATGCGGAGGCCCAGCAGTTTGGCGCCAAGAAGAGTTGAGACGTACATGTCTTCGAGGGTCATTTGGTGACCGAGACCGTGCTCTTCTGCTAGTTCGATCCAACCACGCAACAGCGCTGGCCGAATAGCATCTGCCGAAGCGTACCGTTGGAGGTTTGGTGCAAGCCGCGCTGCCATCTGGCGCGAGTCCGAGAAGATCAGGACTTTACGGCCGCGTAGCGGAGCGAACTCGCTTGAGCTGCGTTCGCTTGGCGGTTGCATACTTAGCTGGCGTGTAACGACGGCTTGGAACGGCTGGTCGCCCTTGGTCTGATGGTCTTGAACCGTGGAGCGGCCGAACGGTCCCTTCTGACCACAAACACCGCATGGGCGAAACTCGCCCGTATTCGCGTCTACGTGCTCTTCCTCGTCCTCGTCGTCACCGGTGGCTATAGGTGAGTACTCCGGGAGATACACGAGCCGTGTACGGTCGCCGTCTTCCGTCGGGTTAAGCCGCCCCGTTTGGAGGTCAAGTTCAGCCGGACGTACCAACTGGCCACCGCTTGCTGGCTCTAAGAGTACGTCGAGGGCGTGAACGCCGCGGACTGCCCCCGTCACCGACGCGAAGGACTCGCCCGACTCATGCCACAGGTAAGTGGGATCCTCGAGATTGTCGGTGTACCCCCGCAGGTATGAAGAACCACAATTGCGGCAGGTGAAGTACTCAAATACACGTGCGCCACAACCACAATGCTCTTGGGGCTGGGCGAACAGTTGCCCAATCGGATTGTTCGACGGCTCAAGATCATGACTGGAGGGGTCGGGGCAAGCCCACAGACCAGCCAAACCCCTAAGAAAAGCGTGAACTCTGCACGGCAGAAGTCCGGGCTCACTCTTCGAAGGGCGCGCAACACTTCCGAGCGCTGCGAGAATAGTAACGAACATTTGCGCCGTCGGAGCCTCTGCCGTCGGACATATAAGTTCACCGAGTTCGTCGAGCGCCCGAGCTTCGGTCATCGTCTCGTTCACGAGCATCTGCATGGGGCCGAATTCGCACAATGCGTCGAACAGTGCGGCTTCCACCGATATGTGCTCTCTGATGCCACGATGCGACAGGAGAGGCTCGACCGCTTGGAGTCGCTCCTCAGCCCTCGTTGCGTTGTAGAACGCATCTAGCGATACTGTTAATACCGCTTCTAGGTCCCCATCTGTCGCTGGCGAAGGGTTGGGGTTCAGGGCCAATGTGCCCTTCAGCGCTCGGAAAGATGCAGGGTCTGTGCCAGAGAGCTGTGCTGCGAAAACTCTCGCGTGGTCGTGATCCTGGAAGCTCGCGCTGGTGCAGATTATCTGCAAGCGATCTGAGCTGATCCCGAGTCTCATGCGAAGCCGCCGCAAGAGCATTGCTACCTCCGTGCCTGCCGCTCCACGGTAAAGATGTGCTTCGTCCACAATGAGCATGAATCGTTCTCGAGGGTTGGCCTCGAGCCAGGCTCTTGTCTGATCGAATACCGCTCTCTCCAGCGGTCGCATGAGCATGTACTCGAGCATCGAATAGTTGGTGACGAGGAGATCTGGAGGATCAGCCAGAACTTCGTGCCGTGTGAGGAGTTCCGCGTCCTCAGGGAGCAGCGTCGCGCGATTCGGCTCGCCATTTTTGTCCGTCCATCGCTGGCCACTCGCACCGTACCAAGCACGGATGTCGTCCTTGGCGGGCCACTTCCCCCGCCTTTCTAGTTCGGATATCAATCGCTCAGCTCCAGCGGCAGTGTCGGGGTCAGCATCTGCGGCACGATCCAGCAAGTCGACGTAGAAGTGCCTGATTGGAGCGAGTCGCCGCTGGTCCTTGTCAGCGCTTCGCACACCTGGATACAGGGTCCTGCTTGTATAACGGGCGAACCGTGCAGGCCGTCCCCCGCCCGACCGGAAAAACTCCCGCACCCTTGCGTCGCCAAGCATGAGTCGAAGGCGCCCCAACTGATCGTTAACGAGGGCGTTCATCGGATATAGGAGCAGTGCGCGGACAGCCGGCGATCTGAACGAGTCCGGACGCTCGACTGCTTCGACTGCCAATTTCCCAAGGATTGGAATCAGGAATGATTCGGTCTTGCCAGAACCCGTTCCCGTCGTGATCACCAGGTTTGAAGGCGCTTCCTGGTTGAGTGCAAGAGCGGCGGCCTCCGACTGATGTGTGTAGGGGGGGTCGTAGATCATTTGCCGCCCGTCATGATTCGGCGTGCAGAGGACCTCTAGCAGTTGCTTCGCTGGTCTAGGGATCGGCAGCATTTCGAATGACTCGCCGTGTTGGTAGCGCGGGGTGCTCTCCAAGAAAGGGCGTTGCGCGATGACGCCATCGGACTCCAGCAGTTCCCTCCGCTGTCGCACCACCGTGGCGTTACCTACGTGATACGTCGCCTCGATGTAATCGCGCAAGCCATGTTGTATGGCCTCGATTGTCTGTCCAATCGTAGGAGTGTGGTCACTCACGCGGGCTCTCCCTTCTCTCCGTCCAGTCGCACCAGAGTTTCTGCTCGACTAACTCGCGGATACGACCAAGTGCATCTTCTTCAACGCTGAAGGAGAAGAGCGCTCCATTCGAGCGCAGAACGGGATAGCCAAAGTACGTCAGGTGGCGCTGCAGCCAGGCAGGCAAGGGAGCATCGAAATCCAATCTGGCGCGTTTCCCTGAAAGGGGCACCACGCTGACCACCCCGGGACTGCCCGAGTCAGCATCAATAGCGGCCATGACGCGCCAAGCCTCGTCGCACGCTCTGTCACCACGACCCTCAAGGGGAAGATCGACGAGCCGCTGCACCGACCCGTCCTCCGTTCGAGCGACTGACCATCGATCTGCGCCGTAAGCCTGAGGGCGCCGCAACACCAAAATGCCGTCCGGTGGGCGATGTAGGGGCCGCCATCGACTGCGATAGTGGCGTCGTGGCTGTGAAGAATCGAACATGACAGCACCTTCGAGTTCCCCTGGTGCTATCGCTGCGTCGAGGTAGCTCGAGATCCGCGTCAGAAAGAGATCGGTTGTTTCGATTTTCGGCGAGCGTAGCCAATGCTCAGTTTTGATCTCTTTGACGCCTTCGTCTCGAAGTTGGGCCAGCATGTCTGCTTCTTGCCCTTCCGGGAATCGTATGTATCGGACGGACCCGTTCCGCTCGATGTGCGTGGCGATTTCATCACTAACGGGCGGAACACCGTCGGGACGGCTTCCAAGAAGTACAACGAAGTGTTCGCTGATAGCGACGAATCTGGGCATCCCAATAAGCAACATCGTTGCCTGGTTGAGACCTTGTCGGTCGATCTCGCACTCGACGAGGTCGCCAACGGACACGAGTTGCTCGATGACATCCGGCACGGATTCCATCATTGCCGCGTCAACATCGGGGAGGCCTCGAAGTGGTTCTCTGATAAGGCGCACCGCTGCCGACTTTGAGATAGGACCGCGCATCGATACAACACGCCGGGCAACCTCGGCTAACGCCTCTGGAAAGCTGAAGTCAATGTAGTCAGCATCCAAGCCAAGAACCTCTAGAGATCGTGACGCGACCTCATGCGGAGCAATGGCCCTCACGTCCATGCGAATCCCTCGTACGGCGCTTCTGTTCGGAAGTCAGCGGCAAGCACGTCGTCGACTCGGAAAACGACGTAGCGGGCAAGCCGAAGCGTGATGGGGTGTTCGATCACCGAAGTGGCGTGCCACCGGAATGTATCTGAGTCGAGGTCTACCACCGACGATGGCTGGCTTGCGATGCGAAGACAGAACTCACCGAGAGAGACATCTGAATGGACCTGTGAGGACTCAGCCCACCTTATGATCGACGAGAAGGTCGCTACGAGATCACGAAGATTCATAGATTCTGGGACAGGCAGACGTTGGCGTAATGTTTCGATCATCGATTTCTGACCTGGTGACACCCCAAGTGCACGAATCATCTCATCATCAGAAATCTGGCCGACGTTGAACCGTCGGTGCTCTACTTCTGCCCAGTACTTTCCACCGATTCCAACAGCGATCTCCACCGAAATCGCCTGGAGCACTTTTTGGGCAACGAGACTGGCGTTGAGATCGGGCTTGTCTGCCATTCGCCAAGAACTGGCAAGATTGACGAGTTCTTGGAGGGAATCGACAGAGGAGTCCCTTCGCTCGATTTCAATCGTGCTTCCTCGCGCTCCGAGATCTGCAAAATCGCGGATCGTGCCTGGCGTGACCACTGTGGAGATAGAAAAATCGTTCGCTGTGGCCGTCAGCAACCCCGAACCAGGGAGTTGAATCGGCAAACCGTCGTCGTAGTCCAACCGGTGTCCACAGTCAGGCTGGCTGAGAGGGCGAAACACGACCTCTGGTCTGACACCGTCCATGTTGTCGATTAGTCGGGCAACAGGTTGAGCGTCGTCGTGAGACACGATCCACCGAAGCGGAGTGAACAGCCTTTCAGCCAGTACTTCGACAGTTCCAATATCACGGTGCGCGAACGCGACCCTGACATTGTCGCTCTCTTCTAAGTGACGATGGACACGTTCCGGACGGAGCATTCTCGACACCAGCCGACGCGATTCGTCACTGGTGACCGGAAGTGTTGCACTCATGGCGTGTTCAGCCAATGGGACCTCCTTGCCCCGAGCCAGGAGTGCAACCCTCCCGGTTACGGCCTCACCAGGTGGCCCCAACACTTCGATCTCGACTTCGCCGCTGAGCAGTTCTGTCAGCGATGGAACACTCGGCGAAGTGAGGAGAACGAGGCCCTCGCGAAGCGATCCGGAGCCTGGCCTGATCGACCGTGGTCGGATGTCAACACGGATGGATTCCCTTGCCACTGGCGACGTCGCATCCGAAGCGAATGCCTCAAAGTCAACGTTGTGGTGACCAATCGAAAGGGTGCCAAGGTCCAAGAACGTCTGTCGGCCTTCGATCACCGCTCGCTGCGCATCGCCGTTGATCGTGATGATCAAATGATTGACCTTCCGATCGGTCTCCAGACCGATGACGATCGGATCCCCATCCAGCCAGACCGCCACGTCTGCCCCGTTCCAACCAGCATTCGCAAGCCCGGCTGGCCAGACTCGAATCGCAGTCTGAGTGGTGATACCCAGCGAGTCCAACACTTCGATGTCCGCGTCGGATACGTCGTCAGGAACCTCAATCTTGTAGAAGCTCAACCCCGTCGCAGAACCTACATCGGACTCCACCATGGTCGATGTCAACGGGAGTTGATCCGGAGATACCAGAACGTAGCTAGACGCGGGCCGGACAAAGCGTCCGCGTACGACAGAGCCCTCGCCATCCTCAACACGAAATAGCCATGGTGGTGGAGACAGTTTGCAGTAGTCGGAGAGGTGGCCGTTTGTATGTTCCGAGGCGCCAATTAGTTGCAGTATGGGTTCGTCTCTCAACGGTCCGGTGAGTTCAACCCGTTGCCCAGGCCACAACAAGGCAGAACGGGGCAACGCTCGCTGAGCGCCATTGACCCGACACCGGCGCTGTGAGAAATCGTCATTCATGACGGGATACCGCTGGGCGAGAGGGCTAAGGTCTTGCAGTTCAAGAATTAGGCGCCACCCTTCTTTGGACCGGAGGAGCCGAAGTTGGGGATTAACGACGTCTATCGAAAGTTCAACTCGGCCACCTGTCTTCGGCCGCGATGTTGGGGAGCGAAGCCCTATGAATGAAGTTCGAGTCGCTGCCTGAGCTTCTTGAAGCCATGTTCTTGATATGCGTTCAAGTGAAAGATCGCTGACTATCTGACGCACGGTGGACTGCAGCAGCGTGTCGTCCCCCGCGAGGTCCGCATCGTCGGCTATGAGTAACGCGGTCGCGACCTGGCCAATCAGGGCGTGATTCTGGGCGAGGTTGCGGAATCGGTCTGACGAACCCCACGATGCCGCCTCGATCAATTGACCGAGCCGCTCCGAGTCTTCGATGACATCAGACGTCAGTCGGTAACGGTTGTAGTACAGGATTTCGACCAGCTGACGCTGAAATACTTTGGGGAGGACAGCGTGAATGACTGGCCAGCAGATGATGGAGAACTGTCGTGCCCACGCGCCGGTCGGGACAGCGCCCGAGTATTGCTCGGCGAATGCCATGAAATATTGCTTGATTCTCTTTCTGGTATGGGGCTTGTCGACCCAACCCGGCGTCTCTTTAAAGAAAATCGGCCAGATCTCACCTCCGTCATATCGGTAGCCGATTTCAGCTGCGTAGACAACAAGGGGTAGTGGTGTCTGGCGAAGCGTCTCCCCGCGCTCGACCAGCCAGCGAACTGAGGTCTGCAAGAGTGCAAATTCACCATCACTGAGGCCGTGTTCAAGTGCGAAAACAGGCAGTCCTGAAGAAACACGAGCCTCAGACAGCGAGAGGAAGTGCTCGTGGAGTCGCGCCTGTAAGCGGGCCGCCTCGGCCCTGCCATCGAATCCGCCGTCCCTGTCCTGCAAGTCTTCGCTCATTAGACCATTCGCGATCTCCTTCGGTGCCACTCGGTCAACCGAACAATGGCCTTCGACTTCCTTGCTCTGCACTTTGCCGAGTTTTCCATGAAAGTACCGAGTCGCACCAAGGGCATCACGGCATTGCGATTCCCTCAGTTGGCCTCGAACGCAGTCGATCATCAATGCTGGCGGCAGTCTCTCACAGCAGCTCTTGCTCCAACCCCAAATCCACATCACCCCACGTAGAACCCGCGTAAACGAGTAAGACCCTCACCGGTCATGCATTTTGCGACAGATGCAGAATCTCTGACCGAGTGGTAGTACAGGACTCGTACTTACCCGCCGCTTCAAGCCGGGATGCTCACCTTACCGTTAGTCGATCTCGGTGCGGGACAGGCGCCACGAGGTGTAGATCAGCCCGGCCACACCGATGGCCAGCGGCACGATGTAGGACGTCAAAGTGGACCGGTCGGCCAGCCGCATTTCCACCCCGGTGGCGTCCGACAAGATGCTCATGGGATAGCTGCGCACCGACAGGCGGGCAAACCAGTCGCCCAACCGCGACAACAACAGTTCCCAGATGGCGATGTAGCCCAAGCCAACCAACAAGGACCGCTTGAACCGCAGTCCCAAAGCCAAGAAGATCCCAGAATAGGCGAACACCGCCAGGGCGGTAGCTACCGCGGTGGCTACTAGGAGGTCGCCTACGCCGGTGATGGCCGCAGCCACGGTCATGACCGCCACCACAATGGGGCCTACCACGCTTATAACTGCCGCGAAGGCAGCGGTGGCCACGGAGTAGCGAGGAACAGGTCGGAGCCACACGTACACCAGGGTGCGGTCTTCCACCAGATTTCCCAGCGCAGCCGAGCCCAAAGCCAATGCGATGAACGGAGCGAAGATGTTGGTCCCGAATGTGCCCATGCTGAGGGTGCCGACCGCAACTGGATCGTCGGCGGCTCGGGCGACGAAGGCCAGCAAGATGGCCACACCGCTCAGCCCAGCCAAAGCCAGCAGCCGGCCGGTGCTGATCTGGCTGCGGACCACCACCCGAAAGATGTGGGGGTTCACTGGGTCTCCATATGCGTTATCACTGGGTCTCCATATGCGCTTTCACTGGCCCACCAGATATCGGAAGACGCTTTCCAAGTCGTCGTCTAGCGGTCGCAACTCCAGCAGCGAGGCATCCCGGTCGCGAGCCATCGGGGCTACCGCTCGTCGGAAGGCCGCGGGCTCGGTGGTATCCACCACTACGCAATCAGTCCCCTCCAAGCGGCATCCTGAGATCGCGCCGCTCTCCAAGAGCGCGGTGGCCAGCACCCGGGGCTGATCGGTGCGGATGCTGATGCGCAGAGGCCGATCGTCCATCAGGTTGCGGATCTCTCGGAAGTCTCCCTCGGCGGCCAGCCGTCCCTGGGCGATCACCAGCACCCGGGAGCCGAATCGCTCCACCTCGTCGAGCACGTGGCTGGACACGATCACGCACTTTCCCTCGTCCCCCAGCCGGTGGAAGAGCTGGATCATCTCCCGCCGCTGTCGGGGATCGAGCCCGGTGAGGGGCTCGTCTAGGGCGATGACCAGGGGATCGTGGACTATGGCCTGGGCCAGCTTTATGCGCTGGCGCATGCCCTTTGAGTAAGTGGACAGCCTTCGGGTGTCGTCGGGATCGAGTTCAACCGTCCGGATGGCCTGGCGGGCGGCTTCGACGGGGTTGCCGACCTGGTGCAGTTGAGCGGCCAATTCCACAAATTCCCGGCCGCTCAGGTAGTCGAGCAGCGACTCCTGCTGGGGGGCCATGCCGATACGGCCCAGCACGGCCACGTCGGCGCGGGGGTTCTTTCCCAGCACGGTCACCGAACCGTTGGAGGGTCGGGCCAGGCCGCACATCATTCTCAGCAGGGTGGACTTGCCCGCCCCGTTGGGCCCCAGCAGCGCGGTTACCCCGGCCCCGATGCTGAAGCTCACGTCGGACACGGCCACCAAGTCGCCGAACCACTTGGACACCCCGGCGGCCTGCACCATAGGCGGCGGGCTGGCTTGGGTGCTCATCCGGTGATCTCGATTCGCTGGTAGCGCCAGCGGGCGAACGCTCCACAAACAGCGATGAGCCCAATGAGCGTGGCGAATATCAACCAGGTATCTACTTCGCCAATGGGCGGACCTTCACTGTTGGACTGTCCGAAAATGCGGAAGACGGCCTCGAAGGGCAGGCCGATCAAGTTGAACAGCGCGAATGAGTCGCCGGCATCAGCTCCTTCGGCGAGCCCGTCTCCTACCGCCGAGCTGGCCAGCAATCCGACAAAAATGCCCACGCTGGCCAGGGCGCGGCGAGCGGTGAGGCTGGATACTGCCAGCGACAGTGCCGTCCAGAAAACGGCCAACGCAGTCCCCGACGCCAAAATTCGTCCTAGTTCGGTCAACCAGCCGGTCACCCCGTCGGGTCCGGCATCAGCCAGGGTATAGGCGATGAGCATCAAGATCGGAGGCCCCAGGGTCATCGTGCCGAGGACGGCGGCGATGGCCGCGGCTTTGGCCACCAGATAGGTGTCTCGGCTCAGCGGCGATGCCAGGTACAACCCCAGCATGCCGCTCCGGCGATCGGTGCATACCGCCTCCGGGGCGACGAACGCCGCGAACAAGAAGAGGGCGCCAGTGATGAATCCGTAGTAGTCGGCCGAGGATTCCAGCCCTAATTCGTCTCCTCGAGGCAAGAAAGCGGCGATGCCGATGAACACGATGGCGGGAATGAACGAGATCAACAAGGCGATGGCAGGAAGGACCTTCTGCCAATTGGACCGCTTCAAGCCCAGCACCCGCTGCACGGTGTGGTAGCTCAGATTGGCCATGGCGCGGCCTGGACCGTGACGAGGCCCGTCGTAGGCCATATAACCCCGGTCGTGGATGCGAGCCTCGGTCACTGGGAGGCCTCTATGAATACGTCTTCGAGAGTGGTGCGGCGGGGCTCCAGCCGACGCAGCCCCAGCCCCAGATCAGCCACCAAGTCTCTGACCAGATCGGAGGCCGAATCGACGCCTGACACGATGAGAGAGTGGCCGTCGACGGCTGCTGTTGCCCCACGAGCGACCAGAGCTGCCGCCAGCGGTTCGGGGTCGGAGTCCAGTTCCACCTTGAGCCCTGATGAAGCTGAGCCCAGATCCTGGAGAGTGCCGCTGTGGCCCACCATTCCGTTGGCCAGGATCACCACCGAGTCGCACACCCGCTCCACTTCCTCCAGCAGATGCGACGACAGCAGGATGTCTATGCCGAATTCGCTACCAACCCGGCGGATGAGGGCCAGCATGTCGTCGCGCTGCACCGGGTCGAGGCCGTCGGTGGGCTCGTCGAGCAGCAAGAGGTCGGGATCGTGGGCCAGGGCTTGGGCCATCTTCACCCGCTGGCGCTGTCCGGTTGACATGGTGCCGATGGGTCGGAACCGCTCCTCGCCCAATCCCACCTGCCATAGGGCATTGCTGGCCCTCTCGGTGGCGGCCCGCCGGGGCAGGCCGTGGAGCTGGGCAATGTGGCGCACCAGGTCGGCAGCCTGCACATCGCCGGGCAGGTCGTGGTGCTCGGGGGCATAGCCCAGCTTGGCCCTCAGCTCAGGTCCGCTCAGGTCGGGGTCAACCCCCAGAACCTTCAGCTCGCCGCCCTGGCGGGGGCGCAGTCCCAGGATCAGCCCCATGAAGGTGCTCTTGCCCGCGCCGTTGGGTCCCAGCAACCCGGTGACGCCCTTTCCGACCTCGCAGTTCAGGCCCTGGAGTACATGGTTCGACCCGTAGCTCTTCTGCACTCCACGAGCAGAGATGACGATGTCGGACACTGGGCGAAACCCTATCCCTGCTCGGACCCCATTAGGTCGTCGGGGGTGGGGAAGTGGCAGGCAACCGGGTGTCCGATCCCCAGATCTAGCAACTCGGGGTCGTATTCGGTACAGATCGACTCCGCCTTCCAGCATCGGGTGCGAAAGCGGCACCCCGAAGGGGGCGAGGCTGGGTTGGGGGCGTCACCCTCGAGCACGATGCGGCGGCGCCGCTTCTCGAGCTTGGGATCGGGGATCGGAACTGCCGATAGCAAGGCCTGGGTGTAGGGATGGGCCGGGGTTTCGTACACCTCCGGTCCGGTACCTGTCTCCACGATCCGCCCCAGATACATGACCGCCACCCGATCGGAGATGTGGCGGACCACCGAGAGATCGTGGGCCACGAACAGGTAGGTGAGTCCCAATTGGCCCTGGAGGTCTTCCAGCAGGTTGAGCACTCCGGCCTGAATGCTCACGTCGAGGGCCGACACCGGCTCATCCAGGATGATCAAGTCAGGCTCGAGGGCCAGGGCTCGAGCGATGCCGATGCGCTGGCGCTGGCCCCCGGAGAACTCGTGGGGGTAGCGGTTGCCGTGCTCGGGGCGCAGCCCGACCAGCTCCAGCAATTCGCCTACCCGGGCCCTGATGTCGCCGGTTGTGCGGTGGATGCGGAGGGGTTCGGAGATGATGGACGACACCGTCATGCGGGGGTCGAGTGAGGCCATCGGGTCTTGGTAGACGATCTGCATGTTTCGCCGCATGGCCTGAAGCTGGCGGCGGCTCAGCTCGGCCAGCTCTTGGCCCTTGAATCGAACCGACCCCGAGGTGGGCACGATGAGGCGGAGGATGCAGCGGGCAATGGTGGATTTGCCCGACCCCGATTCGCCCACCAGGCCCAGGGTCTCGCCCCGATTGATGTGCAGCGACACGCCGTTCACTGCTTGGACCATTCCTACCGTCCGGCGTATGACGCCTTTGGACCGGATCGGGAAGTCCTTGACCAGGTCGGTGACTTCCAGCAGGTGGTTGCTATCCACCGGCAGGTCGGCGGGGCTAGACATCTTCGGCCTCGCTGTACTGGTCTTCGCCGTGGTGGCAGGCGGACTGCTGGTTGCCTATGGGGCGCAGCTCAGGAATCTCTTGGGAACAGATCGGGGTGGCTCGGGGACAGCGGGGGGCGAAGGCGCATCCGGGGGGTGGGGCCAGCATGGAAGGAGGAGCCCCGTCGATGGGCATCAGCCGGGTTCCTTTGGGGGCATCGAGGCGGGGGATCGACCCAAGCAGCCCGGCGGTGTAGGGATGGCTGGGTCGTTCGAACACCCCGTCGGACAGCCCAGTCTCGGCCGCTCGCCCGGCATACATCACCAAGATCCGATGGGCGATGCGGGCAACCACGCCGAGGTCGTGGGTGATGATCACCAGCGCGGAGCCGGTGGCCTCCCGGGCTCGCTCGAGCACGTCTATCACCTGGGCCTGAATGGTTACGTCGAGGGCGGTGGTGGGCTCATCCGCGATTAGCAGGTCGGGATCGTTGGCAATGGCCATGGCGATCATGGCCCGCTGGCGCATCCCGCCCGAAAGCTCATGGGGGTAGGAGTCCACCCGCTGGCCGGCGTTGGGTATGCCCACCAAATTGAGCAGCTCGACCGCCTTGGACCGGGCCGTACGGGAATTGACCCGCTGGTGGATGCGGACCCCCTCGGCGATCTGGGCCCCGACGGCCATCACCGGGTTCAGCGAGGTCATCGGGTCTTGGAACACCATGGAGATGGACGATCCCCGCAGCCGTTCTAGGTCTTTTTCGGACATGGCCAGCACATCGCGGCCCCGGTAGGCGATCGACCCACTGACTTGGGCGGTGGCCGGCAACAGGCCCATGGCGGCCATGACGCTGACCGATTTGCCCGAGCCCGACTCCCCGGCGATGGCCAGCACGTCGCCCTCGTACACCTCCCAGTTAACGCCCCGCACCGCCTGCACGTTGCCGTCGGGGGTGGGGAAGGTGACCCTCAGGTCTTGCACAGACAGAACCGGCATCTCAGAACGTGCTTCGGGCCGGGTGGTCATCGCCGCTGCTCCCGGCGGGGATCAAGGGCATCGCGCAGACCGTCACCCACGAAGTTCACACACAGCACCAGCGCTACCAGCACCCCTCCCGGCAAGTAGAACAGCCACCACCGGGTGCGGGCAGCGTCGCGCCCCTTGTCCACCAGTGAACCCAGCGAGACTTCGGGAGGCTGGATGCCGAAGCCGAGGAAGGCCAGCGCGGTCTCAAGCAAGATGGCGGTGGCCACCGTGAGGGTGGCGTACACGATGATCGAGCTCATCACGTTGGGAATGAGGTGGCGGAAGATGATGCGTGAGTTCGAAGCCCCCAGCGCAGTGGACGCCTCGATGTACTCCTTCTCCCGGATGGAGAACACCTCGCCCCGCACCACCCGAGCCAATGGCGCCCACAAGAACAGGCCGATCACCACGGCCACGAACATGAGTGAGCTGCCCCCGCTGGCCCGAGTGCGGGTGCCCAGCACCATCAGCACTGGCAGCAGGGGAAGGATCAGCAGGAAGTCCACCAACAGCCCTAGGGCCCCGTCCACCCGGCCCCGGAACCATCCCTGCACCGCACCCAACACCGAGCCCAAAACGGTGGCGATGGTGGCCACCACCACGCTGACGTGGACTGATACCCGCAGTCCCCGCATTGACTGGGCGAACATGTCATGGCCGATGGTGTCGGTGCCGAACCAGTGGTCGCCTGACGGACCTTGCGACAAATCAGGCGAAAGGTCCTTGTAGCCCCAGCCGGTGAGCGGTTCGGCCAGATAGCTGAACAGATAGGCAGCCACCAGCACGACGCCCGCGGCCACCGCCAGTCGGTGGGCTAGGAACCGTCGAAGCACCAGCTGCCACTGGGAGCGTGCCTCGGTCTGTGAGGGGGTGCCGGCAAGGATGCCGACCGGTACGTCAGCCATCTCTCACCCTCGGATCCAAGAAGCCATAGGTCAGGTCGGTCAGCAGGTTGACGATGATCACCGAGATGCCCACCGCCAGCAGCCACCCTTGCGTAACGGCCACATCGCCGTTGAGCAGGGACTCCAAGAACAGGCGGCCCATGCCCTTCCAGTTGAACACCACCTCGGTGACCACCGTGCCCCCGATGAGGGTGCCGAACGTGAGTCCGGTGTAGCTCAGCACCGGGAGCAGGGCATTGCGGAGAGCATGGTGGGTGATGATTCGCTGGCGGGGAACCCCTTTGGCCCGGGCGGTTCGGATGTAGTCGCTTTCCAGCACATCCAGCATGGCCGAGCGCTGAAATCTGCTGGTGGCGGCCAGCTGGATCAAGACCAAGGTGAGCGCGGGGAGGATGATGTGTCCGGCGCGGTCGGCCCAGGTGCCCCAGAAGTCGGCATCGAGGCGGGGCGACTGCTCGCCGATGGTGAAGAAGATGCGCCGGCCCCACCAGTCGTTGAATCGGATGCCCAGGTCCTTGAGCACTGCCCCCAGCCAGAACACGGGCATGGCGAAGAACAGGAAGGCGAAGAAGGTGGAGATGTTGTCGAACGCCCCGTACTGGCGCACCGCGCTAACCACTCCCACGGCCACGCCGAGGATCACCGAGACCACGGTGGCCGCTATCACCAGCCGCAAGGTGACTGGTATGGCTTCGCCCAACAGCGTGGTGACTTCCCGGCCGTTGTCGGTGGAGGCGCCCATGTTCCCGGTGAAGAGGTCGCCGAGCCAGCTGCCGTAACGCTCGATCAGGGGCTTGTCGAGGCCCAGGCTGGCTTCAAGGCGGTTGATTTGCTCGGCGCCGCCGGGCTGGGAGAGCAAGAAGACTCGTTGTTCGGCGATGGGGTCGACGGTGGCTACGAGCAGGAAGGCCACCAGGGTGGCGAAGAAAAGAACGACGATCGAGATCAGCAGCTTGCGTGTCGCGAACCCGAGCATTTGTAGAAAAGCTAGTTAGCCATAGCCCATTCTTCGAGGTTCCAGGTGAAGCTTTCGGCGGTGGGGTTGTCTTGGATGTTCTGGATTTTGTCGTTCCAGGCCAAGAAGAAGGGGAGCTGGTAGACGGGCAAGTTGGGCAGGGTCTCCCACATGAGGGCGTCGGCCTGATTCAGCAGCTCGGCTTGGCGGTTGAGGTCGAGGGTGAAGGTGGCTTCGGTCAGAAGCTCGTCGACCCGATCGTCGACATAGGCCCCCAGATTGGTCTCGCTGTCGGTACCGAATACCTGGGAGGCTGAGGCCGCGGGCAGAGGACCGCCCACCCAGGCGAAGATCACCAGATCGAAGTCTCCTGGGGGCCCGGGCGGGTCGTTGGTTGAGCCGAACACCGGACCGAAGATCTCGCCGCCGGGCAGGTTGTCGATGGTGATTCTGATGCCGGCTTCAGCCAGCTGGTTCTGCACCAGTTCCTGGAACTGCTCCCGGCGATCATTTCCGCCGGTGGTGCGGATGCGCAGGCTCAGCTGCCGGCCGTCTTTGGCGTATAGGTCGCCGTCGAGCTCCCAGCCGGCTGCTTCCAGCACGGCGCGGGCCGCGGCCACGTCTCTCTGCTGGAACTGGGCCGGAGTGTTGTCTTGGTACTGGGCTTGGCCGTTCATGAAGATCCGGTTGCCCAGCGGTTGGGCCGACTCCGAAAACGGCCGCATGAGCGCGGTCACGATCAGCTCTCGGTCAAGCGCCAACGCGATGGCCTGGCGCACCTCCACCGGAACGGTGGCAGTGTTGAACGTGATGTGCTCCCAGGTGGGGCCGAAGGTGATGGAGGAATCCACCCCATCAATTCCGTTGATCAGTTGCACCAGATCGACCTGGGGTTGGGGATAGATCACGTCGACTTCGCCGTTCTCAAGGGCGAGGGGCAAGTTGCCCACGTCGCTGATGAACCGGAAGGTGACCTCGTCGATATGGGGGCCTTCGCCGAACCAAGTGGGGTTGGCCACCAGGGTCAGATCGCTGCCCGGGTTGTACTCGTCCACCACATAGGGGCCGGCACCCACGCCGGGGTCGGTCCGGAAGCCTTCGCTCCAGTCCCGGCCCAAGTGGGAGGGCGGGAACGGTCCGGAGAACAGCAAGAAGTATTCGACGAACGGTCGGCCCGCTGGCCAGCTCAGCCGAACGGCCTTGTCGTCCACCACCTCCAAGGTGGCGCTGTCGAAGCCCTGGGTGGCCGCGCAGTTGTCTTCGGGGTCGTTGCAGTTCTCGAAGTAGAACACCATGTCGTCGGAGCTCACCGGGGTGCCGTCGCTCCACGTGGCGTCGGCTCGCAGCCGGTATTCCACCACCAACGGGTCCTCGGCGATGATGGTGGGGAGGGTCTCGCAGAAGTAGGGCTCGAAGCTGAAGTCGGGCCGGGTGCGCACACAGGTGGGCCAGATTGCCCGGGTGATCTGGCGACCGGCCAAGAGGTTGTCGCCGGCGGTCAGGTTGTTGAAGTTGGTGATCTCCTGCTCCAGCCCGATGACCACCTCGGAGTGGTCGTCGCCAGTGCTCGGGGTAGGGGCTTCAGTCGCAGCGGGGGACTCGGCGGGCTCTTGGGCATCTGGAGGAGGCGAGTCGCCGTCGTTGCCGCAGGCGGCGGCCAGCAGGCCGAGGGCCAAGAGGGCCGACACCCAGCGCTTCTTGCTGCTAATTCTCTTGGTGGTTCCCACGCCCGCAACGCTATAGGCCACGCTTGGGGGGTAACCCTGTTCGTGGACTGTCGCAGATGCCGATAGCATGGCTGGCGAAGGGAACACATCCGGGTGCCCGGCGGTTGTAACCACAGCCGAAAGCGAAGGAGAGAGACCAGTGACATTGGATACAGTCCGCAACCCAGCGGCCCTCATCGAGATCACCGAGTTGGTGGATGGGCTTCTGGACGCCATCGATGGGGAGCTCACCAGCCGCTCCCGGGTGGTAGACGGACTGTTGGATCTGCGTCTCGCTGCTTCCGATCTTCCCGAGGTGGTCGCCCAAGTCGACGACTGCCTGGCCACGCTTCCTGGCAACACCACGGTGACCAACCTGTGGTGGATGGAGACGCTGGCCGACCTCCGCACCGCCGCTTCTAACTAACTCCCACTAGCCGCCGTTGGCCACAGAGAGAGCCAGCGCAGCATTTATGAGCCCGAGGTGGGAGTAGGCCTGGGGGTGGTTGCCCAATAGGAGTTCGTTGGCCGGGTCGTATTGCTCGGGCAACAGGCCGGTGGGGCCGCAGAGGTCGAGGTAGCGGTCGAACAGCGCCCGGGCATCGTCGAGCTGCCCGATTAGCACGTAGGCCTCGATCAGCCACGACGTGCAGATCAAGAACCCGCCTTCGGTGCCGGGCAGTCCGTCGTCGTGGCGGTAGCGGTACACCGTCTGGCCGTCTCGCAGCTCGCTCTCCACCGCTTTGAGGGTGGACACGAACCGGGGGTCGGTCGGGGGCAGCAGCCCGCTCAAGCCGATCCACAGCAGGCTGGCGTCGAGGTCGGTGGATCCGTAGGCGGTGGTGTAGGAGTGGCGCTGCTCGCTCCAGCCGTTCTCTACCACATCGGCGGCGATCTGGTGGCGCAGCGGACTCCAGTACGAGGCCAGCTCCGGATCGAGGCGCTCGGCGATCTTGATGGCCCGGTCCACCGCCATCCAGCACATCACCTTGGAGTGGACGTGGTGGCGGGGCGGGCGGCGCTCCTCCCAGATGCCGTGGTCGGGCTCATGCCAGCGGGTGGCCACCGCACCCACCACCGCTTTGACCACCTCCCAGTGCCGCTCGCTCAGGGATATCTCGGCCTCGCACATTCGCCAGGCCAGATCCACCACCGGTCCGAACACATCGAGCTGCACTTGGTGCTCAGCCGCATTGCCGATTCGCACCGGGCGGCTTCCCGCGTAGCCGGCCAACTCGGGCAGCACCGCCTCGGGCAGGGCCTCGTCGCCCACCAGCGGATACACCGGTCGAAGCTGCTCGGGGCTGGGGAGGTGCTCAACCCGGTCGAGAATCCAGTCGAGCAGGTCGCCGGCCTCCTGGCTGCTGCCCAAGGCCAGCAGCGCAGCCGCGCTCATGCTGGCGTCCCGGGGCCAGCAGTAGCGGTAGTCCCAGTTTCGTACGCCGCCCATCACCTCGGGCAGGCTGGTGGTGGCCGCGGCCAGCATCGCGCCGGAGGGCTGGTGGCACAGCGCTTTGAGCACCAGCGCCGACCGCTCCACCTCCTCGGATGCTGTGGGCGGCAGGGTCAGTTTCTGCGCCCAGTGGCGCCAGTGGCGCTCGGTGATTTGGCGGCGGTCGGATTCGGTCAGGTCGGTGCGGTGGGGGCGGCCGTGGACGCCGAGGCGCAGCATCAGCTCCAACGGAGTCCCGTCGAGCTGGACATCGGCCACTGCGGTCTGATGGGGGCCGTCGTTGACGATGTCCCAGCCCACTTCAGGCGAGAGCAAGACCATGGTCTCGGCCGCGCCCCACACTTCGAGGCCGCCGTTGGACTTGTGCAGACCGGTGGGGGCTCGTCCGAAGTCCAACCGGGGGGCGAACTCGATGCGGATGCGCCCGGTTCCGTCGATGGCCCGGATCAGGTTGGTGCGCCCCGCCGGCTCGGTGGGCCGCCCGTCGGAGCAGTCCAGATAGTCGGTCACCGTCACATCCGACCAACGGGTCTCGACGACCATGGTGCCGTCCAGATAGCGGTGGGAGAGAGGCGGGCTGTCGTCGTGGCGGCTGATGGAGAAGTGGCCGGCCCGGGCACCCCCCAGCAGACCGGCGAACACCGCCGGGGAGTCGGCTCGGGGGTGGCACATCCAATTCACCGAGGCATCGGCGGTGACCAGCGCCACCGTTCGCTGGTCGCTGAGCATGCTGTGCCGCTCGATGGGCAGGGCGTGCTCGCCCATCAGCCATGCCCGGCGCCGCTCGGCCAAAAGGGCCAGCGCTTGGGCCACAACCCTGGGGCTCTCCAGGCGAGCATGGGCCAAACTCGGCCCCATCCCCACCTTCAGCCCAAAGTCGGGGCCGGTCAGCCGGGCGAAGGCGTCCTCATCGGTCACATCGTCACCGGTGTAGAGGACCGCCTCGGCGGACATATCGGTTCTCAATCGGTCTAGGGCATCGCCCTTGTTGACGTCGAGAACCGAAAGCTCCACAACCATCTTTCCGGTCTTGACGTGGACGCCGTTCCATTTGCCCGGTCCCCTCAGCACCTCATCCACGGCTGTTGCCGCCAACTCGGGATCGGCCTTGCGGTAATGGAAGGCGACTCCGGCTGGCTTGGGCTCGATTATGAAACCGAGGTCGCGTCGGGCGATGTCGTTCAGCACTTCCAGGACTCTGTCGCGTCGCTCTCGCTGCTCGGGGGACAGATCGTCGGCGAAGCCCACGTCGAACTCGGTGCCGTGGCTGCCCACCAGGTGGATCTCCTCGGGCAGTCGGCTCAGTGCGGCCAGATCCCGCAATGCCCGCCCAGAAATCACCGCCACATGGGTGTCGGGCATGGTGGCCAACCGGCGCAACGCCACCACAGACTCCCTGGTGGGCCTGGCCTCGTCTGGGTTGTCGATGATGGGCGCCAAAGTGCCGTCGTAGTCGCAGGCCACCAGCAGCACCGGTACCCGGGCCAGTTCCCGGAGTCGGGCGTCCACGTCTTTGGCGGTCATTACCGGTCCGCCCGCGGCGGCCTCGGTCATGGAGATGCCGCCAATCGGGCCGCGAAGCGCTCGGTCATTGGCAGGCCTCCAGGCGGTTGAGGAAGCGCTCGGTCATTGGCAGGCCTCCAAGCGGTTGAGGAAGCGCTCGGCCCAGAGCTGGGCGGTGTTGGTTCTCACCGCCCGCCTCATGGTCCGCATGGCCGGCTCGGCATCGGCGCCGGAGCGGTGGGCGGCGGCCTCCATGGCGGTTTTCAGCCCCTCGATATCGTGGGGGTTGATCAGCTCGGCGGTCCGCAGCTCCTGGGCCGCACCGGTGAACTCGGAGAGCACCAGCACCCCGGTGTTGTCGGAACGGCAGGCCACGTACTCCTTGGCCACCAGGTTCATGCCGTCGCGCAGCGGGGTCACCAGCATCACGTCGGCCATGAGATACATGGCTGCCAGCTCTTCGATGGGATGGCTCTGGTGCAGATAGTGGACCACGGGACGGCCCATCACCCCGAAGTTCCCGTTCACGTCGCCCACCATCTGCTCGACTGTTTGGCGGACCTCGGCATATCCGGTGACCTGCGATCGGCTGGGCTCGGCGATCTGTACCAGCACGCACTGGTCCACCGGCAACCGCGCTTCGGCCAGCAGCTCCCGGAAGGCCCGCAGCCGGACCTCGATGCCCTTGGTGTAGTCCAGGCGGTCTACCCCCAACAGCACGGTGGTCGGCGAGCCCAGGCTTTGGCGGATCTCCGCTGCTCGGGCCTTTACGCCGGGATCGGCGGACAATCGGGCGATCCGATCCACGTCTATGCCGATGGGGAAGGCGCCCACTTGGGTGGTATGGCCGTTTTGCGAGATCACCCGTTTGGCGGTCTTCAGTCCGGTAATCCGGTTCACCGCCCGACATAAGTTGTCGGCGCCCAGTGCAGTTTGCAGGCCGATCAGATCGGCGCCCAGCAGGCCGTCGATGATCTCGGCCCGCCACGGCAGCCGGATATACAGCTCGCGGGCCGGGAAGGGGATATGGAGGAAGAACCCGATCCGCAGGTCGGGGCGGGCCGCCCGCAACAGGCCGGGCGCCAAAAGCAAGTGGTAGTCGTGGATCCACACGGTGGCCCCGGGGGCGGCCAGATTGGCCACGGTGGCGGCGTAGCGCTGGTTGACGGTGCGGTAGGCATCCCACCAGGTGCGGTGGTATTCGGGGGGCACCAGCGCGTCGTGGAACAGCGGCCACAGGGTGGCGTTGGAAAACCCCTCATAGAAAAGCTGGAGCTCTCCCTGGCTCACGCCCACCGGGTGGCATTGGAACCCGTCCACCTCGAACGGATCGGTGGTCGGGCCGGGGACACCCGCCCAACCCACCCACGCTGCGTCGGGATTGCCCGACATGACCGGTCGCAGTGCCGACACCAGGCCGCCGGGACTGGGAACCCACTTGGCCGTGTCTCCCTCCCGCACCCGCTTCACCGGGAGCCGGTTGGCCGCGACCACGAAGTTCCACTTCTGATCGCCGGCAGTCACTTGGCCAAAGTACCGCGCCGCCTTTACCACCGCCGGGTCGAACGCGCGCATGTCGAAGTACCGGCAGTTGATGTTCACGCCGTCTGGGTACTGTTTGTTGGGGCGGACCTAGGATCTTCTCCGACTCACAATCGACAAGAGCAAGGACCACGGCGCGCATCGACTCCGGCATCGAGCCGGGTTTGATGGGGTGATGCGGCGAGGCTCGACTCCAGGTTCTGCATCTAGTGCGCCAGGTCATGCGCTAGTGAGACAGCTAGTGCGTTAGTGCGCCATATAGTGCCCGTAAATGGTAGCTTGGCGGCATCGACATCTTGACTGGACCGCTCACCGGTAAGCCTCCGAACCTTTTCACGCCGGATTTCGGGCAGCGGCCTTACATGCTGGTCGGACGTGACGACCTTGTCAAGCTTGGACACGCGGGCGGCCATCGATCCCAGTAGCCGCCAACGCCGAGATGGTTCCGGCCCGCCGTTGCTGTGCATGTGGGCAGGTGGTGTTGCGACGGCTTAGACGGCTTAATAGCTTAGGGTGAGGGTTCCCTCGATGAGGCTGGCATGGACATGGGCGAGAATGTCCATTCCCACGATCACGTCGTATTCGGGTTGTGCTCGCGTGAGGCCTATGGCGTTGACGGGGACCCATAGGAACTCGGCCGAATCGGTGTCCGGTGCGACAATGCCAATGATCGCACGGAACAAGTGAGCTGGCTCAGCGACGCCCGAAGCGGTTCTCATCGTGGTGGTGAGATACGGGTCGGCCCCGAACCGCTCGACCACATGTGGTCCTATGGCGCTGACTTGGGCACCGGTGTCGACCAGGGCATGGAATGGTTCCGGGTCTTGGCGGTTCGAGCGGGGCACGAAGACAGCGACGTTGATGAGGATTTTGTCGTCTCGCGCGGGGACGCTGATTGTTGGCATCGATCAGTCGAATGCGAGTGTGAGGATGCCGAGGTCGATGGGCTTGGCACCGATCCTTATGGCCGAGAAGTTGCCGAGCCCATATTTGTCGCATCCAATTTCATAGGCGTCGCCGTCGTCGTTGTAGATGCCGACAATCTCGCCGTCGTGCATCAAAGCAATCTTCCCCCTGTGCTCTCGCTCCATCTCCTCTTGGTGTTTGGCGACATAGACCTCGTAGTTGGCTTGTGCTTGATCGGGCATCTGAGACGCCTCCTGTGCTCTTACAGAACTCCAGCGTATCGCCCGACGTGGTGGGGCTCAATGGGGGGGAACCTCAGGGGAAGCTTTGATTTGGGGGGGGGGGGGGGTAATATCGGTGGTCGATGGTTCGGCGGGTTTGGAGTTCGAGGCTTCTGCTTGGGCGCAGAGATGCCCAGGGCAGGTCCGTTTTCCCCTTGAAGATGAGAGGTGTGTTTGACATGGATTCGATTCAGCGTGTTCGGCGGCGGGTTTTGGCCGGTTTGCTGGCTTTGGCTGTGGGTTTGCCGGGGTTGGCGGTTTTGGGAGTGGTGGGGCCCTCGGCGGGCACAGCGCAGGCCCAGACGGTGCCGGCCCCCATCGTCGTTCCCGAGAACTGGGCGCTGAAGCCGTCCGCGGTGGGTCCCGGCGGGCAGTTCCGGCTGTTGTTCATGACGTCGACGCGACGGGACGCGACGGCCACCGACATCGCCACTTACGACAGCTTCGTGCAGAACCGGGCCACGAACCACGGCCACACCGCGATACGGCAGTACGGCGCGCAGTTCAAGGTGGTGGGCTCCACTTCGACGGTCGATGCCCGCGACCACACCCTGACCAACCCCTCCAACAGCGCCCACCCGACTGTGCCGATCTACTGGCTGAACGGCCCCCGGGCGGTGGACAACAACAACGAACTGTGGAGCAACAAATGGGATAACTGGAGGCAGTCGGACCGCAAGACCGAAGCGGGCAACACTGCCGACAGCGACTGGCATTGGACCGGCACGGACACAGACGGGTCGAAGCACACAAATCATCTCGGCTCGTCGGGCAGTGTGCGTCGGGGCAGGTTCTGGATCAACTCGGGCTCGACCGGGCCGATCAGCTACAACGACGCGGCCCGCAGCGAACAGCACTCCCTCTATGCCATCTCGCCGGTCTTCCGGGTCGCGGGGGAGTCGCAGACACTGCCGGCGCCGCCGAGCTACAGATTCCCGTCGTTCTCCTCGGTGTACGTTGGCGAGAAGAAGACCGTCGTGTTCGACAAGGTGGAGGGCAGCAGCGTCAATGTCACCGTCTCGACCACGGCGCCTCTGAATGAATTCAACGTGTACTACCCCCACGGCAGCACCGATCCGATCGCCGCCGGCGCCTTCACGTCGGTGGTGGCTGATGGAACGATCACGTCCACAGCGTCGTTCAGCGCCAGCGTGTCCAACGGCCTGGTCAAGTTCGCGGTGGAGGGCCTCGCCGGCACCGGCGACCGGGTCGACCAGCGGCTGGAGGTGACGCTGACGGGGCCCGGCCGGTTGCCGGCCCGCTCGACCATCAGTCTCCCCGCCGGGGAGCGTCCGAAGGAG